>WNGG01000267.1_pt1 | contig 78288 bp, 70 predicted proteins | sample 5400661 | NCBI WGS metagenome assembly WNGG01 (sample SAMN13153372, study PRJNA577476) | soil metagenome | isolation source: 100 cm soil or saprolite under Garry oak tree replicate 1 | place: USA:California | collected 2016-06-15
GCTGGCCGCGGCGCGGCCAGCCGCGGACGGTCAGGACGGACCGGCGGACCAGCCAGTCATAGGGCTCGCGCAGGCCCGAGTCGGCGACGTCGTCCTCGGCGGCGTCCTGCAGGTAGCGGGCCAGCGCGTCCAGCCGCAGCCGGCCGCCGGGGGTGACATCGGTGCGCCGGATCGGGTACCCGGCGCTGAACACCCGCCCCGCCCGCGGCGGCGGCAGGAATTCCGCTGCCGCCGCGGCGGGCCCGGGTGTCTCCATCCGGGCATTGTGCCCGACGCCGCGGCGGCGCTGCCTACGGGGTGATCTGGTAGACGGTGCCGCAGCCCTGCACGCCGCCCGGGCCGCCGTCGCCGCAGGCGCGCGCCGTCCTCCTCCGCCTCGGCACGCCTAGGCCGCAGCCGTGGGTGCTGGCTGCGGCCCAGGTGCCGGTGGCCGGGCTCAGGCCGGGGTGCCGCCGGTCGGCCGGTCCTGGCCGCGCAGCAGCGCGAAGACCGCGACGGCGGCGGCGGCGACGATCCCGGCGGCGATGAGCAGGGCGAGGTGCAGCCCGTCCGCGAAGGCCGTGTGGGCCTGGGCGGCGACCGGCCCGCCGAGGTGGGTGGCGATGGCGACCGAGGCCCTTGCCTTGACGGCCACCGCGGCCGGCAGGTGACCCAGGTGCAGGTGGCTCTGGTAGGCGCTGGTGAGGATGCTGGCCAGCACGGCGATGCCGACCGCCCCGCCGACCTCACGCGACAGGTCGTTGATCGCCGAGCCGACGCCCTGCTGAGAGGCGGGCAGGGCCGCGGTGATGCCGCTGGTGGCGGGGGTCATGGCCAGGCCCATGCCGATGCCCAGCGGGACGAGCCCCGCAGCGAGCAGCCAGTAGCTGCTGGTTGCGGTCAGTTGCGCCAGCCCGGCCAGGGCCGCGGCGATCAGCACCAGCCCGCCGGTGCAGGTGGCCCGGGCGCCCAGCCGGGCCACCAGCGCGGGGGCCAGGCGCGCGGTGGGCATCATAGCGGCGGCCATCGGCAGCATGCTGACCGCCGACATCAGCCCGGAGTCGCCGCGGATGAGCTGCAGGTACTGCAGGACGATGAAGATGAAGCCGAAGAACCCGAAGAACTGCACGAAGATCGACAGGCTGCCGGCGGACAGGCCGCGGCGGGCGAAGACCCGCGGGTCGATCAGCGGGGCGCGGCGGCGGCGCTCGAAGAGGACGAAGCCGGTCAGGATCGCCAGGCCGGCCGCCAGGCCGGCCAGGGTGCGCGCCGACAGCCACCCCTGGCCGGGGGCCTCGATGATCGAGTAGACCAGTGCGACCATGCCGATCACGGCCAGCACGGCGCCGGCGACGTCGAGGCGGGGCGCCCCGGGGTCGGCCGATTCGGGCACGAAGCGGAGGGTGCCCGCGATGGCCACGGCGGCCAGCACCACGTTCAGCCCGAACACCGACGGCCACGACCAGATCTCCAGGGCCAGCCCCGAGGTGAGCAGCCCCAGCACGGCGGCACCGCCCGCCACCGCGGCCCACACGCTGACCGCCCGGGTGCGCTGCTCGCCCCCGAAGGTCCCGGTGATGGTGGACAGGGTGGCCGGCATCACCAGCGCCGCCCCCACGCCCAGCACCGCCCGCAGGGCGATCAGTTCGGTCGCGGAGTGAGCGGTCATCGCTACCGCCGAACCGGCCCCGAAGATGGTCAGGCCGGCCAGCAGCGCCAGCCGGCGGCCGTAACGGTCGCCGAAGGCCCCGGCGGGCAGCAGCAGTGCGGCGAACACCAGAGAGTACGCGTCGATGATCCAGGCCAGCTGGGTCTGGGAGGCGTGGGTGGCCCGGGCGATGCCCGGCAGGGCCACGTTCAGTGACGACATCGCGGCCACCACGGCGGCGAGCGCCACGCACACGACCGCGGTCACGGCGCCGCTGCGCACGGCGCCCGCGGCCGGGGACTGCACGGGGGGAGTTATCACGGCGGTCATCTCCGGCTCCTGACTCCAGCGGTTATGTTCTAGAACGACATTACATATCTCTAGAACGGCAGTCAAGAGCTTGGTATGATGGCCTCATGACCGACGCAGGGAACACCGAGATGACGGGCCAGCGACCAGCGGGGGCGGGGGAGCGGGCCCCGCGGGCCGGCCGGGAGGGCGAGGCGGGGGGGCCGCCCAGGGCCCGTCGGGTCAGCCGGCAGCGGGAAGCGGGGGAGGCCACCCGGCGCGAGACGCGCAGGCGGCTGCTCGCCGCCGCCAGGGCCGAGTTCGCCGAGCGCGGCTACGCGGCGGCCACCGTGATCCGCATCGCCGAGCGCGCCGACATGTCCGTGCAGACCATCTACTCCAACTGGGGCAACAAGCGGAACCTGCTGCGCGCCGTGATGGAAAGCTCCGTCACCGGCGACGAGAACGCTCCGCTGGTCCCCGGGCGGCCCCCCGCCATCATCACGGCCACCCTCGATCCGGCGGATGCCGCGGACCCGCGGCGGCTGCTGGCGCACCTGAGCCACCAGTACCGGCTGCTCGCCGAGCGGGCGGCGGTCGGCTGGCAGACCTACCGGGACGGCGCCGCGGTCGACCCGGACATCGCCGCGGACTGGCAGCAGCTCAGCGACCTGCGCCGGGGGGCGTTCCATGCCCTGTTCGCCCATGTGCCCGCCGGGGCGCTGCGTTCCGGGCTCAGCAACGCCGCCGCCGCTGACACCGCCTGGGTCATCGCCAGCCCGGACGCCCACGACCTGCTGGTGCGCGACGCGGGCTACAGCTACGACCAGCTCGAGGAGTGGGTCCACGACACCCTCGGCGCGGCCCTGCTCGGCGGGCAGGGCGGTGCCGAGCCAGGAGCGCCGAGCCAGGAGCAGCGCTGAGCCAGGGGGCGCGGGGGAGTCACCGCCCGGGCGGCGGCTCCCCGGGCCCGGGCGCCAGTTCGAGGCGCATCTCGCGGATGGACCGGTGGGCGGCGCCAGGGAACGGCAGGGTCCGGCCGGTCGGCCGGAATCCCTGCCGCCGATAGAAGGCCTGCGCCCGGGCGTTGTCCGCGGGCACCCAGAGGCCGACCCGCGCGCAGCCCTGCGCCCTCGCCCAGCCGATCACCGCCCCGGCGAGCAGCGGGGCGACGCCCCGGCCACGCCAGGCCGGCGCGACCCACATCGAGCCGAGCCCGCGTTCCAGCGGCGATTCACGGGGCACGCCGGCCGCGACGCCGACCGCCTGCCGCTCCACGGTGGCGAGGAAGATGGCGCCGTCCCTGGTCATCGCCCGCCAGTCCCGCTCGCCGAGCGCCTCGGCCCGCGCGACCGTCCCGGCGAACGAGCCCGGCGCGTCCGCCAGCGCCGCCAGGCGGATCAGGCGCAAGGCCCGCCAGTCGTCCTCGCCGAGGCAGCTGATGACCGGCGGCGTGGTGTCACGGTTCCCGGCCATCCCGCCTCCCTGCCACGATGCGGCACGATTCTGGCATGAAGGAACCCGGCCAGCCCTGATCGCTGCGCCGGGCGAGTGGCCGCCGCGAATGCGGCGGGGGGCTCCGGCCAACAACAGGGTGACGGAGCCGCCCTATGAAGGATGTGAGTGGTGATTGTGACCGGTGAACCCACCGGCCCCATTCACCCCGCTGCCCGCCAAGGTCCAGCGCCTGTTCGTCCGTCATCTCCCGGGGTCTCCACCGATCTTCTACCGGCTGCCCGCCTGGTAAGGCCGGGCCGCCCGGCCCGCAGCCCCGGCCGCACGGGACGGGGCTGCGGGCCATCTGTGCGGGGACGTTGTCCTGCATCAGCGCGAGAGCCAGCGTGGCTGTTGACGCAACTGATTGGTTGCCATAAGGTGGCAACCAGTCAGTTGCTACTTGATGGAGGCTGCCATGGCATTCCCCGACCGTATCGAGCGGACCGTGGAGCTGGCGCACCCGCCGGCTGCGGTGTGGGCGGCGCTGACCACGGCCGAGGGGCTGGGGGCCTGGTTCGGCAACGAGGCGGCGATCGACCTGCGCCCGGGCGGGCCGGCGTGGATGCGGTGGGACGGCGGCCACACCGCTGAGATGCGGGTGGAGCGGGTGGAGGCGCCGGCGGTGTTCGGGTTCACCTGGCACATCTACGGGCTGCCCGGCGATGACCCGCGCCGCACCTACGTGGAGTTCACCCTCGAGCCGGCCGGGGCGGGCACCCGGTTGACGGTGGTGGAGTCCGGGTTCGCCCAGCTGCCGCAGGACGCCCACCGCACCGCGTTCGACGGCAATGCCAAGGGCTGGGCGAGTGAGCTGGCCGAGCTGGCCGGCTACCTCGATGCCGCCTGATCGTGAGGCGGTCGCCGAGCAGGTCTTCGCCGCGCTGGCCGACCCGACCCGGCGGGCCATCTTGGCGGCGCTGGCGGCGGGCGGCCCGGCCACCGCCACCGACCTGGCCGGCCGGCTGCCGGTCACCCGGCAGGCGATCGCCAAGCACCTGGCCCTGCTCGCCGGGGCCGGCCTGGTGCGCGCCGAGCCGGGGGAGCGGCGCCGGGTGCGCTACCGGCTGCACTCCGCGCCGATGCAGATAGCACAGCAGTTCCTGGCCGCGCTGGCCCGCGACTGGGACGCCCCCCTCGTCGCGTTGAAGGACCACCTCGACCGGGATGCCGGCGCGCCTGCCGCGGCACCCACCGGACCCGAGGACGTCATGGCTGATCAACGATTCACTCCCGGCGCGTGAGCGCGGACCCGAACTGAAGGGCGGACCCTGCCATGAAGACCCCACCGATCGTCTCTCCGGAGGAGTGGGAGGCGGCACGCCAGCGCCTGCTGGTGAAGGAGAAGGAACTGACCCGAGCCCGGGACGCGATGGCGGCGGAGCGCCGGCGGATGCCGTGGCTGGCGGTGGACAAGCAGTACGCGTTCGACGGGCCGGAGGGCAGGGTGAGCCTGCCGGATTTGTTCGCGGGCCGCCGCCAGCTGATCGTCTACCGCGCGTTCTTCGAGCCCGGCGTGGTCGGCTGGCCCGACCACGGGTGCTACGGCTGCTCGTTCATCGCCGATCAGGTCGCCCATCTCGCCCACCTGAACGCCCGTGACACCACGCTGGTCTTCGCCTCGCGCGCGCCGCAGCCGGACATCACGCGGCTGAAGACGCGGATGGGCTGGGCGATGCCCTGGTACACGGTGACCGACGACTTCGACGCCGACTTCGGCGTGGGCGAATATCACGGCACCAACGCGTTCATCCGCGAAGGCGACCGGGTGTTCCGCACCTACTTCATCAACAACCGTGGTGACGAGGCGCTCGGGACCACCTGGAGCTACCTCGACATCACCGCGCTGGGGCGCCAGGAGGAGTGGGAGGACTCGCCCGAGGGCTATCCGCAGAGCCCGCCGTATGCGTGGTGGAACTGGAATGACGGCTACGGCATCGAGCCGACGCAGGGCGAGACCTGGTAGGCGGTGACCGGGCCTCGGCCTGTGGCCTCGCCGCCGCCGCGGCACAGACCAATCAGATCCGCGCCGCCATCGAGAACTGAGCAGCCACGAGCCGGGCAGGCAGCCCTGAATGGCCGGGGTTCCCGGAATGGCTGGGGTCCCGGAGGAATGGCTCAGCGGGCACCGGTGTGGCGGGCGGGCGCCCATAGCTGGTCGGCGTCGCCCGCGGCGACCCGGCCCCGGTAGACGCCGATCTTGCGGTCGATGAGCTTGAGGTTTTCCTCAATCTCGGCGAGCCTGGCGGTCACGTCGGCGCGGTGGGCCTCCAGGAGGGCGAGCCGTTCCTGCTCGTTGCCCGGCCCGGCGGAGACGAGCTGGGCGTAGCGCCTGATGGTCCTGATGGGCATGCCGGTGGCCCGCAGCTTGGTGCAGATGCCGATCCAGTTCAGGTCTTCCTGCTGGTAGCGCCGCCGGCCGCTGTGGGTGCGGTCGACGGGGGTGACGACCAGGCCGGCCCGTTCGTAGTAGCGCAGCGTGTGCACGCTGACGCCGGTGCGGCGAGCGGCCTCGGCGATGCTCAGGCCCGCCCGGGGGCCGGAGTGATCGGGCCCGGGAACCGGCTGGGGCTTGACTTCGAGCACGCTCTAAATCCTAGCGTCGTAGTCAGTCACGAGGAACAGCACCGTCATTCGTGAGCGATACGACTACCGATAGGACCCGCATGCCCGAGCTGAGCCAGCGCCGCCGATCCCTGGTGCTCGCGATCTGCTGCGCCAGCATCGTCGTCGTGGTGATGGACATCTCCATCGTCAACGTCGCGCTGCCGGCGATCCGCCGCGACCTGCACGCCTCGGTATCCGGCCTGCAGTGGACCGTCGACGCGTACACCCTGATGCTGGCCAGCTTCCTGGTGCTGGCCGGCTCCACCGCCGACCGGACCGGCCGCCGCCGCGTCTTCCAGATCGGCCTGGCCGCCTTCGGCCTCGGCTCGCTGCTGTGCGGCCTGGCGCCAGGCATCGGCTGGCTGATCGCGGCGCGCGTGCTGCAGGCCGCCGGTGGCACGATGCTCAACCCGGTGGCGATGTCGATCATCGTGAACACGTTCCCGGACCGGGGGGAGCGGGCCAGGGCGATCGGCGTGTTCGGCGCGATGTCCGGGCTGTCGCTGGCGCTGGGCCCGATCCTTGGCGGCGCCTTGGTCGACGGCTTCGGCTGGCGCTCCATCTTCTGGGTCAATGTGCCGATCGTGGCCGTCGCGGCCGTGTGCACGGGGCTGTTCGTGCCCGAGTCCCGCGCCGCCCGGGCGCGCCGGTTCGACCCGGTGGGCCAGGCCCTGGTGTTCCTGGTCCTGGGCAGCGTCGTCTACGCGATCATCGCGTCCGGTGGGCTGGGCTGGGCGTCGCCGGTCACCCTCGGCCTGCTCGCCGTCGCCGTGCTCGGCGTGCTGGGCATCCTCGGCTACGAACCGCGCCGTGCCGACCCACTGCTGGAACTGCGGCTGTTTCGCAGCGTGCCGTTCAGCGCGGCGATCGTGATGGCGCTCTGGGCGTTGTGCGCGTTCGGCGCGTTCCTGTTCGTGACCACCCTCTACCTGCAGGATGTGCGCGGCCTGCCGGCGCTCACGGCCGGGCTGTGCCTGCTCCCGGTCGGGGTGACGATCGTGGTGCTCGCCCCGCTCAGCGGCCGCCTGGTCGGCGGGCACGGTCCCCGGCTGCCGCTGGCGGCCTCCGGGGCCGCGCTGGCCCTGGGCGGCGTGGCGTCGATCTGGCTCGGGCCGGCCACTCCGCTGCCGGCCGTGCTCGCGGTCTACCTGCTGTTCGGCATCGCCGTGGGCACGGTCAACCCGCCGATCACCAACACGGCGGTCTCCGGCATGCCCGCCTCGATGGCGGGGGTGGCCGCCTCGCTGGCCTCCGCTGGCCGCCAGACCGGCACCACCCTGGGCGTCGCGGTCTCCGGAGCGGTCGTGGGATCGGCCCTGGCCCATGGCGGGGTGGCGTTCACCGGCGCGGCGCGCGGCGTGTGGTGGATGGTGGCCGGGCTGGGCCTGGGCATCCTGGTGCTGGGGCTGCTCAGCACCGGGCGCTGGGCGCAGCGCACCGCCGGGCGGGCGGCGGCCCTGTTCGAGCAGGTGGACCGGGGCGAGCTATCGGCTCAACGCGCACCTGCGCGGGCGGCACGGCGGTAGGACGGTCAGGCCGGCCGCGGGCCGGGCACGGGTCAGCCGGCCGGCTTCACCGGGGCCAGGGAGTTGCCGGGCGGGATCTGCGAGCAGTCGTTCGGTGCCTGGCTTCCGGCGAACATACCGTTGAGCCAGGCCAGGGCGGCCGGCGCCCAGGCGGGGAACGTCGCGACGTGGCTGAGCGCGTCGTACTGGGTGTAGTCCACCGCCGTGCCGGAGGCACAGAAGTCGCGGGCCAAGGTACGGACGTCGCCGGCGACCATTACCCCGTCGCCGGGCCCGATGCCGGGCTTGTTACCGGGGGTGCCTTCGAGGGTGCCGTTGGCTCCCTGGCCGATGAACATGGGAACGGTGGCAGACCCGAGGCTGCCGGTATTGAGCTCATTCTCGACCTTGACGAGGACGGGAATGCTGGCCGGATTTGCGTATCGCGGTTTCACCAGCCGGGCGAACGTGAGCCCGGGGTATTGGCCCAGGACGTTGACGATCGAGGCATCCTGAAGCGAGTCGTAGAGCTGGCGCCCGTAACTGCTCAGGTAGGGCGTGATGTCGATGTGGAAACCCCGGGCGATTCCGATGATGGACATGGGAATGATGCCCGCCCAGATGCTGCTGCCGTTCACGTACCTGAGATTGTGGGCCGGGTCGACGAGCACGCCGCCTTCGGCCGCGCCGACCAGCTGGCGGTTGACGTCGGGGGCGTAGGCCGGTGCCAGCTGGGCGGCCCAGTCGGTCGCGATGGCACCTCCTGAGTAGCCGAACATGCCGATCGGGGTGGCCTTGCCAAGCCCGGTCAGCGGGGAGTTTGTCGCCGCTCGTATCGAGTTCAGGGTGCTCGTCCCGTACTCCGGCCCGCTGGCGAAGTCAGCGGTCTGGCCTTCGGTGTCGGGAACGATGACCGTGTAGCCCTGGAGCAGCAGGGGAGCGATCACCACCGATTCGGCATCGACCGCCAGCCCGCCCAAGGTGACGCCGCCGGCGATCTGAACGGACGGTTCGTCGGCTGGGTTAAGCGAGTCGTAGAAGGACTGGTAAGAGACCGCACGGGGGGAGCCGGGCCGGACGAGTGGCTCGAGCACCGAGGTGACGTTCGCCGTCGGCTGGCCCAGCGCGCCCGCGGACCGGTAGAGCAGCTGGACGACCTGGACCGGGAGCGCTATTCCGGCGATGTGGTAGGAGAGGATCCGGGTCTTCAGCACGGTGCCCGGCGCGACCTGGGCCAGCGGCGTGCTGCCCGTGTAGGTGTAGAAGGAGCCCCGGGCCGGAGCGGTCGCCGCCCGCGCCAGCGGGGGCGGCGCCCCGATAAGGCCGGCCACCGCCAGGGCCGCCACCGCCGTCGCCGCCGCCTTGGACCCGATCCGCACCCGCATGGGCTTCTCCCGTCGGCTCGGCCCCGCAGCGGTATGTTACTCACTAGTAGGCATCTGGCACCAGCCCCCGGGGAGCCGCATCAGGCGGTCCCGGCCACTACTTAACATAATATTCATTATCGGCACACCGGGAGAATGCCGGGAACCAGGGGAAGGGGCCATCATGGCGACGGAACGCCGCTGGCCCCCCCGCCGCGCACCCGGCCGGGCTCCGGCCGTGGCGCACCAGGGCCCGCCCGGCGCGATAGTCTCGCCCGGTGCGCCTGGATAGTCCGGCGCGGCCGGACAAGTCACCCGACAGCCTGGTCATCCGCGGCCCATCCGGATCCGGATTCCATTAACTAACTTCACACCGCTGGAATCGCTTGTATCCGCAGAGTGAGCGCGCCGGCCGTGAACGCACGGGCTCTGCGCGGCCGCGCAGAGCCGATATAGAGATTTGTAGGCATATATATACCTGCATTAATTGATCACAGGCATGGGTGGCGCGGGGCCGCCGTCCACCCAGAAGCTACGGGATACCGTATTGCAGTAGACAAAAATCGAATTTGTGTTCGATAAAGCGGGGCCTGACCGGTGGGCATGAATCGCCCCGGTCGCGCAGAATTAACCCGGCGAGGGGCTTTCGGCGGTGTTCGCCGAGGCGTAGCGTTACCTTCGCTTTACTCGCTTGATCGGGGCAAAGGGGAAGAGTGCGGCAGCAACGAAGCTGCCCGCATGGGGGCGGGGCCGCGCCCACGTGGCTGGGCTGGCGGATTCATGCCGGTGATGTGCCGGGTACCTGCGGTGCGCCAACGGGCGCTGCTCAGATCGCGTTTCCCCCGTCCTGTTCTCCCACGCTGCCGCGTTGGCACTGCCCGGCGCGCTGCTGAATTTTCCATTACGCCGCAACCGGTCTCGTCGCCGATAGGCGACATCCATTGCGCGACAGGTGACCCCGCTGGCGATCGGAAAGGAGAAAGGGCCGGCGGCCGGTATCAAATGGGGCATCCGTCGCGGAGCGATTTCTCCATTCAAGGGAGGGAACATGGGTAGATGGAGTTTTCATCTGAGCAGGCGAACGTCGGCCATCGTGATTTCCGCGGCCGCGCTAGCGATCGGGATAGCCGTCCCCTCGGCGAGTTTCGCGGATAATTCGAGCGGGTGCGACTTCGCCGCGACCGGCACGACTCAGTCGTGTAGCGCGCCGCTGGCCGGCAGCACCTTTGCCGGCGGCGACGGCAACCTGCTGACCAGCCCGACAGCGTTCGGCACCACCGACTGGCAGAACGTGGCCGGGCTGAACGCCGGCTTCGACCTGCCCAGCGGCACCGGGGACAACTCGTTCGGGCAGGGCACCAAGGAAGACAACCCCGCCGTCTCGGTGGTCAGCGGGTCGATCCCGCCCCAAAAGAGCAACCTCACCCGCTTCTACGAGGCCTCCGAGATCGGCAGCAACAACCACAACTTCCTGTACCTGGCGTGGGAGCGAACCAACAACCTTGGCTCGGCCAACATGGACTTCGAGATCAACCAGGCGACCACGCCAGGGCTGGGCACTGCAGGCCCCCATACCATCAACCGGACCGCCGGTGACCTGCTGGTCACCTACGACTTCACCAACGGCGGCGGCAAGCCAACCCTGGGGCTGCTCTTCTGGGTGACCAGTGGGTCAACCAGCCAGTGCTTCTCCAGCAACAGCCTGCCCTGCTGGGGCAACCAGGTGACCCTCAACGGCAGCGACTCGATCGGGGCGGTCAACAACCTCGACGCCGTCACCGACCCGCTGTTCCCCGGTTCACCCAACTACATCAACCCCGTCCCGGCACTGCAGTTCGGCGAGACGGCGATCGACCTGACCGCGGCGGGCGTATTCCCGCCCGGAACCTGCGAGGCGTTCGGCAGCGCGTTCCTGAAGAGCCGCGCCTCGGCGTCGTTCGGTGCCGAGGTCAAGGACTTCATCGCGCCGGTCCCGATAAACATTAGCAACTGCGGGTCGATCAAGATCATCAAGCACACCGCTCCGCGCGGCCAAGACCAGGTGTTCAGCTACTCGTCGAACCTGCCTGCTGAGCCTGCGGGCACGGTGGGCGGCGTTCCGCAGGGCGGCGTGAAATGTCCGGGCAACAGCAGCGCGGGTGTCCAGGCCGATGGCAGCTTCTGCCTGAATGACGCCGGCAACAGCGCTGGTGGTGACAGCGCCGGTAACACCGTGTACAACAATGCCCTCCAGGCAGGCACGTACACCGTGACAGAGGGGGCCGATCCGTCCGGCTACACGTTCAAAACACTGACATGCACCGGCGGTACGACCTCGACGAACGGCAAGATCGCGACGATCAACCTGGTGCCGGGCGACCAGGTGGTGTGCACCTACGTCAACCAGCTGAACACGGCGACCATGACGACCCAGGTCTCCACCACTGACCAGGTCTTCCCCGGCCAGCCCCTCCACGACACAGCCACCATCGTCGGAAACCAGGCCACGGAAACACCGAGCGGCTCGGTGACCTTCTTCCTGTGCGGGCCGATCCCTGGCGGATCTGGCTCGTGCAGTAGCGGTGGCACCATGCTCTCGCCCTCCGGGACGCTGAGCGGCTCCAACGGCACCGCGAGCGCAACCTCGCCCGACGTGAACACATCGGCCAGCCCCCTCACTGCGGGGTTCTACTGCTTCCGCGCCGAGTGGCCGGGGGACAACCACTACCCCACGCCCCTGACCGAGTTCGGTGGTGCCACCGGCACCAACGAGTGCTTCACGGTCAGAACGATTCCGACCACCACCACGACGACGCCATCGGCCGGCTCGGGAGGGACGACCACCTTTGGGTCCTCGGTCACCGACCACGCCATCGTCCAGGCCAACCAGTCCGGCGATGGCACTCCGACCGGCACCGTCACCTTCTTCATCTGTAACCCGGGCCAGACAAGCGGCGGGGCCTGCCCGACGGGCGGCACCCAGGTCGGCAGCCCGGTCGACACCCAAGCGGTCAGCGGGTCGAACCCGCCCGCGTCGTTCGCTGACTCCAGCGCTGTCACGGTCAACCAGACCGGCACATGGTGCTTCCGCGCGGTGTACACGCCGGGCGGAGCCAACGGGAGCAACTACACCGGGTCGAGCGACGCTAGCTCCGGTGAGTGCTTCACCGTCACCGACACGACGGCGGCCACCTCGGCCCAAACCTGGCTGCCCAACGACACCGCAACCGTCACGCCCGGCAGCGGAGCGCCGCTGAACGGGACGCTCTCCGCCCAGCTCTACACCGGCGACAACTGCGGTGCCACCTCGGGCTCCACGGTCAGCGGGCAGCTGTACCAGAAGACGCTGACGAACGCCACGTCCGCGGCGGACAGGACGCTGACCACGAACAACACGACCTTCACGGTCAGCACCAGCCAAAGCGTCTCTTGGCTGGTCACCTTCACCAGCACCGACCCCAACGTGGCGCCCTCCAGCCACTGCGAATCGACGAACCTGACCATCAACAACTGAACCTGGACGGGACTCGGCTCAGGCCGGGACCGCTGCACGGTCGTCATCGACCGGTGACCTAAGGGAGGACAGACAAGCAGCGCATCAAGGAGGGGCGGCCACCCTGGCCGCCCCTCCTCATGTGTGGTGAGACCGGACAGGGACACCCCAGATGAGGCAGGGCCCACGCGGCATGAGGCAGGGCCCCCGCGGCGGGACTTACGCGGACCTGCCCAGGGCCCGCGCGGCGTCGGCGATGTAGACGGCGCCGACGTAGGCCAGCCCCGCGGCATCCGCCAGGTCACGTGCCTGGCGCGATTGCTCCGGCGGCGCCCAGCAGCCCGCCGGATCCTTGCCGCCGCCGCTGGTCAGCCCGGTCTGCCACCACAGCGCCCGGGCGCCGAGCCGCCCGGCAAGCGCGATGATGCCGGGCAGTTCGCCGAACGGCCGGTGGCAGTAGACGAGGTCCACGCGCTCGGGCTCGCGGCCCAGCGGCCGGGACACCGGCTCGCCGGCGTCCAGCTCCCAGGCCGCGTAGTCGGCGGGCCCCGGGCCGCCCTTGACGAAGACGGTGAACCCGCCGAACGCCAGCGACGCTGGCACGTCCCGGCTCGGCCAGTCGATCACCAGGACGTTCCTCATCTCCGCGAGGATCCGCGCCGCCGCCTCCAGCGCGGCCAGCGCCTCCGCCGCCCCGGCTGCCCGTGGGCTGGGTGTGTCGGTCATGCCACTCCCCTCGCCTGTCCGCTCCCCCGCTCCCCCACCGGCCCGTCCATAGATTACTCACCGTAATCGAAGCCTATGAGCCGGGCATGACTGTTACTATCCGTGCAGGAAGTATTACAACCTGTTAATTAGGTCCGGGCTGCCGGGGAAAGGACTCTTTCACGTGAGGAATGCGCCCAGGCCGCCGGTAAAGCGCACCGTCACGCGGCTTGGCCTGATCGCCATCGGCGGGCTGCTGGCCTCGGCCACCCCCCCGCTTCCGGCCCAGGCCGCCGCGACGGTGGCGGGCACCGCACACTCGGGCCGGGTCAGCAGCCTGTGCCAGCGCTACCAGCACCTCGCCGTGACGACCGCGCAGGGCGCACATTTCGTGGTCAAGAATGACAACTATGGCGGGCAGCAGGAATGCCTCGCGGTCCGGGGCGAAAGGCCCAATTTCACCGTCACCCAATCCCAGCTGCCGGGCTGGCATGCCAAACCGCAGGCCTATCCGTTCATCCTGCGCGGCTGCAGCTGGGGCACCTGCTCGGCGCCGGGCGGCGGCCTGCCCAAGCAGGTCTCCGCGCTCCAGCGGCCGGTGGCCACCTGGTACACCACCCAGGTGCACAAGGGCGAGTGGGACGCGGCCTTCGACACCTGGTTCGGCACGCAGCCGATGACCACCGGCCAGGCGGACGGGGCCGAGCTGATGATCTGGCTCGGCGCGCGCCGCATCAAGGTCCCGCCGAAGACCCGGATCGTGCACATCGACCACGTGCGCTGGTACCTGCTGCACTGGCGCGCCTGCCACACCGGCACCTGCTGGAACTACATCCAGTTCCGCCGCGTCTGGCCGGTGCTGCGGGTCAGGCAGCTGCACCTGCTCCCGTTCATCCAGCGCGGCGAGAAGCGCGGCTGGGTCCAGCCCGCCTGGTGGCTGGAGAACATCGAGGCCGGGTTCGAGCTGTGGCAGGGCGGCACCGGGCTGGCCACCAAGTGGTTCTGGGCCCGGGCGTAGCTTCTGCCACGACGCCACATTCCGGCCCGGCCCCGCCCTCGCTCAGGTCCAGCTCAAGCGCCGCGGCTAACATCGGGTCCATGCCAAGCAGCTTCTACCAGCTCGTCGTCGACTGCCGCGACCCGCACGCCCTGGCCAGGTTCTGGGCCGCCGTGCTCGACCAGCCGATCCTCTACGAGACCGACGACGAGGTCATCGTCGGCGCCGACAAGCACGCCTACCCGGGCCTGGTCTTCGGCCCGGTTCCCGAGGACAAGACCATCAAGAACCGGCTGCACATCGACCTGGATCCGGACGACCAGGCGGCCGAGGTGGCGCGGCTGCTGGCGCTGGGCGCCCGCCCCGCCGACGTGGGCCAGGGCGACGTGCCCTGGGTGGTGCTCGCCGACCCGGAGGGCAACGAGTTCTGCGTGCTGCAGCCGCACCGGTCGCTGATCGACTGACCGCGCGCGGCTCGCGGGCCGGCCAACGCCGCTCACGGGGCGGCCCGCCGGTCGCCGATCGGCTGACCGGGCGCGGCTCGCGGGCCGGGCAGGTGACAATGGCAGGATGAGAATCGCTGTACTGGGCACCGGCGTCGTCGGGCGGACCCTGGCGGCCCGGCTGGACGGGCTCGGCCACGACGTCGTCATCGGCACCCGGGATCCCGGGGCGACGATGGCCCGCACCGAACCGGGCGGGTTCGGCACCGCGCCCTACCCGCAGTGGCAGGCCGAGCATCCGCAGGTGCGCCTGATGAGCTTCGCCGACGCCGCCGGGTTCGCGGAGTTGCTGCTCAACGCCACCTCCGGGGCGGCGGCCATGGCCGCCCTGGTGGCGGCCGGCGAGCCGGGACTGGCCGGGAAGGTGCTCATCGACGTGTCCAACCCGCTGGACTTCAGCCGCGGCATGCCGCCGACGCTGGACCCGGTGAACACCGACAGCCTCGGCGAGCAGATCCAGCGCGCCTTCCCCGCAACCCGGGTGGTCAAGGCGCTCAACACCATGAACTGCCAGGTGATGGTGGACCCGGGCCGCGTTCCCGGCGAGCACAACGTGTTCCTGTGCGGCGATGACGCCGCCGCCAAGGAGGCGGCGGCCGAGCTGATCGCCTCGTTCGGCTGGCCGGCCGGGTCGGTGATCGACCTGGGGGACATCTCGGCCGCCCGGGGCACGGAGATGCTGATGCCGCTCTGGCTCCGGCTGATGGGCTCGTTCGGGCACGCCGACTTCAACTTCCACGTCCCGCACGCCTGACCCCGCTCCCCCGTCCGCACCCGCCCAGCGCCCCGAACCGGCCCGGCGCCCGATCCGCCCGACCCGCACCGAACCCGAGGAGCCCGATGGACGCCGAAGACCTGCGTGCCGTGCAGCAGCCGCTCAAGGACGCCTACCGCGCCGACCCCGCGGCCGCCATGATCACCCTGCGGGCGCACGGCGAACTCGGCGCGGAGGAGGTGAGCTGCTCGGTGCAGACTGGCCGCGACCTGGCGGTCGCCGGGCTGCACCCGGCCAGCGGCGGGGACGGCTCACTCGCCTGCTCCGGCGACATGCTGTTGCAGGCGCTGGTCGCCTGCGCCGGAGTCACCCTGCGGGCGGTGGCCACGTCCCTGGGCATCGCCGTCGCCGGGGGCACCGTCCGCGCCGAGGGTGACCTGGACTTCCGCGGCACGCTCGCCGTGGCCAAGGACGCCCCGGTGGGCTTCGCCGCGATCCGGCTGAGCTTCGACCTGGACACCGGCGCCACCAAGGATCAGCTGGACACCCTGCTCCGGCTGACCGAACGGTACTGCGTGGTGTACCAGACGCTGGCCCGGCCGGCGCAGCTCAGCGCGGCGCTGTCCGCGACCGGCTGATAACCCCGTCCGTCCAGGTCCGCAGCCCGGCCCGCGCCAGCGTCCGCCAGGCCGGGAGCGATGATTTAGCGCTGGTCACGCGGCCGGCGGTTGGGGCTGGGTCACGCTCGGGATAGTACTCGTCACCTTGACCGGCGTGGTAGGCATGGCGCATGGCCGAACTCATTCCCAGGCGGGTCCTCTTCGGGAACCCGGAACGCGTCAGTCCTCGTATCTCTCCGAACGGCACCAGCCTGGCGTGGATCGCGCCGCACAACGGGGTGCTCAATGTGTGGACCGCCCCGGTGGGCGCCGACGGGGTCGACTGGGACTCGGCGCGGGTGGTGACCGGCGACACCGATCGTGGCATCCGTGTCTTCGCCTGGGCGCATGACGGCCGTCATTTGCTCTACCTGCAGGACACCGGGGGCGACGAGAACTGGCGCCTGTACGACGTGGACCTGAGCACGATGGCGCGGCGCGACCTGACCCCGTTCGAGGGGGTGCAGGCGCAGATCCTGGCGACCGAGAAGAAGCACCCCACCGAGGTACTGGTCGGGCTGAACCGCGACAGTCCCGCCCTGCACGATGTGTACCGGCTCGACCTGGCCACCGGGAACCTGGTCAAGGAGGTGGAGAACCCGGGTTTCGCGGAGTGGGTCGCCGACACCGAGCTGGTCACCCGGGCCGGCGTCGCCCTGGAGCCGGACGGCAGCATGGTGATCTACGTCCGCGAGGGCGCCGACGACGAGTGGCGCCCGCTGATGACGCTGGCCGCCGAGGACGCGCTGACCAGCCAGCCGGTCGGGATCAGCGCGGACGGGTCCACGATGCTGGCGATCAGCTCGGCCGGCGCCGACACCGGCCGGCTGGTTCGCATCGACCTTGGCAGCGCGGCGGAACAGGTGCTCGCCGAGGACCCCGAGGCGGACGTGAACGACGTGCGGGTGCACCCCGACACCAGGGAGCCGCAGGTGGTCAGCTGGCTCAAGGAGCGCAAGGAGTACCGGGTCCTTGACCCCGAGGTGGAGCCGGACCTGGCCGCCATCCGGGCGCTGCACCACGGCGACCCGGAACTCGTCTCGCAGGACCACAGCGACATGGTGTGGCTGGTCGCGTTCACCAACGACGCCGGGCCGGTGCCGTTCTTCCTCTACGACCGGCGCCGCCGCGAGGGCCGGTTCCTGTTCGACCACCAGCCCGAGCTGTCCCGGTACGAACTGGCCCCGATGGAGCCGTTCTCCTTCACCGCCAGGGACGGCATGGTGATCCATGGCTACGCGACGTTCCCGCCCGGCGCGGGCCGGTCCGGGCTGCCCATGGTGCTCAACGTCCACGGCGGGCCGTGGGCCCGTGACAAGTGGGGCTTCAACCCCGAGGCACAGTGGCTGGCGAACCGGGGCTACCTGTGCGTGCAGGTCAACTTCCGGTCCTCCACCGGCTACGGCAAGGCGTTCGTCAACGCCGGCGACCGGGAGTGGGGCCGGGACATGCAGAACGACCTGACCGACGCGGTGGCCCACACCGTCGGCCAGGGCTGGGCGAACCCGGAGCGGGTGGCGATCTACGGCGGCTCCTACGGCGGTTACGCGGCGCTCGCCGGGGTCACCTTCACCCCGGACCTGTACCGCTGCGCGGTGGACATCGTGGGCCCGTCCAACCTCAAGACGCTCATCGAGACGATCCCGCCGTACTGGCAGCCGCAGATCGCCCTGTTCCACCAGCGGGTCGGGAACCCGGAGACCGACGCGGAGTTCCTCTGGTCCCGGTCGCCGCTGTCCCGTGCCGCCGGCATCAAGACGCCGCTGCTGATCGCCCAGGGCGCCAACGACCCCCGGGTGAAGCAGGCCGAGTCGGAGCAGATCGTCGCCGCGCTCCGGGACGCCGGCATAGACCACGAGTACATGCTGTTCCCCGATGAGGGGCACGGCTTCGCCAAGCCGGAGAACAGGCTGCGCTTCTACGCCGCCGCGGAACGGTTCCTGGCCCGCCACCTGGGCGGCCGGGTGGAGGACAACACAGAGTGATCGAGATCAAGAGTGACGCCGCGATCGAGGCCATGCGGGAGGCCGGCCGCGTCGTGGCCACCGCGCTGGACGCGGTGCGGCGCGAGGCGGCCGTCGGGGTGTCCCTGGCCGAGCTGGACGAGGTGGCGCACGAGGTGCTGCGCAAGGCGGGTGCGCGGTCCCCGTTCCTGAACTACCACCCGTCGTTCGCGCCCACGCCGTTCCCTGCGGTGATCTGCGCGTCGGTCAACGACGTGATCGTGCACGGCATCCCGGACGGCTACCGGCTGGCCGACGGCGACCTGGTCAGCATCGACTTCGGCGCCGAACTGGGCGGGTGGACCGGTGACGCCGCGATCAGCTTCATCGTCGGCACCCCCGACCCCGCGGACGAGAAGCTCATCAAGGCCACCGAGGAGGCGCTGGCCGCGGGCATCTCGGCCGCGGCCGAGGGAGCCCGCCTCGGCGACATCTCCCATGCCATCGGCACCCTGGCGCGCGGCGCCGGGTTCGGCGTCCCGGAGGGCTTCGGCGGTCACGGCATCGGCCGCCACATGCACGAGGACCCGCACGTGCCCAACGAGGGCAGGCCGGGACGCGGGATGCGGCTGCGGGCCGGCCTGGTCCTCGCGATCGAGCCGATGCTGATGGCGGGCGGCGGCGGCAGCTTCCAGACCGCGCCGGACGGGTGGGCGCTCAAGACGGTGGACGGCACCCGGGCGGCGCACGCCGAGCACACCGTGGCGATCACGAAGAACGGCCCCCGCATCCTGACGCTGCTGTAGCCCTGGGGGGCGCCCCCCTGGAACCCCCGCTGGCCTGCGGCCCCGTTCCTTCGTCACGGGGCCGTGGCCCTGCCGGTTGCGGCTAGGCCCGCGCCTCTTGCATGAGCGCGGCCAGGGCTGGCTCGGGCTCAAGGACGTACAGGCCGCCGCCGATCCGGTCGGTCACCCAGACCAGGCCGCCGGCGTCCACGAACAGGTCGTTGACCTGGGCGACCGGCTGGCCGGGCGGCGGCTCGGGGATCCAGTGCGCCACCTCGGCCGGGTGGCCGGGGTCGGCCAGGTCGTACACCCGGACCCCGGCGCTGAAGTAGGTGGCGAACACCAGCCGCTCGCTGCGGTAGGAGCCCGGCTGGTTCTCGTGCAGGTTGTGCGCGCCGAACCGGAGCGGCAGGTGGTCGAAGCCGTCCGGGTGCGGGCATTGCGCCAGCATCGCCGGGCCGGCGCCGGAGACGTCGAGGACGTGGATCGCCCGCCGCGGCGCGTGCGGCCCGTCGGTGACCTGCTCGTCGGTGGCGACCACCAGCCCGCGGCCGGGCAGCGGCAGGCAGGTGTGCGTCGACCCGCCGCCCCACTGGGCCAGGCCCGCCTGGCGCGGCCGGGTCATGTCGGTCACGTCCAGCACCACCATGCCCGCATCGTCATACCCGAGATAGGCCCGGTCTCCCGCGATCAGCGCGTGGTGCGCCGCGTACCGCTGCCCCGAGGGCCAGCCGGGCTGCTCGTCGTCCCGCTGGCCGGGCCACCACCAGCGGCCCGCCTCCACCGGGTGCGCCGGATCGGCCAGGTCCACCACCACCCAGATGCGGTCGCGGAACTGGCCGGGGATGGCCGACATGTGCGCGTACCGGCCGCCGGTCCAGACGACCCGGTGCACTCCCCTGCCGCCGCTCGGCCAGAAACCGGCCCGGGCCGGGCGCAGCGGGTCGTCCAGCCGGTAGATGGCCAGGCCCGCCGAGACCGGCCCGGTGTCCGGCGCGCGGTAGGGCGCCGGGGACGGCTCAGGCAGCCCCATGGCGCGCGCGGGCTCATTTGATGGCACCGACGCCGGGAACTTCTCGTGGTTGACCAGCAGCAGGCCATCGGCGACCTGGACCTTGTGGGTGTGGCTGCGCGGCGGCGCGGGCCACTGGGTGACCAGCACCGGCCGGGCCGGGACCGTGACGTCGAGCACCGAGGTGCCCGCCCCGGTGGTGCCGGTGTGCCCCACGTAGACGGCGTCGCCGCGCCGGATCACCTGCATACCGTCGCCGTGCCCGGCGAGGGCGTGCTGCCCGATCAGGCGCAGCCCAGCGCCGCTCGCGGTGCGCGCCGCGGCCGCGCCGCCGGCCGGGCCCGCCGCGCTCGCGGTCATGGCCGGGCGGCCACCCGGCTGGCCCGCGTGCCGAGCTTGTCCGCCGCCCAGTCCGCGGTGCGGTACCGGTGGAACGGCGCCAGGTTGGCGCACCCGTGGTTGCCCCGCTCCAGCAGCAGCAGCGCGGCGGGACCGCCGGCCTCGTCCACCAGCCGTTCCGCCTGCTGCCAGGGGATGAGCCGGTCCAGCTTGCCCATGACGGCGAGCAGCGGGCACCGGATCCGCTCCGCGCGCCCCTCCATGGTCAGCTCGCCGGCCTTCGCCCGGGCCGTCTCGGCGTCCGGCGACTTGGACCGGACCCGGAACGCCTCCCTGGTCAGGCTCGGCAGGTTGGCCCAGTTGCCGGCGAAGGTGAACGGCCCGGCCAGCGCGATGCAGGCCTGGATCCGTTCGTCCCCGCTGGCGACCCGGGGGGCGTAGTAGCCGCCCAGGCTCACCCCCCAGACCCCGATCCGGCTCGGGTCAAGCGACGTCTCGGTAATCAGGTAGTCGATGATCGCGCCGCCCGGGGCCTCCCAGTCGGCCCGGATGGCCAGGTCATATTCGGCCTCGCCCTGGCCGGGGCCGTCCACGCTGAACGTGGCTATGCCCCGTTCCAGGAACAGGTCCTCGGTGCTGCGCAGCTCTTCCTTGGCCGAGTCCAGGCCGGGAATCATGATCATCACCGGGTGCGGGCCGCGGCCGTGCGGTTCGCGCAGGATCCCGGCGATGTGCGAGCCGTCGAACGGGATCTCCACCCGCTTGCCCGGCGGGTCGAGGTAGGGCAGCGCGTCGGTCAGGCAGCGCACCGCCTTGCCGTGCGCCTCCCGCATCTGGTCCAGGTCGTTCACGAACAGGAACTTCGCGAAGTGGTAGTACACCGCCGCCTGGGACAGGTGGGCGCCCGCCGACCTCTCCCGGCCGTCGGCGAGCGCATCCCGGCCGAGCTGCTCGTGTTCGGCCCCGACCGCGCTCCACCCCGCGCACCAGTCGTTCCATGAGGTGAGCCCGCTGGTGATCCGCTCGAAATCCCCCGCGGTCACGCCGTTCATGGTGAATCGCGGTGCCCAGTGCGAGATCGCCATGGCTACCCGTTCGTCCACGCACCCTCCTCGTTCGCTGGCCAGACCTGCAAACGAATGCATACTCTCTAGGACAGGCCCGGGTCAACCTGGGTACAGGGAGAGCGTGATGGAACAGCGGGAACAACTGCACGTGACCGTGAACGGCGAGGACCACACCCTGGCCTGCGATCCCGATGCGCCCCTGCTCGACGTGCTGCGGGCCGGGCTGGGCCTGGCCGGGCCGCGGTTCGGCTGCGGCCTGGGCCTGTGCGGCGCCTGCTTCGTCATCATCGACGGCAAGGCCAGGTCCTCCTGCGACTACCCGGCCTGGGCGGCCGAGGGCACCGAGGTGACCACGGTCGAGGGCCTGCCTGCCGGCGGCGCGCTGCACGCGGTGCAGCAGGCGTTCCTCGACGAGCAGGCCGCGCAGTGCGGCTACTGCACCTCGGGGATGATCGTCGCCGCGGCCGCGCTACTGGCGGCCAACCCCGCGCCGACCGGGCAGGAGGTCCGCGAGGCGCTGGACGGCAACCTGTGCCGCTGCGGCACGCACGGCAGGGTCGTGGCCGCCGTGCTGCGCGCGGCCGGGACCGGCGGGCAGGCCGTGCGGTGACCATCGCGCGGCCCGGTGCCGGGCTGGCCGCGATCCCGAGCCTCGCCGCCAACCCGGTGCTGAGCGCGTGGCTGGCGTTCTCCCCCGGCGGCACGGTCACGATCTTCTCCGGGAAGGTGGAGTACGGCCAGGGGATCTGGACGGCGCTGGCCCAGATCGCCGCCGAGGAACTCGACGTGGCACTGGCCCGGGTGACGGTGGCACCGGTGGGCACCGGCGGCAGCCCGGACGAGGGGGTCACCTCGGGCAGCCTGTCCATCCAGCACTCCGGCTCGGCGCTGCGCCAGGCGTGCGCGCAGGCCCGTGCGCTGCTGCTGGCCGCGGCCGCGGACAAGCTCGGCACGGCCGCCGCGCTGACGGTCGTGGACGGGCAGATCCTCGCGGCCGGCCAGCCCACCGGCCTGTCCTACTGGTCGCTGGCCAGCCCCGGGCTGCTGGACCGGGAGGCCGGTGACCCGGTGCCGGTCAAGCCGCCGGCCAGGTGGTCGGTGGCCGGGCGCAGCGCACCGCGGGCCGACCTGCCGGACAAGGTCACCGGCCGCCCCCGGTTCCTGCACGACCTCGTGCTGCCCGGGATGCGGTACGGCCGCGTGGTGCGGCCGCCCGCGCTGGTCGCGGAGCTGCTCGGCACCGGCGACCCGGACCTGCCGCCGGACGTGGTCACCGTGCGCGACGGCTCCTTCCTCGGTGTCGTGGCGCCCACGGACGCCCAAGCGCTGCGCGCCGCCCGGCTGATCGCGAGGGCGGCCAGGTGGCGGATCACCGAGTCGCTGCCGGACGACCGCGACCTGAAGGGCTTCCTGCTGTCCGCGCCGGCCGAGGATGTCCCGGTGGAGTCGCGCCGCGACCCGCGCGCCGCCGCCTCCGTGACGACGGCCCGCACCGCCGAGTACACCCGCCCGTTCCTCGCGCACGCCTCGATGGCGCCGTCCTGCGCGATCGCCCGCTGGGACGGCGAGGCGGTCACGGTGTGGAGCCACAGCCAGGGCGTGTTCGCGCTGCGCGACGCGATCGCCGCCGGGCTCGGCCTGGACCCCGCCCGGGTGACCGTCAACCACGCCGAGGGAGCCGGCGCCTACGGCCACAACGGCGCCGACGACGCCGCGCTGGACGCGGTGCTGCTCGCCCGGGCCGTGCCGGGCTGCCCGGTCCGGGTGCTCTGGTCCCGCGAGGACGAAATGGGCTGGGCGCCGCTGGGCCCGGCCATGCTGGCCCGGCTGTCCGCGGGGCTCGACGCCAACGGCAGGATCGTGACCTGGCGCCAGGACGTGTGGAGCAACGGCTTCATCGGCCGCCCCGGCCGCGGCGGCGAGCCGCGGCTGCTAGCCCTGGCGCACCTGGCGGGTGGCCGGCCGGTGCCGCCCGCCCCGGACGGCCCGCCCACCGGTGCCATGGGCTCCACCCGCAACGCGGTGCCCGGCTATGACATCCCCGACCTGGAGGTGGTCCGGCACCGGCTGGTCACCATGCCGATCCGGACCTCCTCGCTGCGCTCCCTGGGCGCGTTCCTGAACGTGTTCGCGATCGAGTCGTTCATGGACGAGCTGGCCGAGCGCGCCGGGGCCGACCCGGTCGCGTTCCGCCTGGCGCACCTGACCGACCCGCGGGCGATCCGGGTGATCGAGGCGGCGGCCGGGTTCTCCGGCTGGGCCGCCCGTCCCCAGGCCGACGGCACCGGCTACGGCATCGGCTACGCCAGGTACAAGGGCCTCGCCGGGTACTGCGCCGCGGTGGCCGAGGTCGCGGCGCTGGACGACGTGCGCGTGCGCCGGATCTGGCTCGCGGTCGACGTCGGCACGGTCATCAATCCGGACGGGGTCGCCAACCAGGTCGAAGGCGGCGCGGTGCAGAGCGCGAGCTGGGCGACCAGGGAGCGGGTGACCTTCGACCGGGCCAGGATCACGTCGGTGAGCTGGGACAGTTACCCGGTGCTGCGGTTCACCGAGGTGCCCGAGGTGGCGGTGCGGATCGTCGCCGCGCCCGGCCAGCCGGAGACCGGCGCCGGCGAGGTCGCCCAGGGCCCGGTCGCGGCCGCGATCGGCAACGCGCTGGCGCGGGCGGCCGGCGTGCGGGTGCGCGACCTGCCGCTCACCCGCGAGCAGGTGATCCGCGCGATCGAGCAAGGCTGACCGCCTTGAGCCACCGGGGGGCGCCCTCCCGGGCCAGCCAGCGGGGGGTTCCGGGGGGTCGCTCCCCCGGGCGACACTAGTGCTGGCCGAACAGGGCGCTGACCGACTCCGAACAGGGCGCTGACCGACTCCCCCACGTGGATCCGCCGGATCGCCTCGGCCAGGGCGGGGGCCACCGACAGCACCGTGAGCTTGCCGTTCCGCCCGGCGGCGGGCACCGGCACGGTGTTGGTGCAGACGATCTCGGTGACCTCGGGCGCGGCGGCGATCTTCTCCAGCGCGCCGTCGGCGAACAGCCCGTGAGTGGTGACGATGCGCACCGAGGTGACCCGGTGCTCACGGAGCTTGGCCAGCAGCTCGATCAGCGTGGTGCCCCGGGCGATCTCGTCGTCGAGCACGATCACGTCGTGGTCGTCCACGTCCCCGATGATCGAGGTGATGCGGACCGTGTGGTCGTCGACGCGCTCCTTGGCCCCGGCCGCGACCGGCAGCCCCAGCCGGGTGGCGAACGCGGCCGCGCTCTTGGCGTTGCCCAGGTCCGGGGACACCACCACGGTCCCGGAGAGGTCCTGCCCGCGGAAGTGGCCGGCCAGTTCCCGTAGCGCGTGCAGGTGGTCCACCGGCACCGAGAAGAACCCGTGTACCTGGCTGGCGTGCAGGGTCATCGTGAGCACCCGGCTGGCCCCGGCGCTGACCAGCAGGTCGGCCACCATCCGGCCGCCGATCGACACCCGGGGCATGTGCTTCTTGTCGCTGCGCGCGTAGGCGTAGTGCGGGATCACCGCGGTGACCCGGGCCGCGGAGGCGCCGCGGGCCGCGTCCAGCATGAGCAGCAGTTCGACCAGGTTGTCCTGCACCGGCGGGCTCAGCGGCTGGATCAGGAACACGTCCCGTTCCCGGCAGTTGGATTGCAACTGCACTTCCAGGCAGTCGTTGGCGAACCGGCGCACCCGCACGGGGAGCAGGGGCTCGCCCAGCTCCTTGCAGATCTCGGCCGCCAGTTCGGGGTGGGCACTTCCGCTGAACACCGCGATCTCACGCACGCCGCCAGGCTAACGGGTAACCCCGCCCCGGGACGGTGGGACATCGCTGGCGAGCCGCCGCCCGGCCTGGCGCAGCCACCGTCGCGGGCCGGCCAGCGCCGCCGCGGTCCCCCCCGCCAGCCCAGCCAGCGTGACTACGGTGATCGGTGCAGAGGCCGCGCCCGGCGCCCCGGCCGACAGGGCCAAGGCCCCGTGACGAAGGAACGGGGCCTTGAGCCATCGGGGGGTCCCAGGGGGGTCGCTCCCCCGGGCCAGCACCGCGAGCCCCTCGCTCACCTGGCCGGCGGCCAGCGCCACCGGCACCCCGGCCGCCGCGGCGGCGGCGATGACGGTCCCGCATGTCTTCCCGGTCAGCGACGTCTCGTCGAACCGCCCCTCCCCCGTGATGACCAGGTCGGCGCCGGCCAGCGCCCGGTCCAGCCCCGCCAGGCGGCCCAGTTCGGCCGCCCCCGGTGTGAGCACCGCGCCCCACGCCGTCGCCAGCCCATACCCCGTCCCGCCCGCAGCCCCCGCGCCCAGAGCGGCCGGATCGCCGCCGAGCACCTCGGCGAGCCGGGCCAGCCCCGCCTCCAGCCGGGCGATCTGTGGCCCGTCAGCGCCCTTCTGCGGCCCGAACACGGCCGCCGCCCCCCGCGGCCCCAGCAACGGGGCAGTGACATCAGTCAGGCAGGTCACCCCGTCGACTGGCGGCGCCCGTAGCCCGCTCAGATCCACCTCGGCGAGTACGGCCAGCGCACCGCCCCCCGGCAGCAACGGCTTCCCGGCGGCATCCAGGAACCGCGCACCCAGCGCTGTCAGCGCTCCGGTCCCCCCATCGGTGGACGCCGAACCGCCCAGCCCGACCAGGATCCGGCCCACCCCGGCGTCCAGCGCCCGGCCCAGCAGCTCACCCAGCCCGGTCGTCTGCGCCCCCATCGGATCGGACCGCGCCAGCAACGGCAGCCCACTAGCCCGCGCCAATTCCACGACGGCCGTGCCAACCTGATGCGGCGCAGGGCGGGCGGCGGGCCACCTGGGCGCGGAGTTCTGTCCGCGCGCAGGTGGCCCACTGGGCGTCCCATCTCCCCCGCCGGGCAGTTCCAGCCAGGAGCAAGTCACGGGTACTCCGCCCGGGCCGGTGACGCGGGCGTGGTGCCAGTGGGCGCCGGGCACCGTGGCGGCCAGCACGTCCAGGGTTCCCTCGCCGCCGTCGGCCAGCGGCAGCTCGGTGACCTGGTCCCCCGGCCGCACGCTGAGCCATCCCTGGGCCAGCGCCGCCGCGGCCGCCGCGGCACCGAGGCTGCCCTTGAACGAGTCGGGCGCGATCAGCACCCGCACGGCGGCGTCCCGGCCCTAGCTCGCGGCGGCGTTTCCCGGCTTGTACGGCGGCAGCCTGAGGCTGTCCCTGATGGCCTGCTGTACCTCGTCCTTGCCGGGGGTGGCGTCGACGACCGCCACGTACTCCTTGCGCCGGAACAGGTCGAGCACCGGGTCGGTCTTGTCGTGGTAGTCATGCAACCGGACGACCAGGGCTTCCTCGGTGTCGTCCTCGCGGGTGACCAGGGTGCCGCCACACACGTCGCAGACGCCATCCTCCTTGGGCTGTGCCTGGATGAGGTTGTAGTCCATCCCGCAGCCGGTGCACAGCCGCCGGGCCAGCACCCGGCGGCGCACCTCGGAGTCGGGCATGTCCAGGTGGATGACGCTGTCGATGTCGTAGCTCTCCAGAAAGAACTCCGCCTGCCTGGCGTTACGCGGGAACCCGTCGATGACAAACCCGTAGTTCCAGTCGTGCTGGGCCAGCCGCTCGGCCGTGACCGCCTCGGCCAGGTCGTCGCCGACCAGTTCCCCGCCCGCCATGATGCGGCGCACCTGGGCGCCCATCTTGGTGTGGTGCTGCACGTTCCAGCGGAAGATGTCGCCCACGCTGATGTGGACCAGGTCCAGGTCTGCCGCGAGCAACGCGCCCTGAGAGCTCTTGCCGCTGCCGGGCACTCCCATGATGACGTATTTCCGCATGCAGTTACTTTCGCACATCGGCGCAAGCGACTGAACCGGGCGGCTCAGCCGTCACCGTGGGTCTCCCGCAGCCGCTTCTTGAGGATCTTCCCGGTGCCGGTGCGCGGCAGCTCGCCGGTGAACCGCACCGACTTCGGGATCTTGTAGCGGGCGATCTTGCCGTCCAGGAACCGGAGCAGGTCCTCCTCGGTGACCTGGGCCCCGGGCCGAAGCACCACCACGGCCCGGCCGACCTCGCCCCACCTGGCGTCCGGCACGCCGATCACGCCGCAGTCCGCGACGGCGGGGTGCTCCCGCAGCACGTTCTCCACCTCGGCCGGGTAGATGTTCTCCCCGCCCGAGATGATCATGTCCTTGATCCGGTCCACCACGAAGACGTAGCCGTCGGCGTCGGTGGTCCCCGCGTCCCCGGACCGCAGCCAGGTGCCCTCTGCCAGCGCCCCTGCCGTGGCCGACGGCTGGCCCCAGTAGCCCCGCATCACGTTGGGCCCGGCCACGACGATCTCCCCGGTCTCCCCCGGCGAAGCCGGCGTCAGGTCCGGTCGCACCACCCGCACCTCGGTGAAGAAGTGCGGTACCCCGGCGGAGCCCGCCTTGGACTCCACGTGGGCCGCGTCGAGCAGCAGCGCCCCTGGCGAGGTCTCGGTCATCCCGTAGCCCTGGATGAACGCCAGGCCGCGGCTGGTGTAGCGGCGGATGGTGGCCTCGGGAACCGGCGCGCCACCGCACAGCAGCATGCGCAGGCTGGACAGGTCGGCGTCCGGCCAGCGCGGGTGCGCGGCCATCGCGTCGTACACCGCGGGCACGCCGAACAGCGAGGTCACCCGGTCGGACTCGATCAGCTCCAGGGCCCGGCCGGGCTCGAACCCGGGCTCGATGAGCACCGCGCCGCCCTTGAGCAGGGCCGGCAGGCAGAGCATGTTCAGCGCCGCGGTGTGGAACAGCGGCGCCACGACCAGCGCCACCTCGTCCTGCCGGAAATCGGCGTCCACCACGACGTTGATCGCGTTCCAGGTGATGTTGCCGTGGCTGAGCGTGGCGCCCTTGGCCTCGCCCGTGGTCCCCGACGTGTACATGATCAGGAACGGGTCGTCCAGGCCGACCGGCTCGTCGATCCCGGTGCCCGGGCTCTCGGCCAGCAGGCCCGCATAGCCGCGCTCGCCGCTGGCCGGCCCGGCCAGCGCCACCACGTCCCGGATCCCCGGCACCGCCTCCCGCAGCGCGGCCGCCGCCGGTCCCTGCCCGGCACCGTAGATCAGCACCCCGGCGCCCGAGTCGGCCAGGTGCCTGGCGAGTTCCGGTGCGGCCAGGCGGGTGTTCAGCGGCACCAGGATCGCGCCCAGGGTCCCCGCCGCGAACAGCGTCTCCAGGAACGACGGGTGGTTGGGGCCGAGATAGGCGACCCGGTCGCCGCGGCCGGCGCCGAGCCCGCGCAGGGCGTGCGCCAGCCGGCTGACCCGGTCGTGCAGCCCGGCGTAGCTGAGCCGGTCCCCGCCATGGATGACCGCGACCCGGTCGGGGGTGCGGCGGGCGCGCCGCGCGATCCACGAGCCGACACCGTCGTTGCGCAACCCCGGATCCCTTCAGCCGGTGGCCTCGCCCCCCACGGGCCCGCGTAACGCATGATCGAAGCCTTAACGCCCCCGGTTCAGCCAGCGCTCGCAGCCCCGGCGGATCTTGGGGTCGAGCGAGTCGCACAGCACCGGCCAGTCCTGCCGCAGCAGCCGCGCGTTCACGAACCGCGCCATGTCGTTGCGGCGGCCCTGGGTGAGCACGATCCCGTACAGGCTGCGCCGGTGCCAGTCGTCGGCCACGTCGAACTCGCGCAAGCCCGGCGGGCACAGGTGCCGGGGCAGCACGACCACCCCTTGCTCGGGCCCGTGCAGGTCGTCCAGGCTCTCGGGCAGCCGCCGTGTCACGGCGCCGCCCTGCCCGCGCCGGAGCAGATCTGTCAAGGACATGCTCCTAATTATCACGCCAGCCCCGCTGTGGCAGGCGATCCCGCGCCGGGCGTGGCGCGGGTGGCTCCAGGTTCGGGGACTACACTCTGCCCATGCCCGGCACCGAGGCTCCCCGCTGGCGCTTCCTGATCACGCCCAAGTGGCTGGCCTGGCATGTCGTCATGGTTGGCTCGGTGTACGGGATGCTCGCGCTCGGCAATTGGCAGTTGCACCGCGCCGAATCGGGCAATGGGCTGAGCTGGGCCTACACCTTCGAGTGGCCGATCTTCGCGGTGTTCGCCGTGGTGTTCTGGGCCAAGACGATCCGGGACGAGTTCCACCCGCCGGCCGCCACCGGCCCCGCGGGCGAGGACGTCGCGCTGCCCGCCGGCGCGGCCGCCGGGGCGCGGCGCGCGGGCGCCGCTCCCCCGGCCGGGGCGCCGGCCAGCCCCGAGGAGGAAGCGGAACTCGCCGCGTACAACGCCTACCTCGCCCGGCTGCACCAGGAAGTGAAGGGCCACGGCAAGTGGCACGGCCTGCGGTAAGGGCCAAGGCCCCGTGACGGAGGAACGGGGCCGCAGGCCACCGGGGGGCTCCGGGGGGTCGCTCCCCCGGGTTAGCACGCCCCGCGACAGCAATTCCCGCGATAACGCCAAGGAGGTGGCGCGCGTGCGCCTCAACGTCACCCTGTACCGGGTGATGGCCTACATAACCGGTGTGGTCCTCATCGTGTTGTGCGTCTTCGCGATCGGCCAGGCGTTCACCGACGACGCCGCGATCGTCAACGTCATCGGCACGGTGCACGGGCTGCTTTACATCGTGTACCTGATCGTCTCCTACCCGCTCACCCGCAGGCTGCGGCTGTCCGCCGGGCCCACGGTCGCGGTGCTGCTGGCCGGCACGATCCCGGTGATGACGTTCGTGGTGGAGCGGCGGATCAGCCACCGCTACATCGACCCGGCCCTGGCGGGTGTCACTGCGCGTTTACCGGAAGGGCACGCTTCGTTTTCACCTTCGCCCGGCAGGTAGCGCATAATTCCTGGTATGGCGACCGCCTTCCTCGACGCGCCGGGCCCGCTGGCCTTCGCCCACCGCGGCGGCGCGGCGCACGCCCCGGAGAACTCCTGGCGGGCGTTCGAGCATGCCGTGGGGCTCGGTTACCGGTACCTGGAGACCGACCTCCAGGCGACCGCGGACGGGGTGCTCGTCGCGTTCCACGACAAGACCCTGACCCGGGTCACCGGGGTGGACGGCCGGGTGTCCCGGTTCCGCTACGCGGACCTGTCCGGCGCGCTGATCGCCGGCACCGAGCCGATCCCGGTGCTGGAGGACCTGCTGGCCGCCTGGCCCGACGTCCGGTTCAACCTCGATGTGAAGGATGTCCAGGCGATCGCGCCGCTGCCGGAGGTGCTGCGCCGCACCAACGCCTGGGACCGGGTGTGCCTGGTGTCGTTCTCGGCGAGCAGGCTGCGGGCCACCCGCCGTGCCCTCGGCCGGCCGGTCTGCATGGCCGCCTCCCCGCTGGGCACCGCCATGGTGCGGTTCGGCGGGCCGCGCGGCCGGCATGACCAGCCGGGCCCCGGCCGGCCGGACCTTGGGCCATCGGGGGGTTCCAGGGGGGTCGCTCCCCCGGGCTGGCGGGGCCTTGAGCCATCGGGGGGTTCCAGGGGGGTCGCTCCCCCGGGCTGGCAGGGTAAGCAGTGGCCGCCGCTCACCGACTGGCTCACCCGCAGCGGGGTCCGCTGTGTCCAGGTGCCCGCCTCGATGGCCACGCCGCCGTTCATCGCCCGCGCCCACGGCCTCGGCCTCCAGGTCCATGCCTGGACGGTGAACGACCGCCCGGCCATGGAACACCTCCTCGACCTGGGCGTGGACGGCATCATGACCGACGAGACCATGGCGCTCCGCGAGGTCCTCACCGCCCGCGGCCAGTGGCGCCCCCGCCAGTCCGCCGGCCGGTAGCGGCCAGAGATCGCATGGCCCTGGGGGCGGCGCCACGGAAATTGTGGCGCTCCTGAGCCCGCATGGCCGCCGACGAAAAGCTTCCACGCCTACAGTTACCCCAGTTCGTGGGGGTTCCGGGGGGCTCGGCCCGCGGGGCCTGCACTGCGCGGGTCGCCGGCGAAGTCGGCCGAAGGCCGACGAGCAAGGGGTTCGAAACCGAGCGCAGCGGGAATCTTGTCCGCGTAGCCAGCGTTGATGTCGGGGAAGGCTGACCGCCTGGGAGGCAATGCCACATGGCCGAACGTGCACTACGCGGCACCCGGCTCGGAGCGACGAGCTATGAGAACGACCGTAACACGGACCTGGCGCCACGCCAGGAAATAGCTTTTGACTGCCCTAAGGGGCACCATTTTAGCGTTCCGTTCGCCGCCGAGGCCGAGGTTCCCGCGACATGGGAATGCCGGGTGTGCGGCGCTGTTGCGTTCACCTCCGCCGCGGACCTGCCGACGCCCAAGAAGGTCAAGCCGCCACGCAGCCACTGGGACATGCTGCGTGAGCGCAGGTCCATCGCCGACCTGGAGCAGGTGCTGGCCGAGCGGCTGGCGCTGATCCGCGGGGAGCGCGACGGCGACGGCTCCGGCCGGTCCGCCAGCCAGCGCAAGAGCGCCTAGCCGTTTCAGCCATTACCGCCGCGTGAATCTCCGGCCCCGGCCGGTGAGCCCCCAGACGGTGACGCGCCACAGCGCTTCCAGGACGATCGCCCGGCTCATCTTGGACGTGCCGTGCACCCGTTCCACGAAGGTGATCGGCACCTCCACGACCCGTAGCCCGGCCCGGATCGCCCGCATCGCCAGGTCGATCTGGAAGCAGTACCCCTGGGACTCGACCTGGTCCAGCGCGATCGCGCGGAGCGTGGTGGCCCGGTAGGCGCGGTAGCCGCCGGTGGCGTCCTTGAGCCCGATGCCGAGCATCAGCCGGGCGTAGGTGTTGCCGCCGCGGGACAGCAGTTTCCGTGACTTCGGCCAGTTGCGGACCGTGCCGCCGGCCACCCAGCGGGAGCCGAGCGCCAGGTCCGCGCCGGCCAGCGCGTCCAGCAGGGCGGGCAGCTCCTCGGGCTGGTGCGAGCCGTCGGCGTCCATCTCGACGAGCACGTCGTAGCCCTCTGCCAGGGCCCAGTGGAAGCCAGCGATGTACGCGGCGCCGAGGCCCGCCTTCCCGGCGCGGTGCAGCACGTGGATGTGGCTGTCCTCGGCGGCGAGCTTGTCGGCCAGCTCACCGGTGCCGTCCGGGCTGTTGTCGTCCACCACCAGCAGGTCGGCGTCCGACACGGCGCGGCGGATCCGGCCGGCCGTCGCCTCGATGTTGGCGCGCTCGTTGTAGGTGGGGATGACAACGGCAACGCGCCCGATGGGCTGCTCGCGGCCATCCATACCTGTCAAGACTCCCTGCCTGCCCGGCGCCCGTCCGCAGTCGTGCGGGACGCCCGCCCGCCGGTCCCGCCGGTCGGCGTCCCTGCAGGTTACCGTGCGTCCCGGTGAAATGGCCGCCGGGAAGGCGGTCCCGCGCCGGGCGGAACAAGGCGAAAGGGGGGCCCGGGCCGCCCTTCGGACCGGAGTCCACCCCGTCGGCCACGAGACCGGCCCCGTTGTCTACTGGGTGCCCGGGCCCCTTTTTCCGAGTCCAGCCATCGCCTGCCAGGGACAGCCCCGGCGGCCAGCCCGGTGCCGGACTTCGCAGTAACTTAGGAGTACCGCGCCGGTCGTGTCAACCTTGGCCATGACGGCCGGTCCGGCCCGGTGCGCGCGGGCCTGGGCCCCTGTTCCCGGCTGGGCCGACGGCGGTACGATTGAGCCCTTCCAGGTGAGGGGCGGCATGACAGTAGTGTCAGGCGCGCGGCAACGATGACCTTGCCGCGCAGCGGGGCCACCGAATTGGCTCACCATCACGCAGCATGCCCACATCCGCATTCCCGGGCGCCCTTCCTCCTGGACCGCATCGAGCGGCTGCGGCCGGTGCCCGAACGCCCAGGATGGGCGAGCCCTTGCGCCCAGGCGCTCCGAGCAGTGATCTTCCGCAGGAGGTTCAGCGATGACAGAAAATCAGGGGCCGCAGGTTTCCGAGTCGCAGATTGCCGTGCACTGGCGTGAGGAGGACTACTACTACCCCCCGCAAGACTTCGTGAGGCAGGCGAACGCGAACGACCCGGCCATCCTCGACCGGTTCACCGAGGACAAGTTTCCGGACTGCTTCATCGAGTACGCGGACCTGCTGAGCTGGGACGAGCGCTGGCACACGGTGCTGGACACGAGCAGCGCCCCGTTCTGGAAGTGGTTCACCGGCGGCAAGCTGAACGCCTCGTACAACTGCGTGGACCGGCATGCGGCGGCCAGCCCGGACAAGACCGCGATCGCCTTCGTCTCCGAGCTGGAGTCCGATGAGCACGTGCACATCAGCTACGGCGAACTGCTCCGCCAGGTGAACGAGTTCGCCGCCTTGCTGCGCGATTTCGCGGGCCTCAAGAGCGGTGACCGGGTGACCCTGCACATGCCGATGGTCCCGGAGCTGCCGGTCACCATGCTCGCCTGCGCGCGGCTCGGCGTGATCCACTCGGAGGTGTTCGGCGGCTTCAGCGGCCATGCCTGCGGGACCAGGATCGCCGACTCAGGCAGCCGGATCCTGATCACCATGGACGGCTACTACCGTGCCGGTTCGATGACCGATCACAAGGTCAAGGCCGACGAGGCGCTCGCGGCGGCGGCCGCGGAGGGCCAGGAGGTCGACAAGGTGCTTGTGTGGCGGCGCCGCCCCGGCCAGTACGTGTCGGAAACGCCGATGGCCGACGGCAGGGACTTCTTCGTCGATGAGGTGCTGGAGGGCTACCGGGGGAAGACCGTCGAGCCGGTGTCGATGCCCGCCGAGGCGCCGCTGTTCATCATGTACACCAGCGGCACCACCGGCCGCCCCAAGGGCTGCGAGCACAGCACCGGCGGCTACCTGGCGTATGTGACCGGCACCTCGAAGTACTACCAGGACATCCACCCCGGCGACATGTACTGGTGCATGGCCGACATCGGCTGGATCACCGGGCACTCCTACATCGTCTACGGGCCGCTGTCGCTAGGCACCACCACGGTGATCTACGAGGGCGTGCCCAACTATCCCGACGGCGGCAGGCCGTGGCGGATCGCCGAGAAGCTCGGGGTGAACATCTTCCACACCTCGCCCACCGCGATCCGGATGCTGCGCAAGGTCGGCCCGGAGGAGCCGAAGAAGTACAGCTACCACTTCAAGAACATGACGACCGTCGGCGAGCCGATCGAGCCCGAGGTCTGGCGCTGGTACCACTCCGAGGTCGGCAAGGGCCAGGCGGCCATCACCGACACCTGGTGGCAGACCGAGAACGGCGGCTTCCTCGGCAGCACGCTGCCCGCGCTGCAGCCGATGAAGCCAGGCAGCTGCGGGCCCGGCGTGCTCGGCATGTACCCCATCATCTACGACGAGGACGGCAACGAGGTCCCGAAGGGGAGCGGCAAGGCGGGCAACATCTGCATCCGCAACCCCTGGCCCGGGACCTTCCAGGGGATCTGGGGCGACCCCGAACGGTACCTCGACACCTATTACCGCAAGTACAACAAGAACCCGGACAGCACGGACTGGCACGACTGGCCGTATTTCTGCAACGACGGCGCGGTGCAGGCAGAAGACGGCTACTACCGGATCCTCGGCCGGGTGGACGACGTGATCAACGTCGCCGGGCACCGGCTGGGCACCAAGGAGATCGAGTCGGCCGCGCTCACCGTCCCCGAGGTCGCCGAGGCGGCCGCGGTCCCGGTCATCGACGACATCCGGGGCCGCGTCGTCGAGGTGTACGTCTCGCTCAAGCCGGGCTTCGAGCCGGGCGCCGGGATGGAAACCAAGGTCAGCAAGGCAATCGAGACCGAGATCGGCAAGATCGCCCGGCCGAAGAACGTCTGGATCGTCCCGGACATGCCCAAGACCCGCTCCGGAAAGATCATGCGCCGGGTCATCGCGTCGGTCTCCAACTTCGCCGACGTCGGCGATGTCACCACACTGGCCAACCCCGAGATCGTCGAGGACATCCGCCACCACGTGCAGAGCGCGAAGGTGGCCAAGGGCGAGCTGCCCCGCGAGCTGACCGAGGTCGAGTACGAGGAGATCAGGAAGTTCGGCGCCGAGTAGCCGGGCACGGGAGGCTGGCCTGATCCCGGGGAGGGTGCGGTCACGTTACGTAACTGATATATAGCATAGAGTCGTGCCATGCGGGCCCGGGCGTCGACCATCGGCCAGCTCCTCGTGGTGTTCGCGGTGTGCGCGGGGCTGATCGGGATCACGGCCGTCTTCGGGTATGCCGCGGTGACCACGCAGGACGCCACGGCCAAGCGGCTGACCGTGCAGGACTACCTGCTCCAGCACGAGGCCGGGCTGATGCAGGTGGAGTTCGACGTGGCCCAGGCGGCGGTGAACGGCTACGCCCTGTCCGGCGATGCGTCCGGCCTGCTGCCGCTGCGGAGCCAGCAGGCGGGCTATGCGGCCAACGTGGCGGCGCTCCGGGACCGGGCGGGAAAGGGCCTGCAGGGCTATGTCACCGAGCAGCAGCAGGCCGGGGCACGGCTGTTCGCGATTGCCCGCCAGGTCGCCCGGCTGCCGCCGCGCTCGGCCGCGGCCCAGGCGCTGGCCGGTGGCCTGCCGGCCGTCGCGGGCCGGTTCTACCAAGCCAACTACCAGTTCCAGGAGCATGTGGGCCGCCAGTTCGGCCAGCTCACCGACCGGAGCGCGCATTCCCTGCGGGTCGGCCTGGCCTGGGGCGCCGGCGCCCTCGGCATCGCCCTGGTGCTGGTGCTGGCCGCCTCGCTCAGCACGCTGTGGACCATCACCCGGCCGTTGCATGCCCTGACCGCGACGGTCCGCCGGCTCACCGCCGGTGACCGGAGCGCCCGGGCGGCGGTGACCGGCTCGGCGGAGGTCCGGGAGGTGGCCCGGTCCATCAACGCGCAGGCGGACGAGGCGGACCGGCTGCGCGAGGAGCAGGCCGAGTACAACCGCCTGCGCACCGTGGCGCGGGAGGCGGGCCTGCGCATCCGAGAGCACCTGGCCGCCGCCGACGTCCTGTCCGAGGCCCAGGCCGCCGTCCAGAAGAACCTGAAGGCGGACATCGTCTACCTGCGCCTGGTGGAGGGCGGGCGGCTGGCCGGCCGCGTCGGATACGACTTCGCCGAGACCGTCGCCGCCGACGACGCGCTCCAGCGCGTGCAGCGGGACACCCTGGCCGGGCTGCACGAGCTGTTCCGGGCACAGGCCAGCCTGGTGATCAGGGACATCCAGGGCGCCGAGGGCGACAAGCTCGCCGCGCTCTACTCCCCGGAACTGCTGGAGATAGCCCGGCTCGCGGGCGTCCACTCGCTGCTGATCACCCCGTTCGGGGTCGGCTCGGACCTGCTGGGCACCATCGTCGCGCAGCGCATCCATGTCAGCCATGCCTGGACGCCGGCCGAGGTGGACGCGGTCGAGTCGATCGCCGCGGACCTCGGCCGCGGCCTCAACCACGCCCGGCTGTATGAGGCGGAGAACCGCCTGGTCGGGAACCTGAAGGCGCTGGACGCGGCGAAGTCCGACTTCTTCGCCACGGTGTCGCACGAGCTGCGGTCGCCGCTGACCACGATCGAGGGCTACCTGGAGATGCTCGCCGACGACGACGCCGATCCGGTCACGCCCAGGCAGCGCACCATGCTGGCCACGATCAGCAGGAGCGCCGCCAGCCTGCACAACCTGGTGGACGACGTGTTCACGCTGGCGAAGCTGGAATCGAGCGCGTTCCGGGCCGAGATGCACCCGCTGCACGTGGCGGACGTGGTGACCAGCGCCGTGGCGGCGGTGCGGCCGTCCGTGACCGCCGCGAAGCTGCGGCTGACCTGCCCGCAGCCCGCCACGGACCTGATCGTGGCGGGAAACCCGGGCCAGCTGGAGCGGGTGCTGATCAACCTGCTGTCGAACGCGGTCAAGTTCACCCCGGAACGGGGTGAGGTCGAGGTGGCCACGGCGGCCGATGGCGACGCGGCGGTCATCCAGGTCCGCGACACCGGCATCGGCATCCCCGAGCACGACCAGAAGGAGCTGTTCACCCGGTTCTACCGGGCCTCGAACGCGATCGCCCGCCGGATTCCGGGGACCGGCCTCGGCCTGACGATCGTCCGCACGATCGTGACCAGCCACGGTGGTGACCTGATCCTGGAGTCACGGGAGGACCGGGGGACCACGGTGACCGTGCGGCTCCCGCTGCACGGACCCGCGCCGGCGTTACAGCGGCAGGCCAGCCTCCAGCAGGGCCAGGCCCCGCTCGAACTTGTCACCGAACGCTTCCAGGTTCCCGGGCTCGTCGAACCAGGCGGCCATCGCGATCCCGACGACAGCGCCGGCGAGCACCTGGACCGCGAAGTCGCTGGCGGCCCTGCCCGACCGGTCGGCGACCGCCTGCGCGATGACCTGGCTGGTCCGGGCGAACTCCTCCAGCATCCGGGCCCGTACGGCTGGGACCGCCACCGCCAGTTCCATGGCCTCGCGCAGTTGCGCCAGGTCGTCCGCCCCCAGCCCGGCGAAGGCGGCGCGGAGCGCGGCCCGCATGGCGGCGAGGGGGCTGAGGCTGGCGGGCTGGCCCCGGAAGATCTCCATGAAGAACAGGTCCATGTCGTCCTGCAGGACGACGTCTTCCTTGGTGGGGAAATAGCGGAAGAACGTGCTCGGCGACACCTCGGCGGCCTCGGCGATCTGCTCCACCGTGGTGGCGTCGTACCCCTGCTCGCGGAAAAGCCGGAGCGCGTGCTCCCGGATGGCAGCACGCGTCCTGGCCTTCTTCCGCTCCCGCAGCCCAGGCCGGCCTGCGCCCGGCTGCCCGGCCGGGCCGGGGCGGGCCACCTGGGCCGTGGCGTCAGGCAACACGCTCATGGGGCGATTCTGCCCCTTCGGAGCCCGGGGCGATAGCAGCGACGGGCGCGGAGTCCGGCACGGCGTGCCAGGGCAGGAACGCCAGCGCGAGCACGATCCCGGCCAGGCCAACGCCCGCACTGACCCACAGCATCGCGTCGGTCCCGTGCACGAACGCGGACCGCACCGAGTCCAGCAGCGCCGCCGAGCCGGTCTCGCGGGCCACCGTAAGGCCCGCGAACACGCTGCTGCGGACCTCGTTCGTCGCGGGCGCGGGCAGTCCCGCCAGGTCCAGCCGGGAGTGGTACGCCAGGGACAGCACGCTGCCCAGGATCGCGGCCGACAGCGGCGCGCCCGCCTTCTGCACCGCCTGCATGACCGCCGAGCCGACCCCCGCACGGTCCTTGGGCAGGTCCACCAGGGCGGTGGCGGCCGCGGTAGCCAGCGCCAGCCCGAAGCCGACGCCGGTGATCGCGGTCCAGGTGGCGATCAACGCGTTCCCGCTGGCCACGGTCATCGTGGCGCCGAACACCAGGCCGCAGGTCAGCAGGGTGAACCCCAGGGTGGCGGTGAGCTTGGTGGTCAGCCGCGCGGCCACCCGGTCGGCCAGGCCAGCGCCCAGCGCCAGGCCCGCCATCAGCGGCAGCAGCCGCACCCCGCTGCCCATCGCCGACACGCCGAGGATGGCCTGGAAGAACTGGGGCGCCCCGAACAGCAGGCCGAACATCGCGAAGATGCCGAACGCCTGGAGCACCGTCCCCCAGGTGAACCGGGCGGACCGGAACAGCCCCAGGTCCACCAGTGGCTGCCCGCCGTGCTGGTTGAGCCAGAGTTCCCACAGCACGAAGGCCGTCAAGATGGCCACGCCGCCGGCCATGGCCGCGATCGCGATCACCGAGGACCAGCCGTACTGCCCGGCCGCGATGAAGCCGTACACCAGCAGCGCCAGGCCGCCGCACGACGCCCCGATCCCCGCCGGGTCCAGCCCCGGCCGCTCGATGGCCCGCGACTCGGGCACCAGCAGCGCCATCGCGGCTAGGCCGATCACCACCACCGGCAGGTTCAGCAGGAACACCCAGCCCCACCAGTAGTTCGACAGCAGCCAGCCGCCAAGGATCGGCCCGATCGGCAGGGCCAGGAAGTTGGCCGCCGCCCAGATTCCCACCGCCCTGGTCCGCTCGGCGTCGGCGAACATGACGGTGACGATCGACAGGACCAGCGGGATCATGAACCCGGCACTCAGCCCGAGCGCCGTCCTGGCCGCGATAAACTCTCCGGGGCTCGTGGAGAATGCGCAGGCCAGGGAGCTCAGCCCGAACGCGGCCAGGGTGATCATCATGACCTTCTTGCGCCCGAACCGGTCCCCCAGCATTCCCCCGGGCAGCAGGCCCACGGCCAGCGCCAGGGTGTACGCCGACACGAACCACTGCAGGTCTGTCGCGGAGGCGTGCAGCGCCCCCGCCAGGGTCGGCAGCGCCACGCTCAGCACCGTCGCGTCGAGCCCGACCGCCAGCACCCCGAGCGTCAGCCCCGCCAGCGCCCACCACTTCCGCGCCCCCGCGCTCCGCGCGCCCATCACTCTCATGACACTCACCGCCATCCAGTAGCCTCTCTAATCTGAATGCTACTGTCAGTTCGAAGTGTCACGCAAGCCTGAGTTACTTCCAGTTTTAGGGTCAGCCCGGGGGCGCCGGAACGACGACGGTTCCGGTAGCCGTCACCACGGTGACCGGCGGGTCGAGCACGTCGGAGGCCGACGGCCCGCGCCCGGGGTCCGCCCGGCACACGACGCGGGCCTCGAAGGCGAGTTCCCGGCTGCGCCGCCCCACCCGGGTCACGGTCGCTGTGACCTCGATCACGTCGCCGCCCAGCACGGGCGCCTGGAACTGGACGTCGGAGTACGACGCGAACAGGCCCTCGTCGCCGTCCATCACGATGCACGCCTCGGTAGCCACGTCGCCGAACAGGGCCAGCACGAACGCCCCGTCGACCAGGTTGCCGCCGTAGTGGGCGTCGGCTGCGGACACGTACCGGCGCTGGGTGACGGCTAGGCCCTCGGCCGCGGTCACGCCGCGTTTCCCTGCGGCTCGGGAGCCAGCGTGTGGGCCAGGTAGCTGGCGACTTCGCGGGGCGTGGTACCGCGACCGAACACCCGGTCCACGCCCAGCTCCGGCGCCATCGCCGGATCGAACCTGGGCCCGCCGATGACCAGCAGGGGCCGTCGGCTCATCCCGCTGTCCTCGCGGAAGGCCTCGGCTATCTGCCGGGCGGCCAGGATGTGCGCGTCCCGCTGGGTGACCACCTGGCTGACCAGGACGGCGTCCGCATGTTCCGCCACTGACCGGGCGACCAGGTCCGCAATCGCCACCTGCGCGCCCAGGTTGACCACCCGGATCTCCGCGTAGGACTCCAGGCCCTTCTCCCCCGCGTGGCCCTTGACGTTGAGGATGGCGTCGATGCCGACGGTGTGCGCGTCCACGCCGACGGTCGCGCCGACCACGACGAGCTCCCGGCCGAGGGCGGACCGGATCCTCCGGTTGATCTCCGCGGCGGACATCAGCGGGTACTCCCGCCGCACCACCTTGACGTCGGCGAGGTCGACCAGGTGCCGGACGGTGCCGTAGACGATGAAGAACGTGTAGTCCGGGCCCATCGCCTTGACGTGCACCACCATGGCCGGTTCCAGGCCCATCTTGGCGGCGAGCTGCGCCGCGGCGCCTTCGGCGAGCGCGCGCTCCTCCTCGGTGCCGGACGGCAGCGGCAGCGTGAACGACACCTGGATCCGCCCGTCGCCGGTGGTGTCCCCGTACGGCCGGATCACCGTGCCGGCGCTCATGACCGGCCCCCTTCCAGGAATTGCTCCCGGCCTTCGAGGAACTCGCTTGCGGGGTTGAAGTAGCCCTCGACGCGCTCGATGACGCCGTCCAGGCCGCGGCCGCCGTCGGCCGGGCGGCGGGTCACCCCGAACGTGCCGTCGGCGATGGCGTTCAGCAGGCCCTCGGCGGTGATCCGGCGCAGCAGGTCCACCGACTCGGCCAGGACCTGCTGGGCCCGCCGCTCGACGAACCCGCCCGGCGGCGGCCGGAAGTTCTCGCCGAGCCGTCCCGCCGCCCGCAGCACGTAGCGCACGTTCTCCAGGGCCAGGTCCCGGTCGGACAGGAACGGGGTGTGGATCCCCTCCGTCATCATGCCGATGAGCAGGATCGACTGGTCGGTCAGCGCGCCGCACAGGTTGAAGAACGCGTCAAGCAGGTACCCGGCGAACACGTTGCCGCTCATGTGCTTGGTCGGCGGCATGAACTTCAGCGGCGCGCCGGGGAACAGCTGCCTGACCAGCTGGGCGTGGGCCAGCTCCAGCACGAACGAGTCCGGCACGCCGGGGTTGATCTCGAACGCGTGCCCGAGCCCGAGCTGCCAGTCGGCCAGGCCGGCCTCCCGGCCGAAGTACTCGTTGAGGAGCTGGGAGACCACCACCGTGTGGGCGGCGTCCACCGCGTCCGCGGTGGTCAGGTAGTTGTCCTCGCCGGTGTTGATGATGATCCCGGCGCGGGCGTGGATCTGCCGGGAGAACCGCTGGTCGATGAACGTCCGGCGGGGGTTGATGTCGCGGAAGATGATCCCGTACATACAGTCGTTCAGCATCATGTCGAGGCGCTCCAGCCCCGCCAGCGCCGCGATCTCGGGCATGCACAGCCCCGAGGCGTAGTTGGTGAGCCGCACGTACCGGCCCAGCTCGCGGGAGACGTCGTCCAGCGCGGCGCGCATCAGCCGGAAGTTCTCCCTAGTCGCGTAGGTGCCCGCGAAGCCCTCGCGGGTGGCGCCCTCGGGGACGTAGTCGAGCAGCGACTGGCCGGTGGAGCGGATCACCGCGATGATGTCCGCGCCCTCCCTGGCCGCCGCCTGCGCCTGCGGGATGTCCTCGTAGATGTCGCCGGTGGCGACGATGAGGTAGATCCACGGTTTCGGCGGGTCGGCGGTGGCGCCGATCATCGCCTCGCGCTCCGCCCGGCGGGCGTCGATGCGGCCGATGCCGTCGGCGAGCGCCGCGGTCGCGGCCCGCCGGGCCGCCGCGGCGTCGGCCCCCTCGGGCAGCCGGAACTTCACCTTGCCCGCGGCGGCGTCGCCGGCCAGCGCGGCGAGGCTGGGATAGCCGCCGGCGACCAGCGCGTCCCAGGCGGGCAGGGCCACCCCGTGCTGCAGCCCGCAGCCGTCGGCGACCGCGTCCACCAGGTGGTTCACCCAGGGCATGCCGTCGCCGGGGTCGGCGCCGTCCAGGCCGCCGAGGCGCAGCACCGCCCGTTCCACCGACACGGTGGTGTGGCTGCGGGCCATCTCCACGATGGGCCGGCCCGCCACGGCGGCCAGCTCCCGTGCCTGGCGGACCATCGCGGGGTCCAGGCTGAGCACGGGCACCGCCGTGCCGCCCGTGTGTTCGCTACCCGGCATGACCGTCACCCTTCCGCCGTCCGGCTCTCGAAGATCTGCCGCGCTCCCGGCTCGGCGCGGATCAGGTCCAGCGCGAGGGCGGCATGCCCGGGTACATACCCGTTACCGATGAGCATGGTGATGTCGGCGGCGACTCCTTCGGCACCCAGCGCGGCCGCGCTGAACGAGGTCGCCATCGAGAAGAAGATCACCGTGCCGCCTTCGGCGGTCGCCAGGACCGCGCCGCCCTCACAGCCCGGCACGTCCACGCACACCACGGTCACCTGGGCGGGGCCGCCGGCCGCGCGAACGGATTCGGCGACCGCCGCGGGATCCCGCGCGTCCGCGATCACCACCCGGTCGGCCAGGCCGGAGGCGGTGAGGAGGTCAGCCTCGGCCTGCGTCGGCACCAGCCCGATCACCGACCGCGCGCCGGCCTCGCGCGCCGCCGCCGCGGACAAGCTGCCGCTCTTGCCCGCGGCGCCGAGGACCGCCACCACCGGCGCGGTGCCGCCGCCGCGCGCCTTCCGCACCACCCGGGCGGTCAGCGCCGGTGCCCCGCACACGTCGAGCACCGCGAGCGCGAGCGGGACCGGCATGTCCGAGGGGAGCACCGCGGCGATCGAGCGGCCGAACAGGATCGCGTGGCCGTCGCACGGCACCTGCTCGGAGCTGCCGTCCCAGCGGGCCAGCCCGTCGGTGATGACCAGCGGGGTGAGGCTGAGCGACACCAGGGTGGCGATCCGGTCGCCGGGGGCCAGGCCCAGCGGTGACTCCGGCCCGGCCTCCTCCACCACCCCGGTGAGCATCCCGCCCGAGCCGGTCACCGGGTTCTGCATCTTGCCCCGCTCGGCGACGATGCCGAGGACCGCGGCGCGCATCGCGGCCGCGTGCCCGGCGTTCGTGCCCGGGCCCTCCGTCTTCCCGCCGGTGGCCTCGGTGAGCTGGCGGAACGACGCGGCGTCCAGGTTCAGCCTGTCCACCCGCACCCGGACCTCGTCCGGCCATAGCCCGGGGCTGGCGTCCAGCCGCCAGGCCGCCTGGGGCAGCGCACCGGCCGGCTCGAGGACACGGTGCAGCCCCAGCGGTGAGCCCGGGAAGTCTTGTCGTTGCATACTATTTTCTCACAAGATTCTTTCGTATCCTTCGTTGATATAAGGCTATCGTCCCGTCCTCCAGGCCCAGAACGGTGGTGATCCCGTGATCGAGCAGCCGTACGTGTACCGGCGTGCGGAACTTACCGAGCCCGACTGGACGCGGTTCCCCGGCTGGGCGCAGGTGACCCGGGAGGAGTGGGAGTCGGCGCAGTGGCAGCGGGCGCACTGCGTGAAGAACATCAGGCAGCTGCGCCAGGTGCTCGGTGCCGGGCTGTCCGAGGAGTTCTGCGCGGACCTGGAGCGCGACCAGCGCGAGCGGGCCACCATGTCCATGCTGGTGCCGCCGCAGATGCTCAACACGATGGCGCCGGGCACGGCCGCGGGCGACCCGGGCTTCACGCAGGCGTTCTACGCCGACCCGGTGCGCCGGTACATGATCCCGGTGTTCAGCGACCGGCGGCCGGACTGGCCCTCGCACCCCTACGCGAGCCGCGACTCGCTGCACGAGGCGGAGATGTGGGCGGTGGAGGGCCTCACCCACCGGTACCCGACCAAGGTGCTCGCCGAGGTGCTGCCCACCTGCCCGCAGTACTGCGGGCACTGCACCCGGATGGACCTGGTCGGCAACCCGACCCCGGTGATCACCAAGCACAAGTTCGCGCTGGCCCGCGAGGACCGGCTCGGCGCCATGCTCGGGTACCTGCGGGCCACCCCCGGCGTGCGGGACGTGGTGGTGTCCGGCGGCGACGTGGCCAACCTGCCCTGGCCGCGGCTCGAGGCCTTCGTGGCCGCGCTGCTGGAGATCGAGAACATCCGGGACATCCGGCTGGCCAGCAAGGCGCTGATGGGGCTGCCGCAGTTCTGGCTCAGCGACGAGGTACGGGCGGGCATGAGCCGGCTCGGCGCGACGGCACGCGAGCGGGGCGTCAGCATCGCGATCCACACCCACGTGAACGCGGCCCAGTCGGTGACGCCGCTGGTGGCGAACGCCGCCCGGGCGATGCTCGACACCGGCATCAGGGACGTGCGGAACCAGGGCGTGCTGCTGTGCGGCGTGAACGACAGCGTGGAGGCCCTGCTTGACCTGTCCTTCACCCTGCTCGACGGGGCGGGCATCATGCCCTACTACTTCTACATGTGCGACATGATCCCCGGCAGCGAGCACTGGCGGATATCCCTGGCGCAGGCCCAGCACCTGCAGCACCAGATCATGGGCTACCTGCCCGGGTTCGCCACGCCGCGGATCGTCTGCGACGTGCCGTACGTGGGCAAGCGCTGGGTGCACCAGGTGTCCCGGTACGACACCGAGCTGGGCATCTCCTACTGGGCCAAGAACTACCGGACCGCGGTGGAGGCCGGCGACCCGCTCGCACTGCGCCGGGAGTACGCCTACTACGACCCAATCCACACCCTGCCCGCCGAGGGCCAGCAGTGGTGGCTGGACCGGGAACGCGACCGGGCCGGCAACGGCCTGGCGCCGGCCGGGACCGGCCTCACCCCGGCCGCGCCGTAGCGCCGGCGGCCGCGACGGCGTCCACCGCGGCGACCGGTACCAGCGCCGCGGCGATCAGCGGCAGGACGGCGGCGGTCGCGAACGCGCGGCCCCGGCGGCTACCAGGCACGCGCCGAGCGCGGCCAGGCCCTGGACATGCGCGGCGGCGAGGAGCACCACGCCCGCACCGGCCAGGCCGCTGGCCAGCACCAGGCGCTCGCCGAACCGGTCCGCGGCCGCCCCCCAGGCGACCAGGGTGAGCAGCAGGCCCACGGTGGGGCAGGCGACCAGGATGCCGGCCTGCTCCAGGGACAGGCCGTCCGCCCGCAGCGCCGGGATGAGGTAGGCGAGCCCGTACTGGAACGTGCACCCGGCGGTCAGCGCGATCGTCCCGGCCGCAAGGGTCAGCCAGCGCCGCGTCCCGCCTACATCCACATATTGATCATATGTGTCCGTTATATGAGACAGTGGACCTATCCATCTGTCGCACATCCCGGGCGCGGGGGAGGTCCCCCGCGCGCAACCAGGGGCGCCAGGGAGCGTCATGGGGGCCGCCGGGCGGGGCGGCGCCGGGCGGTTGTCGGAGGCGGCGCGGATACTGGTCCGCATGTCTGACTCGATCAAGTTCGGCTCGGTCGCGCTCGAATGCCCGGACGCCGGGCAGTTGGCCGCGTTCTACGCGGAGATCACCGGAGGCACGGTGACCTCCGCCGACGAGGAGTGGGCGACGGTCAAGTGCCCGGGCGGAGATCTCGACTTCCAGACCGCCCCCGGCTACCAGCCGCCCGCCTGGCCCGACCCGTCCTCGTCCATGCAGATGCACCTGGACTTCCTCGTCGACGACCCGGACGCGGCCGAGGCCCGGGTGCTGGCGGCCGGCGCGACGAAATTCGGCTTCCAGCCCGGTGACCACTTCCGCGTGTACGCCGACCCGGCCGGCCACCCGTTCTGCCTGTGCGTCGACGGCGAGGGCCCGCCGAGTCAGGCCTGACGGCCAGCCAGGGCCCGGCCCGCCACGACCCGGGCCGCCAGGACCCGGGCCGGCGCGCCAGGGGCCGGCCCGCCAGGACCCGGGCCCCAGGACCCGGGCCGGCGCGCCAGGGGCCGGCCCGCCGCGCCCCCGGGCGGGTCAGCGCCCCGTGCTCACGAGGCGGGCGGGGTTTCGGCGGGCTGGTCGCCGCCCGCGTCCGCGCCGACCTCGGCGGGCGGTTCACCGCCGGGGCCGGCCTGCGCCGCGGGTCCGGCCGCGCCGTCGGCGGCCGCGTCACCGGCGACTTCACCGGCGGCCGCGTCACCGGCCGGCTCCCCGGGCCCGTCGGGCTGCTCCCCCGGGCCGGCCTCGGCGCCGTCGGCCATCGCCTCCCCGGCCGGGGTTCCCTCGGCCCCGGCAGCCTTCGCCGCGGCGCCCGTGGTGGCGGGCACGCCCTTGCCGTAGCGCTGGGTGTACCAGAACCACAACCCGCCCGCGATGGTCCCGGCGATCGCCACGTACATGTTCAGCCGCAGGCCGAGGAAGTGCTCGGACGGGTCGACCCGCAGCGACTCCTCGAAGATGCGGAACGCCGAGTACCCGGTGACGTACAGCGCGAACAGGCCGGGCGCCTTGACGCCGCGGTGGTGGCCAAGCCACACCAGCAGGGCGGCGAGCGCCAGGTCGAAGATCAGCTCGTACAGGAACGTCGGCTGGAAGGTCTGGAAGCCGAGGAAGCCGGGTGGCCGGAACTTCGGCGGGATGTACAGCCCCCACGGCAGGCTGGTCGGCCCGCCGAACAGTTCCTTGTTGAAATAGTTGCCGACGCGGCCGACCGCCTGGGCCACCAGCAGGGCGGGGGCCACGGCGTCGGCGAACAGTCCGGCGTCCGCGCCGTGCCTGCGCACCCGCCAGATCCCGGCGGCCGCGCCGAGCGCGATCCCGCCCCAGATGCCCAGCCCGCCGTCCCAGACCGCGAAGATCCCGTACCAGTGGTGCGGGATGTACTTGGGCGTGGTGATGTCGAAGTAGATCCGCCCGCCGATGATGCCGGCCGGCACCGCCCACAGCGCGACATCCCCGACCAGCCCCGGGTCCCCGCCCATGCGCTGCCAGCGGCGCTGGGTGATGACGATCGCGAGGGTGATCCCGATCACATACATCAGCCCGTAGTAGTGGACGAACACCGGGCCGAGATGGAAGCCGTTGACCGAGGGGCTGGGGATATGCATGGCCATGATTCCGAGCGTAGCGGCCCCGGCCGGGGCCGCGCGGCGCGCCCGCCAGGCCCGGCCCGGCCGGGTCTCGACACGGCGCGGTAACCGCGAGACCCTACCTCCGTCGGAAAGGGGGGCCGGGACCGCGGAAGGACACGCGCCGATGAGCGTCAGGCAGGGGCCTTGGACGGTGGCGGACGTGCCGGATCAGGGCGGCCGCACCGCGGTCGTGACCGGCGCGAACTCAGGGATCGGGTTCGAGGCGGCCACCGTGCTCGCGCAGCGCGGCGCGCACACCGTGCTGGCCTGCCGTGACACCGGCAAGGCCGAGGCGGCGGCGGCCCGGATGACGGCGGCCGCGCCGGGAGCCAGCGTCTCGGTGGTGCGGCTGGACCTGGCCTCGCTGGACTCGATCCGCGCCGCGGCGGACCAGCTCCTGGCCGCGCACGAGCGGATTGACCTGCTCATCAACAACGCCGGGCTGATGTGGCCGGCCTACGGCAAGACCGCCGACGGCTTCGAGTTGCAGTTCGGTACCAATCATCTGGGCCACTTCGCGTTCACCGGCCTGCTGCTGGCGGCGATGCTGCCGGTGCCCGGCTCGCGGGTGGTCACGGTCAGCAGCAACGGCCACCGGGCGGGCCGGATCGACTTCGCCGACCTGCAGTCCGAGCGGCACTACGGCCGGATGTCCGCCTACGCGCAGTCCAAGCTGGCGAACCTCATGTTCACCTACGAGCTGCAGCGCCGGCTGGCCGCCGCGGGCGCGCCGACCGCCGCCCTCGCCGCGCACCCCGGCGTGGCGTTCACCGAGCTGACCCGCAACCTGCCCGGCGTGCTCCAGTCGACCTACCCGGCCGTCGGGGGCCTGTTCACCCAGAGCGCCGCGATGGGCGCGCTGCCCACGTTGCGGGCGGCCACGGACCCGGCGGCGGCGGGCGGCGAGTACTTCGGGCCCGCCGGGCTGGCCCAGGTCAAGGGCTACCCGGTGCGGGTCTCCTCCACCGCCAGGTCCCGCGACCAGGCCGCACAGCAACGGCTCTGGGCCGAGTCCGAGCGGCTCACCGGCGTGACCTATCCCGTCTGAGGCCCGTCTGAGGCCCGTCTGGGGCCCGTCTGGGGCCTGGCTGGGGCCGGGCGCGGCTAACCCGTGTATACGTCACAGCTCGTTATGCTCTGAGTGCTGTCCGTAATCACACTCAGAGCCCCCGAGGAGTGACGCGTGCTGCTGCTCGCCAGCCCCCGGACCGTTCGCGCGCCCGCTCCGGTCCCGAGCCCGCCCGCCGGCCGCGCAGGCAGGCGGGCCCGCACGGGTAGCCGGCGCGCGATGCTGGCCGGCCTGGCCCTGCTCGCGCTCGCGCTGGCCGGCTACGCCGCCGAGGTGGCCCTGCACCCACTGCGGGACATGCTGACCTGGTTCGATCTGCGGGTCTACGTGGCCGCCGGGCACACGGCGGTGCGCGCCCCCGGCATGCTTTACACCTGGCCGATGATGCCGGGCTTCCGGTTCACCTATACGCCGTTCGCGGCGCTGGTCTTCGCCGCCTGGGCCTGGGTCCCGTGGCGCGCGCTGCCCTGGCTGATGACCGCGGCGAGCCTGGCCGCGCTCGGGCTGTCGGCATGGCTGGCTCTTGGCGGGCTGGGCTGGGCGGGCCGGCGCAGGCTGGCCGGGGCGCTCGCGGTGAGCGCGGTGGCGCTGTGGACCGAGCCGGTGCAGCGCACCCTGCATCTCGGCCAGATCGAGCTGCTGCTGATGGCCCTGGTGATCGGGGACCTGTGCCTGGCCGACCGGCGGTGGTGGAAGGGGGCCGGGATCGGCCTGGCGGCCGGCGTCAAGCTGGTGCCGCTGATCTTCATCCCGTACCTGGTGCTCACCCGCCGGTTCCGCCAGGCGGCGGTGGCCACGGTGACGTTCGGCGCGCTGGCGGGCGCGGGGTTCGCGGTGCTGCCGCAGGCGTCGTGGCAGTGGTGGTTCGGGCTCGATTTCATGCGGGCCGGCCGCACCGGGTTCGTCGGGTTCCTGGCGAACCAGTCGCTGCGCGGCATGTTCACCCGGCAGTCGGGCAGCCTGGCAGGCGGCCTGTGGTGGTGGGCCGCGGCGGCCGGCCTGGCCGCGGCGGCCGGGCTGATCACCGCCGCCCGGCTGCACCGGTCAGGCCGGCCGGTGCACGGCTGGCTCACCTGCGCGCTCACCGGGCTGATCGTGTCGCCGGTGAGCTGGGACCACCACTGGGTGTGGCTGGCGCCGGCGCTTGCGGTCCTCGCCGACGCCGCGGTCCGGGCCGCGCGTGCCGCGCGGTGGGCGTGCTGGGCGCTGTTCGGCGCGCTGGCCGCGGTGTTCGGCGCGTGGCCGATGCTTGGCCGGCCGGGCCCGCTGGTGCCGTGGGGCCTGATCTGGTACGCACCGGGCAGCGGCGCCGCGGGCAGCCATCCGTGGAACAGCGAGTACCACTGGCACGGGTTCGACTGGCTGGCCGGCAATGCGTACATCCTGGCCGGGCTGGTGGCGTTCGCCATCGCGGCGGTGCTGGCGCGCCGCTGCGTGCCGCGGCCCGCCGACCCGGCCCGGGCCGCCCTGCCCCGCGCCGTGCCGCTGCGCGCCGACTGGCCCCGGGCCGGGCCGGAGGATCACCGCGGCCGCCGGCCTTTCTCCATGGCCGAGTAGCTGCCGGGGGTCGCCGGGCTCGATCGGCAGGGCCGCTCCGCCCGGGCGCGCCAGGGCGTGCCCGGTTGATCCATGCCGGGCCGGAGACCTGCGAGAAACGACCTAGGTCTCGCTCACAACGAACGCCTGCCCGTGACGGGAGCCGTCGAGGTAGGCCCCGCCGGCGCTACAGTTGCCCGGCGCGGCGCACGACACCGAATCGGCCGCAGCCCGGCCGCCCTTGTTGAGGGTGGCGGTGCCGGGGACTTCCTTGGCGGTGCCCCAGGTGCCGTTCGTCTCGCTGACGACAAACGCCTGCTGGCCGGTGCCGTCGGTGTAGAACCCGCTGGCGCCGCAGTTGCCCGCGGTGGCGCACGACACCGAGTCGAACGAGGCGAACCCGCCCTTGTTGAGGGTGGCGGTGCCGGGGGCCTCCCTGGCGGTGCCCCAGGTGCCGTTCTTCTCATCGACGACGAACACCTGCTGGTGGCCGGAGCCGTCTGCGTAGTTCCCGGCCGCGCCGCAGTTGCCGGCCGAGGCGCACGACACCGAGATGACCCCGGCGACCCCGCCCTTGTTGAGGGCCGCGGTCCCCGGAACCTCCGTCGCGCTGCCCCAGGCACCGGCCACGGTGGCGGATGCCGTCGCGGCCGCGTGCGCTCCGGTTGCCGCAAGGCTGGCCGCGGCAGGCCACACCGAGCAGAATGCGATCGCAGCGCCCACCACGATGGAGCGTCGTCTCATCGGTTCCCCCCAACCGCGTCCCGCGCGGCGGCCCCGCCCAGTCCCAGCACAGTAGCTGTCACGCAACGAGTCAGTCCATACCCGCCCGAAGGGTGCCAACCGGCTACGAGCGGTCTCAAGATCTATGCGACACGCCCTCGGTCCTGGCCGGGGCGGCCGCGCCGTTGGCGGCGGACCGCTGCTGCGCGACCACGTAACGGGGGTCCTCGGCCGAGGCGACGCCCGCCCGGAGCACCGCGAACTTCGCGGTGAGGCTCCCGCCGGCCAGCAGCGCCGCGCTGAGCGCGGCCGCGCCGCGGCTGCGCCGGGCGGCCAGCGCGCACACCCCGCCCGCCACGGTCATGGCCCGTGCCGCGCGGAGCACCCGCCCGGCCGAGCCCTCGCGGTACGGCTCCCCGGCCTCGCCGAGCCGGTGCTCCAGGCCGAACCCGGCCGTGCTCTCGGCGGCCACCCCGAGCAGCGCCAGCCGCATGGCGGGCCCGGGGTCCGCGCGGCTGCCCGGCCAGGCCGCCGCGGCCAGGCCAGCCGCGGCCGCCGCGGTCATCGCGCCGCCGGTGAACAGCAGCGGGAGTTCCCGGTAGGCGCTGTGCCAGGCGGGCACGGCGGTGTTGGCAAGCAGCACCCCCGGGTAGGCCGCGAGCACCGGCCCGGTGACTGCGGACGCCGCCCCGGCGGCCGCGCCCAGGCCCGGCAGCAACCCGGTCAAAGAACTCGCCGCGGACGCCGTGACCAGGCCGGAATGGGCGGCGAGGGTCCACGAGCCCATGCTCATCGGCGAGGTCGGTTTGGCCACCCGCAGCATGTTGAGGAACCGCTCGGGGCGGCCAAGTTCCGCGGTCAGGAAACCCGCCCCGGCGAAGGCGGCCGCGGCGGCGACCAGCCGCCCGGCCCGGGCCAGCGACGGCCGGCCGGTCGCTGCGGCGGCCGCGCCGACGACCGCCGTGCCCCCCGACAGTTCGCCGAGAAACAGGTAGGCCGGCAGGTGCGGCTCCTTCCACCGCGTCACCTTGAGTATCGGCCGGCCGTAGTAGGAGCCGAACGATGCCTCGGGGACCTGTCGTTCCTCGGTCATCCCCGCCTCCACGGCAGCCCGGCCGGGCTGCGCCCGGCGAACGCCGCGCCCACGCCGGCCACCAGCACGGCGGCCGCGACCCCGGCCCACTTCCACATGGCGGGCAGGTCGGCGGTGGTGACCACCGGGTCCGGGGGCAGCCCGTAGGCCTCCGGCTCGTCGAGCAGCAGGAAGAACGCACCGGCTCCGCCGATCCCGTCGTCCGGGTCGTGCCCGTAGAGCCGTGCGCTTTTCTCACCGGCGTCGTGCAGTTCGGCGAGCCGCGCCGCCGCGGTCGCGCGCAGTTCGTCCAGCGGGCCGAACTGGATCGAGTCGGTGGGGCAGGCCTTGGCGCAGGCCGGCTCCAGCCCGCCGCGCAGCCGGTCGTAGCACATCGTGCACTTCCACGCCCGGCCGTCGTCCTCGCGCCGGTCGATCACCCCGAACGGGCAGGCGGAAACGCAGTAGGCGCACCCGTTGCAGACGTCGGACTGGACCACCACGGTGCCGAACTCGGTCCGCACCAGCGCCCCGGTGGGGCACACGTCCAGGCAGGCGGCGTGGGTGCAGTGCTTGCACACGTCCGAGGCCATCAGCCACCGGGTGGCCTCCCCGGCGGCGCCGTCCCCGTCGCCGCCCGCCGGGCCGGCCTGAATCGGCTTGGCCTGCTCGATGAAGGCCACGTGCCGCCAGGCGTTGGCGCCGAGGGCCTCGGTGTTGTCATAGGACATGCCGGTGAGGCTGAGCACGTCCGTGTGGGTGTCGGGCAGCCCGTTCCACTCCTTGCAGGCGACCTCGCAGGCCTTGCAGCCGATGCACACGCTGGTGTCGGTGAAGAACCCGACCCGGGGCGGGTGCTCGCGGTAGCCGGCGTCCCCCGACACGTCGGCCAGCGGGCCGGACAGCCGGTTACCCATGCGCGGTCCCCCCTTCGGCAGGCCCCTCCGTGATGAGGTCGCCCAGGCCGGCCGCGCGCCGGTACGAGTTCACCAGCGCGGTGAGGGCCCGGCCGCGGGGCCGGCGCCCGGGGACGATCTGGCAGGTGGCCACCTTGCTCTCCTGGATGAACACGTTCGGGTCCACCGCGAACGGCAGCAGGTCGTTGACCGTGTCGCCGGTGACCAGCCCGGTGCTGCCCCAGTGATAGGGCAGTCCCACCTGGTGGATCACGGTGCCGTCGGCCAGCCGCAGCGGGCGGACCCGGCGGGTGACGAGCACCCGCGTCTCGATCGCGGCGCGGGCGGTGATGATGGTGGCCCAGCCGCCGTTCTCCAGCCCCCGCAGCGCGGCGAGCGCCGGGGACACCTCGCAGAACAGTTCGGGCTGCAGTTCGGCGAGCCGGGACAGGGTCCGGCTCATCCCGCCGGCGGTGTGATGCTCGGTGAGCCGGTAGGTGGTGACCACGCACGGGTAGGTGGCGTCATGCCCGCTGACCTGCTCCTGGGTGATCTTGTGATCTGGGTACAGCTTGCTCACCGGGCTGTTGTCCTGGGCATACACCACGTTGCTCACCGGCGACTCGGCCGCCTCGTAGTGGGCGGGCAGGGGCCCGTCGGCCAGTCCCGTCGGGACGAACAGGTGCCCGCGGCCGTCGTTCAGCATGATGAACGGGTCAGTGCCGGCCAGCGCGGCGGGCCCCGTCGCGCCGGGCCCGGGGACATAGTCCGGCGGCTTGCCGCGCTCGAAGTCGGGCACGTCATGGCCGGCCCACTGGCCGGCCTCGGCGTCCCACCAGAGGTAGGCCTTGGCCCGGCTCCACGGGCGGCCCTTGGGGTCGGCCGAGGCGCGGTTGTAGAGCATCCTGCGGTTCGCCGGCCAGGCCCAGCCCCACTCCGGGGCGACCCAGGACTGCTCGGTGTGCGGCTTGCGGCGGGCTGCCTGGTTCACCCCGCCGGCGAAGCAGCCGGAGTAGATCCAGCACCCGCACTCGGTCGAGCCGTCGTCGGCAAGCTCGGTGAAGCCGTTCAGCGGCCCGTTCGGCCCGCGGCCGTTGATCTCCTGCAGGACCGCGGTGGCAGACGGCTCGGCGTGGTCCCCTTCCTCGGGGTATTCCCAGGTCACGTCGAGCACCGGACGGTCGCGCGGGTCGGCGGAGCCGGCCAGCCTGGCCCGGATCCGCTTGCCCAGGTGGTAGGCGAACCACAGGTCGCTGCGCGCGTCGGCGGGCGGGTCCAGCGCCTTGTCGTGCCACTGCAGCATCCGCTGGGTGTTGGTGAACGTGCCGTCCTTCTCCACGTGGGAGGCGGCGGGCAGGAAGAACACCTCGGTGGCGCACTGCCGCGGGTCCAGTTCGCCGGTGGAGATCTCCTGGCTGTCCTGCCAGAACGAGGCACTCTCGATCATGGCCAGGTCGCGCACCACCAGCCAGTCCAGCTTGGCCAGGGCGAGCCGCTGCAGCCGGGCGCCGGCCGAGCCCACCGCCGGGTTCTGGCCCCACAGGATGTAGCCCTTGATCTTGCCCTCGATCATGTCGAGCACGGTCGCGTAGGTGCCGTGGTCACCGGTGGCCCGGGGCAGGTAGCCGTAGCAGTACTCGTTGTCCGCGGTGGCCGCGTCGCCGAACCAGGCCTTGAGCAGGCTGATCATGTATTTCCGCTTCAGCCCCCAGAACCCGGTGTCCGGCAGCCGGGTCAGGTAGGCGTCCAGGTCCGCGTCCTCCGGCCGGGGCGTCGGCAGGTAACCGGGGAGCAGGTCGAACAGGGTGGGGATGTCGGTGGAGCCCTGGATGCTGGCGTGGCCGCGCAGGGCCATGATCCCGCCGCCGGGGCGGCCCATGTTGCCAAGCAGCAACTGGAGCATGGCGGCGGTCCTGATGTGCTGCACCCCGGTGGTGTGCTGGGTCCAGCCCACCGCGTAGACCCAGGCCGTGGTGCGCTCCCGGCCGCTGTTGCGCACCAGGCTGCCGGCGATCGCCGCGAAGTCGGCCGCCGAGATGCCGCACACCCGTTCCACCATTTCCGGGGTGTACCGCGCGAAGTGCCGCTTGAGCACCTGGAACACACACCGCGGGTGGGTCAGGGTCTCGTCGCGCTCACCGGTGGGCTGCCAGGTGGCGTTGTCGTAGCGGCGGGCCTGCGGGTCGTACCCGGAGAACAGCCCGCTGCCGTCCTCGGTGTCGGTGAAGGCCTCCGGCAGGATGTCGGCCGCGTTGGTATAGGCGGTGACGTACTCACGGAACTCGTGCCCGCCGGACAGCACGTGGTTGATCAGCGCGCCGAGCAGCACGATGTCGCCGCCCGCCCGTGCGGGCACGTGCTGAGTGGCCAGCGCGCTGGTCCGGGTGAACCGCGGGTCGATGTGGATGATCGTGGCCCCGCGCCGCTTGGCCTCCACCACCCACTGGAACGCCACCGGGTGGCATTCGGCCATGTTCGACCCGCAGATCACGATGCAGTCGGAGTTGATCAGGTCACGCGGGAAGGTGGTGGCGCCGCCGCGGCCAAAGCTCGTCCCCAGACCGGGGACGGTGGCGGAGTGTCATATGCGGGCCTGGTTCTCGATCTGGATGGCGCCGAGCGCCGTCCAGAGCTTCTTGATGAGGTAGTTCTCCTCGTTGTCGAGGGTGGCGCCGCCGAGGCTGGCCAGGCCCATGGTGCGCCGCACCGGTGCGCCCTGCCACTGGTCCTGCCAGCCGGCCGCCCTGGCCGCGATCACCCGGTCGGCGATCATGTCCATCGCCTGGTCCAGGCCGAGCCGCTCCCACTGCGTGGCGTACGGGCGCCGGTACAGCACGGTGGTCACCCGGCCGGGATGGGTGACGAGCTGCTTGCTGGCGGCGCCCTTGGGGCACAGCCGGCCACGGCTGACCGGCGAGTCGGGATCGCCCTCGATCTGGGTGACCACCTCGGTGCCGCCGGTCTTGGCGACGTAGACCCGCTGGCCGCAGCCGACGGCGCAGTACGGGCAGACGGACTGGACCACGCGGTCCGCGGTCTGCGTGCGCGGCGCGGCGGCGTCGGTGCGCGGCGACCGGGCGGCCGCCCCGCGGCCCAGCCGGTCCAGCCCGGTCACCTGCCGGTACACCGGCCAGCCGGTCAACTTCCGTCGTGCCACGACCCTATCCAAGCAGGTCCCGCCGGAGCGCGGCAATGCCGCACCGGCCGGGTAAGCCGACCCGGGGCCGGGTCAGCCGTGCCTGAGCTGGAACGACACGATGTCACCGGCCGCCAGCGGCAGCTGGCCGTCCGTGGTGGCCAGGACCCCGTCCAGGACCGCCAGCACCCGGCCGCCGAACTCCAGCCCGGCGGCGGCCGCGGCGCCGGCCACGGTCGCCGCGCGCACCTGCCGCGGGCCGTGGTGACCGCCGGCCAGCGCACCGGCCCGCCGGACGGTCACCGGTGGTGCCGGGCGGGCCCTGGCCGCCCGGTAGTCGGCCCGCTCGTTCACGTTGACCAGCGAGTCCAGGCCGGGGTCCAGCGCCGCGAGCACCGGGTCGGCGCGCAGCGCCGCTTCATCCAGCCTTGCCACCGTGCACGCCTCGAAAAGGAACGCGGGCCGCAGCCGCTGCCGGGCCACCAGGCCGGCGGCGAGCGGGGCGAGCGCCACCCGGTAGGCGGCGGCCAGCGGCTGCTGGTGCCCCCGCGCCACCGGCAGGCCCACGTCCGCCCCCTCCGCCGTCGCACGCAGCACCCGCCGGACGAACGCCGGGTGCAGGAACGGCAGGTCGGTGGAGCTGACGAAGGCGGCCTCCGCGCGGCCGGACAGGGCGGCCAGCCCGGCGGCGATGCCCTGGAGCGGGCCCAGGCCCTCGCGCGGGTCCGGCACCACCTCGGTGCCCGGCGGCAGCGCCGGTAGCTCCTGGCCGGGTGCCCGGACCACCACGACCGGCCCGCCGGTAGCCCGGGCGAGGATGCCGGCGGTCCGCCACAGCAGGGTCGAGCCGTGCCATTCCAGGGCCGCCTTGGGCGTGCCCATCCGGGACGACCGCCCGCCGGCCAGCACGATCCCCGCGGCACCCGCCATGATCCCGATGCTAGGGCCGTAGGCCAGCGGGGGGTCCGGGGGGTCGCCCCCCCCGGGTCAACAGGGCCGCGGCCCGGTGACGGAGGAACCGGGCCGTAGGCCAGCGGGGGGTCCGGGGGGTCGCCCCTCGGGTCAACAGGGCCGGCGGTGCAGGCGCGGGCGGCCGTGCGGGTGTAGCGGGCGTCCGGGCGCAGCCGGGCGGGCACGGCCGCCGTAATCTGGAAGCCGACGCGAAAGGCGGGTCATGACCGGGCGAACGGCGCGGCGGCGGGTGCTCCGGGTGCAGGCCGGCGACGGCGCGGGCGCCCCGCGGGAGGCCGGCCCGCGCGCCGACCTGCTCGCGGTCGAGGAGCCGCTGGAGATCCGGCTGAACGGCGCGCCGCTGACCGTGACCATGCGCACTCCCGGCGACGACATCGACCTGGCCGCCGGGTTCCTGGCCGCGGAGGGCGTGGTGGCCAGCCCCGGTGACATCGCCGGCATCAGGATGTGCGACGAGAACGTGGCCGACGTGACGCTGGCGGGCGGCGCGGCCGCCGCCGCCGAGGGCCTGCGCCGCAACTTCCTGACCACCAGCGCCTGCGGGGTCTGCGGGAAGGACAGCATCGACGCGATCCGGGTCCGCGCCCGTTACGACGTATCGGCCGACCTGGTGCGGGTCTCCCCCGCCGTGCTGGCCAGCCTGCCCGGCCGGCTGCGCGAGGCGCAGCGGGTCTTCGCGAGCACCGGCGGGCTGCACGCGGCCGGGCTGTTCACCGCCGAGGGCACCCTGCTGGCCCTGCGCGAGGACGTGGGCAGGCACAACGCCGTGGACAAGCTGATCGGCAGGGCGCTGCAGGACGGGCACCTGCCGCTGGCCGGCCGGGTACTGCTGGTGAGCGGGCGCACGTCGTTCGAGCTGGCCCAGAAGGCGCTGGTGGCCGGCATTCCGGTGCTCGCCGCGGTCTCGGCGCCGTCCTCGCTGGCCGTCGAGCTTGCCGAGGAGGCGGGCATGACCCTGGTCGGCTTCCTGCGCGGCACCACGATGAACGTCTACACCGGGGCGCACCGGCTGTCGGTGTGAGGCTCCCCCGGCCCCCCGCCGGCGCGGCAGGTGCTCATGCTGCCCGGCCGCGCCGGCCGGTGCGCCGAGCATTACGCCGACGCGGGGTCGGTCATCCCCCGGCGCCGCCGGAGCACGGCGTCGGCCTTGCTGAACAGCGTGTCGATGATGATGCCCAGCGCCAGGATCACGATCATGATCGCGATCGCGCTGGCCATGTCGGACTGGTCCTGGTCGGCGGACAGCAGCGCACCGATCGACGGCTGGCCGAGGATGATCACCAGCAGCTCGCCGGCCATCAGGCTGCGCCAGGCGAACGCCCAGGCCTGCTTGAGCCCGGATACGAAAGACGGCAGCGACGCGGGCAGGATCAGGTGCCGGTACAGCGCGACCCGGGACAGGCCCATGGTCTTCCCGGCCCGCAGCAGCAGCGGCGGGATGTAGTCCACCCCGGTGATCAGCCCGTTGGCCACCGACGGCGCGGAGCCGAGCACGATCACGAAGATGATCGCGTTCGTGGTCGCGCCGAACAGGATGATCGCGAACGGGAACCAGGCGATCGACGGCATCGTCTGCAGGGCGGTGATCAGCGAGCCGGTGGCCGCGCGCAGCGGCCGGATCCGGGACACCAGCGCGCCGGCCACCGCGCCGATGAGCACCGACAGCACGAACCCGATGACGGCCCGGCGCATGGTGATGTCGATGGCCTGCCAGAGCTGGACGTGCTGCATCTGGTCCCACAGGTTGCCGAAGACCGTGCCCGGGCCCGGCAGCACGAACTGCTTCCAGCCGGTGCGGTGGACGATCTCCCACACGCCGATGACCAGGCCGATGGCCAGCAGCTTCGGCCAGACGGTGGCCCAGATGCTACGGGCGCTCCAGGGATGCCCGCCCGTGGCGGGCAGTTCGAGGTTGTCCAGCCCGGTGAGAGCGGCGGCCTCGGCGCCGGGGGCGCCCTCCGGACCGGCCCGGCCGGCGCCGATGCTAGTGAGCCTGGCCATGGCGCCCCATCTCCTCGCGCAGCCGGTCGGTGATCGTGCTGGCCAGCTCGGCGACCTGTGCCGAGTCGATCCGGCGCGGCCCGGGGATGGGCACCGCGAACTCGTCGATGACCCGGCCGGGCCGGCTGGACAGCAGCACCACCCGGTCGCCGAGCCGGACCGCCTCCCGCACGTTGTGGGTGACGAACAGCACGGTCAGGCCCCGGTCCATGGTGATCCGGTCCAGCTCGTCGTGCAGCAGGTCCCTGGTCATGGCGTCCAGGGCACCGAACGGCTCGTCCATGAGCAGCACGTCGGCGTCGGTGGCCAGCGCCCGGGCGAGGGCCACCCGCTGGCGCATGCCGCCGGACAGCTCGTGCGGGCGCTTGTTCCCGAAGCCGCCGAGGTGCACCGCCTCCAGCAGGTCCGCGGCCCGGCTGCGGCGGGCCTGGGCGGCCATGCCGCCCGGCCGCAGCGCGAGTTCCACGTTCCTGGCCGCGGTCAGCCAGGGGAACAGGGCCGGCTCCTGGAACATCAGCGCCACCTTCCGGCCGGAGGTGTCGATCACGCCCGCGGTCGGCGTGTCCAGCCCGGCCACCAGCGACAGCAGGGTGCTCTTGCCGCAGCCGGAGGCGCCGATGAGGCAGACGAACTCGCCGAGCGCCACGTCCAGCGACACCCGGTCGAGGGCGAGCAGCGTGGTCTTGCCGCGGCCGAAGGCCCTGGACACCTCGCTGATCGCGATGGCGGTGGTGTTGTCCGCGCCGTTCAAGGCGTCGCCGGTCATGGCGCCGGAACGGGCTGACGCCCCCGGGAGAGCTTCCGGGGGCGCAGCCTGGCGCTGGTCGACGCTCACGAGCTCACCTGCGGCTGCCCGTCCGCCTTCAGCAGGGCGTTGAGCGGGCCGAGGTCGTAGATGCCGGGCAGGTTCTGCACCGGCGTGAGCAGCCCGACGGCCACCCCGTGCTGGGCGTCTGTGGTCAGCGAGGACGCGATGGGGTCGTTGGTGAAGTGGATGTACGGCAGCGCCGCGCTCAGCACGTTCGGCTTCAGCCCCTTGCCGAGCAGCTTGGTCAGCTCGGCGTTGGCTGCCGACGCCGCGGCGGTGCCGTTGGCGCCGATGTAGGAGTTCGCCGCGATCTGGCCCTTGAGCAGGCCGTTCACCGTGGACGGGTGGGCCTTCAGGAACGACTGGGTGACCACCAGGTTGGTGGTGACGAAGTTGCCACCCGGCCACAGGCTGGCCTCGTTCACCAGCCGGGTCCCGCCGTCGAGGACCATCTCGGTGGCGTACGGCTCGGGCTCCCAGCCGCCGTCGATCTGGCCGGAGGCGAACTCGAGCACCGCGGCCGAGTTCGGCTTGATCGGCTTGATGGACATGTCACCGCCGCCGGTGGGCGTGGTGTTCAGGCCGTGCTGCTTCAGCCAGAAGCGCAGCGCCACGTCCTGGGTGTTGCCCAGCGACGGCGTGGCGAGCGACTTGCCCTTGAGCTGGGCGGCGCTGGTGATGCCCTTCTTGACCACCAGGGAGGCGCCGCCGGAGGCCGCGCCCGAGATGATCTTGATGGCCGTGCCGCTGGACTTCTGCCAGGCGTTGATCGCCGGGTTGGGGCCGACGTAGGCCGCGTCGAGCTGGCCGGCCAGCAGGGCCGTGGTCTCCTCGGTGCCGGTGCTGAAGACCGTGGTCTTCAGCGTGACGTTCTTGCCCAGGTCCTTGGCGAAGAAGCCCTTGGCGATGCCCACCAGCGCGGGCTCGTGGGTGATGTTCGCCAGGAAGCCCAGCCGCAGTGTCACGGGCGACGACCCTGAGGTCGCCCCCGCCGTCGCGTTGGAGGAAGCACAGCCAGCCGCCAGAAGACTGACAGCAGCTACTCCTGCCGTGAGCAGCACACGCCGCATTAACGTCCGCCTTTCCCGATCAATTTAGTATCCAGATCAACTTAATAGAGAATATGCCAGAGCACAACCGGGTTCGTCCAGCCGGGCCTGGTCAGGGCGTGGCGCTCACCCTGGGCGCGCTCACCTGGTGCCCCCGGAACAAGATCGCGGCCACCGCGGTGATGGTGTCCGTGCCCGCGTGGTAACCACCGTGGCCGTTGAGGCTGTTCATCATGGCCAGCGTGTACCGCTGCCGCGGCCCGGCGAACCCGACCGAGTTGATGATCCAGCCGGGCTGCTCCACCGACCAGCCGTCCTTGTTACCCGGGTGGCTGGCGCGGCCGGCGCCCCACACCCCGAAGTGCTGGTCGGCCGCGACGTGGCTGAGCGTGGTGACCAGGTAGTCGCGCAGCGGCGTCGGCATGTCGTCGAGCACGTAGCCGATGACCTGGCTCAGGTCGGCGGCCGAGCAGAGCATCTCCCCCCAGTACGGCGGGGTGATCCCCGGCGCCGACACGTACTGCGCCGACGCCAGGCCGATCCGCGGGAAGTAACCGGTGTAGAACGGGGCGCCGAACCTGAACCACAGCGTGTCGGCGGCGGTGTCCGAGCTGACGTGCAGCATGTCGTGCATCACCGACATGTCCTCGCTGGACAGGCGGATCACCCCGGCCTGGTTCTGCATCAGCAGGGTGACCGCCATCGCCAGCTTGCTGGTGGAGGCCATGTATACCGGCGTGTGCGCGCGGTTGTTCTCCCAGACCGCCCCGGTGGACCGGTCCCGCAGCACCACGCCGACCACGCCCGGCCGGTGCCGCAGGTAGGCCTTGACCGCCGCGATCCTGGCCCGCATCGCGCAGGAGAACCCGGCCGGGGCGGCCGGGCAGGGCGGCGCGGACGGCGACGGCGACGCGGCGGCGGTCACCGGGGCGGGGCCGGGCCCCTCGGCCGCGCCCGGCGGGGCCGGCGCCGACGCGGGCGAGGCGAGCAGCCCGCAGCCGGCCAGCGCGGCCACGGCCGCCGCCGCCGCGCCGAGCCGCCACACCGGCCCGGCGGCCGACCTAAGCGTCACGGCTGGATAGCCTATTCGGTCAGCCCGCGGCGGGCCGAAGAACCCGGTGCTGCCCGCCGGGGGGAACCTGGCAGGCGAAGCCGGCCGGCGGGCCTCAGTCCCCGGAGGGGCTGGACAGCTCGATGCCCGCGACCGCGGGGAACCGCTGCAGGCACTGCGTGAGCCGGGCTATCTGGGCGTCGCTCGCGTGGCTGACCTCGTACCTGATGTCGTCGGGGAGGTCCACCGCCAGCACGTGCTTGGGGATCGGCTCGACAGCCGCGCCGGGCAGGTGCGAGCAGGCGGCCCGGGCCTTCAGCATGACGGAGGCCGGCGTGTTCGGCTGGAACTGCACCACGGCCTCCTGCTTGCCGAACGCGCGGTCGAAGGAGGCACAGCCGGCGGCGGCCAGGCAGAGCGCCGCGGCGGTGGCCGAGACGGCCAGCACCCGCGCCGGGTGGAGTGCGTGCACGGCTGCCAGCCTAGGGCCGGTCCCGCCGGTCCCGGACCGGCGGCCCGGACACCGGCCCGGGCGCATGGCCCGGGGCACGGGCCGGGGGCACGGGGAACTGGCCTGCGGGCCATGGGCAACGCCGCGCGGGACGCGCGCGCGGCGGGCCCGGAAGGTACGGTTGACCGGCAGAGGAGCACGGGAGGAACCGGTGGCGGGACTGATCGAGGACTACGCCCTCATCGGCGACATGCAGACGGCCGCGCTGGTCGGCAAGGACGGTTCTATCGACTGGCTCTGCCTGCCCAGGTTCGACTCCCCCGCCTGCTTCACCAGGCTGCTCGGGACCGACGACCACGGCTTCTGGCGCGTCTGCCCGGCAGGGGAGCCCGGGCGCGCCGAGGTGACGCGCCACTACCAGGGCGACACGCTGATCCTGGAGACCGAGTGGCGGACCGCCACCGGCACGGTGCGCCTGGTCGACTTCATGCCGCCGCGGGACGGCAAGCCGCCGGTCCTGGCCCGGATCGTGGCGGGCGTCCACGGGCACGTGGACATGGACTGCACGGTGCGGATGCGGCCCGGTTACGGCTCGATCCTCCCCTGGGTGCGGCGCAGGGACGGCAGGATCGCCGCGGTCGCCGGGCCCGACTCGCTGTGGCTGGACACCCCGGTCACCCTGACCGGCCGCAACATGGCCCACCACGCGTCGTTCCGGGTGGCCGCGGGCGAGCACGTGCCGTTCGTGCTGACCTGGCAGCCCTCCCACCAGGGCCCGCCCGAGCGCGCCGACGCGGCCGCCGAGCTGGCCCTGACCACCCGGTTCTGGCGCGGCTGGGCGTTCCGCTGCACCTACGAGGGACCGCACCGGGACGCGGTGGTCCGGTCCCTGATCACCCTCAAGGCGCTCACCTACGCCCCGACCGGCGGGATCGTGGCCGCGGCGACCACCTCGCTGCCCGAGGACATCGGCGGGGTGCGCAACTGGGACTACCGGTACTGCTGGCTCCGCGACGCCACCATCACCCTGGAAGCCCTGCTGCGCACCGGGTACACCGAGGAGGCCGCCGCGTGGCGGGCCTGGCTGGAACGGGCGATCGCCGGGGACCCGAAGGACGTGCAGATCATGTACGGCGTGGCCGGCGAGCGGCGGCTGGCCGAGTGGGAAGCGGAGTGGCTGCCGGGCTATGAGAACTCCGCGCCGGTGCGGATCGGCAACGCGGCCGTCGGCCAGCGCCAGCTTGACGTGTACGGGGAGGTGATCGACGCGCTCAGCCTCGGCCGGGCCGCGGGGATCAGCTTCGACCGGCACGCCTGGTCGCTGCAGCGGGCCCTGCTTGACTTCCTGGAGAAGAACTGGGACCAGCCCGACGAGGGCATCTGGGAGGTGCGCGGGCCGCGGCGGCACTTCGTGCACTCCAAGGTGATGGCGTGGGTCGCCTTTGACCGCGCCTGCCGCGCCACCGGCCAGGGCCTGCCGGGCCCGGGCGACCGCTGGCGCGAGATCGCCGGCAAGATCCACGACGAGGTTTGCGCGCACGGGTACGACGAGGCGCGCGGCGCGTTCACCCAGTACTACGGGTCGGCGGAGCTGGACGCCGCCGTCCTGCTCATCCCCGAGGTCGGCTTCCTGCCACCGGACGACCCGCGGGTGGTGTCCACGGTCGAGGCGATCCAGCGCGACCTCGTCTCCGACGGCCTGGTCCGCCGCTACCAGCTCGCCAGCGGCTCGTCGGACGTGGACGGCCTGTCCGGCAGCGAGGGCGCGTTTCTCGCCTGCAGCTTCTGGCTGGTGAACGCGCTGCAGATGATCGGCAAACAGGACGCGGCGCACGAGCTGTTCGAGCGGCTGCTCGGCCTGCGCAACGACGTCGGCCTGCTCAGCGAGGAGTACGACCCCCGGTACCGCCGCCAGGTGGGCAACACGCCGCAGGCGTTCAGCCATGTGCCGCTCATCCAGGCCGCGGTCAACCTCGCCGCCCACGAGCCCGGCCACTGCCGGCGGCCGGACGGGCGCGGCCAGCGGTGACCACGATTCCCCGCCCCGCGCAGGCGCCGGATGGCCCCGGCCCGCCGCCCGAGGGTGCCATGGCCGGCTATCCCCGGCCGCCGGGGTCCCGGCCGCACATCCTGGTGGTCAACGGCCGCAAGGTGCGCAACCCGGTGTTCGTGATCGGCGCGCCAGGCGCGGGCACCGAGATGCTGGCCCGCGCGTTCAAGCGCAGCACGGGGTTCCACATGACCCTCGGGCAGCGCTGGGTCCTCCCCGTGGTGCAGGCGTTCGCGCGCACGCCCTCGCTGGCCCGCGGCCACCCCGAGGCGGCCGCCACCGTGCTGCGCGACGCGTTCGCCCAGGGCTGGCAGGTCGGCGCGGACTGCTGCCTGGGCTGCACGCCTGCCTGCCGCGAGGCGGGCGGGGCCCCCGGGAACCGCCCGTGCGTCGCCGAGCAGGGCATCACCAGGTACGGCGACGCCAGCCCGGAGCTCCTCTACTGCGCCGACTCGCTGGTGGACGCCTTCCCGGACGCGCGGCTCGTGCAGATCGTCCGCGACGGCCGGGACGTGGTCGCCGGGATGCTCACCGATCCCCCGGCGCTCGCCTGGTTCCGGCCCGGGTTCGTGAACCTGGACGCCGAGGTCACCCACCCGCTGCTGGGCGTGGACAGCGCCCCGGACCGGAACCTGTGGGCGGAGTCGTCGGTGGCCGGGAAGTGCGCCATGCGCTGGCGCGGCACCATCCGGCTGATGGCCCGGCTGCGCACCCGGCTGTCGGCGGAGCAGCTGGTCACCCTGCGGTACGAGGAGATGCTCAGGCAGCCAGGCACCACCGCGACCGCGCTGTCGGCCTTCACCGGTGCCGAGATCCGCCGGGTGGAGCCGCAGGTCTCCGGCACGCCACTGGAGCCGGGCGCCTGGCGCAGGCTGCTCACCCCGTCCCAGGCGGCCGAGGTGGAGAACGTGGCGGGCGAGGAACTGCGCCGGGTCGGCTACGGAAGCTGAGCGGCTGCTATCTGGCCGGTTGCCAGCGGCTCCTGCTGGGCGAACTGCGTGTGATACAGCTCGGCATACAGGCCGCCGGAGGCGAGTAGTTCCTCGTGGTGCCCGCGCTCGCGCACCTCGCCGTCGTCGATGACCAGGATCTGGTCGGCCTCCCTGATGGTGGACAGCCGGTGCGCGATCACCAGCGAGGTCCGGCCGGCCAGCGCGGTCTTCAGCGCGTGCTGCACCGCTACTTCCGACTCGGAGTCCAGGTGCGCGGTGGCCTCGTCGAGCACCACCACGGCGGGCCCCTTCAGCAGCAGCCGGGCGATGGCCAGGCGCTGCTTCTCCCCGCCGGACAGCCGGTACCCGCGGTCGCCGACCACGGTGTCCAGCCCATCGGGGAGCGTCGCGATCAGGCCCCAGATCTGCGCCGCCTTGCAGGCCTCGATCAGCTCCCCCTCGGTGGCGGACGGCCTGGCGTAGGCGAGGTTGGCCCGGATCGTGTCATGGAACATGTGCGCGTCCTGGGTCACCACGCCCACGGCTTCGTGCAGCGAGTCCAGGGTGAGATCCGCGATGTCATGCCCGCCGATGCGGACCACGCCGGCCCGGGGGTCGTATAGCCGCGAGACAAGGTGGGTGATGGTCGTCTTGCCGGCTCCGGACGGGCCGACCAGCGCGGTGAGCTGCCCGGCCGGGGCGGTAAAGCTCACGTTGCGCAGCACGTCCTGCCCGGCGTCGGCCCGCTCCGGGGCGGGCAGCGCGATCGACTCCAGCGAGGCCAGCGACACCTCGCTGGCGGTCGGATAGCGGAACGAGACGTGGTCGAACTCGACCGGCAGCGCGGAGACGGGCCCAGCCCCGTCCCCCAGGCCGGTCCAGGGCAGCGCCACGGCCCCGGGCCGCTCCGCGATCAGCGGCTTGAGGTCCAGCACCTCGAACACGCGGTCAAAGCTCACCAGGGCGGTCATCACGTCCACCTGCACGTTGGACAGCGCGGTGATCGGGCCGTAGAGCCTGCTGAGCAGCGCCGCGAGCGCCACCAGCGTGCCTAGCTGGATGGCGCCGTGGATCACCAGGCCGCCGCCGAGGCCGTACACCACGGCGGTGGCCATGGAGGCCAGCAGGCTCAGCGCGATGAACAGCGTGCTGCCGTACATGGCGGTGACCACGCCGATATCCCTGACCCTGGCCGCCCGGCCGGCGAACACCCGGGCCTCATCCGCCGGGTGGCCGAACAGCTTGACCAGCATCGCCCCGGCAACGTTGAAGCGCTCCGTCATCGTGGAGCCCATCTGGGCGTCGAGCTGCATCGATTCCCTGGTGAGCCGCTGTAGCCTGCGGCCGACCAGGCGGGCAGGAATGATGAAGAACGGCATCATCACCAGCGTGACGACGGTGACCAGCCAGGACAGGTAGAGCATCGCCGCGAGCACCAGGATCAGGCCGATCACGTTGGCGATCACCGACGACAGCGTTGAGGTGATCGCCTGCTGTGCGCCGATCACGTCGCTGTTCAGCCGGCTGACCAGGGATCCCGTCTGGGCCCTGACGAAGAACGCCAGCGGCTGCCGCTGTACGTGCTCGTACACCTCGGTGCGCAGGTCGTAGATGAGCCCTTCCCCGATGCGTGCCGAGAACCAGCGCGTGGCGATCGAGAGCACGGCGCCCAGGAGCGCGAGTGCGGCCACCGCCCCGGCGACCCACAGCACGACCGCCATGTTCTTGGGCAGGATGCCCCCGTCGATGATGGTTTGCAGCAGCAGCGGCACGGCCACCGCAATCACCGCGGACAACGCGGTCAACGTCAGGAAGATGACCAGGTCCAGCCGGTAGGGGCGGGCATAGGACGCGATCCGCCGCACGGTGCCCCGGGTCAGCCGCTGCTGGGTGACCGACCGGTCGCGGGTGAACCCTCGCATCGTCTGCCACTGCGCGTACATGTCAGCGGCAACACTAGCCCGTGCGGCGCTCTTCCCCCGTGCGCTCAGGGCGAACGTGCCCCCCGCGCGCCGGCGGCGTGCCGGGCGTGCGCGACCATGGAGGCTCGTCGAGACAAGGGAGAAACGCCAGCCGTGACCGCCGACGCCAGGGCCATCGCCCACGAGTGGGCCGCGCCTGGCGTGTACCCGGTCGCCCCCGGGGTGCACCGGGTCCCGCTGCCGCTGCCCACCGACGGCCTGCGGGCGGTGAACGTCTACGTGATCGAGGACGCCGGCGGCCTGGTGCTCATCGACAGCGGGTGGGCGCTTGAGGCAGGCCGGCGGGCGCTCACCGCGGCGCTGGCCACGCTCGGCGCCGGGCTCGGGGACATCCGTTCGTTCCTGGTCACCCACGTGCACCGGGATCACTACACGCTGGCGGTCCGGCTGCGCCGGGAGTTCGGCGGCAAGGTGTCCCTCGGCCTCGGCGAGCGGCGGGCCATCACGGCGCTGTCCGGCGGCACCGCCGAGCCGTTCGCGCCGCAGATCGCCGAGCTGCGGGCCAGCGGCGCGGGCGGGCTCATCGCAAGGCTCGGCGACACCGCCCGTGCCCTGCCCGGCGGTGCCGCCGACTGGGAGGCGCCGGACCGGTGGCTCACGCCGCACCAGGAGATCGGCATGGCCGCCCGCACCCTGACCGTGCTGCCCACGCCCGGCCACACCCGGGGCCACGTGGTGTTCCGGGACGCCGGTGCCGGGCTGCTGTTCGCCGGCGATCACGTGCTGCCGCACATCACCCCGTCGATCGGGTTCGAGGCGGTGCCGTCACAGCAGCCGCTGCAGGACTTCCTCCAGTCGCTGCGGCTGGTCCGCAGCCTGCCCGACATGCGGCTGCTGCCCGCGCACGGGCCGGTGGCGCCCAGCGCGCACGTCCGCATCGACGAACTGCTTGCCCACCACGAGGACCGGCTCGGCCGCTGCCTGGCCGCGGTCCAGGCCGGCGCCGCCACCGCGCTGGAGGCCGCCCGATCGCTGCGGTGGACCCGCCGGGAGCGCCAGCTCGACGAGCTGGATCCGTTCAACCAGATGCTCGCGGTGATCGAGACCCGGGCGCACCTGGAGCTGCTCACCGCCCAGGGCCGGCTGGCCAGCTCCACAGCGGACGGGGTCGTCTACTACGAGGTGCCCCCCGCCCCCTGAATCCTTGAGCGCAGCAGCGCGGCCTGCGCCTTGCGCTCGGCCGCGGCCTGCTCCTCCAGCGTGCTGCCCGCGGCCCGGGCCAGCAGCTCCTTGGTGGCCCGCGCCGTCGCGGGATCCACGGCGAGCAGCGCGGCGGCCAGGTCCGCCACGGCACCGTCCAGGTCCGCCGCTGGCACCACCAGCTCGGCCAGGCGCAGCTCGCGCGCCTCGGCGGCCGGCACCGACCGCCCGGTCAGGCAGATCTCCAGGGCCCGCGGCAGGCCGACAATGTCGACAAGTGGCTTTGTCCCCATGAGGTCGGGCACCAGGCCGAGCGACGGCTCCTTCATGCAGAGCATCGCGTCGTCGGCGAGCACCCGCAGGTCACAGCCCAGGGCGAGCTGGAACCCGGCGCCGATGGCGTGGCCGCGGACCGCCGCCACCGAGATCAACGACGGGCTGCGCAGCCAGGCGAAACCCTCCTGGCAGGCCGCGACCCAGTCCTCGAACCCCGGATCCGCCGGGCTCGGCACCCGGTCCGTCTCCTCCGCCCCGTCCCCCGCCAGGACCCGCAGGTCGATACCGGACGAGAAGGAAGGCCCCGCTCCCCGTACCACCACCACCCGGATGTCTGCCGGGAGGGATCGGCCGATCTCGGCCAGTCCCCGCCACATCCGAGGCGTCATGGCGTTGCGACGCTCTGGGCGCGACAGCGTTACCGTGGCCGCGCCCGGGCACGGCTCGCCCGGGTCGTATCGCAGGCCCGCGCGGTCCAGGTCGGCCGGGCGGGATGTCACCATCCCCTCAGCGCTTCGCCTTGGCCCGGCCGCGCGTGGCGCCACCCCGTCCGCGCAGCGATACCCCGTTCTCGGTCAGGATGCGGTGCACGAAGCCGTAGGAGCGGCCGGTCGTCGCAGCGAGTGCGCGAATGCTCTCCCCGGAGTCGTATCTCTTCTTCAGGTCGGCTGCCAGCTTGGCGCGATCGGCACCCGTGACACGGGTGCCTTTCTTGAGGGTTTCGGTCACGCGTACCTCCCGTGAGCTGAGCTGACCGCTGCGTCACCGTCTCTCGACATGATCACTCATTAGCACCCAATCGGCTACCCACATCCAGGTAAGTGATCACTACTTTTCGTGTGCGGCCAGGTCAGGCCAGGGCTACCAGATCGGACAGATCTTCGCTCCAGGAGTCCTCCACACCGTCGGGCAGCAGGATCACCCGCTCCGGTGCCAGCGCCTCGACGGCACCCTCGTCGTGGGTCACCAGCACGATGGCTCCCCGGTATCGGCGCAGCGCGCCGAGGATCTCGTTCCTGCTCAGCGGGTCGAGGTTGTTGGTGGGCTCGTCGAGCAGCAGCACGTTCGCCCCGGACACCACCAGCAGGGCCAGCGCCAGCCTGGTGCGCTCCCCGCCGGACAGCACCGCGGCGGGCTTGGCCACGTCGTCGCCGGGGAACAGGAACGAGCCGAGCACGCGGCGCTGCTCCGGCCCGCTCAGCTCCGGCGCCGCCGAGGCCATGTTCTCCAGCACGGTCCGGTCCATGTCCAGCGTCTCGTGCTCCTGGGCGTAGTAGCCGAGGCGCAGCCCGTGGCCCGGCAGGACCTCCCCGGTGTCCGGCGGCTCCAGCCCCGCCACCAGCCGCAGCAGGGTCGTCTTCCCGGCCCCGTTCAGCCCGAGCACCACGATCCTGGCGCCGCGGTCCACCGCCATGTCGACGTCGGCGAACACCTCGAGCGAGCCGTAGGACTTGGACAGGCCGCGCGCCGCCAGTGGCGTCTTGCCGCACGGCGCGGGCTCCGGGAAGCGCAGCTTCGCCACCTTGTCCCCGCGCCGCTCCTCGGCCACCCCGGCCAGCAGCCGCTGGGCGCGGCGCTCCATGCCCTGCGCGGCCTTGGCCTTGGTGGCCTTGGCGCGCATCCGGTCCGCCTGCGCCTGCAGCACGGCCGCCTGGCGGCGCGCCCCGGCGGCCTCCCGGTGGCGGCGGCGGGCGTCGGTCTCGCGCTGGGTCAGGTAGGTCTTCCAGCCCACGTTGTAGATGTCCACGGTGGTCCGCTCGGCGTCGAGGTGGAACACCTTGTTCACCACGGCCTCGAGCAGGGCGGAGTTGTGGCTGATCACCATCAGGCCGCCGCGGAACGCCTTCAGGTGGTCCCGTAGCCAGGTGACCGAGTCCGCGTCGAGGTGGTTGGTGGGCTCGTCGAGCAGCAGGGTCTGCGCGCCGGAGAACAGGATCCTGGCCAGTTCCACCCGGCGCCGCTGCCCGCCGGACAGGGTCGCCAGGGGCTGGGAAAGCACCCGGCTGGGCAGCCCCAGGCTGGCGGCGATGGACGCCGCCTCGGCCTCCGCCGCGTAGCCGCCGAGGCCGTGCAGCCGCTCCTCGGCGTTGCCGTAGCGGCGCACGGCCGCGTCCCTGCGGTCCGGGTCCGGGTCGGCCATCTGCTGCTCGGCGGCGCGCATCGTGGCCCGCACCTCGTCCAGGCCGCGGGCGGAAAGCACCCGGTCCATGGCCAGGCCGGCCAGGTCCCCGGCCCGGGAGTCCTGCGGCAGGTATCCGATGGTGCCGGCGCGCCGCACCGTGCCGGCCGCGGGCAGCCCCTCCCCCGCCAGCACCCGCGCCAGCGTGGTCTTGCCCGCCCCGTTCCGGCCCACCAGGCCGATCTTGTCGCCGGGTGCAACCTGGAAGCTCGCCGCCTCGAGCAGCAGTTGCGCACCGGCACGCAGCTCCAGGCCGCCTGCCACGATCACGAGAACCCTCTCCCCGCGCTTGTCCGGTATCTGGTCCCGAGCAGCCCCGCGTCCCCGGGGCGGGACATCACGGCAGCAAGGGCAGCGGGAGCGACGGCACGCAGCCAGGGTACCCGGCCGCCCCGGTCGCGTCAGCCGGCTATTTCCCGGGCCTGGCCGGGGTGAAGGCGGCCCAGTCCGGCCCGCTCGGTGCTGGCCCGGGGGGACGACCCCCCGGAACCCCCCGCTGGCCTTGAGGCCCGGTTCCTTCGTCACCGGGCCTCGGCCCTGCTGGCCCGGGGGACGACCCCGGGCAGTACGGCCCGGTTCCCCCCCGTAACCTCCCCGCGCGGGGGATGTGCCCGGCCGGCGGGCCTGCCTACCGTGGCGGTTCACCGCACGGGCGGCCCGGAGCCCGCAGGGCGGAGGCGAGGACCACGACCATGCCGGACAAGCTCATGCGGCTGTGGCGTCATGACCAGGATGCGGCGCGGCGGCCGGTGATGCTCGCGATCGCCGGCGACAGCGCCGCGGGCAAGACCACGCTGACCAGGGGCATCGCCGAGACCCTCGGCGCGGACCGGGCGATCGCGCTGTGCGTGGACGACTACCACAGGTACGACCGGGCGCAGCGCAGGGACGTGCCGTTCACCGTGCTGCACCCGGACTGCAACTACATCGAGGTGATGGAGCAGCACCTGCAGCTCCTGGCCCTCGGCCGGCCGATACTCAAGCCGGTCTACGACCACGCCACCGGTGAGCTGGTCCGCCCGGTGCTCGTCGAGCCGCGCGAGTTCGTGATCGTGGAGGGCCTGCTCCCGCTGCACACCAAGCTGGCCCGCGCCTGCTTCGACATCACCGTCTACCTGGACCCACCGGAGGAGATCAGGCGGAAGTGGAAGATCCGCCGGGACTGCGCCGAGCGCGGCTATGCCCCGGACGCGGTGCGGGCCGAGCTGGCGCGGCGGGAGAGCGACTCGGCGGCGTTCATCCGGCCGCAGCGGCAGCAGGCCGACATCGTGCTCAGGTTCGCGCCGGTGGCCGGGCACGGGGCGGGCGGCGATGGCGCCTCGCTGTCGGCGGAGATCCTGCTCCGCCCGACCATCGGCCACCCCGACCTGTCCCATGTGCTCACCGACGACGACCGGCGCACGGTCCACCTCAAGCTGATCAGGGACGCGGGCGGCCGGCCGGTGGACGCGCTGCACGTGCACGGGCACGCGCCCCGCGAGGACAGCCGGATCGTGGAGAAGGCGATCTGGGGACAGCTCTCGTTCGACCACGGCACGGTGCTGCCGGACACCCTGGGCCAGTACGCGCCGGGCAAGCGCGGCGAGGCGCTGGCCATCGCCCAGTTGCTGCTGCTCTGGCACCTGCTCGAGGCCCAGGGATGACCTGGGCGCCGGCGATGGCGGGTACCTTTCCTGGCATGAACAGCCAGTCCCCGATGCGGCTGGTGATCGTCGACGACCACCAGATGGTCCTCGACGGCCTCAAGGCCATGCTCCGCCCCTACGCCGCCCAGGTGGAGGTGGCCGGCGAGGCCAGCGACCCCGGCGACGTGGTCAGCCTGGTCGCCCGGCTGGCGCCGGACGCGGTGCTGCTCGACGTCCGGCTGCGCGGCGCGTCCGGGCTCGACCTGTGCTCGGACATCCTGGCCGCGCACCCATCCTGCAAGGTCGTGTTCCTCACCGTGTACGACGACGAGCAGTACCTGTACCAGGCGCTGCGGGTCGGCGCGGCGGGGTTCCTGCTCAAGCGGATCCGCGGTGGTGAGCTTGTCGAGTACCTGCGGCGCATCGGCGACGGCGAGGTGCTCATCGACCCGTCGCTGGCCGGCCGGGTGGCGCTGTCCGCGGCCCGGCTGCACAGCGGGGAGTTCTGGCCGGGCGCGCACCTCGGGCTCACCCAGCGGGAGAGCGAGGTGCTCTCGCTGCTGGTGGCCGGCCTGTCCAACCGGGCGATCGCGGCGAAGCTGGTGGTCAGCGAGGAGACGGTCAAGACCCACTCGCGGGGCATCTACCGCAAGCTCGGCGTCTCCGACCGGGCGGCGGCGGTCACCGTGGCGCTGCGCGAGGGCGTGTTCCATTGACCGGCGGGCGGCTGAACGGCGTCGACGCCGATCGCGAGGCGCAACTGCTGTTCCGGGTCATCGACACCATCTCCGCGGGCCTGGACCTGGACCTGATGCTGCAGGGCGTGGCCACCCTGGTGACCGAGACCACCGAGACCGACGTGTGCTTCGTGCACCTGCTCGATGAGAAGGGCCGGGCGCTGCGGCTGCACGGCGCCACCCCGCCGTTCGACGTCCTGGTCGGGAAGATCGAGCTGGCGGTCGGCGAGGGCGTGTCCGGGTGGGTCGCCGAGCACGGCGAGCCGGTGGTGATCACCGACGACAAGACCGCCGACCCCAGGTACCTGTACATCCCCGCGCTGCGCGGCGAGGAGTTCACCTCGATGCTGTCGGTGCCCATCGTGACCCCGCTCGGGCACCTGGTGGGCGTGCTCAACGTGCACACCCGGGCCCGGCGCGAGTTCACCGGCGCCGACGTGGAACTGCTCCGCTCGGTGGCCGGCCTGGTCGCCGGCGCGATCGAGAACGCCAGGCTGCACCGCCGGCTGGCCGAGCGGGAGGAGGCGCTGGAGAGCTTCGCCGAGCGGATCGTGGAATGGCAGGAGCGGGAGAGCCGCCGCCTGGCCGGGGAGATCCACGACGGGATCAGCCAGCGGATCGTCAGCCTGTTCTTCCACCTGTCCGCCGCCGCCGACGCGATCGCCGCCGAGCCGGGCGACCCCGCGGTGGCCGCGGAACAGGTCGCCCGGGCGCAGGAACTGGCCGGCGCGGCGCTGGACGAGACCAGGTCGGCGATCGCCGGGCTGCGCCCGCCGGTGCTCGACGACCTGGGGCTGGCGGCGAGCCTGGAGAGCCTCGGCCATTCCTTCCCCGGCCTGGACGTCCGGGTCGAGGCGGACGACCTGTGGATGGCCGGGCACGTGGAGACCGCCGTGTACCGGACGGCGCAGGAGGCGCTGCAGAACGTGGCCAAGCACGCCGCCGCCGAGTCGGTGCGGATCCGGCTGTCCCGGCACGCCGGGCGCGCCGTGCTCGAGGTCAGCGACGACGGCACCGGGTTCGACCCGGCGGCGGCGGTCCCGGCCGCGGCGCCGGGCGGCGGGGTGCCGCAGCCGACCGGCCTGGGCCTGTCCGGGATGCGGGAGCGGGCGGAACTGCTCGGCGGCACGCTGGAACTCACCAGCGCGCCCGGCCGCGGCACCACGGTCCGGCTGGCCGTGCCGTTCAGTCCCCGGGGCCCGGCCGGCCCGGGGGGGCGCCCCCCCGGAATCCCCCGATAGCGTCACGGCCCGGTTCCTCGGTCACCGGGCCGTGGGCCGGCCGGCCCGGGCCAAGCCCGCCCCGGAACACCCGGCTGGCCCGCACATCGGCCGCGCTGATCTCCATCAGGTCGTCCCTGGCGATCACTCCCCCGGCGGCGACCAGCCGCCGCGCCTGGCGCAGCCGCAGCCGGTCGATCGCGTTGCGGATGCTGCGCGCGTTGGCGAACCGGGGCTGGGCCATCCGCAGGCTCACGTACTCGGCGAACGCCTCCCGGGCGGCGCCCGTCATCCGGTACTGCCCGGCGTCCAGCATCTGCCCTGCGATCCGCAGCAGCTCCTCCAGCGTGAAGTCGGGGAAGTCGATGTGGTGCGCGATCCGGGAGGCCATGCCCGGGTTGGACCTGAAGAAGGTGTCCATCCGGTCGGCGTACCCGGCCAGGATCACCACCAGGTCCTCCCGCTGCGCCTCCATCACCTGGAGCAGGATCTCGATGGCCTCCTGGCCGTAGTCCCGCTCGTTCTCCGGCCGGTACAGGTAGTAGGCCTCGTCGATGAGCAGCACCCCGCCCATGGCGCGGTTGAGCACCTCCTTGGTCTTCGGCGCGGTGTGGCCCACGTACTGCCCGACCAGGTCGTCACGGGTCACGCTGACGAGCTGCCCGGTGCGCAGGTATCCCAGCTCCTTCAGCAGTTCACCCATGTGCGTGGCGAGCGTGGTCTTCCCGGTTCCGGGGCTGCCCGTAAAGCACATGTGCAGGCTCGGGCGCGACGACGCGAGTCCGTAACCCTGCCTCAGCCGGTCGACGAGCAGCAGCGCGGCGATCTCCCGTACCCGGTCCTTGACCGGCGCCAGCCCGACGAACTCCGCGTCGAGCCGGCCGAGCAGCGCGGCGATCCGCAGCGCCTGCTCCTGCGCGCCCAGGTCGACCGTGGCGTCCGGCGGGAGCGGCGCGGGCCCGGCGCCCCGCGGCTCCGCGCCGTCCGGTGCCGCGCCCGCCGGCCCGCCGGCCGCGGGCCGGGGCATCCCGAACCCGCGCGGCGCGGGCCGGGCCGGGGCGCCCATCAGGCGTCCCGCGCCCCGTTCCGCACAGCGGGATCTTCTGAATAACGATCGCCGCGTGGCCGGTCGGCGGCGTAGGGGTGCAGCGAGTAGCGGAGCCGGCGGTCCGCGCACTCCTGGCGGTCCAGCCGGAACCCTGGCTCCGCGGCGGGCCTGCCGGCGATGAACGACAGCGCTGTGGTCTGCCGGCCCAGGCTCGCGTCGTAGGCGGTCACCCGCACGTAGTGGCCCGGGTAGGCGGCCCGGCAGGCGCGCACCTCGTGCATCGCCCCGGCCGGGTCGGCCAGGCCGAACATCGGCAGCCCCCACATCTCCCAGAGCACGTTGCGCGGGTGCGGGTCGTCGGTGAACTCGACGGCCACCGCCCAGCCCCGGGCCTGCGCGTAGCCGATCTGGGCGGCGATCTCGCCGTCGGTGAGGTCGGGCAGGTAGGAGAACGTGCCTTGGGTGATCCGCATGGGTGCTCCGTGTCGGTGGGCGCGGCCGGGTCAGGCCGTGGGGGTGGCCACGACGTCCGGGGTGTCGGTGGGCTCGTAGTTGAAGGTGACCTCGCCCCAGGTGTCGAGGGCCACCTGGAGCGGCTGGCAGTGGCGGGCGGCGGCGCGCAGGATGTCCCCGCCCTCGGCGAAGAAGTCGCGGCCCTCGTTGCGCGCCTTGATCATCGCCTCGGCAGCGACCCGGTTGGCGGTGGCGCCGGCCGCGACGCCCAGCGGGTGGCCGATGGTGCCGCCGCCGAACTGGAGCACCACGTCCTCGCCCAGGTAGTGCAGCAGCTGGTGCATCTGGCCGGCGTGGATGCCGCCGGAAGCGACCGGCATGGTGCCGGGCATGGATCCCCAGTCCTGGTCGAAGTAGATCCCGTGGCCCGGGCTGGCCGGCACCCGCGCCTCCCGCAGCGTGTCGTAGTAGCCGCGGACCATGGACGGGTCGCCCTCCAGCTTGCCGACCACGGTGCCGGCGTGGATGTGGTCCACCCCCACCAGGCGGCACCACTTGGCGATGACCCGGAAGCTCACCCCGTGCGTCTTCTGCCGGGTGTAGGTGCCGTGGCCGGCCCGGTGCAGGTGCAGCAGAACGCCGTTGCGGCGGGCCCACCGGGCCATCGAGTGCAGCGCCGTGTAGCCGACGGTGAGGTCCGCCATGACGACGATGCTGCCGAGTTCCTTGGCGAAGTCGGCCCGCTCGTACATGTCCTCCATGGTCGCGGCGGTGACGTTGAGGTAGTGGCCCTTGATCTCGCCGGTGCTCTCCTGTGCCCGGTTGACCGCCTCCATGGTGAACAGGAACCGGTCCCGCCAGCGCATGAACGGCTGCGAGTTGATGTTCTCGTCGTCCTTGGTGAAGTCCAGCCCGCCGCGCAGCGCCTCGTAGACGACCCGGCCGTAGTTGCGCGCCGACAGCCCCAGCTTGGGCTTGGTGGTCGCGCCGAGCAGCGGCCTGCCGTACTTGTTCAGGTACTCCCGCTCCATCACGATGCCGTGCGGCGGGCCCTGGAACGTCTTGACGTAGTGCAGCGGGATGCGCATGTCCTCCAGGCGCAGCGCCCGCAGGGCCTTGAAGCCGAACACGTTGCCGATGATCGACGAGGTCAGGTTCGGGATGGAGCCTTCCTCGAACAGGTCGATGTCATAGGCGATGTGCGCGATGTACTCGCCCTCGCGGCCGGGCACCTCCTCCACCCGGTAGCACTTGGCCTGGTAGTGGTCGTAGGCGGTGAGCCGGTCGGTCCACACCACGGTCCAGGTGGCGGTGGAGGACTCCCCCGCCACCGCCGCGCCGGCCTCCTCCGGGGGGACGCCGGGCTGCGGGGTGATCCGGAACGCGGCCAGCAGGTCGGTGTCCGCGGGCACGTAGTCGGGCGCGTAGTAGCCCATCCGCGCGTACGGGATGACGCCGGCGTTCCAGCGCTGGTCCTCCTGCTGCCCCTGCATCATGATTCCTCCGTGGCGCTCCGGGGACGGCCCGGCGTCCGGCCGGGCCCTCCCGTACGCCACGATGCCAGCGGATTGCCTGGGCGTCTATTGAGGGATTCGCGCTGATTGTCAAGCTTGAAGTTATGAGTCGCTGCCGGGGAGGAACCTGGCCAGGTCCAGGCCATTGATGTCCGCAAGGCGCTCACCGGCGGCGAGCCGGTCCCTGGTCCGCGCTTCCTTGGCGGCGAGCGCGGCCACCTGCGCCTCGATGGCCGGCCACTCCGCCGCGGGCACCACCGCCACGCCGTCCCGGTCGGCGACCACCTGGTCGCCGGAGGCCACCAGGACGCCGCCGACGACCACCGGCAGGCCCACGGACACCACCGCGGCCTTGGCCGCCTGCCCCGGCGCGGTGCCGGTGCACCAGACCGGGAAGCCGAGCTCGTCGATGTCGGCGATGTCCCGGACCGGGCCCTGCACGACCAGGCCGGCCAGCCGCTGGTTTGCCGCGTCGGTGGCCATCAGCTCGCCGAACAGGGCGCACCTGGTGCTGCCCGCACCGTCGCAGACCAGCACGGTGCCGGGCTGGGCCTGGTACAGCGCCGCGTGCATGGCCAGGTTGTCCTCGGGGGCGCAGGCGCAGGTCAGGGCGGGCCCGCACAGGTACGGGCCGCCCGCGTGGGTGGTGAGCCCGGTCAGCACCCGCACCCGGTCCCGGCCTGCCTGAGCCACCCCGGTCACGGGAACGGCTTGCGTCATCTGGGGTCCTTCTGGTCGGGTGCGCGGAAGGCCCCAGTGTGCAGCACGTGGCTCACCAGCCGGGCGGCGGGGGGCGGCAGGGTTTCCCGGCGCGCCACCAGGAACCAGTCGCGGTGCAGCGGCGTGCCGGGCACACCGAGCTCGGCCAGCGCTCCGGAGGCCAGTTCCGCGGCGACCGAGTCCCTGGACACCAGCGTGACGCCGAGGCCGACGCGGGCGGATTCCCTGATCGCCCCGTTGGAGCCGACCATGAGCGCCAGCGGCGCGATGTCGAGCTCGGCGAGCAGCGCGGCCGTGCTGGCCCTGGTCCCGGAGCCGGGCTCGCGCAGCAGCCAGGTCTGCCGGGCCAGCCAGGCCAGCAGCCCGGCCGCGTCGCCGGGCCCGGCCGCCCGGGCGCCGTCGGCCGCCAGGTCGGGCGCGGCCACCACGACAAGCTCGTGCGGCCGGACCGCGTGCACGGCCACCTCCCAGCCGGGCTCGGGACGGCCGCCGACCACCAGGTCGACCTGGTGCCGGTCGAGCAGCGAGCGCACCTGGTCCCGGTTGCCTGCCTCCAGCCGGACCCCGGTCAGCGGGTGCTCCCGCCGGAAGCCGCCGAGGATGGCGGGCACCACCTGCTCGGCGGCCGTGGTCACGGCGGCGATCCGCAGCTCCCCCCGCTCCGGGTCGGCGCGGGCGGCGGCCGCCCGGCCCGCCTCGTCGAGCAGGCCGAGGATGCGCCGG
>WNGG01000452.1_pt1 | contig 78253 bp, 60 predicted proteins | sample 5400661 | NCBI WGS metagenome assembly WNGG01 (sample SAMN13153372, study PRJNA577476) | soil metagenome | isolation source: 100 cm soil or saprolite under Garry oak tree replicate 1 | place: USA:California | collected 2016-06-15
TGCCGAACGGCGTCACGGCGTCGTTCAGCACGAATCCCACCACGCCCACGAGTGCGATGAGTACCTTGACGCTGACGGCTAGCAGCACCGCCGCGACCGGAATGTCCACGGTGACGATCACCGGAACTTCAGGCACACTGAGTCATACGACCACACTGGCTCTTACGGTAAACACCACCGTCTCGACCCTGACAGTTACGCCAACGACGCTGTCGTTCAACTATCAGATCGGATCAGCCGTGCCGGGGGCTCAGTCAGTTTCAGTCACTGCGAGTCCAGCCGCGTTGAGTTTCACGGCGTCGACTTCCGGAGGTACGTGGTTGTCCGCGGCACCGATGAACGGCACTACGCCAGGGACAGTCAGCGTCACGGTGAATCCGGCAAGTCTCACGGCTGGTACCTACAATGGCAACGTAACCATCTCCTCTCCGGGCGCCACAGGGAGCCCGCAGACGGTTCAGGTCACGCTCATGGTCAGCGGGACATCGACGGCGAATCACTATGAGTATGTGTTCACCGATGGGACGCTCTATGTGTATGACCTGGACACTGCTGGATTCCCGCTGGTTAAGTCCAAGGGCATACCGACCAGCACCGGCACCCGCGGTACCGTCGCATGCGCTGGCAATGGCACGTTGTATGTCAGCTTTGGCGGAGATGGTGGCTCCAGTGGCAACGGGGGCCTGTTCGCTTATGATCTGGTCAGCGATACCGTGGTTTGGACACAACATTATTCGCACGGCATCGACAGCCACGCGATCACCCCAGATTGTGCGGTAATTTTCATGCCCGACGGCGAGTTGGCCAATAGCACGACATGGCACGTGGTGGATGCCAAAACCGGGAGTGAGATCGCTACGATCGCAGGGTCGCGGGCTAGCAATCCTCACAACACGATCGTGTTTAATGGCCACGTGTATCTGGGTGGCCGACAATCGACCCTATTTCAAGCGGCCAACGTGTCCAACAACACTGTGTATTTCACATCGGCCAATACGGCGAACACGATTCGGCCCTTCACCATCAATGCCGAAGAAACGGCCGCGTATATAACGGAGACAAATTTCCTGGGCTTCGAGCAGATAGACTTGACGACGGGGGCGGTCCGTTTCAAAGTTCCAGTCGCTGGATTTTCGAGCAACTGTTCGACAAATTGTCCTTCCACACCTTCGCATGGGATTTCGATGTCACCGGATGAGAGGTGGCTCTACGTGATGGATTCGATAAACGGCTATGTGCACGTCTTCGACATCAGCGGCGGAGTGAGCGTGCAACCAGTGCAGAAATTTGACGTCAAGCTTAATCATGGGTTGCTTAACACGGAGAGCCCCTGCGCGTACGACTGCCTCGGGGATGGTTGGTTGCACCACAGCCTCGACGGACGATACGTATTCGTCGGCGACTCGGGAGACGTGATCGACACGGGTATCCAGAGCGGATATGGCAGTCCGCCCGCGGTGGTGGGTTTCCTTCCGCAAATGGCGAACTCGCGGAAGGAGATTGAAATCGACTTCCAGAACGGCAAGGTGATCGATGCCATGACCAACCGTAGTTCCATCGGAACCGGATTCAAGTAAACCGGTCAGTTGAGCACGCACCCTGTAGGCGCTCCAGCTAAGAGAGCGGATCGTCGAACGCTCGAAGCTCTTTGCTTCCGTTAACAACGGCGATAAATGGTCGACCCGGGCTAGCTGCAGAACCGCCGAATGAGTCCGCCGCCAAACGCGTAGACTTGCGCGGTTTGCATCTTATAGCAAGGGTTGCACGAAAGTTGTACAGCCGCTGCCGAACATGTGCATTTTCAGCCATTCCCTTTAGAAACCACTTCGAGAGCATGCGGGCAAGCGTTTGGAAATCTCGTTTTGTGTTGATTGAGTCTTTTACTGCTTCTTTGACTTGCTAATCTTTCCGACGGTGAACAGAAGGAGATCCCTGTCTTCCTCACTCATGCGGGCCAGGCATTGTTGCAGCTTCCTCAAATACCTCGCATCTTTTCCCGAGGAACCCCACAACTTCTGGCCTGACTTTCCCCCGGGCAACTGGGCTTTCGGCGGTTCTTCCCCTTCATACAGCAGCTCATACATCGGGACTTCCAGCGCGCGGGCGAGTTTTTCCAGCGTTTCGACTGCCGGAACGGTGTGCCCATTTTCCACGCGCGAAATGTAGCAGCGCAAAAGGCCTGAGCGTTTCTCCACGTCGCCTTGCGACAATTCTTTCTGTTCACGTACAGTGCGGAGCCGTTCGCCCAAAATCATCAACGTTCCTCGGTTCTGGCCTTTTTGCTAGGGCCATGGATATCGCCCATCCGGGTCAGTCTCTAAACTCTAATCGAACTGAGGGGTAAACGTCGAGGACGAGGGTTGTACCAATTGAGCTTCGTTAGCCGTGGAAAGTAGCCGCGAGTTTCCCGCCCCCTGGACGAGAACCGTGTCATCGGGGCTTATCGTCATAAGCGTGATATTCTTCGACGCGCACGAAAGGAGACTCGGTGAATCGCGTTCTCATTGGCTTGGCTTTAGTTCTCTCCCCCTTAGGCGTAGCAAGTACCTTGGGAGAGCAAACCTCTCTGGCCCTTGTGGAGAAGAAGGTAGATGAGCTTTTTTTGGCCCTGACTTCCCCGGACGCGCCGGGTCTCGCGGTGCTGGTGCGCCACAATGGCAAGACCGCATTCGAGCGCGCCTACGGCGTGCGCGATCTCCGCTCGAAAGTCAAAATCGATGCGCGCACCAATTTCCGCCTGGCTTCCTTTACCAAGCAATTTACCGCTATGGCCGTCATGCTTCTGGTGCACGACGGAAAACTCCGAGCTGACGAAACGCTCGGCGAAGTCTTCCCGGATTTTCCGGATTATGGAAAAACGATCACGGTTCGTAACCTTCTGAATCACGTTTCCGGTTTGCCGGATTACGAAGATTTGATGGCAGAAGCAGAACAAGCGAATGGCTCGATGTGGTCTCCCGAAAAACAAATCCAGGACGATGAGGTCTTAAAGTTGTTGGAGAAGGAACAATCGGGGAAGTTTGCGCCCGGCACGAGTTGGTCCTACAGCAATTCCGGTTATGTCGTGCTCGGTCTGATCGTCGCCAAAGCCTCAGGAAAACCTTACGGAGAATTCCTTCGCGACCGCATTTTCGCTCCGCTGAAGATGCATCACACGATCGCCTACCAAAAAGGAAAAAACGAGGTTGCGACTCGCGCCTTCGGCCACTCCAAAGAAAATGGTCTGTTTAAGGAGACCGATCAAAGCGCAACCTCGGCAACGCTTGGCGACGGCGGCATATACTCGAATCTCGAAGATCTCGCAAAGTGGGACGACGCGCTCGGAAATCACGCGCTGCTCAGCGACAAAGAAATGCAGCCCGCCTTAACGCCGGTGAAACTCAACGACGGCTCCGAACCGCATTGGCCCAAAGAACCGAACGGCGACAATCTTCATCCGGGCAAAGTCGTTTGCTACGGGTTTGGCTGGTTCCTCGATCCTTACAACGGCCACCCGCGCATGTGGCACACCGGATCAACGATGGGCTTTCGTACCGTGGTCGAACGCTTCCTCGGAGAAAACCTCACTATCATCATTCTTTCCAACCGCACCGACCTCGATCCAGAAAAGCTATCGCTCGAAGTCGCGGACCTGTTTTTGCCCGCGAAAAATTGAATCGCCGCGACACAGCCGACGAAGTCTCTTCAGTCCAGACCAAACTCGTCAGGACAGGCCCGAGAGTTTGCCGAGGCCTCTCATTTTGCCGCGTAGGGCCATGGCGCCGTACTGCTTCATCATGGTGCGCATTTGCAGGTACTGCTTTAGGACGGTGTTGACGTCCTGCACCGTGGTGCCGCTGCCCTTTGCAATGCGCTTCCGCCGCCTGCCGTCAATGACGTTGTGATCGCGCCGCTCTTCATCGGTCATCGAATTTATGATGGCCTCCACCTGTTTGAGCTTTTTCTCGTCCACGCTTGCATTCTTTGGCAAGTTCGCGAGCGGCCCCATTTTCGGCAGCATGTCCACAATCTGCTCAAGCGGTCCCATCTTGCGCACTTGCCGGAGCTGGTCGCGGAAATCTTCGAGCGTGAATTCCGACTTGCGGAGCTTGCGTTCGAGCTCCTCAGCGGCTTTCCGATCCACCACCTGTTCGGCGCGCTCGATAAGCGACAGGATGTCGCCCATGCCCAAGACGCGCGAAACAATGCGCTCGGGATAAAACCCTTCCAGGGCGTCGTATTTCTCGCCCAAGCCCACAAACTTCACCGGCGCGCCGGAAACTTTGCTGATGCTCAGCGCCGCGCCGCCGCGCGCGTCGCCGTCGAGCTTGGTCAAAATCACTCCGGTCAGGCCGAGCCGCTTGTGAAATTCGCCTGCCGACCGCACCGCGTCCTGGCCGATCATGGCGTCCGCGATAAACAGGATTTCGGTCGGCTGCAATTCTTTCTTGAGCACGCTGAGCTCGTTCATCAGCTCGTCGTCGATGTGTAAGCGGCCGGCGGTGTCCACGAGGATGACGTCGCTCGCGGACAGTTTTGCTTCCTTGATAGCCCCCTTGACGATTTCGATTGGTTTGTCGGTGCCGGCGCCGGGCCAGAGCGCCGCGCCAATCGCTTTAGCCACTTGCGTGAGCTGCTCCCGCGCGGCGGGGCGGTACACGTCGGTGGACACCAAGATAGGCCGGTGCCCATGTTGGGTAAGCCATTTGGCGAGTTTGCCGGTCGTGGTCGTTTTGCCGGAGCCTTGCAGACCAACGATCATCCACACCGAAGGAGGCTTCGCAGCAAACAGCGGCTTCGCGTGCTTGCCGAGCAGCGCAGCCAGTTCATCGCGCACGACTTTGACGACCTGCTGGTCGGGAGAGAGTTGCAGCATCACTTCGCTGCCGATGGCTTTTTTGCGGATGTTGGTGAGCAGCTCGTCGGCGACTCCCACGTTGACGTCGCCTTCGAGCAGCGCATCGCGGATCTCCGCTAGGGCCGCGTCGAGATGCTCTTCGGTGAGCTTGCCCCGCCCGCGCAGGTTCTTGAAGGCTCGTTGCAGTTTTTCGGTCAGGTTCTCAAACATAACTCAGACAGGTTCCTTATCAGCTTCTCTAGAATATCAGCCAACGCGAGGGAGTGCACCGGCATGCGAAGATTGCCAATGCCCCTCGAGCAGCACCTCGTGCGGTACAATAGAGCCGCTGTGGCGAAAGAAGTTCAACAGGTCCCAAGATCTCGGAGTGAAACCGGGGAGGTTCCCGGGCAAGAAGAACTACTAGATATCGTGGAAGAAGCTTCTTTGGAGTCCTTCCCCGCAAGTGACCCGCCAGCTTGGAACTCCGGCCGCGCGAGTGTGCGACCATCTCCTCAGAAAGCCACAGCCTAAGTGTGGTCGTCTAGGTCCGCGCTCTTTCTTTAGCTCATTATTGCATCTATTTTGTTACGCCCCTTCAGTAATGCCACTGCTTCACGTCCTCTCCACCCGCGTTCTTCTCCACATGCTCTGCCATTCGCCGCACCAGATTCGCCGTGGTCACCGGCTGCCAGCCATGTCCCTTCATCGGCCTTCCATATGCAAACTCGCATTGGCATTCGGGATTGTGCAAATCCTTGGCCATCTCCTCAAACTTGTACACCGCCAAATTTAAATAAAAATTGTCCATGTCTCCGACATAAATATGAATCTTGCCTTGCAGCATTGGCCCCAGCGTTGCCCAATTGGTCTTAACGTTATAACTCAGGTCGTAGCCGTGGTCGCGCATGTAAATGGCCACGCTGTGATCAATCTTTCCCGTTCTCTTGTCCCACAGCGCTCTTGGATACCCATCGTCGCCAATCGGTCCGTACGCGGCGTCCCAAATCTCAATTTGCTCCCCCGACCTGCCGTGGCTACCCAGCACCGCCTCTCGCTCGCTGAACTGCTGCACGGTAATCTCGTCCTGCCCCTCCGCCGTCCGCATGATAGACCGCGGCACCTGCACCCACGTGTGCTTCGGCTCGAAGAACGCGTTGTCATCCTCGTAGGCATTCACGGTTCCGTACCAGCGAAAATCAATCGGGTCGGGATACAGCGTCCATGTCCCGCCAAAAAAATCGGGATAAAACACTTGCGCCGCCAGGGACTCCCATCCTCCGGTCGATCCTCCCGTCAGCACACGCGCATACGGTTTCGCTATCATCCGAAAGTGCGCTTCGAGATACGGAATCATCTCTTTCACCAGCGCATCGCCATACGGTCCGTTGTTCACCGAGTTCACCGCGTACGAATCGTCGTAATACTGCGTCGGATGTTGAAACGTCACTGCGATCATTCGCGGAAAATTCTCCGAATTCCACGCTTGATAAAACTCGTATCCCGTCTCACGGTTCAGGTTCGTCAGCGTCGTCCGCAGTTCCGGAGGAATGGACCGGTCCTCGGTCGAGAATCCGAAGGGCGGCTGAAGACTGAAATGGTTCTGTTCGTAAATCGCCGGATAGCGCGCGTTGGGATGCTCGTCATAACCCTTCGGCAACAGCACAATCGCGCCGATGTACATCGGGTGCCCCCAGAACCTCGTCAGCATTTCGCTCTGAATCTTGATGTGCTTCACCCAGGGCGTGTCTGGCGGCACCTCGATTGGCGGGATCGCCCTCGTCAAACTCAGCTTGATTTTGTATCCAGCCGCCGGATCCAGATGCACCTTCTGCACCTCGCTATACAGGTTTCCCGGCGACCGGTTGAAGTGCTGCCCCTCCCACTGGTCCATGTGCAGCCAGACCCGATGTCCATCCGCGCGATGAAACTCCGTATAAATATTCAGGATCGCCTGCACGAAGTAATCACCCGCGGGAATATCCCGTAAGCTGTGCACCGGCGCACCAAATGTGCTCTCATCGATCACCGCGGTCTCGTCTGCTGCCAGCTTATTTACGTCCACACCGAACAGCGGCCCCGAATCTCCCCAGCTGCCCGCCACGAGCCGCGGCTCCGGCGTATCCGTCTTGGTAATCACCACATAGGCCCGCCCCGTAATTGACCCTGCATGCACGGCCGTGGGAAACGAGATCTCGAATCTTTGAGCCGCCTGCGCATCTGCCGAAAACAAGAAAAACGCGAGGCAACCCACCGCACTCAAAACCTCTCCCCAACATGTCCTCATGTTCCCTCCCAGCTCGCCGCCGAGCCTACTACAGCTCCTTCGGTGTTTCAAAACATGCTTGTCCCCTCTTGTGAAGAAGCTAGGTGGCTATGATTCATTGATCATTGAGTGCTGAGGCGACTCAAGGCTCTTTGTCCGGAATTGCCATGGTTTGAAGAGATGCGGCCATTTGCTGGAGTCCTTCAGTCGAGTAGGCATAGATTTCGATCGTAAGGAGATCGTCGCCCGCAACGGTTTGGACCATCGACCGGTACATGTGGACTGCGCCGATGCCGCGGTCGAAATCGGCGCACGAAAGGATGTTTCTTCACGCGGAATTCGACTGGAGGGCTGGTCAGTGTCAGACTCTCAGCCGCCGACATTTTCTCCACTATCCGCTGAAAGGTGTCCAGGTTCACGGAATCCAAGCGTGAGGGCCCTGCACCGATGTAGAAGAAGCCTCTCTGGAGTGTTCCCCCGCGAGTGATCCATCTGCACGGAATTCCAGCCTAAGGGCGTGGTCATCTAGTCTTCGGGCGACGCTTTCTCATCAAAAGGTGAGCCTTAGGCCCACTTGTGCGGCGAAAGGAATGCCCACGGTTGTGCCCGGTCCGAAGAAATCGCCAAGCGCACCTGCCGGAACACGCAGTTGGTTCAGGCTGGTGATGGGCTTCGTCTGTGTGCAGGCGGGGTCGAGGCAAAAAGCTGTGGCGTTGGCAGGATTGTTCACTGGCGTGGGCAACGCCGAGATATCCGGCACGTAGTTATTGCCTGGATTCAGGTGGTTGAAAAGATTGAAAAATTCGGCGAACGGCCGCAGAGTGGCGCGCTCGCCAAGAACGATGTTACGGCTTACGCGCACATCCACCTGATAGAAAGGCGAACCGCGGAACTCATCGAGCGTCGTCTGCACGCCATTTACTACCGCACGGTCATTCGCCACTCCATCGCCGTTGACATCGAAAGGGGTCGTCATGGTGTATGGGCGAGCGCTTTCCAACTGCGCCAAGGTGGACGCCTCGAATTTCCAGGGAAGTTGCAAGACGCCAACCAGTACGAAGCGATGGCGGATATCTTCGCCGGAAGGACCGTGATCTCCGGGACCGAAGGGATCGTGAACGTTCGAAACACCGTTGACGTAATCGAACAGTTCGCCGACGGTGGCGCCCCAGGTGGTCGCGTGCGCAAGAACGTAATTGGCCGTCAATTCGAAGCGGTGAGCGAAGCTGTGTTGCATCTGCACGGCCAAGCCGTCGTAGATGGAGCGGTTATCGCTGCGAAAAAGGGAAAAACCCGGATACTCGTAGCGCCGATATTGGTGTCCTCCTTGCTGATGCTCGTAACTGAGGCTCAACCGCCAATTGTTTCCTAACTCGTGCTCGTAGGCCGCGCTGGCCATCAGCGCGTACGGCGTGTGGTAGTTCGAATCGATCAGCGCCGGCGTGCTCGTGCCGTTCGCGAGATTGAATTGGTTGACCGCGGTGAACGCGTCCACCCAGCCGTTCTGCGCGAGATCGTTGTAATACATTCCGACTCCCGCGCGCAGGACGGTTGTGGCGGATCCATGCGGCGCGAACGCAACGCCTAAGCGCGGCGCGATCGCCTTGCGGTAATCGTGCGGGATTCCGGAAACAACGCCATTGCCCGCGAGCGCCGGATTCAGCCTTTGATCGTGGCCGGCGGCGATAAACAATCCAAAGGTCGTGTCGTAACGCAAGCCCGCGTTCAAAGTAAAAGACGGAGTAACGCGCCATGAATCTTCCGCATATAGCCCGAGGCGCCGGATGCTTTGCGAGAAGGAGCCGTCCAATGGCCCCGCGGTATGGACCGCCGGACAATTCGGATCGGGATTCGAAGAAGCGCAGGTCCCGAGTACGCCCGGATTCGAGACATAGAAACTCGGATCTTGCAGGTAAGTGAAAACGGTCTCACGGTTGCCGGTAAGCTCGCCGCGCAGGACCGGCTCGTGGATGAGGTTCACTCCAAAGCGCACTGCGTGACGCCCCGCGGCTCGCGAAACGTCGTAGCGGAACTGGTATTTCTGCTGGTCGCGCTCAATGGGGAACGCGGTAATGGCGGTGGCAAACTGATTGTCGCCGAAGGTCTCAAGGCCGGAAGTCGTGAGGAAGCTCACGGTGAAGGGAAAATTCAACGCCTGGCCAATCTCGGAGTTGCGCAGTTTGGTGTGATGGAATCCGCTGGCTTCCAGAGTGAGCGTGCCGAGCCAAGACGGCGAGAATTGTAACTGGTTGTTCATCAGCACGTTGTAGTAGTTCGACGTAGTCGTCGCGCCGGTCGATGGCAAGGCCCCCTGTTGCAATAGATCGTTCTTCGTAGTGTTGCGGTCGAGCGAGCCGCGCGCGAACCATTGCGAGTGCGAGCATTGCGTCCAATCGAGGCGCGTCGAAAAAAGCGTGTCGCGAAAAGGGACGGAGACAGAGGACGGAATCGTGGCAATGGAAGAAACGTCGGGCAGATCCCCTGCGGCAGCCATTTGCGCCAGCGCGTTGAATTCGGAAAGCGATTTCGCGCTGTAGGCCAGGCTGGCGTTCTCGTCAATGTATTCGTAAGAAGTGAAGAACCACAGCTTCTTGACTTTGAGCGGTCCGCCAAGCGAGCCGACTCCGTTTTGGCGCGAAAACGGCTGCTTGGGATTCGGTTCAGGATTGTCGAGCGCGTTTCGCGCGTTCAAGCCCCTGCCGCGGTAATAGTAGGAGGCGCTGCCGTGCCAATCATCCGTGCCGCGGCGCGTCGAGATAATCACGCTTCCACCGTTGGTCCTTGAAGTATCGGCGCCGAACTGCGAGGTTCGAACGACGAACTCCCCGACGGCCTCCGGCGAGAAATTCTGCAGGAAGCCGCCGATGTAGTCGTCGTTGTTGTCGCCGCCGTCGACGGAAAGGTCCACGTTCAACCCGGAGCTTCCGCCAAAAGAAACCGCGGTGATGCGGGCCTTCGTGGGGTCTGAAGGTTCGACCGGCGCGGTAAAAGGAGCGAGATAAGAAATGTTGGCGAAGCTGCGCGCGGAAAGCGGCACTTCGTCAAGGTCGGATGACGTGATGACGGTCTTGATGGTGCTGCTGGTCGTCTCAATAGGCTGGCTCGCAAGCGAAGGGCCGCGGTCGCGCACCTCCACGGATTCCCGGACGGATTGCGGTTGGAGCGTTACCACCAGCACCGGCTGGCTGCTCACCGCGACGACCACCGCGGCGGTCTTTTCCGCAAAGCCTGTGACGTTCACCGTAACCGTGTAACTTCCCGGCTGCAGTGATTCGAACCGTTTTTCGCCTTGGGCGTCGGCCTTGCCTGTGCGCGATATCGCGAATTTCTCCTGGGTCAGTGAAACACTCGCTCCGGCCACTCGGGCGCCAGTCGAATCCTGCACCGTGACAAGGAGCGAACCACCCGGGTTCTGGGCCCTTACCGCAGGGGGAAAGGACACAAGGACGGCTGCGCCGAAAAATGAAATGGCAAGGGCGATCTGCTTTCGAACTTCATTACGCATGGATCCAGACTTGGCCTCACCCGAGTCAGTAGGTTCGCAGGAGCATCACAACTACGAGCGGCTGCCTTAATACCTGCTCAAGCCCTTCCGCAACAGAGTAAGAATCGCCGCTCGATTCGTCAACAGGGTGGCTCAAAAAGTACGGTGGCCAGGCCGACGCTGGAGCAGGAGATAAGTCACTCCACGTCGAGGCCTGGCCATCCCGATAAAACAAGCCAACACACGCGCTTGCACATGAGACGTGCCGTGTCCCTGACGCGTTTCACTTTTTCGCCCCAGGTATCGCGGAAGAGCCTCGAAGAGCGCTTGATGGCCGCGATGGGAGTCAGGTCTTCAAACGCCAGCACCGGCACAACGAAGTAGCAGGCCACCGCCCAGGCAATGCCAATGATGCGCATCACCAGTCGGCCGATCAGGCCCATGCGCTCCTCGAGAGCGCGCAGAATCATGCCTATTGTAGCGGCCACAAACGCCCACTGCGAAATCGTGCCTTTGCGCGCCCAGGCCAGCTCAATGCCGTCGCGGAAGGTCCAGTTGCCGCCCATCAGACGGCTGTTAGCTACGCCCACTAATGCGACGTTGAAGAACACGATGACGAAATTAGTTCGCCACGTACATCGTGAACATGCCGATCAGAAACAGCGGCGACTGGTTGGGATGAAATGGCTGGTCATTCGCTGCTGCCGACGCCATGGCCGGCATGATGAGCAGCGTGCCGCCCGTAGCGATAAAGGCCGTGACCAACACTCATCTGATCGCTGAGAGAACCGGAAACCACATCAACTGTTTGCCCGGCGCCTGGTCAACGTTCCCGATCGGGGGCGTCGATGGCGGAACGGTGCAGGCCACGCCAGTCCTGCTCGGCGCGAAAATCCTCTTTGGCAATCTTCGCGTCAATCTTTGCGTCCGCCGAGGCCCAGCGGAACAGTCCGCAGAGCAAAATCACAGTGGCCGTTGCAATTAGAACCAGAATCAACCAGTGCATCGAGGCGACCCACGCACCGGGCAGGCTGCTGGCCCGGCAACTCATTTTCCTTCCAACTCTCGAGGGCCGGATCTTCGTTCGTTTCGAAACCTTAGGCTCCTGAAGTTCGCGCCAGCCGAACCGAGAGGTTCGAACCGCACCAGAATCCGCCAATTCAGCTGAGAAAGCAATTGGCGAGAGCGTTACTATTGACCATTCTCAACTTTTTCTGATGGTTTGAGCTGGGACTGTGTTCGCGTGCGATGAACAAAAAACCTGGGCTGACTCGTTTCGAGGCAGCCCAGCGTCGAATCGTTAAGTATTAGAGATTCCCCGTTTAGAACGTGAAACGGGCGCCGAGTTCACCCCACAGTGCGTGTGGAATGATGGTGCTGGCCGGGGCGATGAATCCGACCGGATGACCGAATCTCGAAGGCGAGGCAATGTTATTGCCAAAGTTGTTGCCATAGTTGGCGCGATTGGTCAGGTTGAACGCTTGTGCGAGCAATTGCAAGTTCATGCGATCGCCGAACTTGATATTCTTCGCGAGCCGCGTGTCGAGCTCAAAGAAAGGGTCGCCGCGCAGCGGATCATACTTCGCAATCGTGCATCCCTGCGTAACTCCGTTCAACCCGTAGAAGCAGTTCTGCGCCCCTGTGGCATTCCCTGCGAATGCGAACCAGTTCGTAGGAGCGTTCGTGGGCACGACCACGGCACTCGCCGTGCCTCCTCCGGTGTTTAGCGTGTTCGATGAGTTGGTTAGATTGTAAGGACGCGCCGAGCCGAACTGCAAGATTGGCGAGAGCTGGAAGCCTTTTGGCAAATCGACGATGCCACTGATGGTGACGTGGTGCCGCTCGTCGTTCGGCGACGGGCCCCACTCGTAGCTAGCAAACGGGTTGGTGGAAAGCCTGGGGTAGGTGCGGTACGAAGCACCTCCGCCGTCATAGGCATACGCCCACCCCAGCGTGTAGTTGGCATACAGCTGGAAACGATGGCTCATGCGCTGACGGAATGTGAAGTTTATCCCGTCGTAGTGAGAACGGCCAATCGACTCGTCGTTGCGAACGCTCCCCAATTCCGGCAGCGGCGGATTCGATGCTGTAAAGGCACCATCGAGCGGGCGGGTGCAGCAGGTTCCATTTACGGGCACCTTCTGGTCGACGTTGATGGTCTTATTGTCGTGCAGGCCAAGAACGTGGGTGTATTCCACTTCTACCGCTGCGTTTGCATTCAGCGCCAAGCTATAGCCGCCATTGAACTCTTCGGTCACTGGGTTGCGATAGTTTGGGTCCATCAGACGGCCTACGCTGCCGGGATTGAGCTGCGACGACGGAGGCGCGATCGTGGGCATGGGGTCCACGCCATAACGCCATTGGCCGAGAGGTATCCCAGTTCCCGGGACGGTGTCTTTGACGGGGTCGGTGATGTCGAATAAAGTCTGAAAAATGGTGGCGTTGGCCTGCTGCTCCATGAACAACGGGATGTTTTGGAACACATTCCCAAAGTAGAGGCCGAACCCTCCGCGCACCACGTGCTTGCTCCGGCCGGTCAAATCGTAGGCGAAGCCGATGCGTGGGCTGAAGTCCTTGTTGTCGTCGTGCGCAATCCGGCTGACATAAGGATTGGAGATCGGGCTGTTAAGCGCAACCAGCTCTTGGTAAGTGCGGCTGTTCTGGATCTCCGAACCGCCAATCATATTGAAATCTTTGTCCCAACGAAGGCCGAGGTTGAGCGTCAGACGAGGCTTAACTCTCCAAGTATCCTGGCCGTAGAAACCGAGCTGTTTGGTGGCCACCAGGAAGTACGGGTTCCCGTTGGCGATGGACATTTCAGTAACTAGGCCTGGCGTGGCAAACCCTTGTGGATACGTTGAAGGATTGTCCAAGATCGTGCTGGGGTTGGCTCCAAAGCGAATTAGAAGCGTGGGATTGAACTCAAAAAAGCCGCCCTCGACAGGGTTGTAGATGAAGTCTACGCCCGCCTGCACTGTATGGTGGCCAATCGTTTTTGAAAGGTCATCCTTGAATTGCCATTTCTTCTGGAAAGATTGCTGAGGAACGTTCGTGTTGGTACCGAACGAGGCGTTTGGGAATATGATGTTAGGAGCACGCAAGTTGCTGTCAATGAGGTTGTTCCAATACTGATAGCCAAATGTGAATTGGTTGACGGTCGTATTTGAGACGTTGGAGTTCAACGTAAGATTGCTCGCGATCAGGTGGTTTCTGGTGAAGTTGCCTTCGGTTAGGTCCATCGTGGCGTCCGACTGGTCATTCAGGCTGTCATTAACCTGCGAGGTGTAGCTGAGGTAGGCGCTGTTCTTACTGTCGATGACCCAGTCCATCCGGCCGTTATAACGCCATTCAAAGAAAGGCCGCGGAATCGTGGGTGAAGGCTGAGCCGCAAAACCGTTCGCCTCCGCGATGGTCAGCTCACTGAGAGACGTGGCGTCCACTGTCTGTGCTTGGTGTTCGCGTTCGCGTTCGAGGGCAAAGAAACCAAAGAGCTTGTCCTTCTTAAATGTGCCCCCCAACGATCCCCCAAATTGCTGGCGTGTGTAGTCGGGATGAGACTTAGTTGTGGTGCCCGTGCCGCTGGGATCCTTCTCATCCGTGTTCAAATTGGTGGCGCGGAAATAGCCGAAGAAAGAGCCGTGAAGGAGGTTCGTGCCCGACTTGGTAATCATATTGATCGCCGCGCCTTGCGAGCGTCCATTCACGGCTGAGAACCGCTGTGTGCTGATCTGGAATTCCGCCACCGCCTCCAACGGAAGCTGCATGACTGGGCCGCCCACCGTGTTGTCCTTATTGTCCACACCGTTAACCGTCACGTTCACGTCGCGTCCATTGTTTCCGTTGACCGAAAGAATGGCATAGCGGTTTTTTGTGGGGTCGTAAGAATCGGCAGGCTTCACGCCGGGCGCCAGGTAGGCGAGATTGGCAACATCGCGTCCGACCATGGGCAGCTCTTGGACCTCTGTCGGTGTGATGTTCTGGCTCACGTCGGTCTTGGCTTGATCGAGAAGGGGCGCTTCGCTGGTCACCTCGATGACCTCACTTTCCGCACCCGGCTTTAGCTCCGCATTTGCGGTCGCGGTCTGACCGACGAGAATTTCGATCGTTTGCGTAAAAGCTCCAAATCCGCCTTTCGTGACGGTGACCGTATAGGTCCCCACAGGCAACAATTCGAAGCGGTAAGAACCAGTCTCATCGCTCGAAGTAGTTCTTGTAATGTCCGTAGCCTTGTTTTTCACTACGACTTCCGCGCCGGCCACGACCGCTCCCGATTTGTCCGTAATCGTGCCTTGAATCGTCGCACTTGCCGTAGCCTGAGCAAAGGCCTTGGTGCGACCAAGGCTCAACAGCAGGACCACCATGCATAACCAATACAGAGATTTTCTCATTTTTTGTTTCCTCTCCCCCGATCGCAGCTAAGCTACGATCATCCCTCTCGGAATGACTGCGTGAGCGCACTACCGGCTTGTAGAATCCTGAACAATTGGAAGCGAAGAGTGCCCCCAACACACCTCGGAACTTCCTTGGTAGGACTCGCAGACCCCCTAACTCTTACCGAAGTTGTTCTAAATCGACCTCTCATCACCGCAACTCAATTCCCTGGTAAACTGCGTTCAAAGGCAGGCTTCCTTAAAGGCGCCGCAATTTATATACCATAAATCTAGGGAGGTAAGGCACTGCCACATAAGGCCTTAGTTGCAATCTCGTGGGTTTGCTTCAGTAGACATACAGAAATAGGTACCTGGAATATACAAGATTCCATACGTTCGCTTTGTTTCTGTGGTTCCGTTGCGTCGCGACATGACCGTTGTCGATGTCGGAACGCACCATGGACTCTACGCGCTGCTGGTATCGAAGTGCCTGGGATGGCATGGCCGGGTCTCTGCGATGGAAGCGTCGCGATCCATCCCGCTTATGTGACGAGTTCTCTCGCCGGTGTTAAACGTAGGGACTGCTGCTATGCTCCTTGCGGAAAGAAAACGGTCGTCCACAAATAGGCAGCGTCTGAGGCACGCTGTGCTCGGAGGACGCTAGGCGCAGAGGATTCGCGGCCGTGCCGGGGAGAAGAGATTCGCAACGTGAAGGTGCTCGTTACAGGAAGCAGTGGGCTGATCGGTTCGGAAGCCGTGGAACATTTTGACCGGCAGGGTCACGAGGTCACCGGCGTGGATAACAACATGCGCCGCGTATTCTTCGGGCCCACAGGAGACACGCTGTGGAACTTGGAGAGGCTTAAGCGCACGACAAAGCGCTTCACGCACGCCTCTGTGGATATTCGCGACCGTGCCCTGATCGAAGAACTGTTTCGAACGCAGCGTTTCGAGCTGATCGTGCATTGCGCGGCGCAACCTTCGCATGACAAGGCAAGAGACATTCCGCTGCTCGATTTTGAGATAAACGCTTTGGGAACAGTGAATTTACTCGAGGCCACGCGGCAGCATTCGCCGGAAGCGGTCTTTGTGTTTCTGAGTACCAACAAAGTGTACGGTGACGCGCCCAACGAGATTCCGCTAAAAGAGCTCGAGAAGCGCTACGACTATGCGCGCCTTGAAGATTACGACGGCATTGACGAGACCTGCCGGATCGACCGCACGTTGCATTCGTTGCTTGGAGCGTCGAAGGCAGCCGCCGACCTCGTCGCTCAGGAATATGGGCGGTACTTCAAAATGAGGGTAGGCATCCTTCGCGGCGGATGCCTGACCGGCCCGTCGCATTCCGGCGTCGAGCTCCATGGATTTTTGTCGTATTTGGTGAAAGTCACTCTGAGCGGCGGCACGTACTCTGTTTTTGGCCACAAAGGCAAGCAGGTGCGCGATAACATCCACAGCTACGACGTGGTGCGCGCGATCGAAGAATTTGCGGCAAGTCCCCGGCCTGGCGAAGTTTACAACCTCGGCGGAGGACGCGAGAACAGCATCTCGATGCTGGAAGCGATTGAGCGTATCGAACAAATGAGCGGCAAGCAACTGACGTGGCGGTATGTCGAGGAAGCCCGCAAGGGCGATCACATCTGCTACATCTCGAACCTGGGGAAATTCAAGAAGGATTATCCCAACTGGAAGATCACGCGCGGGCTGGACGCGATCCTCGAAGAGATCATCGCGTCCGAGCGGCAACAACTGAAGTAAGAAACGCTCGCGGGAGACAAGGACAAGCAAGAAATGCTCACGTTCTTCAAGACGACGAAACCCTTCCGTGAGCACAAGGGAACCATCCGGCGAAATGCGCTGAAGAAGGCTGCGCACGCAGATGTGGAATCATTTTTAGTCGAGAATTGAGCACTCGTAAATGATCCGGCTGGCCACCATTGCGCTTCTGGGACGAGCTGATACACCGACGGACGCCGTGGAAGAATATTGCTGGTACCTTAGCGAAGCACTTCGCGCGCAAGGAATCAGACTGACTATCGAGAGAGTGCCCTGGGAGGAGGGGGGATGGGGCGGCGCCTTGCAGGCCCTTCGGGGCCGGGCGAAAACGTGGAAAGGCTTGTGGGTCATTGTGCAATACACTGCCTTGGCTTGGTCCTCGCGGGGATTTCCACTACGATTTTCCCGTGTTCTGGAGATTCTAAAAGGAGCTGGCGTGCGCGTGGCCGTCGTCTACCATGACGTCGAGCCGTTTGCCGGAACGCGCATCATTGACCTGCTGCGGCGGCAAGCGCAATTGCGCGCGATGCGGCACGCGATGGACCTTTGCGATGTGGCGGTCTTCACGGTTCCGATGGAAAAGCTCTCCTGGATGCGGCCACAATACAGGCACTCGGTTTTCATACCGGTTGGCGCAAATCTGCCGGTTTCCCGAGAAGCGGCTTCCCGAAAGACCATTGCGAGACGTGGGAAATTGAAAATCGCGGTGTTTAGCGTCACGGGAGGGAGTGCCACGCAAAAGGAAATCGGCGAGATTGTCGGAGCCGTGCGGTTCGCATCTTCGCACGTCGGAAATCTGCAACTGACCGTTCTGGGCCGCAATTCGAAAGAGACCGAAAGCGAGTTCCTCAAACAATTGGATGGCGCTCCCGTTGAAATTCAAGTGCTGGGCTTGCTTTCGAACGAAGATGTCGCGCGAACGTTGTTCAGTTGCGACGTGCTCCTCTTTGTTCGCGGGCCGATCTCCACGCGCCGAGGCAGCGCCATAGCAGGAATCGCTTGCGGATTGCCGGTAATTGCCGCCGAAGGATCGGAGACATCCTCGCTCATCACGGAAGCGGGGGTGGCATTTTACTCGCCGCAGAAAAAAAACGATCTCGGCACAGTTCTGCTCCATGTCCTGCAGGACGAACACTACCGCGCTTCTCTTGCGCAGCGCAGCTGGATCGCGCAGCAGCGCTATTTTTCTTGGACCGCGATCGCCTCGCGTTATGCACAGTTCCTGGAAGAGAGATCCTAGTCACAGCTCTGCTCGAATTTAAATTCACGGCACAAAGCATCTCGCCCGGAAAACCAGCTCACATTCTAAGCTAGCCTTAGGAGGCTCTTCCCCATCGGGAGCAAGCTTGGAAAAAATATCCGCAAAAGCACCTCAAGTCGGTGAATCGAGATGAGTTAGCCTCAGATATGGCCGCGGCTACTACCAGCTTCTCGCCAGTACTGTGACGATCTTGGCGAGAGCGTCGAGGTCGCGCGTATCGATGATTTCGGCTGGGGAATGCGAATAGCGCAAAGGCCAGCCCAGGGGAATATTCACCGAGCCATAACGCGTGAAGACCGCGCCATCGTTGCCGCCGCCGGTGACGCCGAATTGCGCGGGGATGCCGTTTTCGTACGCCAGCTTGACGACACGATCGACATATTCGCGCGGCGTGATGTTCGAATTGTCTACTGCCCGAACCACGAATCCTTTGCCAATTTCTGCGTCAGCGAAGCGCTTCGATTCGAGCGGAGAATCGGCGCTGACGAAAGTGTCGATGGCAAAGACAAAATCGGGCGTGCGGCCCTGTTTGGCCATGTGCTCCGCGGCTGCCGCTGCGCCCTTCAGCCCGACTTCTTCTTCCGTCGACCAGATAAACGTCACGTCGCGCCCCGGCAAATCCCGCCCGAGCGCCCGCGCCGCTTCGACAAGCGCGGCGCAACCGACCCGGTCATCGAAGCTGCGCGCGTTTGCGCGCGTTCCCAGCAGGGGGCGATATTCCTTGGGAATGGTGATCCAATCCCCCACTTTGATTCCGAGCTTCTGCGTTTCTTCCGCGGAGCGCGTGCCGAGGTAAACGTACACGGGCTCTTCCATCGAGTGCGGCCCATGCGGCCATTCGAATCCCGGCTGATCCCAACCTGCCGGCAACTCGAGCACCCCGCCAACAGAATTCCCATCGGCTTTATGAATGACGACAACATGCCCCAGAAAGTATTCTGGATAGCCTCCTCCCAGAACGGATACCAAGAGTCGCCCATCGTTTTCTATTTTCTTCACCTCGTATCCGATCTCGTCCATATGCGCTACAAACGCAATCCGTGGCGACTTTGCGTCGGGCTTTCGATCGCCAAGATGCAAGATCAGGTTTCCGTCCGCATCGGTCTCCGCTTCTTTCTGCAATCTTGGATCCAACCGATTGAGAACCACTTTGCGAACGTTTTCTTCATGGCCGCTTGCGCCATACGCGTCGACCAGCGCTTTAAGGTCGGAGATCGTGGTGCCGCCGCCAGAACCTCCTCGTAGCCCGCCAGTGGTGGACTTAGGGACCTGTAAATACGCTTCAAGCAGTCGTTCCAGATTCCCGCTATCGCCCGAGGAAATGGACTCCCCAGGGGTCACCGGCCAAAGTGTCGGAATTCCAAGTTGCGCGAAGCGTTCCGGAAATGCGTTTGGCTTGGCATAGCCCGCTATCCGTGGTAGTGACGCGCTTACGGCTGTCACGCGTTCGCCATCCGCTTCGGCAATGGCTTTGATCTCGCCGGGAAACGCACTCAGCGGCGCTGACGCGTCTTCCACTCCCAGAAGCACGCCATCCCCAGGCGTGAGCGCCGCGGTACCGGCCCTGGCGACGCTTTTGCCGCCTGTCGCCATGCGGCCGACAAAAATCATTTCGTCTGGCTTTGTCTCTTCCAGTAAACGATTGAGGCCGCGCCCTCCGGTCCACTGTTGCGTTAGAAACGCGACGGTTGTTGTTCCTTTCGCTTTGGCGTCCTTGATTCGTTCGAGCAACTGCGACAATACGGTGCATCCAAAGCGATCGCCGGCGGCCGCTCCTGCTTCCCCACCTTGGCCTACCGGAAACCATTTCCGTTGGAGTGCAATTGGATCGAGGAGGTCCACCCCCGCAGCATGCACGTCGGCAGCGCCTGTGGCGCCAAGATCCACGTACATTTCGTCGGGATGATTCATTTTCGGGGGGTTAACACGCGCGGGCTGAAGATGAATGCTCAGCCCGGCGAAGACTCCGGGAACTTTCTTTCCGGAGCGCGTCATTACCCAAATTGTCTGGGCAAAATGCAGCGTGTCAAATACCGGATTGGGTGCGGCTTGCGGCAAGCGTTGCACGCGCAAGTAGCCGTCCGGAGTGATCTCGCTGACGACGTAACCAGGTTCATCGACGGGCGTAACCAGCAGGCGTTGCGGCGAGCCGCTCCCAAAGGTAACCCAAAGGTTACCGACATTATCGGTCTTGGGTGAGAGAGGGCGCAGCTCCGCGCGAAGCTCCTCGATCAGCGGCTGTTCGTAGCCCGAAACTGCGGGTACTTGGTCAAAATGGCAATCAAAAGCGGCCTGCGCACTTGCGGAGCAAGCGATGAGCAAAGGAAATAGCAGCGAACTCGCGGTTCGAACGAGCCACTTCATGAAGCATTCTCCTCTTAGACTTAGACCATGACACTCGGCCTGCATCATCGGCACAACGCTTCGATCAGCACTTCTTTCTTTTCTTCGGCCAGCCGCGACATGCTGTCAAGCGAGGCAAAGTAGCCACCGACGGCCGCCGCCGCAAGCAAGGTGAAGGCTTCAGCGGGGAACCAACGATTCCCCGTCCAGCGCCCGCTAAAAAGAACCACCGCGGACACTCCGCCGAACACAATTTGGGCGGCAAAGGCCAGGAGCACGGCCATACCGGACTGCCGCTGACCGCGGATCTGGCCGAATTCGAGCTTGCGCGGAAAGGTGACCGAAGACCAGTTGGCAATACTCAGCTGCCCAACGACGGCAAACACGATGGCAGCCATCGTAGCCAGGAAGACGGGGAGCGAGGGCAATCCCAGCAGCCAGGCGAGCATCACCAAAGACAATACGGTTTCAACGCCCAGCACCGACAGGAGCATCAGATTCTTGCCAAGAAAAATGTCACGAAAATGCAGCGGCGCCATGAAGTAGGTTTGGATGCCGCGGCCTTCAAAGGCAAAGCAATTATAGGCAGGCCCCATCAGAATCAGGACGAGATAGGCCATGATGCCCGGGAAAAGCATTTCAGGAGAGACCGGATGCTCCGAGGCCGGGTGTTTTCCGGCAAACATGGTGCCAAAGATGAGGACCATTACCGGGGGCATGATCAGGGTGAAAAAGGAAAACGTGTTGCGCGTGAGGTAGCGGAACTCTTTACGGACGACCGTGGCCACTTGCGGCGATAGCGCACTCAAACGATCTGAGGAGTCTGCCGGTTTTGCTAGGGCGCGTGCTGCCGCAGGCACGGGCGCTGCGGTTTCACTCAGTTCTTCTCCGCGATATTGCGAAGCGAATCGCCGCCAGAGAAAAACGCTGAACACCGCGGCATAAACGAACAGCCCCGCCGAACCCAAAACCAACCATCCGAACCGGGCCTCGGCGGCCGCCGCAATCGCTCTGCCCGCAAGTGCAGGCGGAAGCCACGCAAAATACGGAATGATCCGCAGAGCCAGCGGCCCCAACAATCCGCCATAGTGGCGCATAGTCGGTTCGATGAGGTTCAGAGAAACCATTGCGAGAATGAACAGAGCGAAAAACAACTCGCGGGTCCGGCGCCGCGAGAGCAACCGCTCGAGCCACGAACCAACAAGCCGCTCCAAAGTCACGTTGAGCAATAAGAACAGCGCCGCAACCAACAGCATCGCGGGCAGCACTCCCGGCCGCGCTGCTGCCGCGCCGAGTGTCATGGAGGCAAGCCAGCAAACTGATGCCACCGCGGAAAAATCCGCCAAGCCGTAGGCCAGACCGATGACGTAAAACGCGGTGAGATTCAGCGGAAAACGGAGCATCGAGCGGAATTCGAAGCTGGCCCCGAACCCCGCTGCAAAAATGGGAAATAGCTGCCAGAACAGGAAAATGCACCAGAACAGCAGCCCAAACAAGCCGAAGCGGCCTTCGGAAAGAAACGCATAAGCACCGGTGAAGAAAGCGACGCACAGCCCCACCACGAAAAATCCGCTAAAAACTCCGAGAAGGATCAGGCCGAGCAGATCGAAACGACTGGCCTTCTTGCGCAGACCGTTGCGAAGAATGCGCCAGCGCAGCCCGGCAACCACACGAACTTGCGTCAGTATCCCGATGGGGCTGGCTACATCAGCCATGAGAGTTCTTCCAAACGTGGGCGTTCGGTGCCGTCCTGCCCCACAATCGAGAGAAACACCTGTTCGAGCGTCGTTTTGCTGCCGGCCTCGCCGGAAATGTCGGCGCGCAACTCTTCCAGCGAACCCTGCGCCACAAGCCTCCCTTTGTGAATGATGGCCACGTGGCTGCAAAGGCGCTCGACAATTTCCAAAACGTGGGATGTCAAGAAAATCGTAGTACCGCGCTCGGTCATGCGACCCAGAAGAGCTTTGAGCACACCCGCTGCGAGCGCGTCGACGCCTTCGAACGGCTCATCCAGAAACAAAATCCGCGGCCCGTGAATGACCGCGGCGGCAAGCGCCAGTTTCTTTTGCATTCCATGCGAGTAGTCCGCGATCAACGTTTTGGGGCGGTCCGCGAGTTGCATGAAATCCAGCAACTCGTTCGCGCGCTGTTGTGTCATTCGGCGATCTAGACCGTACATGCGCCCGACGAATTGCAAGTATTCCGAACCGGTGAGGCGTTCGAGAAGCCCCATGCCTTCCGGCACCACCCCGATCTGGCGCTTCACTTCGACCGGATGCGTCGCAAAGTCCAGCCCGAGAAGGTCCATGCTTCCCGCGGTTGGTGCAAGCAAGCCGGTGAGCATCTTAATGGTCGTGGATTTGCCCGCACCATTCGGCCCGAGGAAACCGAAGAACTGGCCGGCGGCAACCTGGAGGTCGACGCCGTCAACGGCGGTGAGGTTCCCGAATCTGCGGGTCAGCCTTTGCGTGCGAATGGCTATTTCGGGCATTCGGTCTCCGTGGAAAGGAGCGGGCTCCCAAGATGGAAAACTCTAACACGAGTCGCACGCGGTTTAGCGAGGATGCCGAGCAAAGCAGGGCCCTTCAAGCGCGTTTGCGCGGATTCGATCCTTGGGCGGTGAGCTGTTGTAATTCCCTGGCTGGAAGGCCCGCAAGAACCGCCGGCAGTTCGACGCGAAAAACCGCGCCGCCTTCCTGGCGGTTGTAGCAAAGAATCTTCCCGCTGTGTTCCTGAACGATTCCGAAGCAGATGCTCAGACCGAGACCTGTGCCCTTACCCACGGGTTTGGTGGTGTAAAAGGGATCGAAAACGCGATGCGGCTCCTTGATGCCGGTACCGGTGTCGGAAAACAGAATGACCACGTTGCCGCGGTCGCGCATGGTCTTAATCGTAAGCAGGCCGCCTTGGTGCGCTTCCATGGCGTCCACCGCGTTGCTTATGAGATTGAAGAAGACCTGCATGAGCTGATTCCCATCGCCGCGCACTCCGGGAAGCACTGATTCGAGCTGTTGTTCAATGCGCGCCGTGGAAGGGCGGAGGTCGAGTGCGCGAAGCTGAACGGCATTGTTTACCACGGTATTGATATCGAGGAGCGTGCGCTCGGGGGGCACCTGGCGCGCGAAGCTGAGCAAATTTCCTACCAGCGTTTTGGTCCGCCGTGCCTGTTCGCGGATCTTCGAAGCCGTGCAACGCGCCTTCTCAGGCAGGGTTTGATCATCGGCCAGGAGATCGGAAAACCCGAGAATCGCGGCGAGAGGATTATTGATTTCATGGGCGGCACCGGCGGCGAGCTGCCCCAGCGACACAAGCTTCTCCGTTTGAACGAGCTGCGCCTGAAGGCGCTTCAGATTTTTCAGTGCTTGTTCGGACTGCACGAGCAGGCGGGCGCGGTCCACCTCCGCAAAGTGGCTGCGCACAAAGATCAAGCCGGCTAGCGGCAACGCCGCCACCACGGTGGTCACCAACCGGAAATCACGAACGCCCGGTTCCATATTGTCGGCATGCAAACTATATAGAGCGAGAAGAGGCAGAGAAACGACCGCCGTCATGGCCAGATGGCTGGACCAACCGTGGACATTTTCTGCGGAATCGTCGCGGGAATCGAGCGATTCCCCCGGCTGAGCGGCGTCCAGTTGCGCGCGATTCAAATAAGCGATCAAGCCGGCCAATGCGAGCCAGAAAAAAGAAGAAATAATCGGGAGGTCGTACAGGCTTCCCGTGTAATAAATGCCGACATCACTTTGCACATCCACGACCAAAGAGGCCAGCATGTAAACCACAGAAGCGCCGAGCAGATGGAAGTACACTTTTTTCCAAGCCCCGCGGCTTCGCAGCCACAACAACATGAGCCCGAGCACAATGAGTCCGTTTTGCGTGTCGGTGATAACGTTGAAATTGTGATTGTACTGGGCGATATCCGGCGTCGCGTAAAGCCAGGGCATCACAAAAAAGATGTAAACGAACGTCCACCAGGCCAACAACAGGCCGAAGTCCAGGTATCCGAGCCGGGCGCGCACCTCGCCGCGCTTGCGGTGCGGTTGGAGAGCCAGCGCAGCTATTAGCGGAATGCCCCGCAAGAAAAACAGAATGTCGCCTGGATACAGCCCGGGCAACGGCTTATGTAGATAGACCTCATAATAGGTCCATTCAAACTGCCCGATCATCCATAGCGTGCAGCTCAACGCGATCAGCATCCAGAAGATGTTGCGCCGCCAGTACGGCGTACCCGCGTTGAGGAGCAGCCCGGCATTCGCAATCAACGGCACGGTGCACTGCACCACATCGCCGAACGCGACTAGCGTCTGCGAGCCGCGCGGATGCGACAGGGAAACGCCGGCATAAAGGGCAAGGACGAACGCCCAAATCCCCAGGCTCCAAGTGATGGTGCGGGAAGAGGTCATAGACTTGGCGGCTTCCAGTATAGGCTCTCGTAACTGGCGCCGCCGTTTTGAAATTCCTCGGCTTGGCTAGAATATAAATGGATTGCGGAGACTATTTTAGGCGGCGCTTATTGTTGTACCTTGGATTTCTGGCGGAGGAGGGGGGATTCGAACCCCCGAGACCCTTTCGAGCCTAACGGTTTTCAAGACGGGTGATTGTGCCTCGGCTCCGGCCTAAGTTGATGATAACACTAGATGGCGTTCGGCCCACTCTGGACGGTTTGGGCACGGATGGCAGCCTATCGGGATAAAGTGGGATAAAGGCGATTGCAGCGCGCGGTGGACCGAGGACTTTAGTTGCACCCAATCCTGCGCCAAGGAAGTCATCCATCGATCGGTTCTTTTCGCCTCCCTGCTAGTGTACCTAACACGGGCGAAGGCAAGTATACGGGCCACATCACCCAGCGCAGCAGCTCTCCGACCGCGTCCCTGCCACCGAGATTAATCGCTTGGTGACTCTTCTTCCATTCTTTTGTTGACAAGCAAAAATAAATCTTCTACAAGACAGACAAGTTCGCCCAGCTCCCTCGTTCCCTCTCCAGATTTCCTCGTCCGGGCTTGGCGGAACCGCCACGGCGTTTGCTGGCGGTGAAGTTGTCTTCGTAGTCCAAAACTCAAATTTGGAGGCCTGTGTGATCCGGAAATCAATCCCCCTGGTGTGGTTTTGTGTGCTATGCATTCCCAATCGAGTGTGGGCCCAAAGCCAGCCTGAAGTCAGTGTTGATGTAAAGCATGATGTTTCGCCCGCGTTGCGCGATTTGCCACGGTCTCCTAGCCCGTCTGAACCGAAACACGAGAGACGACTGCGTCTGACCCACGGACCCCGCGAGTTGGTATCGCAGCCGGATCCTGCGCTGCAGAGTTCGGCTGGTCCACTTGTGAACACGGCGGCCGGCCAGAATTTTCAGGGTGTGGGCATAGGGATCGACAACAGTTATTTCAACTGCTGTGCGCCCCCGGATACAAACGGCGCTGCTGGTGCGACACAGTACGTGCAATGGGTGAACCTGGACTTCGCGGTGTTCGACAAAACGACCGGGAATCTCGTTGCGGGCCCTACTGCAGGAAACACACTGTGGAACGGTTTTGGCGGACCTTGCGAGACAAACAACAGCGGCGACCCCATCGCGCAGTATGACAAAGCAGCGGGGCGGTGGGTGCTGGCGCAGCCGGTTTACGTTTCGCCGTACATGTATTGCATAGCCATTTCGACCACTTCCGACGCAACGGGAACATATAATCGATATGCTTTTGCTACGCCCAACAACACGACCCTTTTCCCTGACTATCCGAAACTGGGAGTGTGGCCCGACGCGTACTATGCCTCCTTCAACGCGTTCAGCGGGAACACGTTCACGGGGCCCATCGCCTGCGCTTTTGATCGAAGCGCCATGTTAACGGGTGCAACAGCCACGAAGGTCTGCTTCCAGCAGAGCTCCAGTGTAGGCAGCCTCCTGCCCTCGGACTTGGACGGGGCAACGGCGCCGCCGTCTGGTTCACCGAATTTCTACATGAGCTTCGGAAGCAATTCGTTGAACCTATTCAAGTTTCATGTGGATTTCACCAAGCCTGCGAATTCGACCTTTACTGGCCCGACGGTAATTCCCGTTGCGACGTTCAGTGAAGCGTGCAGTGGAGGCACTTGCATTCCGCAGCCATCAACTAGCACAAAATTGGACTCGCTGGGGGACCGCTTGATGTACCGGCTGGCGTATGCAATCGCAGCGGAACCGAATCGCTACTCGTCAACCACTCCATTCACGTGAGCGGAGGAAAACATAGTCAAGTAACCGGCGTGCGCTGGTATGAAATCCAGAGCCCCAACAGCTCTCCGACGGTACATCAGCAGGGCACCTTCTCGCCCGATTCCACTTCACGTTGGATGGGCAGCATCGCGATGGACAAGGCTGGGAATATCGCGCTTGGGTACAGCACTTCGAGCGGAAGCGTGTTTCCGGCAATTCGCTTCACCGGACGTGTTCCCATAGATCCGTTGGGCACTATGGAAGGTGAAAACAGCATTCAGCCTGGCGCAGGCTCACAAGTGGTCGGCTTGAGTCGCTGGGGCGACTATAGCAGCATGAGCATGGACCCAGTGGACGACTGCACATTTTGGTATACGAACGAATACCTAATGTACAGCGGGACGTACAACTGGAGCACGAGAATCGCATCCTTCAAGTTTCCGACCTGCCAATGAGCGGCAAGAGGAGGCTGAAACGCTTCCGCCAGGGACGGTTATGCGGATGTAGCTCTTGTGTCCCGTAGGTGAAACTCAGTAAGGAAAGCAAGGGCACGATCTTATCGTGCCCTTGCTTTTGGCCATGTACAGAAGTTACGGCTATCAGCGAGCAGCGATTCCTGCGGCGGTGTCCGGCAGGCTGCTGACTTGCGTCTGCGCGAGTGGTCTCAAGCTGCCATTCGCCTGGAGCGCGAAGGCGCTGACGGTTCCGTTCGCGCCGTTGCGAACGTACAGAAAGCGGCCTTCACTGCTCAAGGCCATGTCAGACGGATTCAAGGTGCTGCCGTCTGGGGCCAGGATGGAGGCGGCTGCGGATTGAATTAAGGTGAGGGTACCGGTCTTCGGAGCAATCGCGAAGCTGGAGATCGTGCCGCTCACGGTATTGGTCGTGAGGGCAAGACTCCCCTTTTCCGCTATGAGAGCCCAAGTAGATGCGGTTTGGTTATTCATCACAGCTGGTGATGCAGGAGCGAGTTCGCCGCTGGGCAACACGGCATACGAGCTCATACTGCCTGCTTGAGGAGTGTCGCCAGCCGTATTGGCCGTGACGACGATATCCCTGCTGAACGCCAAGCCAAACGGCCCGCCGCCAGCAGAGGCTGAACTCCCGGCGCCGGAAGCAGAGAAGGTGCCGGCAGGCGCCGCGTGTCCACCCGAGCCCACGGTAAAGGAAACAATTTGGTTAACTGCTGGCTCAGTCACCAACAAGGATCCGCCGTCGGGAGTAAAGGAAATCTCCGCAGCAGCAGCCGCACTGCTATTGGGGAGGAATTGCGTCGAGCCCGGAATAGGCGCCAGGAGCTTTGCCTGGTGCGCTTCCGGCGTGATCCGGAAACCGGTAATGTTGGGTGATGCGCCGCCGGAGTTCAGCACGTAGAGCATGTCTTTGTACACGGTCAGGCTGACGGGCATGGTTCCGCCTGACGGCACGGTTTGCAGTGCGGTGAGAGAGTCGCCGGCCACCGAGAAAGAGGTGATGGAATCGCTCCCCGCGTTAACGGCGAATAGCAGGCGGTTATCCGCACTCAGCATCAACGCCCCTTGCGAGCCGAGGGGATTGGGTCCGCTGCCGAAGCCGGCGCCGCCAGTGGGAAAGCTACCCCCAGGCAACAGCGTGCCATCGGCATTTCTGTGAAAGACGATCACAGCGTTTTCAACGGGTTGGTTGGACAGGACATAAACAGCGCCGGTGGACTGGGCAGCCAGGCGTGCTCCGGGCATGATCCCGAACAGTGCAACAGCGCACACTGCCAGGAGCATGCAAAACAACTTTGCGACTGACTTTCCACCTATCATGATCTTTAGAACCTCCGTTTGTATTGAACTTGAGCAAAAGTCACAATTCCTTCCACTGCATCGGACTTTCACTCCAAGTTTGCGGACAGTTTTGCCGTCGCGCTCTTGTTAAGTCGGAGTTGGCGAGAAAATCCCCCGCTGAAATTTTTACGCTGTAAAATTTTCTCTAGGAAATTTTTGCGATGGATGAACAGAGCGCGCGGAATTAGAAGCAAAATCTCCAAATAGCAACACTGCCGCACTTTCCGGGCGCGAATCCCTGGACAACTGATCCCAAACCAGCCGAAATTCATCGCGCGCGCGCGCGAGCATTCGTTCTGTCGCCTTTTCGGTCTTGCCGATCCGCATGGCAATCCCTTTGACGGGAAATTCGTTCCAGTACCGCCAGAGGAGGATGACTCGGTATTTTTCTGGCAATTCGTTCAGCACTCTACGGATTTTTATTCGCGCGCGTTCCTTGTCCAAGTGATCGTCGATCTGCGGGGGGGCAATTTGTGCCCCGGAATTTTCTTTATCGGTTTCGAGGAGATCTGGTTCGCGCAAGCGCGCCCGATAATAATCTTTGACCTTGTTGCGCGCGATGCCCATCAGCCAGGATTGCAGGGATGAGTTTCCGCGGTAAGCGCGTAGATTTTCCCATGCTGCGAGAAACACATCTTGGACGACGTCATCGGCATGGTCGGCGCGCGGTGCTAAGCGGGAATGGACGTAACTTTTGACTGCTCGTACATAGCGGGAAAGCATCATCACGATTTACCCCAAATTGGCAGCTGCATCGAAACTGCATCGGGCAGCGAAATTTACAAGCTGGCAGGTTCATGCGGCCGCTTCGAAGGCGTGCGCATGCAACGTGCCTCTTTCTCGATTGAGGGACACGCCCCCAACCGCGAGGAAACACCCGATGAGCTAGGCGATTAGGCTGGACAACTAGGCAGGAGCCCTGGGGTGAACTCCGACACTTTTGAAAGGGCGGGCCTTAACAGCACAAAACCGCTTTCTTGTAGCAGCCGGGAGCGGCGCTGTCAAGTCAGGTGAACGCCTTAAGACTGTGGTCCCACTCGGTCCTGTACTTGATTAGAGTACTGCGAACAAGACAAATCGCGTAGCGAAGCCTTGTCGGAAGCGGGCATTCCAGCCCATTTATTGTGGTGGAGCCGATCTTTCTCTCTTCGTTCACTTGGAGTTCCACAAACACAAGCGGAAACAGGTGTTTCTCCCAGCAATGGAGCGACGCCACCAACGAAGCTTACCGTGATAACCTGCGATCCGATGGCAGCCAAGGGGCTGTTGCGCCATTCCAGCGTCAACCCAACCCTCGCCCACTACATCAAGGATGTGCCGGAAGTCACTGCGAACGGGAACGCCACACGTCGCACAGCAATTTAGCAGAGCTGGATTATAAGGCCGTCTGGGCAGTGCACTAAAGAATTAAAACAAAACTCTGAAGAGCAGCGTAATCTCTCGCCTCAACCGAAAGAACAACCCTTCTAGCTCCAGAGCTACAAGCTGCGCGGCGTGAGACAGAGGTAATGAGCGGCCTGAGACATAGGTAACACTTTGTGGCGGAGGAGGAGGGATTCGAACCCCCGAGACCCTTTCGAGTCTAACGGTTTTCAAGGCGGGTGGTTGCGCGCTGGCTCGCTGGTAAGTTGCTGAAAACTAAAGACGCCGTTCGGCTCGCTCAGGACGGTTTGGGCACGGTTGGCAGCTTATTGGGATAAGTTGGGATAAACGCCATTTACGGCGAATCGAGGACTGAAAACGGATTTCGCGCGTACTTAAGACTCTCTTCAGGCGGATCGTGAAGGGCCATCACATAATTTCCGTAATGCCATCCGGGAATTGACCGGATTGCTTACTTCGCCGTTAATCACGACCGATGGCCGAAACTGTTAGCTTGAACTCACCCCTCATATTCCTGGGTCCAGGCCGCGTCCTCGTGCTACGATTCGCCGCGTGATGTTCCCTGCTGCTGTCCCAGAGATCCCCGCGGCCAGCGTCGACAAAGCCGCTGCTTACTATGTCAACACGCTGGGCTTCACCTTCGATTGGGGCGACGAGCAAGGCGGCATTGCCGGCATCTCAAGGGGGAAGTGCAGATTGATTTCCGGTCGGACGTGTAAGTAGTAGGCTTTGCCCATGATTCGTCAGATCGCGCCTCAGTTCTTCACCTTGGACATTCCCGGCACTCTTGCCTATTACACAGATAAGCTTGGCTTCAGGTGTTTGGGCACCTGGCAGGAGCCGCCCGTTTACGCCATCGTTGCACGCGACCAGCATAAGATTCATTTCCGTTGTGCCGCTCCTCCCACCGCGAACCCCGACAAATATTCGGACGAACTGCTCGACGCCTACCTACTCATCGAAGATGCCGACGCTCTTTACGCCGAGTATGCAGCTCGCGGCGTGGAATTCACGCGTGGACTTGGCAACACGCCATGGCAGTCGCGTGAATTTGTAGTGAAGGATTGCGACGGCCGACTGCTTGCCTTCGGCGCGAACTTGTAGCCTTGTCTAGGCTATCCCGCCCCAAACGTTACTCTTGGACGGTGCGCAGAGCAGACGAACTGTCCACTTCTCTATTTTTGCGAAAAGGGGACGTGAAATCGATCAACCTACTACTTTGGGGATGCGCGTTTCGTGGGGCCACTGATCAGCCGATGACTCCCGCCGCGATGCTTCGCGCGGCATGGTGCCCGCCAGCAGGAGAACAGTGCCGCAAAACATCAGCGTCTCCGCCAAATAATTCAGGCCCTTGTCGAGGCTGGCGCGTTCCACTACTCCGATCGGCACGTAGACCACCAACACCACGAAGAGCACGGTCAAGCCCAGCCACGTCGCTGCCGCGCGGGTTTTCTTACCAACCAGCAACAGGATACCCGCGACCACGTAAACCGCGGCCGCCAGGTACGTCCCAAGAGAATCAGCTTGTCGAGTCCTCGCGCCTTTTGCCAATGGCCGCGAAGAAAAATCGCGGCCAGCCCGATTGCAAGAACTACTCCACCGACGGAGTACGACCAAATCACCGTGCTGGGAACTGCGAAGAAAGCCACGACTGCCGAAGAATTTGCTAAGCTGCCGCTCACGACGATTCCTTTCCCCCGTTTGCGCCTGCAATTATCACACAGCGAAGCGACCCGTCTCCTGGCGGTTTGTCGACATTCGGAACTGAGCTGGGATTGCTTGCCAACTTCCGGGTTGCTCGTCACTCGGCCGCAATCGACCAGCGGCGCCAGGCCAAGTACAACTGAGGCAGCTGAGAGTGCATCAATGGTGCATGAAACAGTATGGTAACAGGCTCGACCCGCACTCAAAATCGTCTTGCAAGGTGCTAGTTATGACTGGAAGATGGACAATCGTTCCGTTGGTGGTTGTTTGTTCTCTCTATCTCTTCAGCTGCGGTGGGATTATCCAGCCGGAGCCGGGCCAACTATTCCAATTTGATTTCGCCAATGGAGCGCAGGGCTGGAGCGCCGGCTTTTCCGACTACCCGGCTGGACAAGAAGCTTTCTTTGAACTGGCATCCGGCATCAAACCTCTGCCATCCCCGCTGGACCAGACCAGAACCGGGTTTTTCATCAGCGGCAATAATCATAGCGACGATTTGTTTATGTTTCTCAAAGTGCGGATCACCGGTCTGAAGCCGGCGACCGCCTATAATGCCGGCTTCCATGTTGAATTTGCTACGAACGAGTCCAAAGAGTGTGTTGGAATTGGCGGTGCTCCCGGTAAATCCGTGTGGGTCAAGACGGGAGCTTCCGCCATTGAACCGCAGCCGGTTCTTCAAAGCAATGGCCAATTCCTCATGAACATTGATAAGGGCAACCAGTCCTTGGGGGGCAAAGATGCCATAGTAATCGGCACGATAGAGAACAGTTCAACCGATTGCGTCCACCTAGTGTATGAAACTAAGAGGCTGGACAGTGTTGCGCCCTTCACAGTCCGAACAGCTGCGACAGGCAGCCTCTGGTTGCTCGTGGGGACCGACTCCGGTTTCGAAGGGACCACCAGCCTGTACTATCGCCAATTCCGCGCCGCATTTGCAGAACTGCCGCAATAGCTACTTCTCCCGCGTGGTCCCAGTCCGCGTGCCGCGAATCCTCGCTCAAGACGGCGGCCACTCCACTAGCAACGCCTCGGGCCTGTTGAAGCTGCGGTACATCCTTCACCAACATCTCAAAACGCGAAGGGAAGACGGGTTCTGGCCGAGCGGTCGGCAAACAAGAAGTAATTTGGTTCCTTCCTGTTTGCCCGTGGTCCAGGCGCGATCCCGATGGGCGCCCACGCACTTGCCAAACAACGGTGCTGAGGCTCCTCGCCAGACTCCGGGTGGGAGCTAGCGGAAACGGAGTATAAAGTACATGCTCGGGAGTAAAGAGCTGGCGGATGAGAAGGAGTTTTCTTTGGGAGCCTACGGTGTACAGCGCAGCCGGGTACGAATTGGGGCTCGGAGGAGGAGGAGCCACGAGATTGACGGCGCTCGCACCCGAATGCGGGGCGGCGTGGGCAGACGAAAATGACGCCACCAGTAGAATCAGAATAGCGATGATAGGCTTGTGCGCGTTGGCAGACATCGACACTACCGCAACCTCACGAAGGAGATGCGTTTAATCGTAAACTGTCGGCGAAGCGATACGTCGTGGGGAGCAGCGTTTGACTAGCGGCTTCCTCCGAAGACGCGTCCGGCTCGCATGAACCCACGGTGAGGTAAGCAATAAGCTGGCTTGCCCCCAACGCGGACCTGATCCAGCAAGAAGCACATTTCTTCATCATCCGGAAACAGCTGCTCGGAACCAGGATAGTGAATACGTGAATTGTCCTCATATCGTTGTCAGGAAATCGCCTTCCAGACTTTTGTCCGGCAGCAGCGCTCGAACTGCGCGATCCATGGTGGCAAGCTTTCCTTTCTTATGCATCGCAAGTCCTAGCAAGTAGGCATCCGTCACTTGTTGATGGCCCGCCAAGCGCTGAGCAAATGGTTCAAGTGCGTGGGCAAGACTGACCTCGTCCGGCCAGAATCGGTGCGCGGGATGGCCAAGGTTGGCTTGTAGCAGGGCGAGAGCATCCGCGGGGGTGAGCGCATTTGGAGAGAAAGCAGGATTCGAGAGTATGCGGACGAAGGCGGTCTGGGTCAGTGGGCATGTTGCCCACCCTTCGCGCGCGTGGCGCGCGAGCCATTCCTGGACTTTCTCATGAGCGCGGTGGGTGGGCCAGGCCATCGCGATAAGGACATTGACGTCCAGCAAAAAACCGGCTTTCACTCCAATTCGTCCTGGAGTCTTTCGACATCCTCGGTGCTTACAGCCGGCGAGCCAGGCGGAAGCTCGACGACGTGAAAGCCGTTGACGAGGCGGGTTTGCAAGGGTGCATGTAGCCCCCGGCGCACTAGTTCCGATACCGCTTTACCGATGGCGACGTCTCGAGCTTCAGCGTACGCCTTTACTTCCCGAAAAACATCGTCGTCCAGCGAAAGTGTGGTTCTCATGCACGTATGATGCTCCAAGCTAGGTTTGATGTCAAGTCAGCAAGTCCTGCATCAATCTAAGTCATTTGGTGCGATGCGCGGCTCGGGGTCATCGGGCAATGGTACCTCAGCACCGCGTGCCCCCCTGAAGCGCGCTGCTCGTGAATCCTGCGAAGACTTGTTAGGGTGTACCCAAGAAGAAGTCCATTCGTCGTTTCATGGACCAGGGACGGCAGCGAACCAAACGGACGACACCTTTGAAAACCAAGGAGCTGATTGAGGAGCTAAACCCGCTCTTGCGAGGGTGGGTCGAGTATTACAAACGCGCCCACATCCGAAAGCCCTTCCAACGTCTCGACGGCTGGGTCCGGCGGCGCATCTGGTCGCATCGCTACAAGTGTTGGCGCAATGCTGGCTGGAAAAGGCTGCCTGCGCAGTCGCCCGCTTAAGTGAGAGGTGCAATCTCTCTGACTCCACAGCTGCTTTGGGTTTAGTGGCGGAGGAGGAGGCCAAGTGCGGAGGATACGTCCCTTAGCGGGAGGCGTGTCTTGAAACCGCAAATAACGGGGTTCGACCACTTCTACGGAAAGGTTTTTCAGCCAAGTGGATTACGTCCGGATTGCCCGTCATCCTTGAGGAACGCATGAATTCCCCTTTGCTAGGGAGCCACTTCAACGAAAGGCCAACTATGCGGAAAAGTGGTCGGAGCCGCAAGGGCGAAACCTGAACCTAGTGCTTGTGACCTCAGCGCGAAATGGATCATCATCTGATTGTAGGTTTTTGGCCACCAAGTTGACGGTTCGGATAGCCGTGAGCAGAGAAACGGAACTTCAGCGTCAAAACGAGCGGCTTGAGTTGCTCCTCAATCTGACGACCAGAATCACGTCTAGCCTCAACCTGCGGGAGGTCTTGCGCGCGATCGCAGCGAACATACGCGAAGTCATACACGCTGATGCTGTGCCTGGCGAATTGGTACGGTGTCAAGGTTCAGCGCAGTGTCACATTGTCACCGAAGCAAAACAACAATTCGCCAACCACATGGTATTTCCGGAGCTCGTTGTCTGCTTGGATTGTAGACCGCAGAATTTCCTGTGCCGGAAGCTGAACTGCGCGAACTTGCGAAAATCGATGCCGCTTAAATTTGGGTGCCTCATCCTCGGCCCGCGAAGGCGGAACTATTCTCTGAGCGGCACGCTGGCATGTATCTTCGTGCCCCGCTTTGGCTGTGAGTCGATTGAAAACGCTCCATTCATCAGCTTCAGCCGGTCCCTCATACTGGTGAGACCAAAGCCGTTTCCCTTCACGGACACTTTGTGGTCAAAGCCTACCCCCGGGTCGCTCACGATGAGATGGATTGCGCCCGGTGTCCCGAACAGCTCAACTTTAAACTGCCGCTCCCCGCTATGCTTCGCCGAGTTGTCCAGCGCTTCCTGCAGCACTCGGAACAGGGCAAGTGAAATTTCCAGCGGCGGACGGCTTGGCACATCGTGGCTTCCAAAGTCAATCTCCACTTTGTGCCGTACGGCGAACTCTCCGCAGAAAGCTCTCATAGTCACCACCAGCCCCAAATATTCCAGCTTTGAAGGGTACAAGGTGTGCGCCAGGGCTTGAATGTCGGTGCTTATCTCCAAGGATTGCTTCCGCAGTTGGTCGGAAGCGTCTGTCCCCAATTGTTGAAGCTGAAGAGCCAGCAGGATCATACGTTGACAGATATTATCGTCGAGGTCTTTCCCGATCCGCAAACGTTCCTTCTCTTCTGCTTCAATCAATTTGCGGTTTACGCTTGAGGCGGCCTCGTCCCTCATCTCGCGGAGCTTGGAGACCAGACGAGCGATGACCGACGAAGTGATCAAGAAAGCTGCGATGGCCACATCATCGAGCGGATCGTCAACCCGAAAAGAATAAGCGGGGGGAGCAAGATGCGCCAAGCACAGAGCCGCGATGATGGAGGCAACAATTGATGAGGCAAAGTTCCCCGCGCGGGCTAGGAAGACCACGACAATAATATAGAGGAGGCAGGCCGTAGCAATATTCAAATACAGTCGGTAGCAGACAACAGTAAGTGACGTCAGGACCAAGCAGGCAATTACGCTTTGCGCGACAGCATGCCGGAATCCCTTGTTGGCGATGATCTTGAGGATGTCCACTCCAAGCACCTACTGCGGCGGTCCGCTTGTTCCTACCAGCCCAAATCCATTTCTATGATGATCGTAGCACCACAAGGCAACTCATAAGCCTTTGGCATCGCCGGGAGTCTTAACCAACCGTGGGAACGATGCATTTGCCACCAACGTCTGAGTAAGTCCTTCAATGAGAAGGCCGATCTCGGGTGAGTAGGCCCGGCGGCAACCAGCGCGCCAAATTGAAAGCCGCATCAGCGGGAGCACCAAACATTTGAAGCGCGCCTGATCATCGGGTTCCAGCACGTCCAAACCTTTCCGCCTTTTCACTCATGCTTTCTCCCCATCGCGAAACGGCCTGCCTCGATCAATTGCGGCTGCATCCTCCAGACCAGTGCTCCGCATGAGATTGCGTAATCGCTCTAAAGTTTCTCAGAATTGAACAAAAAAGCATCCGAAACCTTAGATGTCGTGAGGCTAAATTACCGAATTGATCCGGAAGGGTGGGCCCTATGGATTCAAGAGAATCTGTAACTTTGGCGCTGCTTTGTAGTCTTATTGGGGCCGCTGTGTGCTGTCTAGCAGGGGACCTGACCTCCTCTGGGTCTTGAGAGGAATTTGCTCACTGGGAGTCTTTCATGTCAGACGTAAGACTTGTAGTCATATACCCTCGTCCCCAAAGATACCGATGTCTCTGAGTGAGCCTATACCAACCAGCATGTGCCGCTGGCGGTCGAAAAGCTTGACGGCAAAAGCAAGATTGTCGCAACCAAGATTGTGGTATCTCTGCAAGCCCTTCCTCGTTTTTATCGCATTGCTGAAGTGCACTTCCCCTCATGCAAGCTCTGGAAGCGTGCGCTGCATCGGAAGGCGGGAAAGAAACATGCAGCCAAACGGCGAACGCTTAGTGGAAAAGCATGCGCTTCAAGGTTCCAAATCTAGCGCTACTCACTCCCGGAATAAACACGTCGTCGCATCGGTCATTGGAGTGAGCGGCTGTCTGCTCACGGCGAGAACCGGTTCACTACATAGCCGCACGAGCTATATAGGTAATTCACCGTTCAAACTTAGCAGGCACTGAGATACGCCGTCTGATATTGACAGTCTATACGTCGATATTTTATAGGCCCTATAGATGATCTATAGAAGTGAGGCTCGGCCTGCCATTTATTCTCAAGATGGGAAGCTTCCTGCGGAACTTAATCTCTCGCAGTCTTCCATCTCGTGAAGAAATTGTCGAGCTGTGGCTTCAGGAAGTGAATCGGTCTCGACGAAATTCAAACTAACTCGGAGTCCACAATGCCCCATAGATGCGTTTCTCTCGCGGTCTTGCTATTAGGAACACTCGCCGTTGTTCTGGCCAGTATTGCGCAGCAGGGTCCCACCGAAGCGCCAACAGGCTTTGACACGGCGACGCTCGCACAAAGCGCGGGTTCTCAGAGCGTTAGCAACGGTATCGCACAGCCCGCTGGCGATACGTATGCTCTCGACCAAAGCAAGTTCGAGCGAGACCATGATGCAAGTACTGGGTTGGGGCCTGTGTTTAATGCCAGAGCTTGCGTGGATTGTCATCAGAACCCCGTCAGCGGAGGATCCAGCCAGTTCACGGAGATTCGAGCCGGCCACAACGACGCCAACGGCAATTTCGTTGCGGCTACCGTCCCCATAAACGACGGCGCGAATATCATCGCCAACCGCTCCATCATCAATGACCGCGCGCTAATCCCACAGGCGCAGGAGCACATACCTGACACTGAAAACATTCGGGCGTTGCGGGCCGCTCTCAACACTTTAGGAGACGGATTTGTTGAGGCCATTGACGATAAGACTCTGCAGGCCATCGCGCAGCATCAGGTAGACGTGAGTGAGGGCAGAATTCACGGCGAAGCAGTCGAAGTTCCTGTCCTGGAAGCGCCCGGGCAGACGCGCATTGGCCGCTTTGGCTGGAAGGATCAGCACAGCAGTTTGCTTTCGTTCATTGGGGACGCTTACCTGAACGAAATGGGAGTAACGAACCGTTTGCGTCCAAAGGACGTCACAACTGTTGGCAAAACTACCAGCGATCCCGAAGATGTTCCCGACAATATCGGCCTGGCAGACATCGACCACTTTGCTCAGTTCGTCCGCGGCACGAAAGCTCCTCCACGAGACCCGGCGCTGGCTGCAACGGCGGCCTCTCAAGCGGGGCAACAACTGTTCGAGAGAATCGGCTGCGTTACCTGCCATGTCGGCACCATCGTCACCGCTCCCACGGGAACCGTGATCAATGGAGGAGCCTTCACCGTGCCCGAGGCCTTGGGCAACAAGATCGTCCATCCCTACGGGGATTTCCTCCTGCACGACATTGGAACCGGAGACGGCATCGTCCAAAATCCACCGCAAGACACAGCCAACAAACTGCGCACCGTACCCCTCTGGGGGCTACGAATGCATCCTCGGCACATGCACGACCTCAGATCCCTGACACTGGAAGATGCCATCGAACGGCACCGCGGTGAGGCCGACGAAGTGCGCGAGCGTTTCCGCCAGCTAAGCCCGGCGGAAAAGCAGCAACTCATCACATTCTTGAACTCCCTATAGGGCGGCAGACGAATCGTTTTGCGTCCCGCCACTACAGGTGCAAGCCATGGGCGCGAACCCATGCCTTACGTTCCGCGGCAGATCTGATCTTCCGCCTGGAGCAGGAGTCAAGGCACTCACTTAATGTGATTCGCTAACCCACTTCCAGCGTCCGGAAGCATTCGGTAAGCAGCCGCCGCTTGCTCGAGTGGAACGGTCTCGATCATGGCCGGGACGCCGCTCAGGACACTGAATCGGAGCGTTGCATCACTAGTCGCCGGGGGCCCCGTCAGGGAGCCTTCTACCTTGCGACTTCCGAATATGAGATCCATGCTCGTAACCTCGATCGGCTCCGGCCCGACGCCGAGGTCCACTCCGGCTCAAACACGAGGTTCAGGTTGTTCGCCTCTTTAAGCCTCGCCAGTTCTGCTGATAGTTCCTTTACAACCTCCGCAATGGTGCTCGTGACCGTTGGATCGCCAGCACGCGCTTGATGATCTCGCTCGTATGCTCCATCGCCAGGCGCGTTCCATCATCAATCTTTTCGAGCATGTGCTTGGCCTTCTCGATTGCGTCATTGATGGCGCAGCTCTGGCGCCTGGCATGGCTTGTCGCCTATTTCGTGAAGTTTGCCGGCCGCCAGGATCGTTGCGGTAAAAAGCATTGCGCGTTTTTAGAGGTGCTTGAACACGTGGGCAATTTTCTTTCCGGCGAGCCTCTGAATTGATCGGGACCGTGTTTTCGCAGCAAGGACGGCCAAGAGCCTGTTTTCCAAATCCACCCTTTCCCTCGAGCGCAAGAATCCCGCCGATTCGCTACCCAGTATTCAAGGCGGTACGGCAATGTCCTGAATATAGGGCGGCCTGGGACTGGAACGGAAGTCCTGAACTATGTCCCGGCCAAAAGTACCAGGCCGACTGAACTTACGGGCTATTTAGACATCGCGGCTACATGGGGATGATTAGTCAAGCAGGTGTCTGTACTCAACCAGTCGACGCCTGTTTCAAATCGGGAAGGATAGCAATCCATACGCGATTTTGACGGGCAGTGATCACGCCCGATCCCGGGAGGATAGTTGTGATGAAAAAGTTGGATGCGTGGGGAAGTGTGCCAAACTTCGTAGGTGCGGCTGCAGTGTTTTTTGGTGTCCTGTTCTTGCTTGTTTTGGGAGGTGCTCAGGATGCCCTTCTTGCCACAAGTGGCGGAAGTCCTTTTGCAGCTGCGAAAGCGGCAGCCGCGAAGGAAACTCCCCGTTGGAGGGAAGCTTACGGCAAGCTTCCGTTGAGCTTTGAGGAAAACCAGGGACAAACGGCAGAGGAAGTCCGTTACCTCGCTCATGGCACCGGTTACGAACTATTTCTCACCCCCCACGAGGCCTTGCTCGCTCTTCGCTCGCGTCGCAAGTATGACCTGTCCCCGCTTCATCGAACCGCCTCCCTTCGGGCCATGCGTAAAGCCCGCAAGGCGGGGCAGCTCACCGCGTTGCGCATACAGTTCGAAGGAGCAAATCTCCATCCCGCAGTGAATGGAATGGGCCGCTTGCCGGCCAGAACGAATTATTTCCTGGGGAATGATCCGAAAAAGTGGCACACCGACGTGCCCTCTTATGGCCGCGTGAAATACGAAGGCGTCTATCCGGGTATAGACGTGGTGTTCTACGGCAATCAAGGCAAATTGGAATATGACTTCCTTGTCGCGCCGGGAGCAGACCCGGAAGCCATCCAACTAAAAATCGCCGGCGCGCGCAAGATGCGCCTCAACTCGAGGGGCAGCGTGGTGTTGAGTGTCGCGGCCAGCGAAGTCGAGCTACAAAAGCCGCGCATCTACCAGATGATCGACGGCAAGCGGCGCTTGATTGAAGGTAGGTATGTAGTCGCCGCCGATCACCGGGTGAGGTTCTCGGTTGCCCATTATGACCGCAGCAAGCCGCTGGTTCTTGATCCGGTGCTGAATTATTCGACTTACCTTGGCGGCAGCGGGGAAGATACCGGTCATGCAATTGCGGTGGACGGTGCGGGCAACGCCTTTGTGGCAGGCCAAACGCTGTCCGCTGACTTCCCCGGAGCGGCGAACAATTGTGCGGGGGCCTCGTTCGTTGCAGAGTTGGACCCCACAGGAACGAATCTGCTCTACGCAACGTATCTGGCTGGTTCAACAACCGGTTCAGGTGAAAACGCGTTCGGCATTGCGGTCGATCCTTCCGGGAAGGTCTATGTGACAGGAGTCACGTTTGCCACCGATTTCCCCACGACTTCGACGAACGCTTTGAACGCTGGTCCACTCGCTTCCAATGACTACGGTACGGCATACCTGGCCAAACTCGACCCGACCGTCAGCGGGCCAAGCGGTTTGATCTACTCCACCTACATAGGTGGAACGGGAGGCGACCATGCGAACAGCGTTGCCGTCGATGCTGTAGGGAATGCCTATGTTGTGGGACTGACCGACTCACCTGACTTTCCGACGAATAATCCTTTTCAGAGCGCTCTCAGCAACACCTCCGGAAACGCCTTCCTTACGCGAATCGACACGACCCAGTCACAGGATGCCTCTCTTATTTATTCCACCTACCTGGGCGGAAACGGAGCAAATGCGGGTGTCGTCCTGGGCTATGGCGATGAAGGATTTGGAGTTGCGGCTGATTCTTCCGGGAATGCCTACGTGGTCGGAACGACGACTTCCACGGATTCTACTTTCACCACGAGCGCTACCGCCTACCAGTCGGCTCCTCCTGCAAACACAGCAGCGAGTGTATTCGTTTCCAGGATTGACACCACGCAAGTTGGGCCCGCATCGCTGATTTATTCGACCTACCTGGCGGGCTCAATCGCAGACCTAGGTTTCGCTATCGCCTTGGGCCCGAATAACGTCGCTTACGTAACGGGGACCACGAGCTCGACCGACTACCCTTTTCCCGGCGCAACAACGGGAGCTTTCGATACAAGTGGATCAGGCAATGGAAAGGCCTTCATAACTCTGGTGGATACCACCCAGTCGGGCTTGAGCTCCGTTCCGTATTCTACCTATTTGGGAGGAACGGGAGGTCCCTACGGCGGTGACTACGGTTATGCCATCAAGGTGGACGCCTCCGGTAACGCCTACGTGGCCGGGACAACATTCTCGACGGATTTTGCCGGAGCCGGAACTCTGAAAACTTTGGGGGCGTTTCGACCGACTATCTTGAATCCAAACGGTGAAGCGTTCATCGCCAAACTGCATCCCGCCGGGGGTGGCCAAGGCGACCTCTTGTACGCCACTTACTTTGGGGGGAGCACCGGCATGTCTCAAGACTCGATATACGGAATTGCCATCGACTCTGCCTCGCCTCCCAATGCGTATATCACCGGCGAAACGTCCGCTACGGATTTGCCGGTTTCTGCCAGCGCTTTTCAGACGACATTAAATGAGACCGGTGGCTCCGGTATCGTAGACGCGTATGTTGCAAAGCTGACGTTGATCCCGACTCTGGCGATCGCGCCAGCAAGCCCGGATTTCGGCGTGCAGCCGGTCGGCGCCACGTCCGTGCCGCAAACCGTTACGGTGACAAACAATAACAATGTCACGGTGAACTTCGGCAGCATAGCCATCACCGGGACAAACAGCGCTGATTTCGCCAAGGCCACCGACACCTGCACCCCGAGCGTTGCGGCTGGGGCTCAGTGCAGTGTCAGCGTTACCTTCACACCGTCGGTTGCCGCCGCGGAGGCAGCCACGCTGGTTTTCACCGATGATGACGTGAACAACCCGCAGAACGTGAGTCTGAGCGGGACAGGTTCGAACTCTCCCGGCGTGGGATTGGCTCCCACGGGTCTAGACTTTGGTAACCAGCTGCTCGCGACCACCAGCGCACCGATGACGGTAACGCTGACAAACACCGGCGCGGCCGCTTTGACGATCAACTCGTTTGCGGCTTCCGGCGATTTTGCCGCAACGAGTACTGGTGCGAGTGCCTGCCCCACGAGCCCGGCAACTTTGGCCGCCGGTGGAACTTGCACCATCAACGTGACCTTTACGCCGACGGCCTCGGGTGCGCGGACCGGAACGCTGTCGCTTGCCGACGATGCCGGCGGCAGTCCGCAGATGTTTTCCCTGAGCGGAAACGGCACGGCTCCCGGCGTGGGATTGGCTCCAACCAGTCTAGACTTTGGTAACCAGCTGCTCGCGACCACCAGCGCACCGATGACGGTAACGCTGACAAACACCGGCGCGGCCGCTTTGACGATCAACTCGTTTGCGGCTTCCAGCGATTTTGCCGCAACGAGTACTGGTGCAAGTGCCTGCCCCACGAGCCCGGCGACTTTGGCCGCTGGCGCAAATTGCACCATCAACGTGACCTTTACGCCGACGGCCTCGGGTGCGCGGACCGGAACGCTGTCGCTCGCCGACAATGCCGGCGGCAGTCCGCAGATCATGACGCTCAGCGGAAACGGCACGGCTCCCGGCGTGGGATTGGCTCCCACGAGTCTAGGCTTTGGTAACCAGCCGCTCGCGACCACCAGCACACCGATGACGGTAACGCTGACAAACACCGGCACGGCCGCTTTGACGATCAACTCGTTTGCGGCTTCCGGCGATTTTGCCGCAACGAGTACTGGTGCAAGTGCCTGCCCCACGAGCCCGGCGACTTTGGCCGCTGGCGCAAATTGCACCATCAACGTGACCTTTACGCCGACGGCCTCCGGTGCGCGGACCGGAACGCTGTCGGTTACCGACAATGCCGGCGGCAGTCCGCAGATCATGACGCTCAGCGGAAACGGCACGGCGGCGCCTGACTTTGGATTGACAGGGCCAGCCGCAACCGAGAACGTGAAAGCCGGAAATACCCTCACGTTTACGGTCACCATGACGCCGATCGGAGGATTCAAGTCGCCTGTCGGCCTCGCGTGCGCGGGAGCGCTCATGGGCTCCACTTGCACGGTATCCCCGGCTTCGGTCGCCGCTACGGACGGAGCAACTCCCCAACAGGCGCAAGTGTCCATGACGACCAACGCGTTCGTGATTCCACCGACGCGTTTGCCGGTACCCGCGCCGCCTGCCTGGCGATGGATTCCGCTGTTCCTCGCGCTGCTGCTGTTGGCGCTTGTGCCGAAAATGCGGCCGTTACGAGTGCGGCTGGGAATGGCCACTGCGGTGATCCTGTTGGCGTTCTCAGCGGGATGCGCCAGTTCACCGGGGGCTCCGAAGGGACCGGTACCGGTCGCGCTGACCATCACCGGCACCTCGGGCACCTCGACTCATGCCGTGCAAGTGAATGTCATGGTGCAGTAGAAACTGCGCCTGAAACAGGTGCCGCGCGTCGCCCAAACAGGGCGAGGCGATGAACTTACCGCTCGAGAAAACGAAGGAATGCGTGTGGCTGCGTCCGGAGGCTGTAGCTCAAATCGCATTTCCGGAGTGGCCAGCAAGAGTTCGGGTCGGGCATGCAGAATTTGCGCGGCTGCAAGAGGACAGAGACCCGCGACTGGTCGCGAAGGAACGCGCTTCGCCGGGCAACGTAAGTTTTTGAGCTTGCTCGCTTAGGCATTGTTAAAACGGGAATAACTAGGACATAATTCGGCAACGTTCGAGGTTCATTATTGAAACGCGTTGCCGAATTCCTACGATCCGTCGTACCAACGGACGCGTTTCAGCTGCTTTTTCTTGCCGGCATTGTATGCCTAGTCGTGGCACACGGCTCGAAATGGTGGCCCGACGCTGGGCCATTCAACGCCGTGGGTGTTCTTCCAATTATTTTTGCGGGAGCGGCAGGCTATTTCGTTTGCTTCTGGCCTGGTAATCATCCGGTCTGCCGAATCTTAGGGTTAATCTTCCTCCCGACTATGGCGGGCCTTGGCTTGACCTTCGGGTTTTTAGCTTATTTCAGCGGGCCTAGCCGGTCAGTTCTCGAAAGCACAGGCAGCGTAATAGCTCACCGAATCTATTGGGCGCAAACGCTCTTGTGGAAGCTGCCGCAAGGATTCCAGTTCTGTTTGATCGGGCTGTTCCTCATTGCCATCTTCACTTCACGGCTCGCTTTTGGAATCGCTACTCTGCCTCTCTCTTTTTGGCGGGAAGACCTGCCTCGCAACCAGAAGCTCCTGGATCCTGGCGACGACTACAATTGCTGATATGGTTTCTTGTGAGCCTCGCGTTTTTGCCTGGTGTCCTACTCGGCTTGCTAATAGTCGGGGTTCCTTTTCCCTTACCTCGCGACTGCCTTTCTTTCGTTCAAAGTGATTGGTTCTCGAGATTGTCTCCGATCACGGAGGAAGCAATAGTTCTCGGAGTCGCGCTGTGCATTATGGGGAGGGATGGAAGAGAGTCAGTCCGAAGCTCAATCCGACTGCCAGACTTAAGGTCGTTTTTGCTTGCGGTAGCGTTTCCCACTAGCATCGATGTTTTCATTTCCTCAGGGCAATACGTACTTGAGCGGGCGCAGTGGGCGGCACATGACTTCGGCAGACTTGGCCCGCCACAATTCGGGTCGTACTTTAAGGTTCCCCATATTTTGCTACTTCTTCTAATCTTTGGTGCGTTTTTCGAGGAAGTGATTTTTCGCGGCTTCTTGCAAACGCGATTCATTCATGGGTACGGGCTGTACCGCGGCATATTCCTTGTCGGAGTCATTTGGGCAGCGTTTCATTTTTTCTCGGACTTTTCTTTTTCAAGTTTCACTGATCAGGAAGTGCTCGCTAAGTTAGGGTTTCGGATGTTTATGTGCGTGGCGCTGAGCTTTGTTCTGGCCTGGCTTACGTTGCGCTCGCAATCTGTCGTTCCCGCCGCGGTCTCACACGCTCGCTACAATGCATTGGTCTTTTTCACCCATTGGGCCGACGTTTGTGGGGAAGAACGTGTTGCGAGTCGCCCTGTGGACTGTGCTCGCGTACGTCTTGTTCCGCTGTTGGCCGGCTCCCGCAGAGGGAAAGCTGGGACCCGCGCTGGGATCACGGCGCGCAACCCATTTTGCCGGTCACCACGCCTAGCCAAATGGGACAGTTCATTTTCCTGGCCGGGCCGATGTATGCAAACGCGGACATTTCCCTTCTAAAATCGATACCCATCTACGAGAAGGTGAGATTCACTATTTATGTCGAATTCCTGAACGCATTCAATCATCCAAACTGGAAACATAACGGACAATTTCTCGTTCGCCACTAACAACCCCGCACAGTATGTCAACGTGCGAAGCAGTACGTTTAACGCGGCCAGCCCGGCGAGCGGTCCGCGAAGTATCCGGTTCCGACTGCAAGTGGCGTTCTAGTTCCTAGGGAACGCTCGCCGGATAAAGCTCTGACGTTTTCGTCCACTTGGATTTAGTTCTGAACTCCAGCCCTGCTAGTACCAATGCCCAAGGAAAGAGGCGGCTAATCTGCTCGTGGTGTTTCTGGTCAGGCAAAAGTAAAAGTCGTTGCGTGGTAGATCGCGCAAAGTTCTTCAACGCTCGTCCAGCGGGTCAAGGAGCTCCGCAAGAGGCGCGGCTACGTCCAAGAGGATATGATTGCCTTCGGCTTCTCCGCTCGCCATTGGCAACAGATCGAAGCTGGTCGCCCGATAACCATGAGTCGGAGGCACAGCAAAAGAGTCTACGCGACAGCGATCGTGGAAGAGCGGTGTAGAACCTCGAATGAAGGGCGCTCTTGGCGTGCCAAAGCGGAACGGGAGTGACCTGCTGATTCCGATGGAAGTATAATTACTACCGCTAAGATAGGGGCTAGGTACTCTTCCTGTTGTAAATACGGCAGGTGTGTCGCCCGCAGTGCACCCAGGCCGCCGCCGGTCGCGAGATCGGGAGTTAAGCCGTGGAAACCGGCCGTAGTCGTCCATTGTGGAACACCCGGAAATCGATTTCGCCGCTTCACACCGCGATGTTTGTGTGCCTCGTGGCCGCCCTGTCTTACCTCGCTCCAAAACTGGAAGGGGCCTTGATCACGCATCCTCAAACGATCTGGCCCCTTTGGCCGGGTTGCGCACTTTTGGTGCCAGTCTTGTTGCTGGTTCCGCGAAGGATTTGGTCAATACTCATCCCCGTGGCCCTGGCATCGTTTGCCCTGTACGACTTGCAGGCTGGCGTGCCCCTTCGTTCGATTGCCTGGTTCATTCCAGCCGATACGGTCCAAGTCCTTCTCGCCGCACTGTGTCTTACGTATTTCTTCGGAGACATTCCCGAGCTAAATAGCGTAGAGGCGTTGGCCAAATATCTGTGTTTTGCCGTGATCTTTGCTCCGTTCGCGGCGGCATTCCTAAGCGCGCCTGGCATCGGCGGCGGTTATTGGAATGGCTGGGGGATTTCTTTTTTTTCTGAAGTGCTAGCGTTCCTCACTTTGACTCCGGCCGTCTTGAGTTGGGTCAGTAACGGGCGTTCCTGGGTGCGAAGATCACGTACTTACCACCTTGAGGCGGCGATGCTGTTCGCCGGGCTGGGCTTCCTCAGCTACCTCAGCTTTACAGCCTCCGTCGGGAGCAACTGGCCGGCATTGCTTTATTCTCTCGTGCCATTTTTGCTGTGGGCCGCGCTGCGCTTCGGATCGCTTGGGATCAGCTCTGCGGTGATCATTGTTGCCTTTTTATCGATTTGGGGTGCCGTCCATGGCCGCGGACCTTTCCTCGACCCCGTTCCACTCAACAGCCTTTCTTCGATACAGCTTTTCCTAATTTGCACTGCGACCCCCTTCATGGTTCTGGCAGGCGTTGTGGAAGAACACAAAAGGGATGTGGAGGCACTGAGAAAGACTGAAGAGCGGTTTCGTCTGGCAAGTCGGGCCGGAAAAATGTTTGCCTATGAATGGGACGTCGCCACCGATGTTGTGGTTCACACGGCAGGGAGCGCGGAGATTCTCGACATAGAGCCGGGAGTGCGCATTACTGGTGAGGAAATATTCGCCAAGGTCCACCCTGAGGATCTAGGAAGGCTTAAGTACGCGATTGCCGAGCTTCGTCCTGAGAGGCCCCATCTTCAAATCACTTATCGCGTGCTGCGTGCGGACGGTACTGTAAGCTGCGTAGAGCGCCACACCCGTGCGCAGTTTGATGAGCGAGGCAAGATGCTGCGATTGATAGGGATGGTGGCGGACGTTACGGCGCGGGCGTGTGCGGAACGAGAGCTTTCCGAATTGAGCGGCAGGCTGATCCATGCCCAGGAAGAAGAGCGCGCGCGCATTGCTCGAGAATTACACGACGATCTGGGGCAGCGGATGGCACTTCTCCAGATTAACGTCGAGCGATTGAAGCAGGACACGGCTGAGCTTTCGTCCAAGCCACGACATGAATTAAACAACATTGCGGAACTGACATCAGAATGTTCGTCTGAACTCCATGACATCTCCCGCCAGCTTCATCCGTCAAGGCTAGACACACTGGGGCTAGTGACCACACTGCGGAGTTTCTGCAAAGAATTCTCATTGCAGCACAACCTGCGAGTGCAATTTGTTCATCAAGAGGTTCCTGAGCGGGTTCCGAAGGACATAAGTCTCTGTCTGTTTCGAGTCGTGCAGGAAGCGCTGAGAAACGTTGTAAAGCACAGCGGGGCGGCGGAGGTTCGCGTAGAACTGACTCGTCATGACGAGCAAATCGATCTCTGCATCTCGGACGCCGGAGCAGGGTTTGACACTGGGTTTGCAAAGGCAGACGTGGGTCTCGGCTTAATAAGCATGCGTGAGCGCCTGCGACTGGTGGCGGGCCACCTTTCGATCGAATCCGAGGTATCGCACGGCACGCGAATTCGAGCGCGAATTCCGCTGCCAAGCACCGCGGGGCAAGGCGGCGACAATGCCAAGAGGCGTGCCGCAAGTGCCTTAACATCTCCCGAACCTGATATGTTCCGGATGCCTTAGAGCTCTGCCGGCCTCATCCACCGACGACAGCCATCCTGCTCGGTGATTGTCACCCGCTCTGATGATCGCGCTAGTCGCGAAGCGTCTTGATTTCTTTTCCCTCGCATGGAGCGGTTGCTTCTTATGGATGGCAGCATCAGCTCGCCGGGAAGGACTCCGGACGTTCGTGGAAGCGAGTACATCTCAGGAATTCCGCAATCGCCCCACGCATGTCGGTGCCAAGCGAGCCTCTTCCGGTTCAGTGCGGAAAGTTGAAGCACGACGTTAATGGCTGGGGGCGTAGTAGCCTGTCTTTGAATGAACGCTTAACGGTGGAAGCCCTCTGGGAGCACGGAGCTTGATCTTGATTTTTCTCCAGCGCCCATCGTGTGCCTTGTTGCTTGGGCGATACCCCAGGACATATTGATTTCTAAGCTCAATGCCGATTTTCGCCGCGATGTCCGGCAACTCGCCGAGATTCTCAGCAGCGAAAACCCGCCCGCCCGTCATCTCGGTGATTTCGCTCAACAGCGAGGGGCCATTAAGTTCTTCTTCGGTGCGGCTCCGATATCCAAGCGAATCGAAAATGCCGATGGCATAGAGTTGGGCATCAGCCTCTTTTACCAGTCGTTTGATATCGCTTTCGCCGAACCTGCTGTGATTATCGCCACCGTCCGATATTATGAGCAAAGCACGTTTAGCGTTGTGCGCACCCCGCATCTCGCTGAGCCCCAGGTAAATAGCATCGAAGAGGGCAGTGCGGCCCTTTGCCGTAGTGAGTATCATACGGCCCTGCAGATCCTGAGCGCTATTGGTATAGTCACTGGTCAGTTCGGCGCGCTCGTTAAAGCTGACGAGAAAGAATTCGTCTAGCGGGTTGGCGGTCTTGAGAAACTGGACCGCAGCCTCGCGAGCCTTGCCAAGTTTGTTGCTCATGCTGCCGCTGCAGTCAAAGATCACGCCGATTGAGATGGGGACGTCCTCGGAAGAAAAGGTAGCGATTTCCTGCTCGACGTTGTTCTCAAAAACACGGAAATTGTCAGGATCGAGACCACTAACCAAGCGATCGTTGGGATCAGTAACGACCACATTTACCAGAGCCAGGTCCACATCTATGTGCAGGCCTTGCGAGGGCTTGAAAGGAATACCTAAAGTGTTTTTCTTAACATCGTCGGGCTGGGATTTCGCATCTCCCTGGTCGGCTGGTGTGGCAGATTGTCGGGCAGCAACCAACACAGGTGAGCCGGGCAAAGCCAGAGAGACAAAGATGAGGGTAATAGCAAAGAAAAACGACAAAGCCACCGCTGGCACTTCGCGCTTCACTGTTTCTCCAGAATCGCGCCCGTTTTACCGGAACCACCACGGGCCCTATAGGACTCGAGAGGTGACGGCTGCACCACTTGGACGCTATTCTTGTCGCGCTTCTAGGGAAACTGTCAAAACAAACAGGCGGGAACGTTGGAGCTTGACTAAATAGTCTTGCGCATGGGTCCAACAAGTCAGAACATCCAAGCAAGGCGCTTGGCTCGAGATGAACCTTCACGCGCCACCCCGGAACAATTATGTGACGCGCTCGCTGCGTGCAAGGATCTCCAGCCCATGTACCGACGGCTGCTGAAGATGGCGGAGCGGTTGCAAATGCTCGAGTGCGGACTCCGATGAAGGTGATCAGGATTCCGAACTGATCGTGATCAGCGTGCCGGGGTTGATGTGATCAGTAGGAGCGAAGCGACGCTGGCGGTTGCATTTTGCAGAAAGTGATCACGATCGTCAAGGTTGTTGTTGTTGAAGCTGTGCGAAAAGTGGGAATCCCGCGCGTTTTGCGGGACCTGACTGGACAACTGAAGGTCGCCAGAATAGACATCTTGCGGCTTAGAGAATTGGAAGCTGACTCGATGGGATTGCGTATGGCAAGCCCAGATACTTCGCGTGGAGTGGAGAGGGGAGTATCAGGGATTGGCTGAAGCGTAGTTCGGAGCACGCGGTGTTAACTTTCGAAATAGAAATTCCTGTAAAACATTTGTCACCGCAGATGAGCCAATTCCGATTAAGGCATTTTCCACCGTTAGTGCCGGCCGGCCTCGATCCGCTGCCGGTGCATAATATAGATTTGAGATTCCGGCGGAGACGAAACCAGCAACGATAACGGAGTAATTCGTCTGCCAGCGTCCATTGTCGCTTTTGCAGATCACAGAAGCGGCGAGTGCGTAAAGCATCCGAGAACGAACAGTCCCGGTTCCTTTGTAAAAATACCGCGGATCTTGTTTAAAGAGTGAGGGAAGTATGGCTGCACCTAGGAAGGTTCCTGTGACGGAGTCCGCGTAGGCGGCGCCGAATCGCTTGGCATAGCCCTGCGCACCTTGCCCGTATCCAGGAGAAGAATTTTGCGCCTGCTCCATTCCCGCCGTACCTGCGGCCACAGCAATGTTGATAGGATCGGTCGTGGCCTTCCACGCGAGCTTGAACTTTTGCTTCGACGTAAGTGGAGGTGCGGCAGGATCATAGGTGACATAGAAATTTGGAAGGGCACCGAATATACGCTGCTTTTCTTGGTCCTTAATCTCCGCCTCCGCGATCTCTTCCTGCGACATGGATACCCACACATCTGTCACCTTGGTAGCCACGATGAGTACAATCGGCGGAACAATATAGCTGCCTCCCGAACTCACGGTCCCCGAGTATGTGGTCGGTGTGAAGCCCGCGTAACTGATCGTCAGCTGGAACGGCCCGGAGGTTACATTGTTAAAGGAGAATTGTCCGCCATCGTCTGAGACAACGTCTTGATCAGGGTGCCCCTCGCGCGACAGTTTGATGTGGGCTTCTGAGATGGGTGCTTCCGTTCCATCCACAATCGTTCCGCTGATGGTCCCAACCAGTTCCTGGCCTGGCGGTTGCTCACCAGCGGCTATTCCCGTTTCTGTTGACTTGCGTCGAGAAGGTTGCGGTGTCTGGGCCACAGCAGACTGCTGAGCAAGAGCTGAACATTCCCAAGACGGCAAGAGTCCGACGCTCAACAAAAGGAAAGCCCTTAGACAGCACGAACGCTTGCAGACGTCAAAGCCTCGGAATTTCATGCCGAACCCTTTTTTTCTAGAACTGGTCAGAAACACCGTTCTGTCTGGACTCGTTCGGGCGCTTGGCCGGGTTGCAGAACTATCGCTAAGATGGCCAATGAGGTATCGCTCGTTATCTTCTGCCAGCTCCAGGCCAGCAAATTTCGAAAGCTCGCATTGTCGGGCCAGCCAGTTAGGTCACACAGGCTCGCGGCTTAACAACCGGTTTCATCTGAGCAATGGTCGCAGTCACTCCGATTCCTCCTGGCAAAAAGGCCCCTGCCAAGAGTTATCCGCCATGCGATAACTGTCAGAAACGGACAGGTCGTCTAGCGAGATAGTGTTAGTGCGCACTGTTTGCATGCCTAGCTTAGCTTCGGCGAAGATAAGAGAGCCTCGATGAGGGGAACACTGGTAGAAGTAACAGCTTTGTGGCTCTTTGGACCTAAAGGGTCAGTGCAAAACCGGCTTTGCATTGGCTCCGTGTCCAAAATGATTCACTTCAGCGCCATTTATGGCCGATTCCCGACATCAGGCCAATCAGCGTGACCAACTACGACGCGAAGGAGCAATTGAAAGATAGTGTGCCGCCGCCGCTGATAGTTTTACTAGTTTTCCGCTTGGCCCCGCCTTACTAGCATTTTGGGTGTATGCACAGTTTGCAAACGAAAACCCCAGGACGCTTGGGAACAAAGCGTTTTCTACGAAAAGTTGTTTTCTATGGGGCGTTAGGATTGCTCTTTGGAGATACTTCCGCAGCTGGCCAGTCGGGTTTGGACTCGAACGCGAGACTCTGCGAGACATCGGAAGACCTTCCCATTGTTGTGGTGTCGCCAAAGAATTTCACGGCTATTTCTGCTCCTTCCGGCGCGCCTGCACCGCTTTCGTTCCCAACTCCTAAAGACATACCGGCCTACAAAGCCCCGGATTTGCCCCGTAATTTGTACCGCGGTCCGATACCCGCGAACTCGATGACGCCTTTCGAGTCTTCCCGGCCAAACAATAATGTCTTTTGGAAACAAGCCTTTATGGAATCGCTTCTCTACACGGGGATCATGCACAGTTTCAATGTCACGACCGAAGCTGGGACACGCGACACTCTGAATGGTCATTGGTTCCAAAACTACGTCGGTTCAGTCAGCGAACTCCGTGGCTGGAGCGATAGCGACAGGTTTATGGCCCCTTATGTGGGTCATCCCCTGGAAGGATCCATTTTTGGCTATATCTTCCGGCAGAACGATGCCAAGTATCGAAACGTGCAGTGGGGCGACGGCCGAGATTATTTTCTTAGCCTGCTGCGGTCGATGGCTTGGTCAGCCGTTTGGCATACACAGTGGAAGATCGGTCCGATCAGCGAAGCCTCGATGGGAAATGTGATGCTGCACGCTTCACCGGGTTTCATTACTCTGGTGGATACGCCAACGCTTGGTGCGGTGACCATGATAGCCGAGGACGCCGCCGACCGCTATTTGATCATTGGCCTTGAAAATCACACCAGTAATCGGCTGATCATTATCTTGGCCAGGAGCTTTCTAAATCCCGGCAAGACCTTCGCCAATATCATGGCCGTGCAAGTGCCTTGGCGACGTGACACTCGGCTCGGCCTCTTTCGCGACTCGGAAATCCGCAAACAACTCGTTCAGGAATACAAGAACGGAAGCGGACAAAAGCCCTTCTCTTTCGTGCGCCAGCCTTCGGATCTCCGTGCAGTGGAGTTTTCGCACACCTATCCAAAGGAAGCGCCGATCGAGTTATCCGCTTATCCCTACTATGAAAATCTGCTGGGCGGCGGCAACTGCATAGGCGGAGGAGGTTCGGGGGCGGCGAGGATAAGTCCAAGTCTGCAGATCGTTGTCGAAGTGAATGGCTGCCTTGTTATGGCATTTCCTAAGTACAACGAAAGCGGCGATTCGTTGTTTTACGGCGCTGGGCCAAGGTGGACACCACGAGCCTCTCACCGACTTTCGCCTTACATGGAATTCCTGTTTGGAGGCAGAAAAGTAACCTATGAAGTGGACAACCAAGCCCTCCATGCGCAACTCTTGAAGGAATGGAACAATGGTGACGGCACGCTAGCGCATTATCCAAAGCGAAGTGACTGGTCCATTGAAACGTCAAACAACGGAGTCAGTGTGGCCACTGGTGGCGGCGTGGATTTCATAGTCAGTCGGCCATTCGCTTGGCGCCTCATCAATTTGCAATATACGCACACCTGGATGGGTGAGGTAGGTACCATCCGTCCGCAAAATGGGATTCGTTTCACAACGGAAGCCGTCTTGCGCATCGGCACCTGGTAGACGTTGTCCCGTAGAACTCTTTCCTCCGGCTTTGTCTCCTGACGCAATCTCACGTTTTTTAGTCCCCTCGGCTTGATGGCTCCGCGCAGGGAGATCGCCGGTGAGCGGGGCGAGCTCCGAAGTACGGGGTCCTGCAGGTCCGCGCTCTGATCGTGCCCGTGTCGCAGACGGCCATCGACCAGAACAGCGCAGCGGGTACGTTGGGGGAACAGGCAGGGATAGGTGTTGGCACCGTCGAGCCAGCTACCGTCTTTGTCTTGTAGGTGGGCAGATAGATCGAGGCGATGCCGGGTGTCTTGGTCACCATGCCCTTCGAGGTGACCGACGCTCCGTAGGTATACGTCTAGCGTTCTTCGATCGGCGTGTAGTTCCCGCTTCCCGATTGGGGTTCATGTCTGCACATCTACCCGCCTTTGCAGACCTCCAACGTTCAAGGTCATGGTGGTTTTTACATGGCACGCCAGCCACTGGCAGAAATGCTAGCCTGCAGTCACGAGAGCCAGTGAGTCAGGTCTTCCTTTTCGAGGGTTGACCAGATGGGCGTTCGTCTCCACTTGGCCCGTGTCTAAGGGGTATTTCTTCCTCCAGGTTCTTGATACTGTTGAACCAGGCTGGGTCTCGCACAGAAACTATGCGGTCCCTGCCCAACACACTGTAGAGCAATGTTCTGGCTGGCTAACACTTCGTTGCACTCGTCGACTGTTGAGGTACAAAATTGTGTTCCAGCCTTCTCGGGTTGAACGGTGTAACGGGTTTGTCCATCCTACATCCCTCTTTGTATTCTTGATTTGGGCTGACTGAGCTGACCTTCCAAAAAAGCCCGAGCATGACCGGGAGTCGAGCGGCGCCCACCTCTTCTATGGCCAAAATCATCTTTTTCGGAATTTCTAATTCAGAACCAAATTCGGGTCCCATCAGCAGAGTCTCCGTTCGGTCCTTCAACAAAACCCCGCGCAGGCTTAGCTTGGTTTTCCCAAAGGTTAGTCGCACGAGCACGTGTTGGCCAACCCACGATTCAAAAGCACTCTGCATGTCGCCCTCCTGGATGTTTCTCACCTGGGAGGACGCAGCATGGGTGTTAGCAAGCCCCAAGAATACTGTCAAGAATTACAGTTGGCCGTCGGTCGCGCAAAGCTACCAGGTTATTTTGGGGCGTGTGCCCTGTCCAATCGGAATGAACAACTGAATCTGCAAAAAAGAACTTATTTCGTAGGAACCGAGGCACCACTGAGTCAAGAGTCGGGACAGCGTTATCAGAAATCTTACACACCTAGACGCTAGGGCCGATTCTGATGGTCCTTCGACTAGCCGGCCTTGCGGGTTACGGGAACCGGAGTGTCCTCGACAGATACAGGCCTTCAATGAATACGAACCTTCGCCGCAGTAAAGGGACTGGGTGTCGGTGTAGGGCCCGTCGGGGGGCCAAAATAGAGCGCCCGAATCGAGGCAGTTTGTCCGGAAACCAGATCACTTGCGGCCGTAATTCCGTCAAAATTCGTTCTTGACGAACCGCTCGACAATTGTATGGTTGCGGGGACGGTCAGCCCGAAGAACGGTGGAAACGATTGCATGGTGAAAGCGTTGGGAGGAGCAGCACTGGCCACGCTTCCGGTGACGCGAGTGAAACGGAGGTACACGAAATCCACGCTGGCGGCCGCCGGAGTGGCACCGGAACCTGGTGTGAAAGAAACAACATGTATGGCAAGGGTCTCGCCGGGCGCCAGAACGGAGGCGTCTGTGGCGCCGCTGAAAGATGTATTCGGAACAACAAGATCCCTGGTATCCACGACAAACGGCTTAGGGTTCGCCAGGGTGACTTTCACAGGAGTCCCTAAATCGAGGTTGTTCCCAATAAGACTGTTGGCCGGCGCAAGAACGAGGTCGTTTGTAACAAGTTGAAATTGTGTCGACGACGAAGGCGGCAGTCCAATAACGCCCTCGATCCAGTCACCGGCGGTGGTCCCCAACGGATCGTATTCCAAAAGAGTGAATGTGCCATCCGCATTCAGAACCGTTTCCATACTGGCGACTTGACCCTGCTTTGCACACGTAAACGTGCTGCCAAGATTGAACGTGGTGCAGTTGGGAGACACCGTCGTTGATGGTCCAGCGATGGCGGTGATTGAACCTCTCGTAGCCGTTTCGATCGTGACGCTCTGCTTCGTCGCATCAACGGACGAAACGACCCCGGTTACGTCCTCAATAAAGTCCAGCGTCGAGGATGGTAAACTGCTGGATGACGGTGGAAGCACGACCGCGGTCAAAACGTTAGCGGCGCCTAGGTTTACATCCCCGATGACCTGCGTGTGTTCGTCCACGGTCAATGCATTCGCGACATTTATGTTGACAGCCAGTCCAATGCTTTGTCCACGAGTGACAACTAGTGGAAAGGGCGCTGCTGTGATTACCGGGATGGCCGGTCCAGCGCTCAAGGTGCTTACGCTGCCTGCCGCACATCCGGTTATTCCCTGAGTCTGCGTGCAAAAGGTGACCGCGGAATCCGAGAGGCTTACGACCATACTCGTGTAGGTTCCGGCTGGAACTGCATTCGAAAAAGCGAGAAATGCCGTGTCGCTTTGCAGCTTGGTCAGATCTACCCGGTACAAGTCGGAATTCAAGGGCACATTTACGGAGCCGCCCGTTGCTGGAATCAACGAAATCCCGAGCACAGTTGTCCTGAAAGCAAGAAGGTTAGTATGGGAAGGAGGTGACAGAGGGACGGCACGAAGTGTAACCGTCAATCCTGCACCGCCCCCTTGGCTCCCCCCGGCCCCGGTCGATCCAACTCGACCACTACACGCCGCAAGGGAAAGACCGACGACACAAGGCAAAAGGACACGCCATTTTCCGAGCTCACTCGAACACTGCGTGATCAGAATGAAGGTGCGAAGTGAGCTCACGCAAACCTCCAGCGCCAAAGGCAATCGTGGCCTTCCCCTCATGAGTCACCAACTGTTAGAAGTACCAGCCTTGGCAGTCTGGAGGCATAAGAAAGGTCAGCGAGAAAATGGGGGCAGCGCAGTCCTGGTCGTACGGCCGTAGCTCTAAGGCTAAGGATGGGCCACAAACGCTCAGGAGATGGTACCCAAGGATTCGTTTTGAGGCCGGATCCAGCCTGGCGACGATTCAAGAAGATGCCTTGAGCGGCACAGAGACTTCGACAATCGTGCCCTTTGAGGCCGCCGATGTAATGTGAAGCGTACCGTCCAGAGCCAGGAGCTGCTCGCGCACGAGTGTCAGCCAAGCGCCTTCGCTGCTCCCCAATCCGACTCCGTCATCAGAGATTCGCAATTGGACTGCTGGGCCGTCGAATCTCAGCTCTATGAGGGCGGTTTTAGCATGGCTGTGTTGTGCGATGCTCTGTAAAGCGTTTTGGGAGGTGCGAAATAGGAAGCTTGAAACGTCTGATGGTAAAGGAGACGCTAGATTGTCTCCCGAGAAGTCGATGGTGATGCCGCACTGAGCACCAGCATCCCGGCACAGCTTTCTTAGGGCGCGGGGAAGGCCTAGGTATTCAAGCATGAAAGGGTGCAGCTTGTGGGATAGTTCGCGAATGGATTTGGAAATATCGGAAATCTGCTCGTAGAGTTTGTTTAGAGGCGGTTTCGCAAAGACCAGTGACGGAGCTCGTAGCTCGTTGATGTTGAGGCCCAAAAGCGTCAGTCGCTGGAGAATGTTGTCGTGCAGCTCTCGTGCGATGCGATAACGTTCCTGCTCCTGTGCATGGAGAAAATGGCCACATTTGGCACGCAGAGTTTCCTCCGCCGTGCGCCGCTCGACAATCAGCGCACCCGACAACAGGAATGATATTGCAAGCACGGTCAGCAGGAAATGAAGCGACAGGACAGCATAAACCATAGACTGCATCCCGAGCGGACCCCGTCCGTGTATGGTGTTCCAGGCGGAAATCAATGCAACGGCCAACAGAGCTGCACTCACTCCTCCGGACCCAAACCGCAGTAGCGCCCAAATCAGGAGTAGCAAGGGAGCATAAGTGAATGCCCAGAAACTGCTTACAGCGCTTTCCCGGCCAAATACGAACTGACCGACCATCACCGTGCTCGTCGTTAACACGGCTGCCTCAGAATATGCCGAAAGGCTTGCTCTGCGGAACCAAGAGAGCCCCTTGACTCCAAAGATCACGATAGTCGGCACGATGGTCAGATCAGCGACGATGTTGGACGTGAGCCTTCTGGTCCACAGTGTCCAATAATCCTTGCCGAGTCCGGTCAAAAGCACACCTGCAGCATCCAAAAACGATGTCGCAAGTGTCGGCAGGAAAACACCAAAGATCAAGAAAACGAGCACACCGTAAACGCTTTCGAACAAGGGCTTGTCTTTCTTGAAGATTCGAACGCAGATAGCCCCCAGCAGTGCCTCGCCGGTATTTCCGACAAACCATGCGAGCGCGGAGATCACGGGTATGCCGGTCCTTAGCTGAACGAAAAGATGCGTAGGGAACACCGCCAACACAAGGACCCACCAGCTTCGCGCAGGAGTTAGCAAGAGCGCGCCGAGCAGCATTGCGTTGGGAGGCCAAAAGGTCGCAATCGGCGTGCTGGCTGGTGTCAGTAGAAAACCGATTTGTGAGCCGAGGTAGTAGCCGAAGGCAACCACCAGAGCGATTACAGGTGTATTGAATACTTTGGCGCCAGCCAACTTCTCGTTTCTGCAGGGTGCATCCAGAGATTCGGTGGGCGTACCAAATCGAAAGAAAGGTAGAACCGCTTTCTGATTCAGCATATTTGACGACCCCCCAACTCAGGTCACCAAATCCGCTTGGGGGTGCTAACTTAAACCAAAATTAGAAACAAGTCAACACTAGGGAAAATGTCTAGGGAAAATGTCTCAAAAATGTCTCGTTGTTGCCCTAAAAAGCACTTCGTTGAACAATCAGCTGATGCACTAGAACTTCGCAGCCAGGAAGCCGTTTCGAAGGCGCCTGACACGACAGGCGGAAAGAGTTAGGAATTATTCGCAGCCGGGGGACACGAAGCGATGGCCTTCTTTTGCCAGGCCAATTGCTGGAATCAGGTCGGTAGCCAAGCGAGGCTTGAGCACATAGCCAAAAGCGCCCGCTTCGAGGGCGGCGCGACACGTATCCTTATCCTTCTCAACCGTGAGGAAAACAATTTTGGTGGAAGGGTTGGCCCGGAGTATGCGTTTGGCCGCTTCCATTCCGTTAAGAACGGGCATCGAGATGTCGAGCACGACAACATCCGGAAGCAATTGAGCAGCGGCGCCAATAGCCGCTTCCCCGTCCATTACCACGCCAACGACTTCGCAACAGTTGCCAGATAAGAATCCACGGACATACTCGACGACTTGAATGTTGTCGTCAGCCAACAGTACGCGGGTTTTGGACAAGCGCCGACTCCGTCCCTGACAACGTGTACAGCACCTGTGGTCCGATAACGTTTCCCGTTACGAAGGGCGTTGCCCGGGGAAAAAGCGTCCCTTTCGCACCCAATGGGAAGGTTCTGGGGCACTGGTCGGCATTATGAGGGGGGCACAAAGGGCTGTCAACTTCACAGTTCTTTTGGGTGCTTTATCGTTAATGGGATGACGGCGAAAGCCCATGATTAGGGAGACACAAGGGCGATGTCCTTCTTAGATTTATTCTTCATTTTGGCCGCGTAGACCATCGCCTTGCTCTCGAGCAACTCACCTTGAGCTTGGCGGTTGGTCTTCTGGAGCACCTGAGCGTAGATTCTCAGGGTCTGAATGAAAGCGGGGTAATCCGGAGGAGAAGACTTTTCCAAGATAGCCAGTGCTCGCTGGCAGGAAGGTTCGGCGTCGGCATAGTTACCCTGAAGCAGATCGGAAAGGGCCAACTCGTTAAGAACATGTGCGACGTCCGGGTGTTCCAGGCCCAATAAACTTTCCTTAACGGCAAGCGCTTGCGCAAAGAGCGGTCCCGCCTCGTCATACCTGTGTTCCTTCAGATAGAGCTCCCCTAGATTCTGCAATGACAGTCCAAAATTCGTTGATCTGGTCTCCCCGCTTCTGTTCCATATCGCCAGCGAACGCTTGTAAAGGGCCTCAGCCTCGGCATTTTGGTGCTGGAAATATCGCAGTACTGCGAGATCGCTGAGCGTTGGTGCTAACTCCAGATGGTTCGGCCCAAAGTTCTTTTCTCTGATAGCCAGCGCGCGATCGAGGAGTTGTTCAGCTTCCGAATATTTGCCTGCCGTCAGCTGGGCCAGGGCTAAATTTTGGAGAAGGATTGCAGTGTTCGGATTGTCTGGCCCGAGTTTTTTTTCGCAGATGGCCAAGGCTCGCCGATAGTACATCGCGGCTTCCTTATGCTTACCTTGCGAGCCATCGACTACTGCCAAGTCGTTGAGCACGTCAGCCACCTTGGCGTGCTCCGGTCCAAGAACCTTCTCGCGTATTGCCAATGCGCGGTCAAAAAAAGCCTCCGCTTCGGAGAATCTCCCTTCCTCACGGCGAAGGAGGGCGATATTAATCAAGACGTCAGCCACTTCCGGATGTTCCGGCCCAAAAGTCTTTTCCCGAATCTCCAGCGCGCGCTGGAAATTGGATTCCGCCTCAGTGTAATTCTTCAGGCTGTCCTGGAGCATTCCCAGCTTGTTGAGAACAATGGCAACTTCGGCGTTCTCCGGGCCAAGAGCCTTTCTCGAGATGGCCAACGCACGTTCGAGAGCGGTACCCGCCCCCGAATATTTGCCCTCGTGTTTCCAAACCCCGGCGAGGTTGCCCAGGGCGAGGGCGACCGGGAGGGCCTCCGGACCGAGCGCTTTTTCCCAAATGTCCAGCGCTTGCTGCAACAGTGGCTCAGCTTCCGAGTACCTAGCCCGTTCGGCGTAAAGCATGCCAAGATTGTTGAGGACCGTTGCTACGCTCGGACTTTCTGGTCCAACGGCTTTCCTTCGTACTGCCAGAGCGCGCTGGAAGTGCGCTTCGGCTTCTTGATATTTGCCCTCATCTTGTTCCACGGTTGCAAGATTGTCCAATGCGGTAGGAATATTGGGATCTTCCGGTGCAAGGTTCTTCTCCCAAATAGCGAGAGTTCTCTGGTAAAGGGCCTCGGCATCCGAATACTTGCCTTGCGAACTGTAGACGCCTGCCAGGTCATGGAGAATGGTAGCCGTGCGGGGGTGCTGCGGTCCCAGTATTCGCTCCCGAATGGTCAGGGCGCGCTGCAAAAGGTCCTGAGCTTCGGAATATCTGGCTTGCTCACGGAAGATCCTGGCTAGCTCATCAAGCACGGTAGCCACATCCTGGTCTTGAGGTCCGTGAACTTTTTCAGCGATAGTGAGAACCTGCTCGTACAACGATGCCGCTTGGGTGTAATTGTGATGTGCGGAATAGAATGCCGCCAGATCATAAAGGGCTGTTCCATACCGAGTATCCAGCTCTCCGAATCCTGAGGCTTGCTGCACTGCTTTCTTAAGGAGGTTCTCGTCCAGATCGTGGCGTTGCTGCTGGGAGCTTTGGGTCCTCTCTGAATTTTCATCCTTCCCAGATAACACCTGTCCGTAGGCGGTCACCGCATAACAAATCACCGATAGCGTAATCGCGAGGTGACGGAATTCCATGGCGCGGCCTCCTCGACGCAACTCGCAATGTTTAAGCGTTGCGATTTGAGGTCGCGCACGAAACTGTCAGAACTGCTAGTCCAGGAGGTCCACGAGTTGGGACATGAGATGGGTTCTGGCGCTGACAGCTGCAAACCACACTAGTTCAGATAAAACGTCAAGTAGTTCGGCTGCGAACATTCTCCGGAAAATCTTGATACTGGACCTTGGGAGAGAGATATTTGATTAGAAGAACTTCGTTTCCCTTCTCGCTGTACACCAGCTCATCCACAATGTGCTTAGTGAGCAAAACACCATAGCCGCCGGGGCGCAACCCTTGGGCCTCCCGGAAAAGGGCATGTCGAATCGGGTCATAGGAAGGATTACTGACGGCTGCCTGGTGAATTTCTTCTAGAGAGAAGCCCTGGCCAGGATCCTTAATCCTGCACATGACCGACTTGCGCGTGCGTACATACGCGACTTCAACGTATTGGTTTGGATCGAGATTCCCACCATGCTCGATGGCATTGAGCAACATTTCACGAAAACCGGTTGCCACGTCATCTCTCTCGGGGGCAGGCAGGTCCGACACTTCCTGGAAAAACTGGACCAACCTGTCGGCCGTGTTCTTATCGCAACGGGCGATGATGCTGATCCATTCCGGCGTGGCCGAGACGAGTTCGATGCCATCATCCCAGAAGGGCTCCGTTGTGGCACAGCGCACGATCTCGGCGAGTGAGGCCGTCGAGAATGGCTTCGAGAAATAGCTGAATGCACGTTCCCGCATCGCCGCGATCACGTCTGTCGGTGTACTTGCGTCCGTGAGGATGATGAGACGAACATGCGGACGGACCCGGCGGATTTTCCTCAGTAAATCGATGTCTTCTTTTCCGGTGGATTTTGCCCCCGTTATGATGAGATCAAAGGCTCTCGCTTCAGCCAACTTCAACGCTTCGCGGTTGTCGGGCGCATGCAGGATAGCCCACTGTTCAGGTTCAAACACGCTGCCTAGCGCGCTTGTAACTTGTGGGTCAGCATCAACAATCAGTGCACACCTCCCTGGGACTGCTTGCGTTCGAGCTTGCGCGGGAAAGTTCATAAATCTTGTCTTCGAGTGGCCTTATTCAACAGCCGCAAACTATATGTACGCACCCTAAGTCATCATTATTTGTCCAGTTCAGCATGCGCCGGATGGGGAAGCGCTCGGTACCGTCACTTTTGACAGTTTTGTTGCTGTCCTATTTCGTCTTCAATAATGAAGAAGCGTCGAAAAACGCCAACTTGACGGCAATGAAAATCGTGCGATTCTTTTTCTGTAAGTTTTGACAGGTTCCCACACTGATTTCGTGGCTTATCGTGTGACCCTAGGCGCACACGCGATGAGGTCTGGTGTGAAGTCAGTCGTGACATCAGCGGTGCCCGTTTGCTCGGTTCCAAAGAACGAAATGGAGAGCCATCATGAGTACCACAGCAAAAGCACCAGCTGCTCGAGTGGACCAGTTCTTTACCGTTGCAGAGGCGCGCTTCGACCGTTGGCGCTCCCTGCTCCAAGCGGCACGCGTGTGGGAAGCTGCCGCAAACCGGCAGCCTTCTGAAAAGGAAAAGCAACAGGAGGCGACTTCGGCGTCCTTTCAGGAACTACGCCAATGGGAGGATTTTTTTGCCTATCCCGGGGAAGCGCTGCTGAGAACACTTGGCGAACGCATTACCTCGGGTGATGCGACGGGAACTGCTCATTTGGCACAGTCCATCAGTACCGCCCTTCTCACACACTCCTACCGCACCAATCTCGCCGATTGGGAAGGCGAGAAACAGTCGGCAATAAGTTTGGCTGATCGTGTGCCCGGGGCTGGCGGAGAGACACAGTACCGCCCTTATTTTGAAGTATTGATGGTAAGTCCTGCTCGCGCCGCAACATGGTCGGACTTGGCTCAAGAACTGCGGAAATTGCGTAGACCTCAGGACAAGTTCATCTACGAACCGGTCTTTGTCGGCGATTTCGAAGATGCTGTTCTGGGGGCCATTCTCAACGGCAGCATAGAGGCAGTTATCATCTATGAAGGTATTTCTTTTGCTTCTTCACACTACAGTCCGGTTTTGCGCGAGTTTCTAACGGCACATCTGGCAGCCAGTAATATCGATAAGGATACCGGGGAATATTCTTTGGCCCTTGCCCAGGGACTGAAGCAGCTGCGTCCCGAGCTCGACATTTACTTCCTGAGTGACCGGCAACCCGAGAAGCTTGCAGGTGACACCGGCGGGGCCTGCATCCGGCGCGTGTTTTATCAAGTTGAGGAGCCTCTCGAATTGCATCTGAGCATCCTCGATGGTATCGCCGACAGGTACGACACTCCCTATTTCGATAACTTGCAGAAATATGCGCAACGCCCCATAGGCACGTTTCACGCTTTGCCCGTCGCGAGAGGTAAATCCATCTTCAAGTCGAATTGGATTCGGGACATGGGCCAGTTTTACGGATTAAACCTCTTCCTTGCGGAGTCCTCCGCGACTACAGGTGGTCTCGACAGCCTGCTGGAGCCCACGGGAAACATCAAACTTGCTCAGGATAAGGCAGCACGCGCATTTGGAGCGGACCGCGTGTTTTTCGTCACGAATGGCACTTCGACATCCAACAAGATGGTCGAACAGGCGCTGCTGGCCCCTGGCGATATCATGCTGGTCGACCGCAATTGTCACAAGTCCCACCACTACGGAGCTGTACTCTCCGGTGCGCTTCCCCTCTACGTAGAAGCTTACCCCCTTACGCAATACTCTATGTATGGAGCGGTCCCGCTGCGCACTATCAAGAAAGCCCTGCTCGATCTGAAGGCCGAAGGAAAGCTGGATCGCGCGCGTCTTTTGGTACTTACCAATTGCACGTTTGATGGGCACATCTATAACGTTGAGCGGGTCATGGAGGAGTGTCTGGCGATTAAGCCCGACCTCATTTTCCTCTGGGACGAGGCATGGTTTGGATTTGCAAGGTGGAGCCCTTTCTACCGCAGGCGCACGGCGATGGGCGCCGCCGCTATTTTAGAGCGAAAGTTTAAGGACCCAGCGTACCGTGAGGCGTATCTAAAGCAGCAAAAGAAACTCGGGACCGATCCCAGCGATAAAGAGATTTTGGAGACTCGCCTGCTTGCCAACCCCGACAAAGTTCGCCTGCGCGTCTATCAGACGAACTCAACACACAAGTCCATGTCCAGCTTACGACAAGGCTCGATGGTGCTTGTGAAAGATCCGGATTACCACACCGTCGAGGAACAATTTCACGAAGCCGTCTTTACCCACGCATCTACTTCGCCCAACTTGCAGATCATTGCTTCTCTGGACGTTGCCAGGCGACAGATGGAGTTGGAGGGCTATGAACTAGTCAATCGCGCCATTCAACTAGCGCTGGATGTGAGGCGCGAAGTGAACTCTCACCCACTAATCTCGAAATATTTTCGTGTGCTTGGTGCGGACGAAATGATCCCAAGCGAATTCCGAAATTCAGGGTTTGTTGACTACCTGACGCCGGGAGTGACCTGGGGGACGGCGGTAAATGCGCTGAGAGAGGATGAATTTGCCCTCGACGTAACACGTCTGACGCTTGTCTGCGGTTCCGCGGGATTTGACGGCACGCAGTTCAAGAATATGCTTGCGGCCGATTACGACATCCAGCTTAACAAGACATCGCGAAATAGCGTTCTGTTGCAGACAAACATCAACAATACGCGGAGCGATATCGCTCAGCTCATTAAAGTGCTCGTCGAGATTTCGCAGGGGATCGAAAAGAAACTCGCGGACGGAGGCAGCGCAGGGCAGCAAACCTTTGCGGCACGGGTGAAGTCCCTCATGACGGACGTGCCGAACCTTCCGAACTTCACCTCTTTCTTCAATCGCTTCCGTCAAGACCCTTCTAGCATGACGGGCGAAGGAGACATGCGCTCCGCATTCTTCGCAGCCTATCGCGAACAACAATGCGAGCACTTGAAGCTCTTCAGCCCGGAGATCGATAAACGTTTGAAGGACGGCCCCGAGCTGGTTTCCGCGAATTTCGTGATCCCGTACCCGCCTGGATTTCCAATTATGGTTCCCGGCCAAGTCATCGACGCGGAAACCATTGAGTTTATGCGCAAACTGGATGTCAAGGAAATCCACGGTTACGCGGCAGCGCTTGGACTAAAGCTGTTAAATCCAGCCTTTTTAAGATCTGCAAAGCCGCCGAGTGACGATGTTACGCACGCGGCGAAGGCTGCCAGGGGCAAGTCAGCGCGGGCGGCATCAGGAGACTAGCGGGCGGAATCTGACAACGCTAGTACTGAAATCGTAGCACCTCAAAGAATGAGTGTAGAGACCAACCTTTGGCCTATGCCGCGACTTGCCTTTGAATGCCTTCGTTTACCCCGGCGAGACCTGTCAGCTCTGACAGGTGATTTGAGTTCTTGCCGACCTTAATCTCCGTCTTGTTAACACAGGTCAGCGCCACAAAGCATGGAGGTAAATGATGGGCATGGCATCGTGGATCGCAGCAACTCTCCGACAATACCCGGAGATCGCCATTTTCTTGACCCTCGCTCTTGGGTACTACTTTGGCAAATTTACCTTCAAAGGAATTGGCTTGGGTTCGGTCACCGCCACGCTTCTGGCCGGCGTGCTCATCGGACAGCTTGGCATCACCATCTCGGCACCGCTGAAGGCCACCGTCTTCCTCTTGTTTCTGTTTGCCGTCGGCTACGGCGTCGGGCCGCAGTTTGTCCGCGGTGTCGCCAAAGACGGCCTTCCACAGGCGCTGTTTTCGGTGGTCCAGTGTGTGCTGTGCCTGTTAGTCCCGGTAGTAATCGCCAAGTTTGCCGGCTACGACCTGGGCTACGCTGCGGGACTTTACTCAGGCTCACAGACAATCTCCGCTGCGTTGGGCCTCTCAACGGACGCGATCAATCGACTGGGCTTGGCCGCCGCCGACGCCAAACGCTTGATCGACTCCATGCCGATCGCTTACGCCGTGACCTACATGTTCGGCACCGTTGGCTCCGCGATCGTGATCGCTCTGGTCGGCCCTGCATTGCTTCGTATTGACCTCGTTGCTGCCTGCAAGGAATACGAAGAGAAGCAAGGCGGGAAAAAGGAAGTCGGCGGGGCCGGCACGGCCTGGCACCGCTGGGAAATGCGAGCATTCCGTGTGCCGCCTGGAGCCAGAGTTATCGGTCTCCGCGCTATCGAGGCGGAGGCCATGGTCCCCAATGCGCGCGTTTTTGTCCAACGCCTGCGTCGTGACGGGGTCATTGAGGAAGCGACCGCAGACACCGTATTGCGTGAGGGCGACGTTGTGGCCGTCGCAGGTTCTCGTGAGGCACTCGTGAGCATCATTGGCGAACGCGCGAAGGTGGCGGCTGTCGCTGGTTCGCGCGACTCGCTCACGAAAGCCGCCAGTGAAGTCTCGATCGAGGTCGACGATCCCGAACTGCTCAGCGTTCCGGTGGAAGGCGTCGACGTTTACGTAACCAATAAAGAGGTTGATGGTAAGACCCTTGCTGAACTCGCTCAGCGACCCGGCTCACGCGGCGTTTTTCTGCGGAGGATCACACGCGGCGCAACCGCCACGACAATCCCCATCCTCCCTAACACGCAGATTTATCGTGGGGACATAGTTACTCTCGTTGGGCGCACACAAGATATCGCCGCTGCGTCCAAAATGCTCGGGGTTATGGACCGGCCGACCGATATCGCCGATGTCGCGTTCATCGGCGGAGCAATCACACTGGGCGCCCTGGTCGGCGCCTTGGTCTTGAAAGTCAGCGGCGTACCGCTGACACTTTCAACCGCGGGCGGCGCGCTTATCGCGGGCCTCGTCTTTGGCTGGCTGCGTTCGGTGCGCCCACTGTTCGGACGGATTCCTTCTCCCACCGTCTGGTTCATGAATTCGGTTGGCCTCAACATTTTCATCGCCGTTGTCGGAATCTCGGCAGGCCCTGGCTTCGTTAACGGACTCAAAACCCAGGGCATCGGGCTGTTTCTCTGGGGCGCTGTCGCGACCACCCTGCCCCTCGTCTTTGGCATGTTCATCGGCAAGTACCTCTTCCGGTTCCACGACGCAATTCTGCTCGGCATCCTCTCCGGCGCGCGGACAACGACGGCTTCGCTCGGCTTGGTTTGCGATCGAGCCCAAAGTCAGATTCCCGCGCTCGGATACACGGTGACCTACGCCGTCGGCAACACTCTGCTCACCATCTGGGGCATGGTCCTCATCATGGTGCTTGCGAGAGGCCAGTAAAAGGAGATAACCATGGACGTATTGGAGCTTCGTAACTTTGAAACGCTAAGCCCATTCGAGATTAAGGACGAGCTCATTAAGCTCGCTAAGAAGACTTCCCGCACGACGCAATCGGCATTCCTCAACGCTGGCCGCGGCAACCCCAACTGGATTGCCACGACTCCGCGCGAGGGTTATTTCCTGCTTGGTCAGTTTGCCATCACCGAGAGCAAGCGCGTGATGGAACATCCCGCCGGTATCGGCGGGATGCCCCGCGCGCAGGGCATCGCGGGCCGTTTGGAGGCCTGGCTCGCCAAACACTCCGATATGCCCGGGGCGTCGTTTCTTTCGCAGATGGTCGCGTTTACGGTAAAAAAATTCGCGTTCGAGCCGGACGCCTTCGTGCACGAACTCGTAGACTCTATCATTGGCGACAACTATCCGGTTCCCGACCGCATGCTGGTGCACAATGAACGCATCGCGCACGAGTACTTGATGTGGGCGATGTGCGGGAACCCGCGGCCCGCCGGCAAATTCGACCTCTACGCGACCGAGGGCGGGACAGCCGCGATGTGCTACATCTTTAAGTCCCTGAAAGCCAACCGTCTGCTACGTCCCGGAGACACGATCGCCTTAGGAACACCGATCTTCACGCCCTACATCGAAATGCCTCATCTCGAGGACTACGCCCTCAACGTGGTCAATGTCCACGCTCCTCAGGAAAATCGCTTCCAGTTTACGGATACGGAACTCAAAAAGCTGGAAGACCCTAAGATCAAGGCGTTCTTCATCGTGAATCCGGGCAACCCGACGGGCGTCGCGCTGAGCAAAGAGACGATCGGTAAGATCGCGAATTTGGTAAAGACCAAGCGTCCCGATCTGATGCTGCTGACCGACGACGTTTATGGAACCTTCGTCCCGGACTTTCGCTCCTTGCTCGGCGAACTGCCGTACAACACGATCGGCGTGTACTCCTATTCAAAATATTTCGGGGCCACCGGATGGCGGCTGGGCCTCATTGCCGTGCACGAAGAGAATCTCTTCGACCGGTTGATCACGAAGCTGCCAGATGCCGATCTCAAGGCACTCGACAAACGCTACGGCGCGCTGACTCTCGAGCCGCGCAAGATCAAGTTCATTGACCGCATTGTCGCCGACAGCCGGGATGTGGCCCTCAACCACACCTCGGGGCTTTCCCTGCCCCAGCAGGTCATGATGAGCCTGTTCTCTCTTGCCGAGATGATGGATGGAGCCAAGCTTTATCAAAAGGCCTGCATGGACATTGTGCAGCGGCGTGCCAAGGCAATGATCGAAGGCTTAGGCATTGAGCTTTCCCCCAACCCACTGTACGACGCCTATTACGGTTTGATTGACTTCGAGTTCTTTGCCCGTAAGAGGATTGGGGAGGAAGCCGTCGAGTACCTCAAGAAGAACGTGCATCCGCTCGACCTGGCGTTTCGTTTGGCCGACGATCACGGAATCGTGCTTTTGAATGGCGGCGGCTTCGACGCGCCAGACTGGTCCCTGCGCGTGTCCCTCGCGAATTTGGACGACGAGGTCTATGAAGAAATAGGGCGCGGGGTTCGCTCGATTGCGCGCGGCTACCGGGATGCCTTCGAGGCTTCGAAGCACGACGGGAAACCCGAAAAGTCGCAAAAAGCGGCGGGGCGATAGCTCGTCGGCGATTCCGCTTGGCAATCTTCGGCGAACAAGTATTCCCCGTTCAGCCGGGGTTCTCTTGGGCCACATGCCTGAGCGCAGGGAACTTCTTTGGGCTCTGGACGGTCGCACATCTTGGATCCGTTGAACGGTCCAGAGCCGCGCAAAGAAGGAACGGCACATGAAATCGCTTGCGACCGTCTTCACCAAATATCCGGAAATGGCCGTTTATCTGGCAATTGGCATCGGATATTTCATCGGGAAGCTCAAGTTTCACGGTGTGGGGTTTGGAGTTGTGACCGGTTCGCTGTTGGGCGGCGTTTTTATTGGAAATTTCTTTCATGTGCCCGTATCCGATCAAGCGAAGGCGATGCTGTTCCTGTTGTTTCTTTTCGGGATCGGCTATTCGGTCGGACCCGGTTTTTTCCAGAATCTGAAAGGCGATGGGTGGCGATGGGTTCTCCTCGGTGTGTTTGTGCCCGTTGTTGGTCTTTTCGCAGCTTACGTCGTCGCCCGCTTCTTGAAACTGGATCCCGGCTACGCCGCTGGCTTGTTATCCGGCTCATTGACCGAATCTCCGGTAATCGGAACTGCGGGTGAAGCTATCCGTGCCTTGTCCGTTTCAGATGATCAGAAGCAGCAATGGATCTCGCACATCGCGGTCGCCGATGCAATTTGCTACATTTTCGGAACTCTGGGCGTGATCCTGGTGTGCAGCAGCTTCGGACCGAAACTCCTGGGGATAGACCTGCGGGCCGAATCAAAGAAAGTGGAAGACGCTTTGGGCATTAAGCACACCAAACTTGGCGTGTCCTCTGCGTGGCAACCTATCAGCTTTCGAGCGTACACCATTCCGCCGAATGGGCAGGTGGCCGGGAAAACCATCGCTGAAGCCGAAAGATCAGTGTCCGGCGCACGTCTCTTTGTCGAACGCATTCGTCGCAGTGGCGAGATCTTCTCCCCGGTTTCGACCACCGTGCTGGAGGCAGGCGACACGGTTGCCGTTCTTGGAAGGACCGAGGCGTTAATCAATCTGCTTGGTCCTTCCTCCATCGAGGCGACGGATCCAGAATTGCTGGACATTCCCGTGGCTTCCTTTGGGCTTTATGTCACGAGCGACCGCTTCGCGGGGAAAACTCTCCGCGCGATCAACGAAAACACCGATGAAGCGCGCGGCGTTTTGATTCGTCGCATCACTCGAGGCGAGCAATCGATTCCCATTGGCCCGGGCACCGTCGTTCAGCGCGGCGATACGCTTGAAGTATCCGGTCCCCAGGCCGCCGTCGAACGACTTGCGCCCCTGGTTGGCAGAATGATTCATCCCACGGAAGATACCGATTTTATTGTCCTCGGAACAGCAATATTTCTCGGCGTTTTGTTTGGTGCCGTCGTCACGATACCGCTGGGCCATCTAAGGATCACTCTCGGGACCAGTGTGGGTACGTTGCTCGCCGGTGTAATGGTCGGCTGGCTGCGATCGGTGAAACCATGGTTCGGCAAAATACCCGATGGTGCGATTCATTTCATGAAAGACATAGGCTTGGCGGCATTCGTGGCCATGGTGGGGCTCAAGGCTGGCCCGATTTTCATCACGGCTGTGCGACAATACGGCTACATTCTCTTCCTGGGGGGCATTGTGGTGACGCTCACGCCCCTGATTTCTGGCCTCTTTTTTGGCCGCTACGTTGTGAGGCTAAACCCGGTACTGCTGCTCGGTGGACTCGCGGGCGCTCAAACCATGATAGCTGGCGTCGCCGCCGTGCAAGAGAAGTCAGACAGCCCGGTTGCCACGCTGGGTTATTCCTACACCGTTGCGTTCGGACATATCCTGCTCACAACGTGGGGCACCATCATCGTCGCTTTAATGACTTAGGCCGAGCGAGGGTAAATGGCAGATTCCCAGACGTGGAACGAAGTCGATCAGAAAGACTCTCGAAAGCCCCTTTTACTCGGGAGCAGGATCGCCCTTTTTCTCGCGCTCGCGTTTTTCTCAACCCTGCCGGTTCTCGTTAAGCTATTCGCTGCTCCGCAGAATCGGACACTCGTTCTCACCGGACATCCTGGAGAGCTGACCGTAATGGAAATGGGCGGGCGCTACTATGTCGATATCGAAGCATTGACGCGGGTGGCGAATGGTTCAATCAGTTTTAAAGGAAATCAAATGGTATTGAGCCTGTCGCCGCCGACCGCAAATACTCCGGCAACCAATTCGGAGGCGAGTCCATCAACCACGCCTGGATTCTCCAAAGATTTCCTTAAGGCAGGGATCGAGGAGATGTCCGTAATCAGGGAGTGGCGGATTGCCCTGATAAATGCCATTCGCCAGGGATATCCAGTGACGGAAGATTGGGTCGCAAGCTTTCGTGGGCAGGCGCAACAGAACCTCCGGCTGGTTTCCGTAGCCGCCTCAACCGACGCGGACCGAAACGGTCTGCGATTGCTGAACAATGAATTCAACAACATGAAGCAGTTGAGCAATAGATTTGTGGAAGCAAATAGGTCGCGCACCTATGTTTCACCCGATGCCCTGGACAATGACCCCTTAGACCAGAAAATTCTGAGCTGCGCTCACTCCCTGGCGGCCATGGCGGCAAACAACCAGTTCGTGGACGACGGCACCTGCCAATGATTTCCTGAAAGCGATCCGCGGTCGAGAAGAGTTCTGCTTTTGCCCCAGCCAAACGATGGTTTTTCGGACTCCGGTCAAGCGTTAGCCCGCAATAAAAAGGCAACGCGAGGTACCAGCGCATCAGCGCATCTAGCGAACATTTCGTAGAATCTATTGCGCCCGCAAAGATTCGGAAACACTAATCAAATTGTGGGGTGCCACCCGAATGGCCCCGCCGCGTGGGCTGTCAATGTCCGATATCAGAAAGAACGCTAGGGAAACAGCAATCGGTAAGATCAGAAATATGTGCCAATCTCTCCGCCGTGCGCCATAGCCGACCAACAAATTACAACAGACGGCGATGGCCGCCATCAGCGCCCATGCTGCAAGAGGGATGCGGTTCCACCACGCCGCTTGCGTGTATCCTTGCGAGTTCAACACGTCGTTCATGCCGGAAATCACGAGGGCAACAACGGCCGTGGGCTGGCCAGTCGCTGCCGGTCGGACGGTCGCCCACAGCTCATTCTGCAGTTCGGCTGTATCGGTATTAATCTTGGCAAGCCCGCCCCGGTCGCGCGTGGTGTAGAACAGCACGCGCTCATCGACATACATCCTGAGTAGTTCACGTACTCTCGCCCTGTCTCCAGGGGGAAGCAAGTCCGCCCGCACATACTCCGTGCCGATCGCGTTGGCCTCAGCCTCTTCGTAATTCTTGCGCTGATCGTACCGGCTGATGGCCATGGAAAAGCTGAAACCTATGAGGAGTCCGAGCAGGGTCAGCGTTGCGCTGAGGATAATGCCAAAATCATCCCGCTCTTCTTCCACCAAGGGATGGATTTTGCTGCGGACAATGTCACCGACCGCAGCGGCCAGAGACAACAACAGAAACGACATGGCAAACACAAGCAGTGGGAAATTCATCAAAATTGCACCCTCCGTCCACCCAGGCAAAAAAAGGTTTCAATCAGCTAATTAGGTCTCCCCAGCCAGGAATATTGCCAAGCCACAGAGACATTTTGAAAGTTCCCCCCGTACCGAACGTATGCGCCACTGCTGTAGCTTAGTTTTATTGACTGATGCCTGCTTAAAGGGATCGCAGCAGTAGCTCCGACCCGCGAATTCTGCTGAAGAGTGCTGAAGTTTTCTACTCCATTTAGGCTTGTCGTGCCGCCAAACCAATAATTGCCATCGAGAGACACCCAGAGCCGCCGCTTGAAATCGTAGCTGAGGTGCCCCTCGAAAGAGCCGATGGGGCTTTGCGTCTGCGTGTTCGTGCCGGGCGAAAACTGATTGTGCGAAAAGAATTCGGGGTTCGTGGTATAGAGCCAAGCTCCTCCGTATGCATCCAGAATCCAATGCCCCCAGCGCTCGGAAAAGCCGAGCTCGGGTTTGAAGGCCCAGCGGTTGGTGCCGAAATTGATCAGTTTTGTCGGGTCGTATTGGCCAGTCTTCGGAACTAGCCTGAGGCTGATGCCTACAATAGTTCTTTGCCGCCATTTCGTGTATTCGGCGACGTTCATTGCGGGGCCGCCCACGAGATTCACAGAGAAGCGGACAGAGGCCGGCAGGAGCCCGGATCGGTACGCAAGGGCCTCCGCGCCGACAACGGTGCCCCGTAAGTGTCCTATGCCATAGGGTAACGAACCGGTGAAGTTTGCCGTGCGTCCGAAAAGCTTAAGGGAATGGGAGTAATTAAAAATCGTGACATTGACCCTCGCTTGAGCGCCCGTGATGGGGATGGTTCCCTCAAAGACAAGGCTGCCATCAAAAAAGGAATACGTCAGCGTGATCGCATTCGAATGGATGGGCGTAATGACGTAGGCCCGAGGAGCGAGATCCTGAGCATGGCCAACGTTGGCGGCGAGACTGCCGCTGAAACAGACAGTGATCCCGCACAAACCTGCGGTCCAAAAACTCATTCTCACTTATCGATGAACATTATCCTTGAACGACACTGTAAGTATTAACAGTTCCATCTCTAGTCTATAGCGAAGAAAGTGCTAAGGCATCTCGGTGTTTTCGTCGGCCAGAGGCCCTGGTTGTGCGACCTCCGCGAAGGGTTCTGCTGGATAAATCGGCGAGGTGCGCGACACAAACGCGAGGACACGCCGAGGAGGCCTCATCATGGGCGAAACGACAGAAGCGACACGTCTGAGGGAGGCGCGCCTGCAAAGTGTGCCGTGGAAAAAATGGGGGCCATACCTGAGTGAGCGCCAGTGGGGCACCGTTCGCGAAGACTACAGTCAAGATGGCAATGCCTGGGACTATTTCAGTCACGACCAGGCACGATCGCGCGCGTATCGCTGGGGCGAAGACGGGCTCGCGGGTATTTCCGACGATCAACAATATCTATGCTTTGCCCTCGCGTTGTGGAACGGCCAGGACCCCATCCTGAAAGAGCGTCTCTTCGGCCTGACGAACGGTGAAGGTAATCACGGCGAAGATGTCAAGGAGTACTACTTCTATCTGGACAGCACGCCAACGCACTCCTACATGAAATATCTCTACAAATATCCGCAGCGAGCATTCCCATACGACGACCTGGTAAAAAACAACCGGAAAAGAACGCGGAACGAGCTTGAGTACGAGCTGATCGATACTGGCATCTTTGAAGATGATCGCTATTTCGATGTGTTTGTGGAATACGCCAAGGAGAAACCGGAAAACATCCTGGTTAGAATAACGATTTTCAATCGCGGGTCCGAGCCGGCTACGCTCGATCTGCTTCCGACGCTTTGGTTTCGAAATGTTTGGTCCAGGAGACAAGGTGTCCCTCGGCCCGTGCTGCAAAAGGTACCAACCGGGGCAGGCAACAGTGTGATCTCCGCCTCTCACCCTGAATTAGGTGATCGTTTCTTGTACTGTGACGGCGCGGCTCGATTGCTTTTCACCGAGAATGAAACGAATAAGCAGCGTCTCTTTCAAGCGCCTAACCCGACGCCCTATGTCAAGGACGGTATCAACGACTACATCGTCGATCGCCGCGAAGGGGCGGTAAACCCGCAAAACATTGGGACCAAAGCGGCTGCCCATTATCGGTTGACCTTCGGACCGGGACAATTTCAAACCGTTCGCCTGCGTCTCAGCGACGTGGCGCCCCCATTACCGCCGCAACAAGACAGCCAATTCGCTTCTTTTGCGACAAGCTTCGACGTAGTCATGCAGATGCGCGAGCGGGAAGCGGACACGTTCTATGCAGCGGTCATCCCGTCGTCGTTGACCGCCGACGAGGCGAATGTCATGCGCCAAGCGCTTGCCGGGATGTTGTGGTCCAAGCAGTTTTACTACTACGACGTCGACCGGTGGCTCGAGGAGCATGACGTCGATCCTTTCAAAACGAATCGGCGTGCAGCCCCGCGCAACGAGCACTGGCATCACATGTACAACGCGGACATCATCTCGATGCCGGACAAATGGGAATACCCTTGGTACGCCGCTTGGGACTTGGCCTTTCATGTTTTGGCTCTGCGTCTGGTTGACGAAGACTTTAGCAAGCAGCAGTTGGACCTCATGTTGCGCGACCATTATTTGCACCCCAACGGCCAGCTACCTGCGTATGAGTGGAACTTCAGCGACGTCAATCCTCCGGTGCATGCCTGGTCCACGATCTTTGCTTACCGTGTCGAGAAAGCCCGGCAAGGCAAGGGTGACGTGGACTGGCTCGAGCGCAGCTTCCAGAAGCTACTGCTAAACTTCACCTGGTGGGTGAACCGTAAGGACCGCACCGGTAGGAGCGCTTACGAGGGCGGTTTCCTGGGGCTTGACAACGTCGGTGTGTTCGACCGCAGTGCGCCGCTTCCCACCGGGGGATACCTTGAACAAGCAGACGGTACGGCTTGGATGGCGCTGTACTGCCAGAACATGCTAGAGATCGCCCTACAGTTGGCCCTGGAGAGACCAGCTTATACCGAGATGTGCATCAAGCTCGTCGAGCACTTCTTGTGGATTGCCGCGGCGCTGGTACATGGAGGCGAGAATGTTGGAATGTGGGATGAGGAGGACGGTTTTTTCTACGACATCCTGCGGCTGCCCGATGGCAGCGCTCAGCGCCTGAAAGTGCGTTCCATGGTGGGACTGCTTCCGCTGTGCGCCGTCACCGTGCTTGAGGGAGAACCTGTTGAGAAGTACCCGCGGCTCGGCAATGAATTTCGAAGATTTCTATCGAAGCGGCCCGAACTCACAGCTTTCATCCACGATCCAACGAAAACAGGTTGTATTGGCCGGCGGCTGGCCTCTATCTTGAACGAGAGCAAGCTTCGCAAGGTTCTCTCGAAGATGCTGGATGAGAATGAGTTTCTAAGTCCCTACGGCATTCGTGCTCTGTCCCGTTACCATGCCGAGCATCCTTACATTTTTCGTTCGGGTGATCAGGAGTACCGCGTGTCGTACTTGCCGGCAGAATCCGATAGTGCCATGTTCGGGGGCAATTCCAACTGGCGCGGTCCGATTTGGATGCCCGTCAACGCTCTGCTCATCCGCGCCCTGTTGCAGTATTACATGTACTACGGGAATGGTTTTATTGTAGAGTGCCCGACCGGGTCGGGGCGGCAGATGACGTTGTATCAGATCGCGCAAGAGTTGGCGCGCCGTCTCGCCAACATTTTCTTGCTAGACCAAGACGGTCGCAGGCCGGTGTACGGACGAACCAAAAAGTTTCAAGAAGATCCCCACTGGCGAAATTGCGTCTCGTTCTACGAGTACTTCCACGGCGACAACGGCGCCGGCCTGGGAGCGAGCCACCAGACCGGGTGGACGGGTCTGATTGCCGGCATCATGCATCTGTTTGCGACGACTACGCCCGAACAGGCTCTTGAGCTTGGCAAGGTCGCCGCAGTCACCAGCGCTTTGGAGGCGGCCCTAGCAGCGGCGCATGCCAAGGCTGGCGCCGCTTCCGGTCGCGGTTGACCCGCCAATAGGACGTAGTTGAAAAGCCCCGGTCTTTGAGGCTGCCGACACTGGCAAGAATGCCTCGGCGACAGCTAGACTTTACCTCATGATGCAACGGCGCGCCTAGGGACACTGGGCGTCAGGAGAAGAGGGGAGACCATGAAAGCAGTCATTGTATTAATCACGGCAGTTCTCATCGCGGCGTGGGGGTGCGGAAAAATCTCATCTTCGGTTGAGGCGCAGAATCCGCCGCAGTTCAGCGGAACTTTCGCCTTTGGGAACGGACCGCTCGTTGGAGCCACCACCGCCACTAACGGTAGTCTCACCGGCAACATGGTCTTTGCAGGTTCCTGTCTTGCTCAAATCACGGGCACATATCAAGAAACGGGGCCGACCGCCTTTGGACAACTGACCGCCACACCTCTGACAGCCACGCCTCCAGCCACAACGACGTGCCCAGGCACGCCTGTTGTGTTTAGCTTTTTCGTGGCATTAAGCTCTAGCAAAGCGTATTTCAGCTTCAGCGTCGCGGGCACGAACAATCAATTTTCAGAAGAAGGATTCAAGTAATGGTACGAAGCAGATGCTCGTCAAGGAGAAAGTGGGCCGAAGGGAGGCACAACCTGCGCCCCGGCTACGCTGGCCCGCCAACAACTAGAACTTCTCAGCGACAAAGTGTCTCGCCCTTAGCGGGGCCTGGTCGTCATAACTCTCTTTATCCTTACGCTTAGGCAACTTCACTGTTTCGCGGGGCACCTTACCGTAAGGGATCATGCTCAACAAATGTGAGATGCAGTTAAGCCGGGCTCTCCTCTTATCGTCCGAACGAACGATGTACCAGGGCGCATGCTTTGTATCAGTGGCTTTCAGCATCTCATCGCGCGCTCGCGAGTACTCATACCAGCGGCGAAATGATTCCAGGTCCATCGGACTTAGCTTCCATTGACGAACCGGATCGCTGATGCGGGCCTCAAATCGGCGCTGCTGCTCTTTCTTTCCAACCTCCATCCAGTATTTAATGAGAATAACACCGCCATCCACGACGTAATTCTCGACTACGGGGCAGAGCTCCAAGAACCTGCTGTGTTCCTCCTTCGTGCAGAAACCCATCACATATTCCACGCCAGCACGGTTGTACCAGCTTCTATCGAAGATTACGATCTCTCCCGCCGCAGGGAAATGCCTGATGTAGCGCTGGATGTATATTTGGCTCTTTTCCCGATCGGATGGAGCGGGCAGTGCTACAAGGCGGAACACCCGTGGGCTGACCCGTTCGGTAATCGCACGAATGGTGCCGCCTTTGCCTGCGGCGTCACGACCTTCAAACACCACGACGACACGCAGACCCTTATATTTGACCCAGTCCTGAAGCTTGCAAAGTTCAGCTTGAAGTCTGCTGAGCTCCTTTTCGTATTGTTTGCGCTTCAAACGGCCGTTAGCCTTGCCGTCATCCTTATTTCCCATCGCGAATCACTCCTCCCGCAAAGCGACTACCCGGGATAGGGGTATCCCTTGGCCAGTACCTTCTCAAGGGCGGCATCGTGGCCATAGAGATCATCGAAGAAATGTACCCGTCCCTCTTCATCGACGACGGCCGTGCCGTAGAGGATGAGCACAGGGATCGGCTTGGTCAGGTTCACCTGGAAATTATCCTCTCCACCCTGCATCGCAGCGCGAACGCGCTCCAGACTCCACTCGGGCCTGTCTTTTAGAACCCAAGCAGCCAATTCGGCGGGCTTCTCCACG
>WNGG01000130.1_pt1 | contig 77166 bp, 59 predicted proteins | sample 5400661 | NCBI WGS metagenome assembly WNGG01 (sample SAMN13153372, study PRJNA577476) | soil metagenome | isolation source: 100 cm soil or saprolite under Garry oak tree replicate 1 | place: USA:California | collected 2016-06-15
ACCACCGGCAGCCCCGCCTCGACGATCGCGATCGGGCCGTGCTCGAAGTCCGCCACCGACCAGGCGCGCGCCAGCACGTAGCTCGTCTCGCTCAGCTTCAGCGCCACCTCTTCCGCGGTCGAGAAGTTGAAGCCGCGGCCAAGGACGATCGCGCGTGGACCGAGCAACGGAGGGACGAGAGCTTCGATGTCGTTCTCGCTCTCGAGGGCACGCGCGATCGCCTGGGGCACGCGTTGCAGCGCCGACTCGAACAAAGCGTCGGGGTCGAGAGCCTGCGAGATCAGCGCGAGGGCGACGAGGCTCGCCGTGTAGGTCTTCGACGCTGGAACGCTGACCTCCTCGCCAGCTTCGAGGGGCAGAACCAGCTCGGCCGCGCGGGCTAGCCTGGACTCGGCGACGTTGGTGATCGCGATGGTCAGCGAACCCTGCCGCCTGGCTTCCTCGACGACCGCGACCACATCGGGTGATTCGCCCGATTGCGAGATCCCGATCACAGACTGCCCGTCCAGTCGCGGCGGACGGGCGTAGTGAGTGAACAGCGAAGGCGCGGCGAGCGCGACCAACTTTTGGTTGCGCACTCCGAAGAGATATTTGGCGTACAGCGCCGCGTGGTCGGAGCTTCCGCGCGCCGCGATGACGAATCCGCGAGGCGCGGCGGCCCTGATTCTTTCGCCGATCTTGCTCGCCGCCCCGGCGCCGCGCGCGAGCAGACGCGCCACGACCTCCGGCTGCTCCGCGATCTCGGTCCGAAACTTGCTCACGCCCGGAGCAGCTCCTCGGCCAGCCGCAGCGCCCCCTCGACCGGAGGCTCGACCAGCCTGATGCACGGCGACGTCAGGCGCTCGCGGAGAGCGGCCTCCAGGCGGGGCTGGTTGAGCAACAGACCTCCCGCCAGCACGACTGGGCCGTCCACGCCGAGCGCCTCGCGCAAATCGCGGACCAGCTTCGTCAACGCGTCCGCGGCACCACTGACGATCTCTCGCGATGCCCCGTCCATGTCGTACGTGTCGAAGACCGCCGACGCGGCCGCGGCATCCCCATCCGCCCCGTTGCGCCTCACCACCGTCGGCGCGGCGACCATACGCGACCGACCCTGTGCCCGCGACCAGCGCGATGCCAGCGGCGATGCCGGCGGCGGCGAGGACCAGGCGCGTGTCGTGGACCACCGCAAGCCGGCAGTCCGGAAGCATGCGCCCGAGCAACGCCTCGAGCCGGGCGCGGGCGGCCGGTATCTCGGCGCCCGCGGCGCCCGCGCAGCATGCCTGCGGGTGCGCGTCGCCAAGCCGCCCCAGCAGCGCCGCCAGGCGATCGTCGACGAGGCTCCACTCGAGGGTGGCGACGTTGGCGCCTGGCCCTTCGACGTCGACCGAGATGTGTCCGTTCGCGCGCAGCCTCGCGCGGCTCGAGGATCCGCCGATGTCGAGGCCTAGGAGGGTTGGCGGAATTTCACCACCCCTCGAATCATCGTCAGCCTGATGCGCATCTCCGCGTCCATCACGACCAGGTCTGCGCATGCGCCCTCGGCAATGCGTCCCAGGCCTCGCTCGCCCAGCACCCTCGCGGGCACGGCCGAGGCCAGGCTGATCGCGCGCGAGAGGCTCATCCCCGGGAGTCGCGCCATCAACCGGACGAGGTCCGGCATGCTCGCGGCGCTGCCGGCAAGGGTTCCGTCCTTCAGCCGCACGACCCTGCCGTCGCTCACCACCGGACGGCCGGACAGGGCATAAGTGCCTGGCGGCGCGCCCGCCGCCGATGTCTGGTCGGTGGTCAGGGCGACGCGCCCGCCGCCTTTTACGCGCAACAGTTGCTCGCAGACAGACGCATGGACGTGCTCACCGTCGGCGATCAGACCCACCGTGACGCGAGTGTCAAGCAGCAGAGCGAGCGCAATCCCTGGCCGACGGTGGTGCACAGGCGGCATCGCGTTGTAGATGTGGGTCGCAAACCGAACTCCGGCCGCGATCGCCTTGCGTCCCTGCTCGAAATCTGCACCAGTGTGTCCTGCCGCGACCACGATGCCGGACCGATGCAGTCGCTCCGCCGCCGCGAGGGCGCCCGGCAGCTCAGGAGCGAGCGTCACCAGCCGCGGCCGCGCCGCCTCGATCACATCGACGTTTTCGGGCGTCGGCTCGGCGAGGTGTGCGCGGAGGTGGGCGCCCCTGAAGGAGGGGTTGAGAAACGGCCCTTCGATGTGCGCGCCAAGGACGCGGGCCCCTTGCGCTTCAGAGGCCGCACCGGCGGTCGCGGCAAAGTCGGCGCCGACCTCTACCGGCGCCGAGATCAGGGTGGGGAGGAACGCTGTGACGCCAGTTGCCGGCAGGGCATCCGACAGGGCCGCGATCGAATCCGCGCCCGCGGCCGCGTCGTGACCGGCGTAACCGTTGACCTGGAGGTCGATGAATCCCGGGGCGATGATCTCGCCCGGAGCCGCCACCACCTCTTCGTCGGGGCGGCTCGGGGGGTCGCCTCGCCCGACCCAGGTGATGACCTCGCCTTCCACCAGAACGCTGTCCGCCGCGCCGGCGCCGTGGAGGGCGCCGCGGAACAGGGTCCTCATGATCCCTGCACGCGACCGCCGGCAAGCACCGCCTTCAAGTCGCCCTCCGCGCTGTTGAGCAGCGCGCGCGCCTCTTCGGCGTGGACGCCGCGTCGCAGCATGACGATCGCGACCTTGGGGTTTCCGTCGGCCGCCTCCAGCGCGCGTAACGAGTCCTCGCGCGTTGCCCCGCCGAGGCCCGCGACCACCAGGGTGGCGCGCGCCCGCAGCTTTTCATTGCCCACGACGACGCCAACCATGCGGCCCCGGTGCGTGTGGGCTAGGCGCGTGAAGACTGCGGTGCTGAGCATGTTGAGGACGAGCTTCTGCACCGTGCCTGCCTTGAGGCGCGTCGAGCCGGCGATGACCTCGGGCCCGGTCTCGACCTCGATCGCGATGTCCGAGGCGCGGCCCAGAGGCGATCCCGGATTGCAGCTGATCGCCACCCGCAGCGCGCCCGCCGCGACCGCTTGATCGAACACGCCGAGCGCGAACGCCGTCCGCCCGCTCGCGCTGATGCCGACGGCCACGTCGCGTTCGCCCAGCTGAGCGTTGCGCGCGACATCCTGGCCAAGATCGCGATCGTCCTCGTCCGCAGGCGCTTCCGCCGCATGGGCCTGCACGACATCCGCGTCGACACCGAACGTGGCGGGGCACTCGGCGGCGTCCAGCCTGGCGATGAGTCCGCTCGTCCCGGCGCCGAAGTAGTGCAGACGCCCCCCGCCACGCAGCCGCGCGGCAATCTCGTCGACCGCGCGAGCGATCACGTCGAGCTCCGGCGCGATCGAGCGGACGGCTTCGACGTCTTCGGCGTGCATGAGCCCTACGAAGTCGCGGGGGGTGAGGTCGTCGAGCTCGTCCGCGCGCGGGTGAAGGTTTTCGCTCACGCGATGGCCGACCCGTCGGGAACAGCGAGAGATTCGGCGAGCCAGGTGGCCCAGATGCTAGGCGCCGACGAGCACCGCAGCGAGCGCATTCTCCATTCGCGAGCGAGGAGCGCAGGAGGCAACGACGCAGGTGGGCCCCATGGGCGCCGAGGATCCGCTGGGCTCGACGGGGCGGTCATCTTGTGAGCACCTCGGCGGCGGCTTCTGCGCAGACCCGAGCCGAGCCGTGAGTCGCGATGTACGCCATTGCCCCTCGCGGCCTGCAGATGGGAACCCCCATCTCAACGAGGATGGCGTCAGGCCGGCGCGCGAGCAGCGCGTCGACCATCACGGCCTGTTCCGGCCGGCGGTGAAGATCGCGGACGACGAGCACGAGGCTCCTGCCATTCGACTCGTCCAGGAGCACGGCCAGATCATGCGCCGCGGGATCGACGTCGACCGCCGTTACCCTCACGCCCCTGGCCGCGAGCGCGCCGCCGACGCCCCATGGCACATCGCCCGCTGCGATGGAGGCGGTCGATTCGAATCGCAGCACCGCGGCGTCCGGGCCGACTTTGACGGCTCCATGCGCTCGAATCGCCAGCCTCGCCGCGACGGCGCCGGCATCGCCTCGCGGGGCAACTCCAGCTACACGAGCTGCCCTCCAGGCGGCCACGGCGTCCACACGCGACGCGGCCTCCCGAAGACGGCTCTCGCCGAGGCGGCCCCGCGCAACCGCGGCTGCCACAGCGTCGACGATCTCGTCGACCACCCCCTCGTCAGCACATCCGCCTCCGATGCAGAGCGCGTCGCAGCCCGCGATGAGAGCCTGGACAGCCCCCTCGGCGATCCCGATCCCACGGCTCAGGCCCTGCATCTCGAGGCCGTCGGTGATGGCAAGGCCCTGGAATCCAAGCTCGTCGCGAAGGAGGCCGGTCATGATCCGTGGGCTGAGCGTCACGGGAGCATCGTCGATCGCGGACACCACGACGTGCGCGCTCATGATCGATTGGACCCCGTACTCGATCGCGGATGCGAACGGCCCCAGAGCCCGCAGATGTGGATCCTCGGCGACGGCCGGAAGGTCGAGGTGCGAGTCGATTGCTGTGTCGCCGTGCCCTGGGAAATGCTTGGCGCAGGACGCGACGCCGGCGTCCTGCATTCCTTCTATATAGGCAGTTGTATGGCGGGCGACGGCCGCCGCGTTGGATCCGAAGGAGCGCACCCCGATCACCGGGTTCTGCGGATTGCTGTTGACGTCGGCTACGGGAGCCAGGTTGAGATCGATCCCGCAAGCCGCCAGCTCGGCGCCGATCGCGGCCGCCACGTCGCGTGTGAGCGAGACGTCGTCGGCGACCCCGAGAGCAAGGTTGCCCGGGTACGAGCTTCCGGTCCGGGCCTCCAGCCGCGTCACATCGCCTCCTTCTTCGTCGATGCAGACAAGCAATCCCGGGCGCGCGCGATGCAGCTCGGCCGCGAGGCCGGTCAATTGCGGTTTGCTCTCGAAATTGCGGGCGAAGAGGATCACGCCGCCCAGTCCATCGGCGGCGCGGCGAAGCACCCAATCCGGTGCCCGCACGCCTTCAAAACCAGGCAGGATGCATCGCAGCGCGACCGCCTCGATGGACGTCATCCCTTCACCGCGCCCGCTGTAAGGCCACCGGCCAGGTAGCGCTGCAGGATGAGGAAGAAGGCCACGACCGGCAAACCGGTCAACGTCGCGGCGGCCATGAGCGGCCCCCACTCCGGGCCGTGGTTCGTGGTGAACGACGCGAGCCACACCGTGAGGGTCTGGTTGCCGGGGCTCGACAGGAGGACGTACGCCACGATGTATTCGTTCCACGCCTGGATGAACCCGAAGATCGCGGTGGCAACCAGGCCGGGTCCAACGAGCGGAAAAGTGATCCGCAGGAACGCGCCGACTCGAGTGCAGCCGTCGATCATCGCCGACTCCTCGAGCTCCGCTGGGATGTTCGCGACGAACCCACGCAGCGTCCACACCATGAACGGAAGGACCACGGCGAGATAGACCGCGATCACGCCTGGCAGCGCGTCGGTCTGGCCGACGCTGTCCAGCATCAGGTACAGCGGGATGATCAAGGCGTTGAGCGGCACCATCTGGACGCCGATGATCATCACAAGGAACGCAGTACGGCCTTTGAAGCCGAAGCGAGCCGTCGCCACCGCGGCGAGAAACGAGATCGCAAGCGCGAGGGCCAGCATCACGCCGACGACGAGCAGGCTGTTCTTGACGTCGTCGAGGAAGAAGGGCCGCGCGATGGCGTCCTGGAAGTTCTGCAGCGTGAAGGGTGCCGGGAACCACTTCGGCACCAGGGTCAGGATGTCGCGGCCGGGTTTGAAGGCCGTCGCCACCATCCAGTAGATCGGGAACAACATCACGACCGCGACCGCGACACCGATCGCGTCGTACAGCACCTGAGTCACACGCTGCCGCACGTGGACCTGAAGGTTGACCTCGGTCGCCGCGCGCGCGCGGCCGGAGCGGATTCCCTGCGCGGTGCCCGGCGCGATCATGCGATCTCCGCCACCTTCACGGTTTCGCGCACGTAGAAGAAGGTGACGAACACCAGCACCAGAACCATCAGGACAGCGATCGCCGCGCCCAATCCGTATTGGGTCACGCCGAACGACTCCCGGTAAGAGTAGATCGCGATCGTGAAGTAGTCGGAGCTGGGCCGCTGGTTGAGCATCACGTAGATCTGGTTGAAGACCCCGAAGTCCCAGATCGTCGAAAGGCAGGTGACGATCAATCGCGCCCCAGACGACGACCACCACCAGAACGCCCAGCCCCTGCACAGGGTTGTCGAACCAGTTGTGGTGGATGAAGTTGCCGAGGTGTAGCTGGGTGAGCAGGTAGTTGATGACGCCGAACTCGTAGTCGAACATCCACTGCCAGATGTCGACGCTGACGATCACAGGCGTCGCCCAGACGAAGACGAGCGAGCTCATGACCAGGATGCGTACGGCCGACCGCACCTTGAGCAGCAAAAGGGCGATCAGGGTGCTCAGGACGACGGTCAGGGCGACGCACGCGAACGTGAAGAGCAGGGAGCGGACGATCACCTGGTGAAACAGCGGGTCGACGAGGATCGCCCGGTAGTTGTCCAGGCCCACCCAATCGCCCGCGTGGTGGATGAGCTCGCGCAGCCCGTAGTGCTGGAGCGAGAGCCAGACCAGCATGCCGAGCGGGAAGGCGAGGATGCCGGCGATCACGAGCACGCTCGGGCTGATCAACGCGTACGGAAGGATGTTGGCCCGCAGCCAGGCGCGATACCGGGGTGACGGAGAAAATGGAGGGACCGGCTCGAGGTCAGGCGCCGCGACCGCCATACCCATCGAGCCAGCCCCCTTTTACTTGTGGTTCGTCAGAGCGGCGCTAGCCGCCGCCGTTGAGGATCGACGTGATCCGGCTGCTGGCCGAACCTGTCGCCTCGGGAATCGTCTGCTGCTTCGTGAATATCTTGACGAGCATGTCGGGAAGCACGTTGGCGTTCTCGACGCTGGCCCAGTTCTTCGAGTTGGGGACGAACCGGCTGTTCTTGGCCGCGCCGAAGAACACCTGGTTGAGCCCGGTGCCAAGACCCAGCAGCGAGGTCGTGTTCGGGATGACTCCGCCGACGGTCGCCATGTCCGTCATGTGCTTCTGGCCCGTGAGCATCCCGATCCACGCGTTGGCGAGGTCGATGTGCTTGCTCCTGGCCGCGACCGCGAGGTCGGAACCGCCGAGGAATACGGGGGCGGTCTGGCCCGAGTTGTGGCTCGGGATCGGGAACGCGCCCAGCTTGTCCTTGAGGGCCGGGTTGCCGGCCTTGGGGTCTGTGATCACGCCGACTTCCCAGCCGTTGGCGATGATCATCGCGATGTGACCCTGGGCAAACGCCGCGTCCTGCTTCGCCTCATCGCCCGTCTTGTCGGCGCGCGAGAGTGCGTCGACGAGGCTCTGCAGCTTGACCAAGCCCTGCTGCGAGCCGTCGGCGTTCAGGCTGCCCTGCCACTTGTCGCCTGACTGGGTGGCGATGTTCCCGCCGAAGTCCCAGACAAAAGGAAGCGCCGCGTACCAGTACTTGCCAGGGAAGTACAGAGCGGAAAAGTTCGGGTCGGAGCTGTGCGCTGTCATCAGCTTTTGGCCCACGGTGAGCAGGTCGTCCATGCTCGTCGGAACCTGGACGTTGGCCGCCGTGAAAAAGTCCTTGCGGTAGATGATGGCCCGGCTGCCCGCGTAGTAAGGGACGCAGTACAGCTTGCTGTTCACCGTGCAGGAGTCCGTCAGGGACTGCAGCCAGGTGTTGGAGTTGTCAAAGCTCGACTTCTTGCCGCTGATGTTCTCGAGCGCGTCGGCCGCCGCGTACTTGGCCACCAGCGTGTTGCCCAGCTCGATGACATCCGGCGGGTTGCTTCCGCCAAACGCGGTGTCGAGCTTGGTCCCGATGTCGCCCCATTGCTGGATCTCGACCTTCACGGTCACCTTCGGATACTTGGCGTTGAAGTCGGCGTTGACGCTGTCGATCACGCTCTGAGGCGCGCTGCCGTTCATCAGCCATACCGTCAGGGTCCCGGTCTGGTCAGCCGGGTTTGTCGTTGTCCCTGTGCTTCCGCCGCAGGCGGTCGCGATGACAGCCACGGCGACTGTGACCACGCTTAACCATGTCCTTGTCAATTTCATCTAGGCACTTTCCCCTTATTTCTTGAATGTGGCGCCGGGGCGCCGTTGTCCTGGTCGCCTCTCGATTCGCTCCCCGCCTTACCACGCGAGGCGCCGGCCGAGCGCCCGTTGCGGCTTCGCTGCGGAACAAGCTCGGCGACCAGGCGATAACGGTCGCCGCGATAGATGGAGCGGACGAACTCGACGATCCGCCCTGACTCGGAGACGGTCGTCCGCTCGAAAAGGAATGCAGGCGTGTGCAGCGGGACTCCGAGCACCTCGGATTCCTCGTCGCTTGTCACCGTCGGCTCGATGGACTGAGTGCCGGACGCGATCGTGATCCCGTAGCGCTCGCGGAGCAGCTCATAAAAGGAGTGGTCTTCGAAGTCGGCGCGGGTCAGGCCGGGCACGAACGCCTCGGGTACGTGCAGCACCTCCATCGCCATCGGCTTCGAGTCCGCCAGGCGGAGACGCTTGACACGGATCAGCCGCGTCTCGGGGGAAACCTCGAGGCGGTGGGCGAGGCGTGCACCGGCAACGGTGGTCGTGAGCTCGAGCGTCTTACTGCCCGGCGTCATGCCGCGGCGGCGCATGTCGTCGCTGAACGACGTGAGGGTGAGCGGCTGGGCGATCTTCGGCTCGGTCACGTAGGTGCCGCTGCCGTGGCGGCGGTCGAGGTGGCCGTCGCGCACCAGCTCATCGAGCGCGGCACGGAGGGTCAGCCGGGAGACGCCGAGGTCGATGGCGAGCTGCCGCTCCGCCGGGATGGGCTGGCCCACCGCGATCGACTCGACCAGGTCGAGCACGCGGTCGCGCGTCTCCTCCTGCTTGCTCATGGAAGTGGTACTACCCTCCAACCCTGCGCCACGGCGGTAGTAAAGCACAAAACCGGGAAGTGGTCAATACCACTTTTAGCTCGGGCGGCCGGCGAGCCCCTTGTGGGTCAGCTTTGAGCGCAGCCTGGCACGTGCGCCGGCGGTCGCGTCCAGCTCATCGAGCCCGATCAGCGCCGCGCCCAGCACGGGCGGCGCCTCCAGGTGGAGGATCTGCGCCTGCGGAGCCTGGCGGCGAACCCCGGCGGTGATCCTGGCGATCAGCTTGTCGTCCGCCGCGCGCAGGACGCCGCCGCCCAGCACGACGTGGACATCGTGGTCGCTCAGGTGGAGCCGCTTGATCGCCGCGTTGGCGGTGACCACGATCTCCAGCGCCATCTCATCGATCAGCCCTTGCGCCACACGGTCCCCGGCGCCGGCCGCCTGGAAAACCAGCGGGGCGCCCTCGCTCAGCCTGTAGCTGTCCAGCTTGCCGGTGTAGACCGCCTCCATCACCGCGGTGGGCCGCGACATCCCGAAGTGCGCAGGCACGAGCTGTTCGAGCAGCGTCCGCGGGCCGCGGCCGTCGCGGGCGCGGATCGCGGCACCGAGGGCGCTGCGCCCCAACCAGCCGCCGCCGTGAGCGCGATCCCCGGAAAGCTCTCCGAACGACGGGAAGCGCACCGAGCGCCCGTCCGGGCCGACGCCCGCGCAATTCATGCCGGTGCCGCACACGACGGCGACGCCCCACTTCCGATCGGTCCCAGCACGGAGGACCGCGAACGTGTCGTTACGGACGATTGTCTTGCGCGTCCATCCCTGGCCCTCGAGCTCGGCCGCGATCCGGCGGTCGTCGATCGGAATGTCGGCCCCGGCGAGGCAGAACACGCCGAGCGCGGCGATCGCCGGTGAGCTGTCGACTCCCCGGCGGCGAGGGATCGCCTTGATCGCGTCCGTCAGCGAATTGAGTGAGCCGTTGTATCCGAGGCCAAAGTGGAAGCTGCCCCGGCGGCGCATGGCCGCGAGCACGGTACCCCTCACGTCGACCAGCGCCAGGTCGGCTTTCGACGCGCCGCCATCGACCGCCAACACCGTCTTATCAGGAAACATCCCTAACAATTTCTGCATATTCTCGCGTACGATGCCGCGAAGTGGGGGTCAAGATTGCAGTCGTCGGCGGCGGCAGCACATACACGCCGGAGCTGATCGAAGGATTCCACTCGCGGCGCGACCGCCTGCCGGTCGACGAGCTCGTCCTGCACGACGTCGACGATGAGCGGCTCGAGGTGGTCGGAGGGCTGGCGCGGCGCATTCTCCAGAAGCACGAATGGCCAGGCACGCTCGTCGTCACGAGGGACCGTGAGCGGGCGTTGGACGGCGCCAGCTTCGTCATCGTCCAGCTCCGGGTCGGGGGCCAGGCCGCCCGCCTTGTTGACGAGACGTTGCCACTCGAGTTCGGCTGCATCGGACAGGAGACAACCGGCCCGGGAGGATTCGCCAAAGCCCTGCGCACGGTCCCCGTAGTGCTCGACATCGCCGAGGAGACCGAGCGGCGCGGCGCTCCCGGCGCGTGGCTGATCGACTTCACCAACCCGGTCGGCATCGTCATGCAAGCCCTGCTCGACCACGGCCATCGGGCGATCGGCCTGTGCAACTCGGCGATGGGATTCCAGCGCAAGTTCGCCCAGCTTCTGGACGTCGGGCCGGAGCGCGTCTCCCTCGACCACGTCGGGCTGAACCATCTGACCTGGGAGCGGGCGGTGTACGTGGACGGCGAAGACCGCCTCCCCGAGCTCATCCAGCGAGCCGCCGGCGAGATCGCCTCGAACATCGGGCTCCCGGTGGACCTGATCCGCCTGCTGCACGCGGTCCCTTCCTACTACCTGCGCTACTTCTACGCGACCGATGAGGTGCTCCGAGAGCAGGTTTCGGGTGGCAAGCGCTCGCGGGCGGAAGAGGTGATGGAGATCGAACGCGGGCTGCTCGAGATGTATCGCGATCCAGGCCTCACCGAGAAGCCGGCGCTGCTGGAGCGCCGGGGCGGGGCTTACTACAGCGAGGCCGCGGCCCAGCTGATCGCCTCGCTGCAGGCAGATACCGGAGATCAGCAGGTCGTCGACATCCGCAACGACGGCGCGCTGCCAGATCTTCCCGACGACGCGGTGGTCGAGATCCCGGCGCGCGTCGGCGCGGGAGGCGCGCAGGCGGACTCTCTCGCCGCGCTCGCGCCGGAGATGCTCGGGCTGGTCCAGCAGATAAAGGCGTACGAGCGGCTCGCTGTCAGGGCTGCGGTGGACGGCGATCGCGCGGCCGCGCTGAAGGCGCTGCTGGCGAATCCCCTGGTCGGCCAGTACAAGATTGCCAAGCCTCTTCTCAACGCGCTGCTCGAGGCGAACCGCGCTCATCTTCCCCGCTTTTTCAAGGATTGAAGGGGCTTCTTGACGCGGGCGCTCGGCGTGGTTAAGGTTTCGGTAAGGAATTCTTCCTAACTATGGATGCCATCCCGGCCGCAACCGCTCGCCGACCGCATCAGGGAGTTCTGCGCGGCACGTCGCCAATCACCGTCGGCACGCCAAGCCTGCTGCGGGCGATCAACGAACGCACCGTGCTGGACCTGATCCATCGCCAGGGTCCTCTCTCGCGTGCACAGGTCGCTCGGGTCAGCGGGCTGTCCAAGCCGACGGTCTCGCTGGCGCTGACCGGGCTGCTCGAAGCCGACCTCGTCCGAGAGGTCGGCAGGTCCCGCGGCGAGCGCGGGCCGAGCGCGCTCTTGTACGAGCTCAATCCGATGGCGGGTTGGGTCGTCGGAGTCGACATTGGACGGAAGTGGGTCCGCGCCGCGATCGCGGACATCGCGGGGACCATCGTCGCCCGGCGCGACGAGCACGCCAGGGTCAGCAGCGCGAAAAGCCTGATCGGCCAGGTCGGCGCCATCGCCCGCCGGCTCGCGACCGAGGCGGGCGTGCAGTGGTCGCAGGTGACACACGCGACGCTCGGCAGCCCCGGAGTCTTCGACCCGGCGCACGGCTACGTCGCGATGGCGCCCAACCTTCCCGGGTGGGGCCGCACGGGCCTCGTCCAGGCCGTCCGCGAGGAACTGGGGACCAACGTCAGCTTCGAAAACGACGTCAACCTCGCGGCGCTCGCCGAGCGCACCCATGGTCTCGGCCGCAACGTGCACAACTTCGTCTTCCTGTCGATCGGAACGGGGATCGGCATGGCCTTGATGATCGACGGCCACCTCTACCGAGGCGCGCACGGCGCCGCCGGCGAGGTCGCCTACATGCCGATCGGCAAAGGCGATCCGCGCGACCCCTCGAACCGGAGACGCGGCGTGTTCGAGGAAGCGGCCGCCGCCGCGGGGATCGTGCGTACCGCACGCCGCCTGGGCATGCGCCCTCCGCTGACGCCCGAGCGGATCTTCATCGCGGCCCGACGCGGTAACGGAGTCGCCGCGCGGGTCGTCCAGAGCGAGGCGGCGATGCTGAGCCTCGCCATCGCCACGGTCACGCCGGTGCTGGACCCGGAGCTGGTGATCCTCGGCGGCGGCATCGGAAGGAACGGCGACCTGCTGGTGGAACCGATCGAACGCGAGCTCCGACAGCTGATGCCATTCCGACCCAGGATCGCGGTGTCCGCGCTGGGCGAGGACGCTGTTCTGCGTGGAGCGGTTGCGACCGCGCTCGAGATTGCTCGCGACCACGTGTTTGCGCGGCAACCCGCGCGGCACGCGCAAAAGGCGGCCGTATGAGGGCACGCCGATCTGAGCTGGACATCACGGGCGCGCGGAATGATTGGACATTCAGGAGGAAAGCTATGAGACGACGCGACCTTTTCATCAGCTCCCTGGCGGCGCTCGCGCTGCTGGCGGGCGCCTGCGGAGGTGGTTCGTCGGGCAACAACAACAACGCCCAGAAGACAGTCGGGGGCGTGCTGACGATCGACAACGAGAGCGGTGCGCTGTGGCAGTGCGACTTCAATCCGTACAACGGCTCGGTGAACGGCCAGTCCTTCGGCGCCCTGTACGAGCCGCTCGTCTACGACAACCTCCTGAACGACAAGAAGACGCCCTGGCTCGCGAGCGACTACCAGTGGAGCACGGACAACAAGACGCTGACGTTCACCATCCGCTCGGGCGTGAAATGGACGGACGGGCAGCCTTTCACCGCCGCCGATGTCGTGTTCAGCTTCGCGCTGTTGAAGCAGCACCCGGAGGCCGACCTGCAGTCGGACTGGCAGGTCATCCAGAGCGTCATCCAGCAAGGCGACGACAAGGTCGCCTTCACCTTCAACCAGTCGGCGGTGCCGAACTTCTACCAGATCGCCGGACAAACCGCGATCGTGCCCCAGCATATCTGGTCGGCGTTCAAGGACCCGGCCGCGCAGGTGGTCAAGGACCCCGTCGGCACGGGCCCGTTCACGATGAGCGCCTGCACAGGGCAGAACATCACCTACAAGCGCAACCCCAACTACTGGCAGAAAGGGCTGCCCTACCTGGACACCGTCAACTACCCGGCGTTCCTCGACAATGACCCGGCCAACGCGTTCCTCGCCGCGGGCCAGGCGCAGTGGGGCGGCCAGTTCATCCCGAACATCGACACCTACTACGTCGCCAAGGACCCGAAGAACAATCACTACTGGTTCCCGCCGATCGACAACATCAACGTCTGGTTCAACACAACGCTCGCGCCACTAAACAACAAAGCCGTGCGGCAGGCGCTCGCCTACAGCATCGACCGCCCCTCGGTGTCTCAGAAGGGCGAGTTCGGCTACGAGCCCCCAGGCAACCAGACCGGTGTCCTGTCGCCGACGTTCGACAGCTGGATCGACAAAGCCCAGGCGGACACGTACGGCTACAAGTTCGACGTGGCCAAGGCGCAGGGCCTCCTGCAGCAGGCGGGGTTCACAAAGGGCAGCTCGGGCATCTTCCAGGACTCGTCCGGCAAGAAGCTGTCCCTGTCGATCATCAACATCGCCGGCTATACCGACTGGGTGGCTTCGGTCCAGGTCATCCAGGACAACCTCAAGCAGGTGGGCATTGAGCTCAAACCGGTCAACCTCGAGGCGACGGCCTACTTCGACAAGCTGTTCACCGGCAACTTCGAGCTCGCCTACGGATCGGTAAACACCTCACCTGGACCGAGCCCCTACTACGAGCTCCGCAACACTCTGCACAGCGCGACCACGGCGGCGATCGGGCAGACCGCGGCGGGCGACTATGGCCGGTACAAGAATCCGGCGCTCGACGCGCTGTTCGACCAGTACGGGGGCACCACCGATCCAGCCAAGCAGCACGACCTCATCAAGCAGGTCGAGAAGATCATGCTCGAAGACGTGCCCGTCATCCCGGTGACGGAGGGCGTCGCCTGGTACCAGTACTCGACGAAGGACTTCGCTGGATGGCCGACCAAGGACGATCCATTCGCGGCGCCGGCGCCGTGGAACCTGCCCGACTGGGAGGTTACCCTCCTACACGTCTACAAGAAGAGCTAGCGACGAATTGGGCGGCGTGATGCGCGCCGCCCGTTTTTCCATGGGGGCAACTACGGTAGGCACGGGATGAGCTACTTGGTCCGTCGCCTTGAATTCTTCGTGATCACGCTGTGGGCCGCCCTCACGATCAACTTCATCCTGCCGCGGATCATGCCGGGCAACCCCGCGCAGGCCATGATCGTGCGTTTTCACGGGCGCGTCAGCCCAGAAGCAGTGAAGGCGATCGAGGTCGCCTTCGGGCTCCACTCCCACGAGAGCATCTTTCAGCAATACCTGGAGTACCTGCGCAACACCCTCACGGGAAACTTTGGCACGTCAGTCACCTTTTTCCCGGTACCGGTCGGCGACGTCATCAAGCAGGGATTGCCGTGGACCCTTGGCCTGGTCGGGATGGCAACCATCATCGCGTTCGTCCTCGGCACGCTGCTCGGGATGCTGAGCGCCTGGCGTCGAGGAGGATTTTTCGACGCCGTGTTGCCGCCCGTGTTCATCGTCATCTCGGCTTTCCCCTATTTCTGGCTCGGCCTGCTCGTCCTTCTCGCCTTCGCATTGACGCTCGGTTGGTTCCCCCTGGGCTTCGCGTACGACCTGACCGATTCGATCAACCTCTCCTGGTCCTTCGTCGGCCAGGTGATCTGGCATGGGTTCCTCCCGGCGCTGACCATCGTCGTCACCTCGATCGGCGGCTGGATCCTGACCATGCGCAACACGATGATCACGACGCTCGCCGAGGACTACGTGAAGATGGCCAGGGCGAAGGGGCTCTCGCCGATCCGGATCATGCTCATGTACGCAGGGCGCAACGCGATCCTCCCCAACCTGACAGGCTTCGCGATGTCGCTCGGTTTTGTGATCAGCGGCGCGATCCTGGTGGAGATCGTTTTCAACTACCCGGGCCTCGGCTTCACGCTGCTACAGGCGGTGCACAGCGAGGACTACGCGCTGATGCAGACGCTGTTCCTGATGCTCACCAGCGCTGTCCTCGTGGCGGTCCTGGCCGCAGACCTGCTGACCGCGTTGCTCGACCCCCGAACGCGGGAGCAGGGGTAGCGGGCGGTGGCTGTCCGCGTCGTCACCGACCAGGTTTCGGTCGAGACCGCAGTCGTCAGCCGCCGCGGAATTGCGGGCACCATCGCTCGCGGGCTGACGGCCAACCGCAAGGCCATGGCGGGCCTTGTCCTGTTCGGCCTCTTCCTCATGGTCGCCATCCTCGCGCCGGTCATCGCGCCGTACGATCCGCACGCGCTCCAGTTCGGCCAGATGGTTCAGCCTTCGGGCGCCCACCTGCTTGGAACCACGGGAACGGGGCAGGACATCTTCTCCCAGCTCGTCTTCGGCACCCGGGAGTCTCTCCTGATCGCGCTCGCGGCCGGACTCGGAGCGACCGTGATCTCGGTCGTCGTCGGTGTATCCGCGGCCTACATGGGCGGCTTGTGGGACCACATCCTGAACCTCTTCACGGACGTGTTTTTGGTGCTGCCGACGCTGCCGCTGATGATCATCGTCGGCACATACCTGAACAACCGCGGCCTCCTGGTGCTGGTCGCCGTCATCGTGATCACCGGCTGGTCATACGGCGCGCGGCAGCTGAGGTCCCAGGCGCTGTCGCTGCGCAACCGGGAGTTCCTCGAGGCGGCGCGCGCCCGAGGCGAGCGGAGCCTGTACATCATCGTCTTCGAGGTCCTGCCCAACATGACCTCGCTGATCGTCGCGATCTTCTTCGGCGCGGCGCTCTATGCGGTGCTGGCGGCGGCCGGCCTGCAGTTCATCGGCCTCGGCGACCCGAACTCCCTGAGCTGGGGGACGATGCTCTACTGGGCACAGGCGAACGGCGCTCTGCTCGCCGGCTCGCCGGTCTGGGTGCTCGCGCCAGGGTTCTGCATCGCGGCGCTGGGCGCTGCCTTCGCGCTGATCAACTACGCGTTCGACGAGATCAGCAATCCCGCGCTCCGGCCCGTGAGGCGTCGCAAGTGATCGCAACTTCCACGCGACCCCTGCTCCAGGTCAAAGATCTGTGCGTCGACTATCTGACCGACCGCGGCCCGGTCCGCGCCGTGGATCGCGTGTCGCTCGAGGTCAACAAGGGGGAGTTCCTCGGCATCGTCGGGGAGTCGGGCTGCGGCAAGTCGACGCTTCTGTTCGCCATCGCAAGGTTGCTCAGCGCGCCTGCGGAGATCAGCTCGGGCGAGGTCTGGTTCACCGGTCACGACATGGTGTCGATGGACGAAGACGAGCTGCGCCATCTGCGCTGGCGGGATTACTCCGTCGTGATGCAGAGCGCGATGAACGCCCTCAATCCCGTGATGACGATCACGAAGCAACTGGCCGATGCGGTTGGGGCGCACCAGCGCATGCCGCCGAGCCAGCTCCGCGCTCGATCCAAGGAGCTGATGCGGCTCGTTGGCATCGACCCCGAGCACCTGCACAGCTATCCGCACCAGCTGAGCGGTGGGATGCGCCAGCGCGCAATGATCGCGATGGCGCTCGCCCTGACTCCTGACCTCGTGATCATGGACGAGCCGACGTCGGCCCTCGACGTCGTCGCCCAGCGCTCGCTGATGCTGAAGATCAAGCAGCTGCAGCGCGAGTTCGGCTTCGCGACGATCTTCGTGACCCACGATATGTCGCTGGTCAGCCACTTCTCGGACCGGCTCGCCGTGATGTACGCCGGCCAGGTGGTCGAGATCGGCCCGACGCGCGACGTATTCGCCGCGCCCAAGCATCCCTACACGGTCGGGCTGATGCGCTCGTTCCCATCCATCAGCGGACCTCGCCAGCCGCTGGCGGGGATCGCCGGCAGCCCTCCCGACCTCGGGCATCCGCCATCCGGGTGCCGCTTCCACCCACGTTGCCCGCAGGTTTTCGAGCGATGTTCCAAAGAAGAGCCTGACTTCTACACGCGCGAGCAGGACCTCGTGCGCTGCTTTCTTTTCGACCGATGACGGTCGCCGATCTGCCGCTGCGGCCCCGCGAGGATGCAAGGGAGCTCCTGCGCACTGTCGACCTCACCAAGCATTTCCGTCTTGGCGGGTTCCTTTCGAGTCGCTACCTGCACGGCGTCGACGGCATCAACCTCTCGATCCACGAGGACGAGATCGTCGCCCTGGTCGGCGAGAGTGGCAGCGGCAAGAGCACGATCGCGCGTCTGATCGCCGGGGTCTACAAACCGACGGCCGGCGACATCCTGCACCGGGGCCAGTCGGTGAAGGGCTTGCGCTCGAGGCGCGAGGTGCTGGAGTACCGCGGCCGGGTGCCGATGGTTTTCCAGGACCCCTACGGGTCGCTGAGCCCCGTCTACCAGGTCTCGCACGGCATCATGCGGGCCCTGAAGCTGCACCGGCCCGACCTCAGCCGGCGGGGCCGTCAAGACGAGGCGGAGCGCCTGCTCGAAACGGTCGGCCTTGTGCCCGCGCGCGACTTTCTTGGCAAATATCCCTACCAGCTGAGCGGGGGGCAGCGGCAGAGGATCGGATTCGCGCAGGCGCTCGCATGCCGGCCCGAGCTGATCCTGGCCGACGAGCCGGTATCCATGCTCGACGTCTCGGTCCGCATCGGCGTGCTGAACCTGATGGCCACCCTCCGCCGGAGAGAGCGCATCTCGTTCCTGTACATCACACATGACATCGCGAGCGCGCGCTACGTCGCCGACCGCCTGGTCGTGATGTACGCCGGGCACGTCGCCGAGAGCGGCCCTGTCGAGGACGTGCTCGCCCACCCCAAGCACCCCTACACGCAGCTCTTGCTTTCGGCCGTGCCGGACCCACGGGCGCCGATCTCGCTGCCGGAGCAGACGGAGGTCCAGGAGCCGCCGCGGGTGATCAACCCGGGGGAAGGATGCCGTTTCCGCGCCCGCTGCCCTTACGCGATCGAGGAGTGCTCGCGGGTCACCCCGCTGCTGCGCCTGCTCCGGCCCGAGCACGAGGCCGCCTGCCACGTCGCGACATCCGATATGGACGACCGGCACGAGGTCGCCAAACCCGCGCACATATAAGAGGACGCGCGCGGAGCGGTCAGGTAGTAGGCGGTGGTGCCGGGTTAATCAGATGAGAGCGCCTATTGGCGATCTACAAACCTACCTGGGGGTTCGGAGATGCATCTGATCGGGTTTTTGATCATGGGAGCCATCGTTGGCTGGTTGGCGGGCAAGATCATGAGCGGCCACGGCTACGGGATCATCTGGGACGTCGTCCTGGGGATCGTGGGCTCATTCGTCGGGGGCTTTGTCTTCTCGCTGATCTTTGGCACGGCGCCGACCGGCCTGGTCATCTCGTTCATCGTCGCGTTGATCGGCGCGGTCGTCCTGGTCGCCCTCGTCCACATGATGAGGCGGGAGCCGATTCGCACCGTCTGAGAGTTCTTTTCGTATAGGCGTTCGGGTGCCGGCGAAGGCCGGCCCCATCGGGCCCGGGGCTTTTCGCGGGGCCACCTTCCCCAGCGGGCGGGGAAGGAGTAGTCGCGCCGCCTGGCTGGTTTCTTGGTTAGGCGGGAGGGGCCGCCAATCAAGAAAAGGAGGTGGACAACCGAGATGGTTGCTGCTCTGATCGTGTTGGTCCTGCTGCTGCTCATCTTCGGTGGTGGCGGACTGCTCGCATCCGGGTTGCAGATTCTGTGGATCATCCTTCTGATCGGGCTCATCCTTTGGGCCCTCGGGTTCGTGTTCCGCGGCTCTGGCGGCGGGCGCTGGTACCGCTGGTAACGGGTAGTCCAGACTCTTAGGCGAGCGCCCTGCGGGGCGCTCGTCGTGTTTCTGGGGCCCTTGGAGGGGGAGTCAAGGCCAGGTCCGGCGACCTCGAGCCAGCCTGGAGTTACGAATGTGAAGGGGGTGTGGGTGTGGGGTCTGGCGACCAGGGCGACGCGAGTTGGACGGTGAAGAAGGGAGTCAAGGTCACGTCCGGCGACCTGGAGCCCACCTGGAGTTGAGGATTTAAAGGGGAGCGGACACCAGGGTTGGGTGGGCCTCTTCAATATAAATTTACAGCGCAGCACTTGCTGTCTCGAACTAAAGTTCGTACCATATCAGCATGTCGGCTGAACTTCAAGCGCTCGAGGATGCGGCTCGCGATTTCGAACGTGATGCCGACCTCGATTTCGTAGATCCTCGGCGTCTGTCTGCGGTGATCGACCGTCTGCAGGGCGCTTTGTGTACGGTCGTCAGCCGGGCCAGAAAGCACGGCGATCACCTTCTTGCCGGCCAAAGCGCGTGCTCCTGGGTGGCCAGTCAGTGCCAGATGTCGAAGACGACTGCGGCCGATCGCCTCTGCGTCGGCGACCAGCTGAGCAACCTGCCCAAGATCGCTGAGGCCCTTAGCTCAGGCCAGATCGGCTATCAGGCGACGGCGGTGATCTGTCATCTGAGCGAGCAGGTGGGCGAGAAGCGGGAGTATATCGACGAGAACGACTGGATCGGGTTCGCCCAACGCTTTTCGATCAAGGACCTGTGCTACCTCACCTATGAGGCTCGCGTCCGCTGGGACGTCGAGGGCTTCGAGGGCAAGGTCGAACAGGACTACGAGCTGCGTTCCCTCGATATCAGCCAAACCTCTGGCGGCATATACCGCCTCGACGCTTGGCTTGATCCCGCGGGCGGGGCGGCTTTCAAGACGGCGATCGACTCTTTGTCCCAGCCCCTCGGCGCTCACGATCGGAGGACGGCCAAGCAGCGGCGCGCTGACGCGCTGGTCGAGGCGATGCATCATGCGATGGGCGCCGGCACCTTGCCGCGGCGAAACGGCGTGCGGCCGCACATCAGCATCAGCACCACCATCGAAGGTCTGAAAGGCGAGCTCGGCGCAGCAGCCTCCAAGCTCGAGAGCGGGATGCCGATCTCGAGCAAGACCGTACAGCGCCTGGCGTGCGATGGCGCCTTGCATCGGATCCTGAAGGCCGGTTCAGTCGTGGTCGACGTCGGTCGGGCGACGCGCTCGGTCTCGCCCTCGCAATGGCGAGCACTCAAGGCGCGGCATTCCAGCTGCGCAGGCCCCGGCTGCGACCGGCCGGTCAACATGACGAGCCCGCATCACCTCGAGTTCTGGGCGCATGGCGGGCGAAGCGACCTGCCCAACCTGCTTCCTCTTTGCTACTACCACCATCGGTTGGTTCACGAAGGTCGCTGGCAGGTGATCAGGGCTGGGGAAGGCGTGAAGTTCATCCCGCCGGAAAGAGTGATTCCGCGAAGGGTCCGGGGACCTGGAAGGCGCTGGGCGGCGTAAGGCCACGAAATTCGGCAGACGGAGCGATAGACTTCCGGCGCGTTGACCGAAAGCAAGCCGCTCGAAAACGGTTGGACGACCTTTCAGCTGCGACATCAGCTGTTCTCTTTGGGCGAGGACTTCTGGATCCAGAACGCCGGTGGCGAGAACGTCTACAAGGCGGACAGCAAGGCCATGAGCCTTCGCGAGACGTTCGTCGTCGCGGACGTGAATGACAACGAGCTCGCGACGATCGAAGCCAAGCTGCTTTCGCTCCAGCCGACCATGAAGATCCTGCGCGGGGGCAAGCTGTCGGCCACGGTCAAGAAGGCGATAGCCTTGTTCAAGCAGAAGTTCTCGATCAAGGTCGAAGGCGGCGCGGAGCTCGAGGCGCAGGGCAATGTCCTGAAGCACGAGTACCAGATCACGTCGGGCGGGAAGCCGGTGGCCACGATCTCCAAGAAGTGGTTCAGCCTCGACGACACGTATGGCATCGCGTTGGCTCCAGGCCAGGACGAGGTCCTGCTTCTGTGCGCAGCGATCTGCATCGACGAGATGGCGGAGACGCCGGGATAAAGCCGATCCGCCGCCCGGGCGTTGCATCATGATCTCGCCATGCCCGGCCCGACGACGCTGCTGCTCTTCGCGCTGGCAACCTTCCTGTTGACCGTCACTCCGGGTCCTGGCGTCCTCTACGTCACGGCGCGCAGCGTGTCCCAGGGACGCCCTGCAGGGTTCGCCTCCATGATCGGGATCGAATCCGGCGAGGTCGTTTGGCTCGCGGCGGCGGCGACTGGCGTCGGCGCGTTGCTCTCGGCATCGACGCAGGCGCTCGACGTCCTTCGCTTCGCGGGAGCCGCGTACCTGATCTACCTCGGCGTCCAGCGCTGGCGGGAGGTCGACCGACCCGTGACGCCGGCGCCGGCGCGGCTCGGCCGCGTCTTCGTCCAGGGCTTCGCCACCCAGCTCGTCAACCCGAAGGTGGCCGTCTTCTTCGTCGCCTTCCTGCCGCAGTTTCTCAACCCGACAGCGTCGATCGCGCTGCAGGTGCTCGTCCTGGGCGCGGTGTACATCTCCGTCGCGGTCGCCGTGGACGTCTCCTACGTGCTCGCCGCGTCGGCGGTGGGAGCGAGGTTCCTGCGGAGCACCGTCGCCCAGCGCCGCTCGGGCAGGATCGCCGCGGGCACCTATGTCGCCCTTGGCGTCGCCGCCGCGGCGTCCGGGTTCAAAAGACCATGAGAACCTTGCTCACGGTTAACGGCCTGAATGCATCGACCAAGATCGAGGAGATCACGCGCTGCTTCAACGACGCACACGAGCTTGGGTTCTGGCTCGACATCGAGGCGCCCGACGATGCGGACTACGAGCTGCTCGAGCACACGTTCAAGTTTCACCCGCTGACGATTGAGGACATCCGCCACCAGGACCAGCGACCGAAGGTCGACGAGTACAACGACTACAACTTCGCGGTGTTGTTCGTCGCCGAGCTGGCGGGCGACGATATCAGGCTGCTCGAGCACCACATGTTCGTCGGCGCCCACTATCTGATCACGGTCCACCAGGAAACGTCGCCGCAACTGGAAGAGCTCCAGGAGCGCATCCACAAAAGCCCCGAGCTTGCTCATGGCAAGCCGTCGTTCCTCACGTACCTCGCAATCGACACGCTGGTCGATGCCACCTTTCCGGTGCTCGACAAGCTGGACGACGAGGTCGACGCGCTGGAGGACGAGATCACCGCGAAAGCGACCCAGCTTGCGCTGAACCGCATCTACCACATGAAGCACACAGTGAGCGAGCTGCGCAGATTCCTGGGCGCGCAGCGAGACGTCTTTCAGCGACTGATCACTCATGGGATCCACCTGCAGCAGCAGGACATGACGCTGTACTACCGCGACGTGTACGACCACATGGTGCGCCAGTACGAGACCGCGGACTCCCTGCGCGACCTGCTCACCGGCGCGATGGATGTGTACCTTTCGACGGTGTCCAACCGGCTGAACGAGACCACCAAAGCCCTGACGGTGATCGCCAGCCTGTTTCTTCCCCTGAGCTTCCTCACCGGCTTTTTCGGCATGAACTTCTCGTACCTCGTCAACGTGCTCGAATCGCCGTACCTGGCCTTCGCGATTGGAGTGGCGACGATGGTGGTGGCGACCCTGATCCAGCTCTACTTCTTCCGCCGCCGCGGCTGGATCTGACAATGCCCGACTGCTGCTCACCCAAGGGCTACCGATGGGTGTTCAGCGAGCGCAGCGCTCGCGGTGAGGCGCGGCGCTACCGGCGCAAGGGCCTCGACGGGACGTCCCGTCGCATCGTGGACTTCTTGAAGGCGCAAGGCGTCGAGGGCAGAACGGTGCTCGAGGTGGGAGGCGGCATCGGCGCGGTCCAGATCGAGCTGCTGAAAGCCGGTGCGAGCCGGGCCCTCAGCATCGAGCTGACGCCGACCTACGAAGACGTGGCCGCCGGGCTCCTGCGGGAAGCAGGCCTGGCCGATCGTGTGGAGCGGCGCGTGATGGATTTTGCCGAGGCGGCCGCAGAGGTAGACGGCGCCGACATCGTCGTCCTGAATCGCGTCATCTGCTGCTACCCGGATATGCCGAAGCTCGCTGGCGCCGCCGCCGGGCACGCGCGCCGGCTTCTGGTCATGAGCTACCCGCGCCGAACGTGGTGGACGCGCCTCGGGCTCGGAGTGAGCAATGGGGTCCTCGCGCTCATGAGACGCGAGTTCCACATCTTCGTGCATTCGCCGCAGGAGATCGCGGCGACCGCGCGCCAACACGGACTCGAGCCCCTGCTCGAGCAGACGGGCGTGCTCTGGACGGTCGCCGCGCTGGGTCGCGCTAGCTCACAAACCGCCTGACAAAAGCGAGCGCCACATCGGCGACCTCCCTCCAGCCACTGTCGATCGTCAGCGCGTGCCCCCGACCGGCGATCTTCTTGATCTCGGTCACGCCTGGGTTCCGCTTCTGGCGCTTGTAGGAAGCGTTCGCGATCGCCCACGGCACCGTGTTGTCCTTCTCGCCGTCCAGGATCAAGAGCGGTCCTCGGTCCGGGTTGGTGGTGTCGACTTTCACCTCGGTCCATGGGTTGAGGTTCGCCGCGGCCGCCTGGAAGAGCGGGAGCCCGGGGGCCGGCACCGCGTACTGCTCATAAAGCTCTTTGGCCTCGGACTCGCTGACGGCGTTGGCAAAGGCGAAACGAAACTGCTCGTAAGTGAGCGGAATTGCTTTGTTGCGGTTGGCCGGGTTGCTCAAAGCCGGCGACGCCGCCTTCAGGGCCGAGATCGGCAGCGGTAGCACCCCGCGAAATGGGGCGGGATCGATCGCGACCGACACGGCGGCGAGCCCGCGCCCAGCGATGATCTGCGCCAGCAAGCCACCGAACGAGTGGCCGATCACGGCGGGCTTCTTGCGTAGCCCGCGTACGACCGCGTCGATGTGGTCCGCGACGTGGCCGACCGACTTGCCGGCAAAAACCTCCGGATGCGCTTTTGCCTCAGCCACTGTCTCGGGGTCGTCGGGCCAGCCTGGCGCCACCGCGGAGAATCCGGATTCCTCGAACACCGTCGCCCAGCGGTCCCAGCTGCTCGGGAGCAGCCATAGACCATGGATGAAGACGACAGGCGTGCGACCTGACGCGTTGGCTCGCTCGACCTGCTCAGCTTCGTGCTCGGTGATACCGCTCGCGTGGTCGAGGATAGTGCTCATTGCGGGCTCCTTCCAGCTGGTTTCCACCCCCACTTCGGACGGCGCCGCGAAAGTATCGTAGCGGTGTGACGGACGCGGCCAGGACCACGGGCGGCGACCAGGAAGCGGTCTACCGGCAGACGACGCCGGGTTCGAGAGCCATCCACGAGCAGGCCGTGAAGGTGATGCCGGGCGGCACCACGCGCACCACCACCTACTTCGATCCGTATCCCCTCTACATCGATCGCGGCGAAGGCTGCCGCGTCTGGGACGTCGACGGCATCGAGCGGATCGACATGCTCGGCAACTACACGGCCATGATCCTGGGCCACGCGCACCCGAAGATCGTGGAGGCGGTGCGTGCGCAAGCCGCCCGCGGCACGGGCTTTGCGGCCGCCAACCCCGTCGAGGTCAAGTTGGCGGCGCTGCTATGCGAGCGCGTTCCCAGCCTCGACGCCGTCCGCTTTTGCAACTCCGGCACCGAGGCCACGATGTTCGCGATGCGGCTCGCGAGAGCATTCACAGGCCGCCCCAAGATCGCTCGCATGGAGGGCGGCTACCACGGCACTCACGACCACGCCGAGGTAAGTACTCATCCCGGCCTGGCCGAGGCCGGGCCTCCAGACGCGCCGATCGCCCGGCCGGATTCCATGGGCACGCCGGGATGGGCCCTCGAGCAGACGGTCGTCCTGCCCTTCAACAACCCAGCAGCATGCGAGGCGATCATCCGGAAAGAGGCCGCCAACCTGGCTGCCGTGATCCTCGAGCCGATCATCGGTGCCGGCGGCGTGATTCCGGCGACGGTCGAGTTCCTTGAGGTTTTGAGGCGCGTCACGCAGGAGCTCGGCATCCTCCTGATCTTCGACGAGGTGATCTCGCTGCGGGTGGCGCCCGGCGGAGCCCAGCAGCTTTACGGAGTGACGCCCGACCTGACCACCCTGGGCAAGATCATCGGGGGCGGGCTGCCCGTCGCGGCATTCGGTGGCCGCGCTGACGTGATGGAGCTCCTCGACCCGCGGCGCGATCCAAGCATCGCGCAGGGCGGCACGTACAACGGCAACCCGCTTGGCATGGCCGCCGGCCTCGCCGCGATGACGGAGCTGACGCCCGACGTGTACGAAGCCCTGAATCGCAAAGGCGCTCGCGTGTCGGAGCAGCTGGCGGAGGTGTTCGCCTCGCACGATGTCGCGGTGCAGGTCAACAGCGCCGGATCGATGTTCGCCTTGCATTTCACGGACCAACCTGTCGTCGACTACAGGTCGATGGCGGCCGCTGACAAGAAGAAGACCCGCGATCTCTTTCTCGGGCTCGTCAACCACGGCGTCCTGATGGCGCCGCGGGCGATGGGCGCTTTGTCCACGCCGATGGGAGAGGACGACGTCCAGGAGTTCATCGACGCCGTCGATGACGTCGTCGCCGAGCAGAAGATGCACTGGGCGGCCGTTTAGGAACCTTCGTCGAGCGGGTCCCGTTATCCCCCTGAGTCGATGAAAAGCAGCCTCGCGTCATTGCTCGTGCTCGTGGGATTGACCGCCTGCGGCGGACCGCCCGTGGCTCAGGTCTCCCCCTCGCCACAAGCGAGCGCGTCCCCGGCGCAGCAGCTTGGCCCGGGAGGGCTGACGCTGGATGAAGAGATCGGTGCGGTGATGATGGTGGGGTTTGTTGGACCAGTCACAAATTCAGTGCTCGCCGACTGGACGAGGCACCAGTACGGCGGCCTGCTGATCGTCAACCTCAACCACAACGGAGCATCGGCTTACGATCTGAGCCCCCACATCCAACAGCTCCGCGCGAACGAACGGCATCGATTGTTGGTCGCCACAGACCAGGAGGGCGGTGGGGTTTGCATCGCGATCGGCTCTGTTCCGTGTAAGCCCATGCCGGTCGGGCAGCAGAACACGACCGCGATGGCGACCGCGCTCAAGGCCCTCGGTTTTGACCTCGACCTCGGCCCCGTCTCCGATGTCTGCTCCGGCACGGCCTCGATCATGTGGGGACGCTGCTACGGCACCTCGCCGGCGCAGGTCGCGTCGTCCGTCGGCGCGGTGGTGGATGGGGTCCATGCGGCGGGCATGCTCTCCGCGGCCAAACACTTTCCCGGCCACGGCGACACCACGGTCAGCTCGGAGGCTCGACTTCCCCGGATCGACGAGAGCCTCGCCACGCTGCGCGCGCGCGAGTTGCCGCCTTTCGAGAGCGCAATCGCCCACCACACCGACTTCGTCCTGCTCGGGCATCTCTTCTACCCAGCCCTGGATCCACATCGGTCCGCTGACCTCTCTCCGGCGACCTTTCACCTGCTTCGCACAGAGCTGGGGTTCAAGGGCGCGATCCTGTCCGACGATATGGAGATGGGCGCGATCACGGCCAGCACCCCCACTCCGGAAGCCGCGGTCGAGTTCCTGGTCGCGGGCGGCGACATGGTCATGGTCGCCCACCACCTCTCCGTCGCCGACGCGACCTATGACGCGATCAAGAGCGCCGTTGCATCCGGACGCCTGCCCCGCTCGAGGCTGGACGATGCGGTGAACACGCTACAAGCGCTGCCTGGCGGGTAGCCGGAGCCGGCTGATCATCCACACGAGAGCGCCCGCCCCGACGGCCAGCTCGACGAGCCACACATAGAGCGGTCCGGGTAGGAATCCTCGATAGAGGCGCCAGGCGAGCGGCTCGACGATGAACGGCGCCACGACGGCCACGCCCGCGACCAGCGAGCGCGACCAGCGCCACCACCAGCCGATCAGGCCGTAGCCCAGGCCCGTCGCGGTGGCGAGCACGACCCATGGAGCGATGAAGCCCAACCAGTCGGCGAGGCCCGTGATCACCAGCTCGAGCGTGGGCGTCGAGGCTGGCATCCCGAGACGGCCCGGGGCGGCTGTGATGAAGCCCGCGTAGAAGCCGGCGACGCAGGCAACGTCGGCGGCAAGGCCGGCGGCCGCGGCCCATGACCACGAACGCTGCGCGCGCCCCGTGAGGAACGGCAGCACCGCCCACGGCGCGGAGAAGTTGCCGATCCAGAAGAGCGCGGGGTCTTCGGGCGCGGGGATATGCGATATGGCGGCGCCGAAGAGCGCGCCGCCGGCGCCGAAGGTCAGCAGCAACGCAAGAGGGCGGCGCACGCCGGGCACTATATCCGTAGGGTGGCGCCGCCTGGCGAAGCATCGCAGGCCGCTGCCTATGAAGGCTGCTCGCCACACCAGGGCGAATTCGTTGACAATCACGCTCGCTAGCGATGGCTGAAGCGACGGCGGTAGGCGGCGAGGTCTTACCTGTGATCCGCTTCAACAACCTCCGCCACGCCGCGCTCGCCAGCCTCTACCTGGGCCTCTCGTTCACGTGGCTGCCCTACCCCTTGGTCGTCCTGCCCAGCGAAATCCGGGAGTTCTATCCCACCGACTTCAACACGTTCATCGGCTACGCGACGGGGATCGGCGCCATCTTTGCGATCACGGTGCCGCCGATCGTGGGCGCCTGGTCGGACCGGATCACGACGCGGTTCGGCCGGCGGCGGCCGTTCATGGTCGCCGGCGTGCTCCTCGGCATCGTAGGCCTCATGGTGATGATGACCGCTCACAGCTACACGCAGTTCGTGATCGGCCACGTCATCGCGCAGCTGTTCCTCAACGGGGCCGCCGCCGCGTACTACGCGATCATCCCCGACATCGTCCCGGACGCCGAGTTCGGGAAGGCCAGCGGCTTTCTCGCCGGGATGCAGCAGGGCGGCGCGTTGCTCGGTTTCGTTCTCACCTTCTTGTTCTCGACCATCCACCAGGTGCGGCTCAGCCTGCTCGTCATGGCGGCGGTGCTGCTCCTGTCGCTGGTCCCGGTGCTCTGGGCGTCGCGGGGCGAGGGCAGGCGGCCGATCGAGCGGCGACCGCGCGCACCGGTGCTCGCGTCGGCGATCGAGTTCGTGCGCCCGCTCTGGACCGGCGATTTTGGGTGGGTGATCTTCACCCGGATGATGGTCACGGCCGGAGTGGCGGCGGTCGTCTTCTTCCTGTCGTCGTTCTTCAAGGACGTCGTCCACGTTGCCAACACCGACCAGTTCACTTCGATCTGGCTCGCGGTCTCGTTTGCCGCGATGATCGTGCCCGGTATCTGGGGAGGCTCGGCGTCAGACCGCTACGGGCGCAAGCGCTTCGTCTACGCGGCGGGCGTGATGCAGATCACCGTTGCCCTGTACTTCATCGCCTTCTATCCCACGCAGCAGGGGATCGTGCTCGGGTTGGGTGCGCTGTACGGGATCGGCTATGGGCTCTACCTCGCCGTCGACTGGGCGCTTGCCTGCGACACCATCCCCGACCGCGCCAAGGCCGCCAAGGACATGGGCTTGTTCCACGTCGCGCAGACGCTGCCCAACAGCATCATCCCGGCCCTCGAGGGCGGGTTGATCGACCACTTCAACAAGCACGTGGCCGTGAACTCCGGCTATCGGGTGGCCTTCGGCAGCGTGATCCTCTTCTTCCTGCTGGGAACCATCTTCGTCTCGAGGATTCGGTCGGTCCGCTAAGCGCGGTCGCGCAGGGCGACCAGCATCGGGTAAAGGTCTGACGAGTTGGTGACTGCCGACATCTCGAAGTTCCAGGTCTTTTTGGCTAGCAGAAATGGACGGAGCTGATCGCCTCCGATCGACCCATGCCCCCCAACCTGGTCTTCGAAATTGACCTGCTTGTGGCCGTCATAGGTGCCGAACACGACCAGGTCGCCCGCCGTGTCAAAGGTGTTCAGGCGTGTCAGCTGCTTGGCAAGTATGTCGGGCGAGTCGAACCGCTCGAGGAGCGATCTCGTGTCGTCGACCAGAGGCAGATGGAGCGAGTGCCGGCCGTCTACGGTCGCGAGCATCCCGTCCCCAGCATCCTTCAACATCACGAGGCCGATTCCATCAAGGCGCGCCACGCGCGAGATCAGGCCCGGATATCTCGACTCGACGGCGCCGGCATCGAGCCTGCCGGGCAAATCGGCGAAGTAAATGTGCGCCAGGCCGCCCGAGTACGTGACCTCGACGCGGCCCCTTGCCTGCCCGCTTCCCGCGAACACCTGGCCTCGATGCTCCGTGATGACGTGGTCGGGCAGCCACTCCGATAGATAGCTCCCCAGGCTCCGCCCGTGCTTGGCGCTGAATGGAGTCGTTTCCACCTGTCCGTGGTCAGAGAGCACGGCGATCTCGTAGTCAACACCTCCACGATTGGTCAGACGGCGCTCTGAGGCGAGCCGGATCGTGCTGTCGATATGGCGCAGAACACTCAGTGTGTTCGGATCGGCAGGACCGAAGGCGTGCGCCGCCTCGTCATAGGTGTAGAAGCAGGCATAGATCGTCTGCAGGCCTTCGTCCATCGCCTGGAGGAGGGCAAAACGGGTGAGGTGGTGGACCACCACCTCGTGGTAGATGTCCGCGATCACATAGACATCGGCGGTGCGGCGACGCGCCAGCCGAGCCTGGGCATATTCGGACGCGATCCTGAACAGGGCAAGCCCGCTATGCCGAATCCAGAAATACAGTGCGACGGGGTTCAGCAAGAAGGCCGCGATGGTGCGGCCTCCCGCGTCACGCTGATCCGGCATGTGGCGTTCTTCGTATGCCGGACCGAACCGGTCGGTGGCCCCCGCCCGGTAGAGGGCTGCGATGCAAGCCCCACCTTGCGTCAGCGGCACACGGCCGGTGAAATAGCGGTGCGCGACCTGGGCGAACGTCGAGCCTGATCCGAACACCACCAGAAGATTTGCCTTCTTATCCCACCAACGATAGGAAGGGATTTCGCTGTTATCGCCGAACAGGATTCCGGCCTGCGCAAATGGCGTCGTCGAGGGCACACCGCATCGGTATGGAAGCGCTGCGTAGCCTTCCGTTTGCAACAGTCGCGCAACAAACGGCATGTGGCCCCGGTCGACTGCGGTGTTTAGCTGCGCGTGGCTGAGGCCGTCGACGTGGATGACGACCAGGCCCTTGCGCCGGGGAACCGTGGCACGCGCCATGACGCTGCCAGTGTCGCTCGGCCGGACCCTTCTAGTGCTTCTTCTTTCTGTGGTGTCCGCCGCTGCTCGGCGCGGGAGAGCTCTGCGCCTCCGGCGGCGTGGACGGCGCCGTGCCCGGTAGGTAGTAGTTGTCCCACGCGAAAACCAGGCCCGCGGGAGGCGAGTACCAGGTTTCGTGGCCAAGCAGTGGCAGGGCCTCGGACAGGAACGAGTGCCACGCCGGAACGGCGACGTAGTAGCTGTCCGAGCCTTCCGTCATCTTGACGCGCCAGTCGGGGTTGCCCATCCAGACGGCGACCGCGATCTGCGGCGTAAACCCGACCGTCCACGCGTCGGCGAAGCTGTCCGAGGTGCCGGTCTTGACCGCGACCTTGTAGCCGGGCATCGTGAGCAGCGAGTTCGCGCCGAAGATCAGGTAGCGGTTCGAGTCCTTCGACATCATCGTGCTCATGATGTAGGCGACCTTCGGGTCGATCACCTTCTTCGCGCTGTCGGCGTGCTCGTAGATCGTTTTCTGCCCCTGTTCGATGTGCGTGATCGCAAACGGCTGATGGAGCACACCCTGCGCCGCAAGCACTGATGCGCCGGTCGCCATCTGGAGTGGCGTCTCGCCATAGCCGCCGAGGGTCAAAGATGGGCCGAAGCTGTTCAGGTCGTTGTTGTTGGTGAAGGAGCCGTTCGCCTGCTGCTGCCAAGGCGGGGCCCCCATGGTCCGGGCCATCTGAACGACGTCAGGCACTCCGACGCCCAGCTCGACCTTGACCGCCGGGATGTTCAGCGAGCTGCCCAGACACACCTGGAGCTGGCAGGTCCCGTGGTACAGGCCGTCGTAGTTCTGCGGCGAGTACACGGTCTGCGAGCCGGGGTCGGTGATCCGAACCGGTGAATCGGTGATCGGGGTCGTCATCGTGAAGCGCCCGCTCTCGATCGCGGTGGTGTAGGTGAAGATCTTCATCGACGAGCCCGGGTTGCGCGGAGGCCACACTGCCAGGTTGTACTGGCCGCCATTGGCCTTCGAGTTGGCCGAGGAGACCATCGCGATGATCGCTCCCGAGGTCGGGTCGAGGGCAACCAGCGCTCCCTGCTGTACCTTGCGCCACGCGAGCTTCGCCTGGGTGCCCGTGATCGCGTCCTGACCGATGTGCTGCAGCTTCATGTTCAGCGTCGTGTAGACGCGCAGCGCGCCGCCGTACGTTGCCCCGTTGCCGTACTTCTGCACCAGCTGCTGCGCCACGTAGCTCACGAATCCAGGCGCGAGCACGTTGTTGGAGGGTTTGAACATGTGCGACGGAGGGCTGATGTCCTCCGCGAATGCCTTGTCGGCCTGGGCCTGCGTGATGTTGCCCACATCGACCATCGCCGTCAGGACCTCATGCTGTCGCGCCCTCGCCGCCTTCCAGTCGGCAAACGGGCTGTAGAGGGTTGGCCCGCGAACGAGGCCCGCCAGCATCGAGGCTTGCGCGAGGTCCACATCGCTGGTCTTCTTGTGGAAGTAGATTTGCGAAGCTGCGGCGGTGCCGACGGCGCTGTTGCCAAACGACACGCTGTTGAGATACATCTCCAGGATTTCCGTCTTCGAGTACCGCCGCTCGACTGAGAACGCCAGCAACGCCTCGCTCATCTTTCGCTGGATGGTCGGCTCACCCCCGAGGAGACGCACCTTGACCAGCTGCTGTGTGATCGTCGATGCGCCCTGGACAGTGTCGTGAGCTTTGACGTCCACGAAGGCGGCTCGCGCGATCCCCGCCGGATCGATGCCCGGCTCGGAGTAGAAGTTGCGATCTTCGATCGCGACGATCGCGTCTGGCAGAGCCGTGCCCATCGCACTGAGCGGTTCGTAATAGTGCTGGTATCCCGCGGGGTGCAGGTCGGCGAGCACGGTGCTCTTATCGGCCGCGTAGACGACGGTGTCGCCCGGCACGTCGTTCGAGAGCTGTGACACATCCGGCAGCGACGACGCGTACGCGACGTACCACGGCACCATCAGGAGAGCAGGCACAGCGAGGACAAGCAAGAGGGCGATTCGAACGTCGAGTCGTCGACGCCGCCTTCTTCGTCGCCTCTTGCTTGCAGTGCCCGCCGCCTGTCCGGCGTGCTCGGGATCGGGAACCGGATTAGGAGACCGCTCGATCTCCAACGTCCGTCCCGGGCCGATCTGATTTTGTGGGTTGGTTCATCACTTCGCCCATGCAGCGAAAAACGCCCTTCGCAGACTGAGTATTGAGACTCAAGAAGATAGATCCCCTCACATTGATTTACATCTGGCCTGGCGCGACGCCGGCCTGATCAGCGCGCGCCGGCTTGGCGTTCAGTAGCGGTTCGCCTGCTCCCAGGCGCCCTGGCATCGGATGCAGCGAACCGCGTTCGGCACGGCCGCCAGTCGCTCCGACCCGATCTTGCGTCCACAGTCGACGCATAGCCCATCCCCAGCCGCCTGGACGGCTGAATCCTCGCGATGGACGATCTTGTCGATCGCTTCCGCGACCGCCTGCTCGCTCAGCGCCTGGGTCGCGTCTGAATCCCGGAAGCCCCTGCTCATCACTCCAGCTTAGGCCCCCCGCCGGCGAGGCGGCCAAGCCATTGCTTAACAGTGGCTGAACGCGCCTCGCGGGGTGCCACAATGCCCGCCACGAAACACCTCGGACCTAACTCGCTGGGAGCGCTGGCGCGCTTCGGTTTGCTGGCCTTGGTGCCAGTCGTTGCGCTGGGCGCCATCCTCGGCCACGAGCTGAACGTCGACCTCCAGCAGCGCTACCTGGATACCGCCCAGAGCAGCGGCACCCTGATCACTCAGGTGGCGGTTCGGCCGCTGCTCAATCCCGGGGAGCTGAGCGAGGGGCTGACCGCGGTGCAGATCGCGGACGTCGATGACAAGCTGCAAGGCGCGGCGGTGCACCAGGACGTACGGCGGATCAAGGTTTGGAGCCGCAGCGGCACAGTCGTGTACTCGGACAACCACTCGATCATCGGGCGAACGTTCGAGATCGAGGACGACCTCGCCGGCGCGTTCGCCGGCCACCCACATGCTGGGATCACGGATGGTCACGCGCCGGAGAACTCCGGCGACGATCTGCAGGGCCCTCTGATCGAGGTCTACGTACCGCTGGTGTTCGATGGCAACTCTTCGCCCAGCGGTGCGTTCGAGCTCTACCTGCCCTACGCCCCGGTGCAGGCGGCCATCGACAGCGAGGCGCGGCAGCTGTACATCATTCTGGCCGCGGGACTGACCCTCTTTTACGCGTCCATGTTCCCGGTCGTCTTGCTGGCGGATCGGTGGCGCCGTCGCCTGATCAGGGAGGCGGAGACGACAGCGCTCGCCAACCTCGCTGTGCTCGAACGACTCAACAAGATGAAAGGCGAATTTCTCACCCGGATCAGCCACCAGTTCCGCACCGCGCTCGTCGGCATTCAAGGTTTCAGCGAGCTCATCCGCGATTCGGAGGACCTCGACCTACCCAAGGTGAGGGCGTTCGCCAGCGACATCTATCGGGATGCCGAACGGCTCGACCACGCGTTCGACGATATGCTCGAGCTGGATCGCATGGAAGGCGGTCGAGCCGTCCTCAAGATCGGTCAGGTGGACGTCAACCAGCTCATCTCCGGCGTCGTCGATGAAGCCCGCGACCAAAACGCGCGACACAACATCGATGTCAGCCTCGACCCGGAGCTACCTGCCGTCCGGGGCGATCCAGACAAGCTGTCCCAGGTCCTGACGATCCTCCTCGACAACGCGTTCAAGTACTCGCCGCCGGGCACAGACATCGCGGTGACGAGCGAGAGCACTGGCGATCACATCATGGTGATGGTCAAGGACCACGGCCCCGGCATGCCCGCCGGCTTTGCCAGCGGCCTCCTCGAGTCGTACCCCAACCCCGGCGACGCTCGCAACGGCACTCATGGCAGCAACGGCGGCACTGGTCTCGGTTTGCCGATCGCGCGCCAGATCGTCGAGATGCACGGGGGGCGCATCTGGTTCGAGAGCGCGACCGCGCGCGGATCCAACTTCTATTTCACGTTGCCCATGAGGCTCAGGCCTTCGCGCGAGCTGACGGCCGTCACCCGAGCCTAGCCCGCCGGTTTCTACGGAACTCCCAGCGTCCCCTGGACCTCGGCCAGGGTGTTCGTCGCCAGGTCGTAGAGGAAGCCCCGAACCTTGTCCCGATGGACGAGGCTCTTGTACTCGATCAAACGCCGGACATCGTCGCGAATAGCCTCGATGGGATCCGTGAAGCACCCGAACAACTCCGTGAACGGATGGTGGTCGCGGTGCTGATGCGCTCCGCCAGCTGCGTCTCCGTGAATCGTTGGAGAGCGCACTCCGTGTGGTGCATGACCATGATCTCCCGCGTGCCCAGCATGCTTTGCGAGAGCGCCATGGCGTTCATCGCGTCGCGCGGCCGCCGGCGTTGCGGATGACATGTGCGTCGCCGGGCCGGAGCCCGAGCAGCGACGCCGCGTCCACCCGGGCATCCATGCAGGCGAGCACGGCGAGCTTCATCCGCGGCTCGATGACCCGGGCGTCCATGCCGAGGTAATGGAGCCGCGAATTGAGGACCACCTGGTCGATCGCGTCCACTGTCAGCAGAGATTGTCATTCCGCCGCCAGGGTCGCAAGCGCTTCGAGCCTTTAGGCTCGGCGGCCCTGCCTCCACGTCGATCTGGGTCGGACGCGCTCCCGGTCAAGGCCTCCCGCATCACCTCGCGAAATCGCGCCTGCTCACCGGCGGGCATGCGGCGGAAGGCACCCGGCGGCTCGAGAAGGCGCGAGATCAGCTGCTTTCTGACGATGGCCCCCTTGGCCGTGACCATGAGCACGTTCACACGGCGGTCACCTGGATTGGCACGCCGGATCACTAGGCCCGCCTCCTCCAGGCGGTCGGTGGGGTCGACCACAGTCGACGGGTTGCACCTCAGGCGGGCGGCGAGCTCCTTCTGGGAGACCGGGGCCTTTGGATCCAGCTGGACCAGCGTCCACGCGGAAACCGGCGAGAGCCCGGCAGCCGCCGCGGCCTCGTTGACCCGCTGCTCCCAGCCGGCAAACGAAGCAACAACCAGCGCCCACAGCTCCTCCGCGCCCGACCCGTAACGGTGACCAGGGACCAGCGGATCGCCCACGGCGCCGAGTGTACCCGTGCGGACACCAGCTCAATGAGGATTGAAATAAGTGGAGCCTCCAATCGGTTGGTTTGGCCATGAGCAACCACCAATCGGTCAAACAAGATGTGTCGATAGCTGTCTGGAAGTTCGATCCGATGCATACGCAGGTTGAATTTTCCGCCAAGCATCTCGGGATGATGACCGTCCGCGGCCACTTCAACGAGGTCACCGCCGGGGGCGCGATCGACCCGGACAACCCCGAAAACACGTTCATCGAGGCCACGATCAACACCGCCAGCATCCGCACTCACAACGACCAGAGGGACAAGGACCTCCGTTCCTCGAACTTCCTCGAGATCGACAAGTACCCAACCATGACCTTCAAGAGCACGCGGGCCGAGCACGTCGACGGCGACCGGTACAAGGTCACGGGCGACCTGACCATCAAGGGCACCACCAAGCCGGTGACGCTGAACGTGGTCAAGTACGGCGAGTTCAACGACCCGATGATGGGACACCGAATCGGCTACGCGGCAGAGACCTGGATCAACCGGAAGGATTTCGGGATGCGGTTCGACATGATGCGGGACGGGAAGTTCATCGTCAGCGACGAGATCCAGATCAACATCGAAGGCGAGATCGTCGAGGCGAGAGAGGGCTAGGCCAGGTTCAGACCGACGGCAAACGCCGTGCGATAGCCCGTCTTTGGCCGGTGGCGTTACCCTCGCGCTGTGCGAGCGTTCGTCCTCGGCCTCCTGCTGCTCGTCGCCCTGAGCGTTTCTGTGCTGTCGCTGCGGCCCGGAGGACTCCGCAGGCAGCTTCGCTTCGCGGCGCGCAGGCTTCGCATCGTGCTCATCCTCGGCGGTGTCTACGTCGCCTTTTCGACGGTTGTCGGCCTGCTGTTTCCCAACGGGCCGATGGCGGAATACGGCCCTCCCGCAGTCGCTGTGGCCTTGCTCATCGTGTTCCTGGTCGCCGGCCGCGACCCTGACGACAGTCCGCGCGCGGGCGAGCGTTAGGGCCGAACTCGTGACGCCTCGCGCAACCTACCGGGTCCAGCTCTCTGCCGGCTTCGACCTCGCCGGCGCCGCCGCGCTCGCCGGCTACCTGGCCGCGGTGGGCGTCTCCCACCTCTACGCCTCGCCGCTGCTGCAGGCCGCACCCCGCAGCCGGCACGGTTACGACATCGTGGATCCGACTCGGATCAGCGCGGAGCTGGGAGGCTCAAAAGGACTCGATCGCCTCGGCGAAGCGCTGAAGCCACGCTCGATGGGGATCGTGGTCGACATCGTGCCCAACCACATGGCAACCGCAACGCCGGGCAACCCATGGTGGTGGGACCTCTTGCTCCGCGGCCGGTCGAGCCCCTACGCCGGCTACTTCGACATCGACTGGAAGCCGTCGTCCTCCACCATCAGGGACAAGGTCGTGCTGGGCGTGCTCCATGACCGCTATGGCCGCGAGCTGGCCGACCGGGCGTTGAGCCTCGAGCGCCGCGACGAGGGCCTTGTCGTCCGCTACCAGGACGTGCTCTTCCCCATCTCACCCGACTCGGTCGAGAACCTCGACCTGGACGGGATCCAGAAGGACCCAGACGCCTTCGACCTGCTGCTGGAGCGCCAGCACTACCGGCTCGAATACTGGCGCAGCGCGCAGGAAGAGCTCAACTACAGGCGATTCTTCACCGTCGACAGCCTCATCGGCCTGCGCATGGAGCGGCAGCACGTGTTCGATGACAGCCACCGGTTGATCCTCGACCTGGTCGCGAAAGGGCTCGTGGAGGGGTTGCGCGTCGACCACATCGACGGTCTCCGCGACCCGGTGGGTTACCTACGGCGGCTTCGCCGCGCGGCGCCGGACGCGTACATCGTGGTCGAGAAGATCCTCGCTCCGGACGAGCAGCTGCCGGCATCGTTCGAGGTTCAGGGCACGACCGGCTATGAGTTCATCGCTGCCGTCGACGGACTGTTCGTCGACCCCGACCACGAGCCGGCGATGACCGCCCTCTACCACGCCTTCAGCGGCGAGACCCAGCCCTACCCTGACGTCGTCCGGAACTGCAAGCTCGAGATCACGCACACCGAGCTCGCCCCCGATCTAGAGCGACTTGCCACTTTGCTGGTCGAGATATGCGACGCCGATTGGAAGCACCGCGACCGGACCCGGCGCGAGCTTTCCGACGCGATTCGTGAACTGGCGACGGCCTTTCGCGTTTACCGGACCTACGCAGGCCCCGAATCGCCCGCCGGCGAGGCCGACGTGCGCGAGGTGGGGCTCGCCATTGACGAGGCTGCCCGCCGGCGGCCGGACATCGATCCCGATCTGCTCAACCTGATCCGAGACCTGCTGCTGACAAAGCCCGCGAGCGAGCGGCATGCCGAGTTCACCGCGCGATTTCAGCAGTTCACCCCGTCCGTGATGGCAAAGGGCGTCGAGGATACCGCGTTCTATCGCTACCACCGCCTCATCTCGCTGAACGAGGTCGGCGGCGACCCAGGGACATTCGGCTGGTCCACCGAAAAGTTTCACGCGTGGTGCAATCGGACTGCGCGTGCCTGGCCGGCCACGATGCTGACCCTCTCCACCCACGACACCAAGCGAAGCGGTGATGTTCGAGCACGGCTCGATGTGCTCTCGGAGATCCCCGGCGAGTGGGAGGCGGCCGTACGCAGGTGGGCCGAGCACAATGATCGTTACCGAACGCAGGGGTACCCGGACCGCAACCTCGAGTACCTCAGCTACCAGACGCTGGTCGGCGCCTGGCCGCTCCACGCTGAGCGCCTCGTGCAATTTCTCCAGAAGGCGGCGCGCGAGGCCAAGGTGCACACCTCCTGGGTGGATCCCGTGACGGCCTACGAGGACGCCGTCGCGCAGTTCGCTGCGAGCATCCTCTCGGATGCGGAGTTCACCAGCGACCTCGAGTCGTTCCTGGGCCGGAACCAGCTCGTCGCGAGGGGACGCATCACCTCGCTGGCCCAGACGGCGCTGCTGCTCACATGCCCGGGAATACCGGATCTCTACCAGGGATCCGAGCTGTGGAACCTCACCCTGGTCGACCCCGACAATCGAGAGCCAGTTGACTACGAGATCAGACAGAGCCTGCTGGAAACGGTTGCAGGTCTCGACGCCGCCGGAGTGCAGGCTATGGCCGACGAAGGCGCGCCCAAGCTGTGGCTCATCGGTCGGCTTCTCCGCGAGCGTGCGCGCCGGCCTGATGTGTTCGCAAGCCGCGTATACACGCCACTCGACGCGAGCGGTGCGAAGGCCCGGCATGCCGTCTGCTTCGCGCGCGAGTCGCTGCTCGTCGTGGTGCCGCGCCTGGTGGCGTCGCTCAGCGGCGACTGGGCAGACACCGAGCTGCATCTGCCAGATGGATCGTGGACCAACGTCTTCACCGAGCAACACGTCCAGGGCGGACGCGCCACCGCAATCCGCGACCTGCTCGAAGACTTCCCAGTCGCAGTGATGACTCGCGAAGACTTGTGAAGCATCGCTTCGCTGTGTGGGCGCCCGACAGGCAACGCTTGGATCTCGTCCTCGGGAGCCTACGCACCGCGATGACGCGCGGCGAAGGCGGCTGGTGGACGGCGCCTGACGTCGACGCCGCCCCGGGAGCGCGCTACGGCTTCGCGCTCGACGGCGGGGACACCCGCCCAGATCCTCGTTCCGCCTTCCAGCCTGACGGCGTCTTCGGCCTTTCCGCGGTCGTCGATCACCAGGTCTACCGATGGGCCGACTCTGGCTGGACCGGACGGCCGCTCGCGGGGTCGGTCATCTACGAGCTGCACGTCGGCACGTTCTCGCCGCAGGGGACGTTCGACGGAGCAGTCGAACGGCTGCCTCATCTTGTCGAGCTCGGCGTCGACATGGTCGAGGTGATGCCGGTCGCCGAGTTCTCCGGCAGCCGTGGCTGGGGATATGACGGCGTCGACCTCTTTGCGCCGCATCATGCGTACGGAGGGCCAGACGGCTTGAAGCGCTTTGTCGACGCTTGCCACCAGGCGGGGCTGGCTGTCATCCTGGACGTCGTCTACAACCATCTCGGGCCGGCCGGCAACTTCCTGTCGGAGTATGGGCCCTACTTCAGCGAGCGCCATCGCACTTTCTGGGGCGAGACGCTCAACTTCGACGGCGACGGGAGCGAGGAAGTTCGCGCCTTCGTGCTCGACAACGCGGCGATGTGGATTCGCGACTACCACACCGACGGGCTCCGGCTCGACGCGATCCAAGCCATCGCCGACGAATCGTCGGTCCACGTGCTGGAGGCGATCCCGGAGGAGGTCCACCGGTTGGGGGCCGAGCTCGGGCGGTCCACCGTCGTGATCGCGGAGTCAAACCTAAACGAGCCGCGATTGGTCCGCGGCGGCGATGAGGGTGGTTATGGCCTCGACGCGGCCTGGGCGGACGACTGGCATCACGCCGTGCACGCCGTGCTGACCGGCGAGCGGGCAGGCTACTACGCCGACTTCGGCTCGCTGGAGCAGCTCGGCAAGGCGCTCCGCCAGGCCTGGGTCTTCGACGGAGCGTGGTCGGAGCGTCGCAAGAAGTTCCGCGGCCGGTCGCCGGCCGGGCTTGCCCCGCACACCTTCGTGGTCGCCCTCCAGAATCACGATCAGGTCGGCAATCGCGCCGTCGGGGATCGCCTTGCGGCGCTGGTCGACCATGCGCGCTTGAAGATCGCGGCCGCCCTCCTGCTGACCTCGCCCTTCACCCCGCTGGTGTTCCAAGGCGAGGAATGGGCCGCGAGCACTCCGTTTCAGTACTTCACCGACCACGCCGACCCGGAGCTCGGCCGGGCGGTGTCAGAGGGACGCCGCCGCGAGTTCGAGGCGTTCGGCTGGCGGTCCGAGCTCATCCCCGATCCACAGGACCGTGCGACGTTCGAGCGATCGAGGCTCAGGTGGGAGGAGGTCGACGAGCATGCGCACGCCGACATGCTCGACTGGTACCGCTCCCTGATTGCGCTGCGGCGTGGCCTGCCGCCGGCCAAGACCGTGGCCGTCGAGGTAGACGATAGCGCGGGCCGAATCTCGTTCGCCCGCGACGATCTGATGGTCCGCGTCAACCTGGGCCAGAGCGACTGGCAGCTCGAGATCGCCGAGCACGATCGGCTCGCGATGGCCTCTGACCCGTCCATCAGACAAGACGGCGGGACGCTGTGCCTACCGCCCTCGAGCGTCGCGATCGTGGAAACTGAACCCTCCGTTGGCTGACAACCTGCCCGAGATCTGGCCCGGCCGTGCGTATCCGCTGGGCGCGACGTTTGACGGCAACGGCACGAACTTCGCGCTGTTCAGCGAGGTCGCCGAGAAGGTGGAGCTGTGCCTGTTCGACGAACAGGGTGCGGAACACAGGTTGGCGCTGGAGGAGGTCGACGCCTTCTCGTGGCATGCCTACATGCCGCACATTGGCGCCGGGCAACGCTATGGCTACCGGGTTCACGGCCCAAACGCGCCCGAGCACGGCGTGAGATGCAATCCGAGCAAGCTCCTGCTCGACCCGTACGCGCGGGCGATTGAGGGCCAGGTCCGGTGGGACCCCGCGTGCTACGGCTACAACCTCGGTGACGAGAGCTCGGTGAACGAGACGGACAGCGCTCCCTTCGTGTTCCGCTCGGTGGTGCAGCACCCTCACTTCGACTGGGGAGGCGACCGGCGTCCCGACACGCCGCTGCACGAGACCGTGATCTACGAGGCTCATGTCAAGGGCATGACGAAGTGCCACCCCGACGTGCCGGACAATCAGCGCGGCACATACGCCGGCCTGGCGCACCCTGCGATCATCCAGCACCTCGTCTCGCTGGGCGTCACCGCGGTCGAGCTCATGCCGGTGCACCAGTTCGTCCAGGACCATCGCCTCGTCGAGCAAGGCCTGCGCAACTACTGGGGCTACAACACGATCGGCTTTTTTGCACCGCACAACGAATACGCCAGCAGCGGCCACCGCGGCGAGCAGGTCAACGAGTTCAAGTGGATGGTCCGCACCCTGCACGAGGCTGGGATCGAGGTCATCCTCGACGTCGTCTACAACCACACCGCGGAGGGCAACCACCTTGGTCCGACCCTCTGCTTCAGGGGCATCGACAACCGCGCCTATTACCGGCTCGTCAGGGAAAACCCGCAGTACTACTACGACACGACGGGGACTGGAAACAGCCTCAACGTCGCGCACCCCCACACCCTGCAGCTGATCATGGATTCCCTCCGCTACTGGGTCACCGAGATGCATGTCGACGGTTTTCGGTTCGACCTCGCGGCGGCGCTGGCGCGGGAGTTTCTCGAGGTCGACAGGCTGTCGACCTTCTTCGACTTGATCCAGCAGGACCCGGTCGTCAACCGCGTGAAGCTCATCGCCGAGCCCTGGGACATCGGCGAAGGCGGCTACCAGGTCGGCAACTTCCCCGCGCTGTGGTCGGAATGGAACGGAAGGTATCGCGACGCGGTGCGCGACTTCTGGCGCGGCGAGCCCTCGACCGTCGGCGAGCTGGCCTTCAGGCTGACGGGCAGCTCGGACCTCTACCAGAGCGACACGCGGCGTCCCGCTGCGAGCATCAACTTCGTCACCGCCCACGACGGCTTTCCCCTGCGCGACCTTGTCTCCTACAACGAGAAGCACAACGAGGCGAACGGGGAAGGCAACGCGGACGGTGAGTCGCACAACAGGTCATGGAACTGCGGAGCCGAGGGCGACACCGACGATCCCACCGTCCTGAAGCTCCGAGCGAAGCAGCAGAGAAACCTGCTGGCGGCGCTTTTTCTGGCGCAAGGCGTCCCGATGCTGGTGATGGGGGACGAGATGGGCCGGACGCAGAAGGGCAACAACAACGCCTACTGCCAGGACAACGAGATCTCCTGGGTCAACTGGTCCGCGATCGACCGGCCTCTCCTCGATTACGTTCGCTGGCTCATCAGGTTTCGCCGCGACCACGCGGTCTTCAGACGACGCCGATGGTTCCAGGGCCGGCCGATCCGCGGCGCCGTCGACATCGGGTGGTTCAAGCCGGACGGCAAGCCGATGACGGACCAGGACTGGAACTCGCGGCACGCCCGCTCGCTTGGAGTCTTTCTGAACGGCAAGGCGATCCCCGGCCACGACGAGCACGGCCGCACCATCACCGACGACTCCTTTCTCCTGCTCTTCAACGGGCACTCGCGAGCGGTGTACTGGTCGCTGCCCAAGGAGTTCGGCGGCCCCTGGCAGCTGGTCATGAACACGGACCGGCCGGCTCCCAATTCCGAACCTCATGAGATGCCTGAGCGCATGTTGACGCGCGCCCGAACCGTGGTTGTATTGCGCTCGGCCTAGCAATCACCGGTGGCCGGGGTGGTTTCTCTCCCGGGCCGCCGGCAGCCGCCGGCCTGGTGCGAGGCCTTACCCCGCGACCTGATCGACCTTGACGCCCCTCCAGAAGGCGATCCGGTCTCGCACGCGCTCCGCCGCCTTGCTGGGCTCTGGGTAGTACCAGGCGGCGTCGCGATTGACGGCGTCGCCGACGATCACGTCGTAGTAGCTGGCGACACCCTTCCAGTGACAGGTGGTGTGCGTCTCGCTCGGGCTCAGGTGCTCGCTCCGAACGTCATCGACCGGAAAGTACTGGTTGCCCTCGACAACGGTGGTGTTAGAGCTCTCCGCGATGACAGCGCTGTTCCACGAGGCGCGATATCGCATGGTCTGCACCGAAGTTGACATCGCATCGGAATTTACGACAGATCACAGAACCACGCACCCTGACTGCTGATTGACATGGTTGGGCGGTCGGCGGACCATGCCTCCCGTGAAGGTGGTCGACGGATACGACGTCTTGATCGTCGGCTCGGGGTTTGGCGGCTCGGTCGCCGCCCTTCGCCTGGCGGAGAAGGGCTATCGAGTTGCCGTTCTCGAGGCGGGGAAGCGGTTCGCCACCGAGGATTTTCCGCTCACCAACTGGAACCTCCGGCGCTCGGTCTGGATGCCGAAGCTCTTTTGCCATGGCATCCTTCGTCTGACTCTGCTGAGTGACGTCCTCGTCGGCTCCGGTGCCGGCGTTGGCGGCGGAAGCCTCGTTTACGCGAACACGCTTCCGGTTCCCCGAGCCGACGTATTCAGGCATACCGAATGGCCTTCAGGCCGGGACTGGGAAGAGGCGCTCGCACCGCACTACGTCACGGCAAAGCGGATGTTGGGCGCCGCGACCAATCCACGGCTCACCGAGGCCGATCGAGTCTTGAGGGAGTGCGCGGAGGAGATCGGCAAGGGCGGAACTTTCCAGCGAACCGACGTCGCCGTCTTTTTCGGCGAGCCGGGAGAGGAGGTCCCCGACCCCTACTTCGGCGGCGAGGGTCCTGCGCGTTCGGGCTGTGTGTTTTGCGGAGGATGCATGGTCGGCTGCCGCCACAACGCCAAGAACACGCTGGACAAGAACTACCTCTACCTGGCCCAGAAGCGCGGGGCGCGGATCTTTCCGGAAACGAAGGTAGACGCGCTCCGGCAGGAAAACGACGGTCGTTACACCCTCACGAGCGTTCGCAGCACGGCGGTCCTGGCCCGCGACAGGAAAGAGTGGAGCGCCCCCATGGTCATCCTGGCCGCGGGCGTTCTCGGCACGGTCGACCTCCTTTTGCGTGCACGCGAACGCGGGTCCCTGCCGGCACTTTCGCCAGCGCTCGGCCGGCGCGTTCGCACGAACAGCGAGGCGATCGTCGGGGCAACCTCGCGCAGCAAGACGGTCGATTTCACGGAGGGCGTCGCGATCACGTCAGGCATTGACCCAGACGATGTCACTCACATCCAACCGGTGCGGTACCCGCGAGGTTCCGATCTGATCGGCCTGCTTGCCAAACCACTGACCGACGGCGGTCCCGGGATTCCTCGAGGACTGCGTTTCATCGTCAACTGCGTCACCAAACCGGGCGACTTCCTGGGTTCGCTGCTTCCTTTTGGTTGGGCGCGCCGCTCGATCATGCTGCTGGTGATGCAGGTCGCGGAGAATCAGCTCGAGCTCGTTCGGAGACGCAGGTGGTTCTGGCCGTTCACCCTGACACTTGATTCCAGAAACCCGCTACCGAGAGGAGAGCGAAACCCCACCTACCTGCCGGTCGCCAACGATATGGCGCGCCGGGTCGCCAAAAAGATCGGTGGTTGGCCCGTCAGCTCGATCAACGAGGCGTTGCTCGACATCCCATCGACCGCGCACATCCTCGGCGGCGCGGTCATCGGAAGCGATCCCGAAAGCGCGGTCTGCGATGACCGGCATCGAGTGTTCGGCCACGCCAACCTCTACGTCGTCGACGGTTCGGCGGTCCCGGTCAACCTAGGCGTCAATCCAGCCCTCACCATCACCGCGCTGGCCGAACGCGCGATGAGCCAGGTGCCGGCGAAGGTCTCCGGAGACCTCGTCGGATCAGCCGCGATAGGCTGAAGGCGCTCCCGGCGGCAGGTAAGGCGTCGGGTCGACAGGCTTCTGCGCCACACGCAGCTCGAAGTGCACATGCGGGCCCGTTGAGTTGCCGGTCGAACCCTCGAGGCCTACCGCCGTCCCCTGGGTCACGCGCTGTCCGGACTTGACCAGCGTGGTCGAGAGGTGTCCGTACAGCGTGTCGAAGCCGCCCGAGTGGGCGATGACCACGTAGTTCCCGTACCCGCTGCTCGAGCTTCCGACCAGGGCCACGATGCCGTCGTCGGCCGCGTAGACCGGGGAGCCGAACGGCTCCACCAGGTCGATGCCGGTATGGAAGTGGGCGTATTGGCCGTAGGCGGGCTCGAACCAGAACGTGCTGGGACCGAACGGCTGCGAGATATGCGCTTGCGGCTCAGGCCAGATGAAGCGGTACTTGGTGGAGTGGCCGGCGCTGGTCGGAACCTGGCCGACGTTGTTCGTCTGCAGCCAGAACTGCAGCTGCGCCCACACCGACTGCATCGCCGCCGCGATGATCGCGTCCTGCTGCTGCTGGAGCATGTCGGTCACGGCCTGTGCCAGCTGCGCCGACTGCCGGCTCAGCCGTGCGAGCTCGGAGCGGGTTTGCGCGATCTTCTGCTGCAGCTGCGCCATCGATTTCTCCTGCTGGGCCTGCAGGGCTTTCAGCTGCGACATCTGTGAATCGAGCTCATTGCGTTGCGTGATCTGCTCATCCCTTGCCGCCTGCTCGGCCTCGCGCTCTTGTTCTAGCTGCGCGAGATCGGCGGCGAGCGAGGATTTGAGATCGGCGGCCCGCGAGCCGGCCACATTCAGGTCGGCGACGCGCGTGAAGAGATCGCTCAGACTCTGCGACTGGGCGAGCACGAGCAAGACGGATCCTGGTGACTCGTAGACGCTTCGCGCGAGCTGGCGGATCTGGGCGCGCTCGGTTTCGATGCGGCGCGCGAGGATCGTCTCTCGCAGCTGCGCTGCAGCTATCAGGTCATCCAGGGCGCCGATCTTCGCCTCGATGGCGCTGATCTTGCCTTGTACCTGCTGCTGCTGGGCCGAGTTGGTCTGCAGCGACAGGCGCAGCTGCTGCTGGGCAGCCAGCGCATCAGCGAGGTTGCTCCCCAGCTGGGCGCGAATCTGCTGGATGAGCGCCAGTTGCTGCTGCGGGTTGGCCGGCGTGCCGTCAGCGGTCGCGCCGCCAGGAGCCGCGCCGAGGACGAGCAAGGAGAGAGCGATGGCGACGACCACGCGCCTCACGACTCCATGTGCCTCCGCACGCTCAACAAGGACGAGCCTGAGCCGAGGCCGAGGCCGGTGCCGATGACGATGGCAGCCGCAATCGCGGCCACGGTCGTGGTGACCCCGGGCGCGAACTGCGTGAAGGACTGCGATCCCGCGGCGATACCCGACATCGCCAAACCGAACGTGACCCCGCCGGCGACAAGGCCGGCCAGGGTGCCGGTGATCGCGCCTTCGACGACGAAGGGACCGCGCACCATCCAGCGCGGCGCCCCGACCAGTTGCATGATCGTGATTTCATCGCGCCGGGATAGGATCGCCGCCTTGATGCTGTTCATGGTCACGGTCACGGCGACGAATCCGAGCAGCCCCACAAACGCAAGGCCGGCGATCGCGATTCCGAACAGAACGGCCTGGATGCGTTCATAAGCGCCGCGGTCGTACGAGGTCGGGTTCAGTGGATCGACGACGCTCTCGTTGCGGACGACGGCGTCGATCGCTCCCATATCGTTGAGGCTCTTGACCTGAACGTCAAGGCTCGCCGGGAAGGGATTGCTCTCGCTGGCGTTCGCCAGCTCGGGCAGGCCGGGGATCGTGTGCGCCCTCGCGAGCGCGTCGGCCTTCGAAACGTAAGTGACCCTCGCGATCCGCGGGTCGCTCGACAGGCGGTTCCACAGCGCGACGACGTCAGGGTCGGCGGCATCGTCACGGAGGTAGACGTGCAGTAGCGAAGCCTCGCGTGCCTGGACCACCTCCAGGTTGTGCAGGGCGAAACCTGTGAGGCCGACAAGGCCCGACATGAGGAGCAGCAAGGTCATCGAACCCAGTGCCGGCGCCGTACTCCCGATGTTGCGCCCCCAGTTGCGGGCGGCGGAACCGAACACCAGGCGGACAAGATTGGCCGCGACCGTCTGGATCAACCTGCGTCGCGGGAACCGGCCCGTTACGACGACGCCAGCCACGCCATCCTCCCCGTCTGCCCAGCCGGCTGGTCGCGCACCAACCTGCCGTCCACGAGCGTCACCACGCGCCGTTTCAGGCGGGTCACGATCTCGACGTTGTGGGTGGCCACCAGCACGGCCGTGCCCGCGGCCGCGATGTCCTCGAAGAGGTCCATGATCTCCCACGCCGTTTCCTGGTCGAGGTTGCCGGTCGGCTCGTCCGCGATCAGAAGCGGCGGCTGGGCAACCACCGCACGCGCGATCGCCACCCTCTGCTGCTGGCCACCCGACAGCTGGTGGGGAAAAGCGCCGCCTCGGTCACCCAGGCCGACCGCTTCGAGGGCGTCGAGGGAACGGTCCCGCGCCTCTGCGTCCGAGATCCGGAGGTCGCCTACCTGGAGTCCAAAGGCGACGTTCTCGATCGCGTTCAGCCGGGGCAGGAGCTTGTAGTCCTGGAACACCACGCCGACCCTGCGTCGCAGGTCGGCGACGTGGGACGCCTTCAGTCGGTGCGCGGCGATGCCGGCCACCCAGACCTCGCCGGCGGTGGGGCGGATCTCGCGGTTGATCAGCTTCAGAAGGGTCGTCTTGCCGGCGCCGCTGGGGCCAACCAGGAGGGTCAGCTCGCCCGGATGTAGAGCCAGCTCGATGCCGTCAACGGCATGGCGCTGTCCATAGGCTCGGCTCACCCCAATGAGCTCGACGATCGGCGGGCGCTCGGCTACGTGTGGGCGCACTTGTCCGCAGAGGGCTAACGGCGAACTCGCGGAAAACCGGCGCGCAAGTCATGAGGACGCGCGCGACCCCCCCAACGGACAGTCCGGACAAACCGAGCCGGAGCCCGAAGCAAGCCTCGGACAGTCCGGACGATCCGGGGTCCCGGGGGACCTGAGCTGTAGGTAGGCTCAGTGTGGCCGATGACTGCAAACCCCCGCGAAGGCTCCCTGCTCGGTCTTGACATCGGAACCTCTGGCGCCCGCGCAATCGCCATCGACCTCGCAGGCAACGTCCTCGTCGCCGCCACCGAAGAGTACCCGCAGGCCACGCCGCGGCCTGGCTGGACGGAGCAGGAGCCTGAGGATTGGTGGGCCGCAAGCCAGGCCGTCCTGCGAAGGGTTGTCTCAGAGTGCGGGCAGCCGCCGCTGGCGCTCGGCCTCACCGGCCAGATGCATGGGGCCGTCTTCCTCGATGAGAGCGATCACGTCATACGTCCGGCCCTGCTCTGGAACGACCAACGGACGCATAGGCAATGCCAAGAAATCACTGACAAGGTCGGCATGCAGCGGTTGGTCGAGATCACGGGGAACCCGGCGCTGACAGGCTTTCAGGCTCCGAAAATCCTGTGGCTCCGGGACGAAGAGCCTGCCGCGTTCTCGCGTCTTCATCGGGTCTTGCTTCCGAAGGACTACGTGCGGTTGCGGCTCACCGGCGAGCACGCCACCGACGTGTCTGACGCGTCCGGCACGCTGCTCCTCGACCTGCGCCGTCGTCAGTGGTCGGAGGAGGTCCTGGATGCGCTGGAGATTCCGCGCGATTGGTTGCCTGTGATGCACGAAGGGCCTGACGTCACGGGCGCGGTTACGGCGTCAGCCGCAAAGTTGACCGGGCTGCCGCCAGGGCTGGCCGTGGCAGCGGGCGGTGGCGACAACGCGGCGGCGGCGGTCGGCAATGGCATCGTCCGGCCCGGCGTCGTGAGCTCGTCAGTCGGCACGAGCGGTGTCGTCTTCGCCCACAGCGACGAGCCGATGGTCGATCCGCGCGGCCGCCTCCATTCGTTCTGCCACGCGGTTCCGGGTGCGTATCACGTCATGGGAGTGACGCTTGCGGCCGGGGCAGCTTTGCGCTGGTGGCGCGATATCGTATCGCCGGGCAGCGACTTTGAGGCCATGGCCTCGCTTGCCGCCCATGCGCCGGCCGGCTCAGGCGGCCTGCTCTTCCTTCCTTATCTATCCGGGGAGCGGACGCCCGTCCTCGACCCATCCGCCAGGGGCGCGTTCGTGGGCTTGAACATGACGCACACCCTCGCCCACCTCACGCGCGCGGTGATGGAGGGCGTCGTCCACAGCCTGAAGCAGTGCGTGGACCTGATCGCGGGCCTGCCTCTGCCGGTCACCGAGATACGCGCCACAGGGGGAGGCGCGCGCAGCGCGATGTGGCGTCAGCTCCAGTCCGATATGTTCGGCATGCCGGTCTTCCGGAACACCGTCGACGAGGGACCCGCCTTCGGGGCAGCTTTGTTGGCAGGAGTTGCCTGCCGCGCTTACGCATCAGTCTCCGACGCCACCGCCCTCGTGCAGTTGAGGGCCGACGTCACGCGCCCCGATACGGACGTATCGGGTCTGTACCAGCAGCAACACGAGGTCTACGCGAGCCTTTACGAATCGACGGCCGGGGCGATGCACCGGCTCTCTGCGCTCGACTAGCTCGAGCGCGGTTTCATTCGTCGCAACGCCAGCCTCGCCGCATCCCCCTAGGGTTCCGAAGAGGGACAGGTTAGGACTGGGTCACGCCGATCGCACCGGCGGGTTGTCGTGTGGGTTCCGACGCGCTTGCGATTCGATCGGCGATCACACGGGCGTGTAGGCCGAGCTCACGCAGGTTTCCGCTCAACGGATTCGTGTAACCGGCGAGAGCAACACCATCAGGCCCATCAGGTGTGTGTCGGGAGGAGTCCGGCGATCTTCAAGGAGGGCCCGGGGGCCGGCCTAGCGTCGTGCAGCGCCCACACATATTGAGGACGCGCGCGCGAAGGCTCTGGGCGGAGGGCTAGTTGAGCCGGCCGGCGTCCGGTGCGGATGTCTTGAGCACGATCCCGCGGAGCCACTCGATGAGCTCGGCGCCCGCCACCGAATTGCGTTGAAAGATCCCTGCGACGTGGCCGTTCAGCGACAGCTTGTCGTCGTCAGTGAGCGACTTGGCGGTGAGGATCATGATCGGGATGGTTCGGGTCCGCTCTTCCGACCGGAGTCTCTCCACCACCTCGAAGCCGTTGACGCCTGGCATCATCAGGTCGAGAAGGATCAAGCTCGGGAGCTCCGAGGTCGCCATCTCAATCCCCTCCTGGCCACCATTCGCACGCAGCACGCGGAAACCTGCGGGCTCGAGCATGGCCTGGACGCGATCCAGGTTGAGCTTCTCGTCGTCGATGACTAGCACACGCACTTCCGAGCTTCTCGCCTTGGAGGTGAAGGTGTACTGCTCGAGGCGTGAGAGGAGCGCCTTTCCGTCCACCGGCTTGACGAAGTAGTCGATAGCGCCGAGCGCCCGGCCAAGCGCGGGATTGTCGACCACCGATACCACCACGACGGGAATGTTGCGCGTGCCCTCGTCCTCCTTGAGTCGGGTGAGGACATCCCAGCCATCGATCTCGGGGAGGAGTATGTCGAGCGTGACAGCGACTGGCTTGAGCGCTCTTGCCATCTTCAACGCGTCGGTGCCGCTGCGGGCGATTGCCATTCGGAATCCACCGACCGCGAGGTGGCGGCCAAGTATCTCGGCGGCCCCTGGGTTGTCGTCGACGACGAGGACAAGGGGCCGCGAGAGGTCGACTCCCGCGTCTTGCGCCTGCTCGGCCGGGTGCGCTGGCAGGCGGATGGTGAAGGTGCTTCCCTTGCCGAGCTCGCTGGCGACCGTGACGTCGCCACCGTGTAACTGGGCAAACCGCTTGGTCAGGGCGAGGCCAAGGCCTGTGCCTTCCTGTCGCCGCCCCCCGCCCTGGTCCAGCTGTTGGAACTCGCCAAACAGTCGCTCCAGGTCCGCCTTCGCGATTCCGATACCCGTGTCACTCACCGCGATCTCGACCCAAGCATCGACCGGGCGGCCGCGAATGGTCACGGCACCGCTCGCGGTGAACTTGATCGCGTTGGACACAAGGTTGAGCAGCATCTGCTTCAACTTCACGGGGTCGGCGATGAGGTCGCTACCCGGTTCCAGCCGGCTATCGAGGACAAGGCCCTTGGTGCGCGCCAGCGGATCGGCGGTCGCGACAACGTCGCGGATGATGTCGGCCAGCACAACGGGCTGGCGGTGCAGGTCCATCTGCCCGGCTTCGACCTTGGAGAGGTCGAGGATGTCGTTGATCAGCTGGAGCAGATGCTTGCCGCTCCCATGGATCTGCTCCAGAAAACGACGACGAGTGGCGGTGTCAAAACGCCCGGGCGCCTCATCGCTCAGCAGCTCAGAGAAACCAATGATCGCGTTGAGCGGAGTCCTGAGCTCGTGGCTCATGCTGGCCAGGAACCGGCTCTTGGCCTGGTTGGCCCGCTCCGCTTCGGCCTGCGCATCGCTGAGCTGCCTGGTGCGCTCGGCGACCATTGCCTCGAGCTCGCTGGCGAGCAGTCTGTGGCTGCGCAAGAGCTGGGCAGTGGCGATCGCCCGTGCCGCCCGTGCCGCGAGGCTTCCCAGCAGCTCCAGGTCCGCCTCGCCGAATGGAGGGGCACCCTCCATGCGGTTGAGATTCAGACCGCCAACAACGACGTCCTGGGCGAGCATCGGGATCAGGACCGACTCGCGCATCCGCCACCTCTCGATGTGACGTTTCTGGTGCGGCGCAAGGTTGGGCGGAAGGTGGTCCGGATCGATGGATATCACAAGCGGCCGTCGCTCCTGGATGACGGTTTTCCACGGCCCGGCGGAATCGAGCGCGATCGAGGCACCGACAAAATGCCGGGCGTCTTCCCTGACCCTGGGGTCGGGATGATAGGCGGCTACCGGCTCAATGGTCTGGCCGTCCGGCGACAGGAGCACCACGGCGCAGAAGTCGCCCGTGGTACGGGAAATTTGCTCCGCGACGATGCCCAGGAGGGCTTCGATGTCGGGGACCGCGTCGATGAAGGCGTCGGTTGCCTCGGTGACAGCCGCCAGTCGCGCCTGCGAACCAACCGGGGCTGAGCTTGGGCGCGTGTCCTCTGACATGGGCACAGTATTGTCGAGTTAAACGGCGGAAATCGATTAGTTAATGCTTTCGGCGGCTCCGTGCCGCTAGGCAGCCACAACAACACCCCGCCGATTGCGGCCCGGGCCGGCTTGCACGATCAGGATCAACCTGGTCGTCTGCGCCAAACTGGCGGTGGTGGCAAGGCCCCGAGTCGCCGTGCTGACGCGTGAGTATCCGCCCGAGGTCTACGGAGGTGCGGGAACGCACGTCGAGTACCTCGTCCGTGAGGTTCGCACGCTGACCGACGTCTCGGTCCATTGTTGGGGCGCGAAGCGAGACGAACCGGACGTCGTCAGCCATCAACCGTGGGCCGACCTCGCAGAACCAAAGCCGGAGTCAGCCGCGCTGCAGGCGATGTCGATCAACCTCGCCATGGCCGCCGGGGTCAAAGACGCAGGCATCGTGCACAGCCATACGTGGTACGCAAACTTCGGCGGCCACCTGGCCAAGCTCATGTGGTCGATTCCACACGTGCTGACCGTGCACAGCCTCGAGCCGCTCAGGCCCTGGAAGGCAGAGCAGCTCGGGGGTGGCTACGCCTTGTCGCTGTTCTGCGAGCGAACCGCCATCGAAGCGGTCGACGGCGTGATCGCGGTGTCGGGCGCGGTGCGCCAGGACGTGATCGAGTGCTATCCCAACGTCGATCCGAAGCGCATCCACGTCATTCACAACGGGATCGATCCTCAGATCTACAGGCCGGAACCGTCGCCGGAGACGCTCGACCGTTACGGCATTGACCCAAGTCGGCCGTACGCGTTCTTCAACGGCCGGATCACGAGACAGAAAGGATTGCCGCTGCTTTTGGCCGCGGCACTCGACCTCGATCCGCAGCATCAGCTGGTCATAGCCGCGAGCTCACCCGACACCGCCGAGATCGGAGCCGAGGTGGACGCCCTGGCGGAACGGGTTCGCACCGAGCGGGGGAACCTGGTCTGGATCAATCGCTTCCTGCCGCGCGAGGATCTGATCCGCATCCATTCGGGCGCCACGGTCTTCGTGTGCCCGTCGATCTACGAGCCGTTCGGTCTGGTGATCCTCGAAGCGATGGCATGCGAGACCGCGGTGGTTGCGTCGCGCGTAGGCGGAATTCCGGAGATCGTCGTCGAGGGCGAGACGGGTCACCTGGTCGACTACGACGCACATGATCCGACGGCATTCACCACCAAGCTGGCCGCCCGGATCCAGGAATTGTTGAGCAATCCGGACGAGGCTGCGAAGATGGGGAAAGCTGGACGACAACGCGTGTTGGAGAACTTCGGGTGGCCCGCGATCGCATCGCGGACCGTCGAGCTGTACACCAGCCTGCTGTGGCCGTGATTACCGGCCGGCGTTACGGCTGAGGCGTGAAGAGAAGTGATGGCTGACCTTCGCTTGGGAGCAAAGCGCCCAGCCACATCCCGGATCCTCCGACGAGGAATACCCGTCCGTCATTGAGCGGGACCGCGATCGCCTGATACCTCGCCACGGGAAGCGAGGCGGCCAGCGACCAGTTACGTGCCACGGGATCGTAGATCTCGGCTCGTGTCACGGGGTCGGCGCTGGTGTGCATTCCAACCGCGTCGGATCCGCCCGCGAGGAGCACCCGTCCGTCCCCAAGCAGCGCGGCGGAGTGGTAGTACAGGCCCACCGGCATGCTCGCCGCCGGTCTGACCTGCCCGCTGGTCCGTTCCCAAAGCATCGTCTGAGAGTTGACCGCGAATGTCGGCGCGCCTTCTGGCGTCGTGCCGGTCAGCATTGTGCCTCCGGCGATAAGTACGTCGCCTGACGCGAGTCCCGTGGCCGAGAACTGCGACCACGCGCTGGGGAACGAACCGGCGTCGGTCCAGCCTCCCGAGGCAGGGTCGTAAACCATCGCCTTCCGAGAGCCGACCACAAGCACTCGACCGCCCGGAATCGCGGTGACGGTTTGCATATCGGCCCCACTCTCAGCCAGACCGAGCGGAACGTCGGAAGTGGTTGTCCAGTGGTCTGTGGTCACGTTGTAGAGCAATGCGTGCCTGTCCAACTGCTGCAGGGCTGTCACCCAGATCCTGCCGTCCGGGAGAAGTTCCAGACGCGACTGGCCGATCTTGCCTGGCGAAGTCACCAGGGTCGCGGTGCCAGTCTGCAGGTCGATTACCTCAGTCTTGGCCGCGATGGCGCGCTGCGGGTCGACGGTGAGAAGGAAAACCTTGCCGTTGGCAAGAGGCGCGGCCAGGAATTCCGGCGGGCTTGGTGAGCCGATCGTGCAGGTGATGCACGGTGGAACCTTGCGGCTGAACGGCGTACTCCACGCATCGGATTTGGGGTCGTAGACCTGGAAGTCCGCGTTGCCGAACTTGGGCACAAGCAACACGCGGCCATCAGGGAGGAGCTGCGCCGAGCCGGTATAGGAGTCGATGGGGATTGGTTTGGTGGCGGCCAGCTGCCAGCGTCCGGGCCCCGCGGGCGACCGGGGCGCGGCGGGCATTCCCTTCGCCGACGGGTCGTACAGCTCAGAGCTCGCCAATGCATCCCGCGACCCGCTGCCGCCGGCCACCAGGACATGCCCGTTCGGGAGTGAGATTGCGAGGTGGTTGCTGCGTGGGGTGGTCAGGGCGCCGGTGGCGGACCAGGAGTTGGTCGTGGGATCGAACAACTCACATGAGGCGAGCCGGCCTGCCTGGTCGGCGCCGCCGGAGACAAGCACCCTGCCGTCGGTGAGGACCCCTGCCGCGTGCGAGGTGCGAGCGCTTGCCAGGTCGGGGCCCTGCGACCACTCGTTCTTGGCGGGGTCGTAGAGAAGCGTGGAACGGAGGATGGTCGATCCGTCCGCACCGAGACCACCCGCGAGAAGCGCGCGGCCATCGGCCAGGGCGGTGAGAGTGAACTGTGCTCTCGGAGTGCCGATGGTGCCGGCGCCGAGCCATCGTGCGGTCGCCGGGTCGAACAACTCAGCGCTGCTGAGCAGCCGATCGGGGTTCTCCTGGTCAGCCCCACCGACGACTAGGACCCCACCACCCTTGAGCAGCACGGCGGACTGACGGAACCGGCCATGCGTGAGCGTCGGGCCGGTCGTCCAGGTCGAGGAGCTCGGATTGAAGAACTGGCTGCTGGCCAGGGGCCGAATCTGGGCATCGTAGCCACCCGCAATCAGGACGCGACCGTCGGGGAGCGGCGTTGCCGTCGCGTAGGCGCGAGCGACACTCATGTTTGGTGCCTTGGTCCAGGTGCCGGTGCTCGGGTTGTATGTCATCGCGGTGGCGAGAGGACCTGGCGGGCAGCAGTCGCCCTGAAAATCGGGCCTACCGCCGGCCAGCAGTGAACGGCCGCCCGGCAGCGGCGCGGCCACTGCTCCGATGCGGTCGTTCGGCAGCTTTGGCCCCACCGACCACCCGCCGGCGGGGTCGTAGATATCGACGTTGCCGACTCCGCGGCCATCGCTTGAGGTCCCCGTCACGAGTACGCGCCCACCCTGCAGCAGCACGCCAACCATCTGCCCCCAACGCGTGGTGCTGAGGTCGCCGCCGGCGTTCCATCCTCCCGGCAAGGTCGCGGGCGGGGCCGACGGAGATCCGGAGACTGCTGGTGAGGAAGAAGACCTGCCGGCCTGCGGCGCGGGGGAACAGGCTGCCGAGGCGCTGAGGACGGCGCAGCAAGTGCCCAGAACCAACCATGCGCGAGGCGCGGGACGCATATGCCTGTAACGCGACCCGCTCGACTTGGTTTCGAAGCTGCGGTCTGCAGAACGATGCGTTGACATACTTACGCCAAGTGGAGCAGCGGATCAGCCTTGTGACGCTTGGCGTGACAGACCTCGCGCGCGCCCGCGCCTTCTACGAAGCGATGGGGTGGCACGACGCACATCAGCCTGATGACGAGGTCGCCTTCTTTCAAGCCGGCGGAATGATCCTTGGCCTCTGGACCGCGCTGGGCGGACACGCAGCGCCTGGCATCGAGCTTGCCCATAACGTCCGCTCGCCGAGCGAGGTCGACGCTGTGCTCGCCGAAGCGGTGCACGCCGGGGGCACCATCGCTCGTCCGGCGGCTCACGCCGAGTGGGGTGGCTACACGGGCGCGTTCGCGGATCCGGACGGTCACGTTTGGGAAGTCGCTCACAATCCGGACTGGGAATTGGCTGCCGACGGGACCGTTCACCTCTCCTAGCCGCGACTTACCGAGCTCAAGAGTCGGGGCAACTTCAGCCCAGGAAGACTCCAGACAGGACAGCGTTGAGTCCCGCGGTGCGAGTCACCGTCACCGTCACCGTGCGGCCTGCGGCGACATTGATGGGGACGTTGACCCAGGCGCCCTGTGAGAAATCGGTGGTGAGGTTGGCGGTCTGCGGACCGGAGCCGTCATCGACGGTGATGGTCTCCCGCCGACCCAGGCCATCTCCGTCGAGGGCATAGAGATGGATGGTGCCGGTGTACGCGGTCGAGAAAGTGAGGTGGATGCGGACCTGGTTGGCATCGTAGATGGTGGCGGCCTCGCGTGTCGAGGTGTCCGGGCTCTGCAAGGCCTGAACCCCCGTGACATTGTTCCAGACATAGCGACTGCCCTGATCGACGACCAGGCTGCATTTGGGCATCGAAACCAGATCGCCGCCATTCCAGCCCAGCAGGGCGTAGCCGTCGGCGCCGTAGACGCCCACCCAGCTTCCCTGGGGCGACTGGCTGTAAGAGAGGCCGGCCGAGGTCGTCGCGGAAGCCACGTTGGAGGGGGCAGAGATGCCCGTTCCGTTGCTGGCCAGCACCCGATAGAAGTAAGTAGTCGAAGGGATGAGCCCGGAGTCGGTGAAGGTGGTGGTGCTGCTGGTGCCGACCTGGGTCCAGGCGGTGCTGCCGTCGGGTGAACGCTGGATCTTGTAGGAAGTGGCTCCGGCAGAGGCCGTCCAGCTGAGGCGGATCTGAGATGCGTTGACCGCGCTCGCGCTCAGGCCGGTCGGCGGGGCCGGGGCTTGCGGTGCGCCGCCGAGGAAGATTCCAGACACCACAGCGTTCATTCCGGCGGTCCGAGTCACGCTCACCGTCACGTTGCCGCCGGCGGCAACGTTGATCGGGACGTTGACCCAGGCGCCCTGCGAGAAGTCGGTCGTGATGTTGGCGGTCTGGGGACCCGAGCCGTCGTTGACGGTTATGGTCTCCCGCCGGCCGATAGCGTCCCAGTCCACGACATATATATGGATGGTCCCGCTGTACGCGGTCGAGAAGCTGAGGTGGAGTCGGACCTGGTTGGCGTCGTAGATAGTGGCGGCATGGCGGGTGGAGGTGTCCGGGCTTTGCAAAGCCTGGACCGCGGTGGTCCCATTGCTCCAGAGGTAGCGACTGCCCTGGTCGAAGACCAGGCTCGATTGGGGCAGCGAAACCAGGTCACTGCCGCCGTTCCAGTTCAGCAGGGCGTAACCGTCGGCACCATAGGAACCCGTCCAGTTGCCCTGCGGCGATTGGCTGTAGGCGAGGCCGGCCAGGGTGGTGGCGGAAGCCACGTTGGAGGGGGCAGAGTTGCCAGGTCCGTTGCTGGCCAGCACCCGATAGAAGTAAGTAGTCGAAGGGATGAGCCCGGAGTCGGTGAAGGTGGTGGTGCCGCTGGTGCCAACCTGGGTCCAGGCGGTGCCGCCGTCGGGTGAACGCTGGATCTTGTAGGAGGTGGCTCCGGCGGAGGCCGTCCAGCTGAGGCCGATTTGAGATGCGTTGACCGCGCTGGCGCTCAGTCCGGTTGGCGGCCCAGGCACAGGTGATGCTCCGCCCAGGAAGATTCCCGACACCACGGCGTTGATCCCGGCGGTCCGAGCGACTGTCACCGTCACGTTGCCGCCGGCGGCAACGTTGATCGGGACGTTGACCCAGGCGCCCAGCGAGAAGTCGGTTGTGATGTCCGCGGTCTTGGGAGCCGAGCCGTCGTTGACGGTTATGGTCTCCCGCCGGCCGAGGCTGTCCCAGTCCAGGGCATAGACGTGGATGGTCCCGCTGTACGCGGTCGTGAAGCTGAGGTGGAGTCGGATCTGATTGCCGTCCGAGAAACAGGCAGCGTGGCGCGTGGAGGCGTCGGGGCTCTGCAACGCCTGGACGGCCGTGGTCCCACTGCTCCAGAGGTAGCGACCGCCTTGGTCAAAGACCAGTCTCGATTGGGGCAGGGAAACCAGGTCGGTGCCGCCATTCCAGTTCAGGAGGGCGTAGCCGTCGGCGCCGTAGGCGTCCGTCCAGTTGCCCTGGGGCGACTGGCTGTAGGCGACGGCAGTCCCGGTGGTCGCAGAGGCCACCGTCGACGGCGCGGAGTCGCCAATGCTGTTGCCGGCAATGACCCGATAGAAGTAGGTGGTAGAAGGGGTAAGCCCGGAGTCGGTGAAGCCGGTGGCGCTGCTGGTACCCACCTGGGCCCAACCGCTGCTGCCGTCGGGTGAACGCTGGACCTTGTAGGAGGTGGCTCCGGCAGAGGCCGTCCAGCTGATAGTGATGTGAGATGTATCGACGGCACTTGCATTGACGCCGGTGGGAGGCGCCGGCGCTGTGGGGGGTGTGCCGATCGTGGTGATGGCGTAGTTCTGGGTGGTCCACTGAGCGAAGCCGAAGAACGCTGGGCCGCTCAGCTGGTTGCTGCCCCAAATGACCCCAGGGTTGATGGGGTCGGGCGTGGCCCCAGAGTAGTCGCCCCAACGACAGGGACTGCTCGTGCAGTTGCCCTGGAACAGGACCTCCTGATCAGCAGCGCTGCTCGAGCCCAGGAGGACCTCCCCCGCGTCCATCTGACCCGGCGGCGTCGACTTAGTTCGGGTCTGCGCGCCGATCACAGGCAAGAGCGAGGAGCTTCCGCGGTTATAGGAGATCATCGCGTCGTCGCCCGCTGACGAAGGCGAGATGGCGGCGTTCCAGTAAAAGTCAGTCGCGTTAGCCAGCTGACCCTGCTGGCGAATGGTCAGCGAGCCGGGCAGGAGCTCGTACCACCGAACGATGGAGCGACCCGAACCTCCCACCGTGTGCTGGGTCCAAACAGCCTCGGTGCCCGCACTCGGATCGAAGTTTGCGACGGCTTGCGTGAGCCGCCCGTCAAGGCTGTCGATCAAGTAGGTCGTGCCAGGCTGGGGCACGTTGGGAGGAACGGTGTAGCTGCTTCCGACTGAGATGTCGCCGTTGGCCACCAACAGTGGGCCGGGCGTCATGTGCCAGACCATCACCTTGGACTGCGGGGTGACAGAGACGTCATGTGCCGCGACGATGTAGCCGTTCGCCGAAGCGTCCGTCGTGTTCGCCGGGACTGGCGTGAAGGCGGTCGTGCCGTCGGCGTTGTTCAGGACATGGGTTGCGTCGGCGAAGTTCGTCACCGTTACGGATCCGCTGCAGTTGGATTGACCCGCCGGTTTGGGGATGGCCGTGATGTTGGCCGTGACGAAAGGAAGCGAGGCGTTGCTGCCGTCGTAGATGTTGGTTCCGAAGATCACAAAGTTCGCGTCATGGCCGAGCTTCGGATAGTCGGGAATGTTGGCGCCGGTAGGGCTCGCGTAACGGCACCAGCCGCCTGTGAGGTCGGTTGGATCCGCGGTCTTCGACCAACCAAACAAGAGATAGGTGTTCGTCAGATTCGAATTGAAGGCGACCGCTCCGTACAGCCACCTGTTCCCCTGGGCGTCCCACTGGACTTGGGGATCACTGGTGGCCAGGCTAGAGGGCGTACCTGTGAAGGTCCCGAGGTCGGTCGAGCTCACCAGTGTGAGATTGCCCCTGTCATACACACCGACCAGCTGATTGACCATCTCCACGTATCGGGTGGGACCGATCGCCCCCGTGGAGTCGGGGGGTGTCGGCTGGAATCCCTCGTCGGCGGCGGACAAGCCGGGACTGTTCAGCCCGTTGAACAGCGCCGCCGCGTTGGGGGCGGCTGCCTTGGGTGAGGCGGTGCCTCGGGGTGGCGCCCCGCCCGCCTTTAGCTTCGCGGCGCGAAGGGCCGCGGGATTCTTGGTGCGGAAAGGAGGTGACTCGTGTCCCGAGGATTGGTGGCGTTGGCCAGGGGTCAGCAGCCGTGCCTGAACCTTGCCCACAGGCGCTATGGCGCTGCCCGAACCGGGACCGGAGGCGGAGGGAACCTGGGATAGGGCAGCCCCGGCCGTGAGGGGGGCAAAGAGCATTGCGCAGACCGGGATCGCAAGTGCGGCCAGCCGGCGTACTGCCACGGTTCCGCCCACAAAACACTCCCAGCGATGCCCGCGACGAATGCGCGGTGTTCGCAGATTATGGGCCACGGCTACCGCTTGGTAGCCAACCAAGTTTTTGCCCCGACGGGCGGCTTGCAATCGTGAGTTACAGGAGTCCGAGGTCCTGGTCTTCGTCGGCGAGGGCGGCCGGCGCCGGCCGCGCGCCTCTGCCAATCAATCGGCCGGCTTTGGCCATCTCGCCGCCCTCATCAAGTTCGGGATCCCCGCCTCGATTCAGGCCGACCGCGGCGCGCAAGCTTCCAGCCTGCAGATAGAACCCGATCAGCCTGCGCTCCGCAGATGAGCCGCGGACCACGAACTGGTCCCACTTGCGGACATGGCCCACGTACTCGAGCTTGTGCTCGTACTGATCTGACCAGAACGTGTGGAGGTAGCGGTAATCGTCCTGCGCGCCGAGCATCGACCTGGCGGCGGCCGCCCCTTGTTTCTCCGCGTTGTTGTAATGCTCGACGCGGACGCGGCCGAAGAGCGGATGCAGGTGGTTCGCCACGTCTCCCGCCGCGAATATGTCTGGAACATTGGTGCTGCATCTGGCGTCGACCAGCACACCGTTGTCGAGGGCCACGTCGGTGCCCTGGAGGATGTCGACGTTCGCCTCGATGCCGACCGCCACGATCGCGAAGTCACAGTCAAGCCGTCGACCGCGCTTGGTGACGGCATGCTCGACCCGCTGTGTGCCCTCGAAGCGTACGACCTCGTCATGTGCGATCAATTCGACCCCGGCGTCGCGATGGATGCCGGCGAACAGCTCACCCATCTCGGGTCCCAGGACGGAATCGAACGGGGCATTGCCGGGAAGCACCGCGGTCACGGTCAGCCCCATCTGACGCAAAGAAGCGGCGACCTCCGATCCGATGAAACCCATGCCCACCACCAAGGCCCGGCCGCCCTTCTGCGCAACAGCTTTGATCGCATCACAATCGCCGGCTGTGCGCAGCTGATGGACGCCCGCCAGGTCAGCCCCAGGAATCAGGAGGCGTCTGTTCCGTCCGCCTGTCGCGATCAGCAGCCTGCCGTACGGGATGATCTCGCCGGTGTGTAATTCGATACGTCTCTCCCTGGTGTCGAGGCTCACGGCGGTGGCGCGGACCAGCTCGACATCGTTCTTTTCGAACCACTGGGCGGGCTTGACAAGCCAGCCCGACAGGTCTTCCTCCCCACGCAGGTACGTCTTGGAGAGTGGCGGCCGCCCAAACGGCACGCCCGGCTCATTCCCTAGGAGGACGAGACGGCTGGAGTAACCCTCCTCCCGCAAGGTCTTGGCGGCGACGCCGCCAGACATGCCGGTTCCGAGGATGACAATCGGCAGGGCGTCGCCCCGTTCGCTAGGAGACGGACGGCGCGAAATGACCGGGTACGCGACCTAGCAGCCGACCCAGCCGAACAGCTGCTGGACCTTGATCCGATCGAAGCCGCGCACGATCGCGTTGTTGCCCATGCGCAGCAGCGGAACCTGCTCGCCATCGAGCTGTTCGAACTCACGCATCGCCGTCGGACTGTGGCTGAGGCAGCGGTACTCGAACTGGACGCCCAGCTCGTTCAGGAGGTCGACCATCGCGGTCGAGTCCAGCGACTCGTCCGACCCGTACAGCACTGCTTGCGCTTCGCCCATCGTCTTAGTAACGACAGACTAGGCCCGTTCCACCGATAGAGCCAATCAATTGTTCCGATGCGACGCATAGACGCGCCCGATGAGCTCGGCCGAGACCGCATCCGCTCGATACGAGCAGTTCAACGACCGAGGTACTTTGGCTTGCGCTTGCCCGTGAAGCCGGCGTGGAACTCGCGGAAGTCCTCCGCCGTCATCAGCAGCGTCTGGGTGAACGCCTCCATCTCAATCGCACTGGAGTAGTCGGTTGACGCCGCCCGGTTGACCATCTCTTTTGTCATCGCCAACCCCCAAGGCGCCATATCCTTCAGGCGGCTGACATAGTCGGCGACGGCCGCGTCGAGCTGGTCGTCGGCAACCACCCTCGACGCAAGCCCCCAAGCGAGAGCGTCGTGACTAGTGATCTTGTCTCCGAGCAGGAGAGCCTCGGTGGCCCGGCCCAGACCGATGATCCGGGGCAACAGCCAGCAGATGCCCATATCACCACCTGACAAACCAACGCTCGTGAAGAGAAATCGAAAACTCGCCGATTCGGCCAGAAGACGGATGTCTGATGCCGCGGCCAACACGGCGCCCGCGCCGGCGGCAACCCCGTTAACGGCGGCGATCACCGGCTGCGGCAGCTCGCGCAGGTTGCGCACGCAGGCACCGGTCATGTGGGCGAACTCGAAGACCTCGCGCGTGCCACGCTTGAGCAGCTCGCCGATGATCTCGTCAACGTCGCCGCCCGAGCAAAATCCACGGCCTCTCCCACGAATTACCAGCACCTTTACGTCGCGGCGCCGGCGAAGTGAATCTGTGAGGTCGCGAACGTCCGCGTAGACCTCGAACGTCAGGGAGTTAAGGCGATCCGGTCTCGAAAAGGTGAGAGTCGCAATCCCGTCGTGCTCGTCGTAGTTGAAGTGCTCCCAGCGCTTCAAGGTCGGCGAACCGCGACGGCTTCGATCTCGACCAACGCGTCAGGGTCGAACAGGGAGCGCACCTCGATCAGCGTCGAAGCGGGGTAGTGGCGACCGAACACTTCCCGATACGCCATGCCGATTGCGCTCAGGTTCTCCCGGTACACGGCCACGTCGGTGACGTAATACGTGAGCTTGACTGTGTCCTCCGGTATGCAGCCAGCCGCCCGCAAGCCGATGGCGACGTTGCCGATGGCGCGAGCGTATTGGCGCACGAGGTCGCCCGGCTCGACGATCCTGCCGCTCGCATCGGAACCGATCTGACCGCCCAGCCAGACCGTATCGCCCGCAACGGTCGCGTGGGAGAAACCCCTCGCCGGCCCAAGCTCTCGAGGATTGACGTTGCGGGGCCGGCCGGCCGACTGCATGAAGGTAGTATGTCGAGGCAGGGCTCGCCGGGCGCGCGCAGAGGCGCATCGGAGGAAATTGACGCACGTCGCACGATCGGCTCATGTCGACACCTTCACCAAAGAGAACCTTCCTCCGCGAGCACAGTGGCCTGAGTTTCTGTTCGACCTCCCCGAGCTCGCCTACCCCTCCACGCTGAACTGCGCCACCGAGCTTCTCGACCGGCACGTCGAGGCCGGCACCGGAGAGAAGCGGTGCATCGTCACCGACCGTGAGACCTGGACGTACAACGACTTGCTCACGAAGGCTAACGAGGTCGCCCACGCGCTCATCGAAGAGATGGGCCTGGTGCCTGGCAACCGGGTACTCCTCCGCGGCCCGAACAACCCCTGGTTGGTGGCAAGCTGGTTCGGCGTGGTCAAGGCCGGCGGAGTGGCCGTAACGACCATGCCGTTGCTCCGGAAGGGCGAGCTGGAAACGATGGTGGAGATCGCAGACGTGACGATGGCGATCTGCGACCACCGCTTCATCGAAGAGCTCGATGCCGCGGCCCCAGACGGTTTCAAGATCTTTACCTATGGGGGCCCTGAGCAGGACGACCTGATCAAGGTTGCAGCCTCCAAAAGCTCGAAGTTCAAAAACGTCGCCACCGCCGCCGACGACGTGTGCATGCTCGCGTTCACGTCCGGAACCACAGGAAAGCCAAAGGCGACCATGCACTTTCATCGCGACGTGCTCGCCATCGCGGACACCTTCGCCCGCCACGTCTTGCGCCCGACACCGGATGACCTCTTCGCCGCCAGCCCCCCGCTTGCCTTCACATTCGGGCTGGGCCAGAGCGTCGTCTTTCCAATGAGGGCCGGCGCCGCGGTCTATCTTCTCGAACAGCCATCACCGCCGCGCCTGCTTGAGGCGGTCGAGCGACACGGCGTAACCGTGCTCGCCACGGCCCCGACCGGTTATCGCGCCATGGTGCCAGACCTCCGGGCGGCGAACCTCAAATCACTCCGCGCTTGCGTGTCGGCAGGTGAGACGCTCCCGAAGGCGACGTGGCAGGCGGTTCACGATGCATGCGGCTTGCGCGTCATCGATGGCATCGGGTCGACCGAGATGCTGCACATCTTCATCTCAGCGGCCGGCGAGGACATCCGCGCAGGAAGCACAGGCCGCGCGGTGCCGGGCTATGTGGCTCAGGTGCAGGATCCGGACGGTAGGCCGGTCCCCGACGGCGAGCTGGGGCGGCTCGCGGTGAAAGGACCGACTGGATGCCGCTACCTGCGCGGTGACCGCCAGACCACCTATGTGCAAGGCGGTTGGAATGTCACGGGGGACGTCTACGTGCGCGACGCCGACGGCTACTTTCACTACCAGGCCCGAGCGGACGACATGATCATCTCCGCCGGCTACAACATCGCCGGCCCCGAGGTCGAAGAAGCGCTCCTTAGGCACCCTGCGGTCGCCGAGGCGGCCGTGATCGGCGCGCCAGACGCGGAGCGGGGCATGATCGTCAAGGCGGTGGTCGTGCTCCAGCCGGGCGCGGACCTGGGTCCCGAGCCGGCGAAGACGTTGCAGGATTTCGTGAAGAGCCAGATCGCACCTTACAAGTACCCGCGGGCCATCGAGTTTGCCGATGCGCTCCCGCGGACGGCGACTGGCAAGCTGCAGCGGTTCCGGCTGCGAGCAACGAGCTGAGGGCCTCGAAGCCGGGCCTCAAAATCGCGATCATCGGTGGCGGGCCGGCGGGGCTCTACCTGGCGACGCTGGTCAAGCTCCTGAACCCCAACGACGAGGTCGAGGTCTGGGAACGAAACGCCGCCGACGACACGTTCGGGTTCGGCGTTGTCTTTTCCGACGAGACGCTCGGCGGCATCGAGAACGCCGACGCCGCCTTTTACGAGCGGCTCACGAAGGACTTCGCAATGTGGGACGACATCGACGTGCACTACCACGGCCACGTCCTCACATCGGGCGGGCACGGGTTCGCGGCGATCAGCCGGCAGCGTCTGCTCGCGATCCTGCGCGAGAGGTGCGTGGAGTTTGGCGTGACGATCCACTATCGCGAGCCGGCGCCTCCACTGGTGCGGCTAGCCAACTCATTTGACCTGGTGGTGGGCGCCGACGGCGTCAACAGCCCGACCCGTAACGCTCGGGCCGATGTATTCCAGCCGCAGCTCGATGTCCGGCACGGGCGTTATATGTGGCTGGGCACACCTCTGGTCTTCGACGCGTTCAAGTTCTTCATCGCCGAAACGAGCATCGGAACGGTGCAGGCCCACGCCTATCCCTACAGCAACTCGATGAGCACGTTCATCGTCGAGCTCGCCGAGGAGAGCTGGATTCGCAGCGGGCAGATCGACTCCGCCGAGCGCGCGTGGAAACCAGGGGAGAGCGACGAGCGGGGAATTGCATTCTGCGCCGACGTGTTCGCGGACGCGCTGCGCGGAAAGCCCTTGCTCGCCAACAACAGCCGCTGGATCCGCTTTGCCACTCTGCGCACTCGGTGCTGGCGGGATGGCAACCTGATCCTGATCGGGGACGCCGCGCACACGGCTCACTTCTCGATTGGTTCGGGGACCAAGCTGGCGATGGAGGACGCGCTCGCGCTGGCTGCGTGCCTGCACGAAAACACCAACGTCGATACAGCGCTCATCGCCTACGAGATCGAGCGAAGGCCGGTGGTCGAGAGCGCGCAGCGGGCCGCTCAGGCGAGCCTCGAGTGGTTCGAGAACATCTCGCAGTACACGCGCCAGGAGCCGCTCCAGTTCGCCTTCAACTTGCTGACCCGAAGCCGGCGCGTGACCTACTGGAATCTGAAGGCGCGCGATCCCGAGTTCGTGGCTGAAGTCGACCGCTGGTTCAACAGAGGACGCGAGCCGGTGCCACCGATGTTCGTTCCGATCCGGATGCGCGAGCTCGACCTCGCCAATCGCGTGATCGTCTCGCCGATGGACATGTACGTGGCTGAGGACGGATTGATCGGCGACTTTCACCTCGTGCACCTGGGCAGCAAGGCGCTGGGGGGCGCTGCACTGGTGATGACTGAGATGGTTTGCGTTTCACGTGAAGGGCGCATCACGCCTGGTTGCGCCGGCATGTACCGGGCAGAGCATGAGGTCGCGTTCACGCGGCTGGTCGACTTTGTCCACGAGCACACGTCGGCGAAGATCGGGATCCAGCTAGGCCATTCCGGTCGCAAGGGTTCAACCAAGCTGATGTGGGAAGGGATGGACGAACCGCTGGGATCCGGCAACTGGGATCTGATCGCGCCTTCGCCTCTTCCCTACTTACCTGTCAGCCAGATCCCCCGCGAGATGACGCGCGCCGACATGGACGTCGTGCGCGACCAGTTCGTCGGCGCGACGAGAATGGCGGTGCGTGCGGGTTTTGACCTTCTCGAGCTCCACTGCGCGCACGGCTACCTTCTGGCCAGCTTCATCTCTGCGTTGACGAACTTACGTCGCGACGAGTACGGCGGCAGCCTGGAGAACGGACTTCGCTATCCCCTCGAGGTGTTCGATGCGATCCGAGCGGAGTGGCCAGCCCACAAACCGATGACGGTGCGGATATCAGCCATGGACTGGTTCGAGGGTGGGTTGAGCGCCGAAGACTCCGTCATCGTCGCGCGCGCCTTCGCGGCTCACGGAGTCGACGCGATCGACGTGTCCACCGGTCAAACGGTCGCCGAAGAGCAGCCGAGCTTCGGCCGCAGCTACCAGACCCCGTTCGCGGACCGGATCCGAAACGTAGCTGGGGTTCCCACCATCGCGGTGGGAGCGATCAGTGGCTACGACGACGTGAACAGCATCATCCTGGCCGGCAGGGCGGATCTGTGCGCCCTCGGGCGGGCACATCTCTACGACCCTGCCTGGACGCTGCATGCAGCCGCCGACCAGGACGTCGCCGTGGCGTGGCCGGTGCAGTTCCAGCGTGGGAGCCGGAAGCCGCCGATGGGACGAACCGACGGTCCGCGGCCGCGGCTGGAGCTGATCAGGGAGGCCGGAAAAGAGGGCCGCCACAAGCGCTGGCGGCCTGGATTGACGCGCTAGGAATACTCTTTTCACAGAGGCGCCTTCCAACGGATTCAGGAGGCTGGGAGCCGTGACCAAGAAGATCCTGCTCAACGAGAACGAGATTCCCGAGCGCTGGTACAACATCCTGCCGGATATGCCGGCGCCGCCGGCCCCGTACCTCAACCCACAGACCTTGCAGCCGATGGGGCCGGCCGACCTGGCCCCGATCTTTCCGCAGGCCATCATCGCCCAGGAGGTGTCGGCCGAGCCTTGGATCGAGATCCCCGACCAAGTGCGGGAGTTGTACAAGATCTGGAGGCCAAGCCCCCTGTATCGCGCCGATCGCCTCGAGCAGGCGCTGGATACACCGGCGCACATCTACTTCAAGTACGAAGGCGTGTCGCCAGCGGGTTCGCACAAGCCGAACACCGCCGTCCCGCAGGCGTACTACAACGCCAAGGAAGGAGTGAAGCGGCTGACCACCGAGACCGGGGCCGGCCAGTGGGGCTCGGCGCTCGCGTTTGCAGGCGCGCTTTTCGGCCTCGAAGTGACCGTCTACATGGTCAAGGTTTCCTACGAGCAGAAACCGTATCGCCGGGCAATGATGGAGACGTGGGGTGCCACTGTCCACGCATCCCCCACCAATCTCACCAACGCCGGCCGCGGGATCCTGGCTCAGGATCCGGATTCACCCGGCAGCCTCGGCATCGCGATCTCGGAAGCGGTCGAAGACGCGGCCACTCACGACGACGCCAAGTACTCGCTCGGATCGGTCGTCAACCACGTCCTTCTGCATCAGACCGTGATCGGCCTCGAAGCCAAGAAGCAGATGGAGATGGCGGGCGAGTACCCGGACGTCGTGATCGGTTGCGTGGGCGGTGGTTCGAATTTCGCCGGCTTGAGCTACCCGTTCATTGGCGACACGTTGAAGGGCCGTGCTCCGCGGACGCGGTTCATCGCCGCCGAGCCCGCCGCGTGTCCCACGCTGACGCGCGGCGTCTTCGCGTTTGACTTCGGCGACGCGGTCGGAATGGGCCCGGTCGTGAAGATGTACACGCTCGGGCACAGCTTCATCCCCGATCGAATTCACGCCGGCGGATTGCGGTATCACGGTGACGCGCCGTCGCTGTGCGCGCTGGTCGAGCACAAAGTCATCGAGGCGCGCGCCTACAAGCAGAACGAAGTCTTTGCCGAAGCCGTTCGGTTCGCTCGCTGCGAAGGTTTCCTACCTGCTCCAGAGGCAGCCCATGCCCTGCGGGCGGTCGCTCAGGAGGCGGCCGCTGCCAAAGAGGCAGGTGAGAAACGGACCATCCTGTTCGGGCTTTCGGGCCACGGCCACTTCGACATGTCGGCGTATGACGCGTACTTCGCCGGCAAGCTGGAAGACATCGAGCTCGCGCAGTCGCGAATCGACGCCGCCATCGAGGAGCTGCCCAGAGTCCCGGCCATGTCCTGAGTCAGCGATTACTGTTGAAGGCTCGTCGCGCTGCTTCGATCGCTCGGTCCATGGCGGACACGGGCTCGCTCACGGCGGTGCCATGACCGACCACGAGGAGCGACGGCCTGAGTGCACTCAACGCCGCTGCTGAAGTCAGGGCAGTCTGTTTGTTCCAGGTGGCCATTGCGGGAAAGGGAAACAGAGGTCGCAGGTCGCCCGACACGGCCATGCCGCCGCGGGTTTGAAACGCGTCCCCAGCGATGAGGCTGCGGTCGCGCACGTCGAGAAAGGCGACGTGTCCAGGCGTATGCCCAGGTGACGCGACGACCTCAAGCGACCCAACCCGATCGCCGGGCTTCAGCAAGCGATCGGGCTTCCAATCGACTTTGACGAAATAGCCCTTAACGACCGTCTGCGGCTCGCCGGCGACCAAGGTCTTGTCGCCGGCCAGGATGGGGGCGTCGCGATGCGAGATCGAGACCTCGACATCGGGGAAGAGCTTGCGCACGCCGGAAACGCCGCCCACATGGTCACCGTGAGCGTGCGTGAGCGCGACGCGGCGGAGCTCCTTTCCGAGTTGTTTCACAATCGCGGCGAGGTCGTCGGCGGGCGAGGACATCGTGCTGTCGACCAGAGTGAGCCCGTCGTCCTCGATGACCAGGTAGCAGTTCATTGGGAACACCATCGGAAACCTGGTCAGCTGAACAAGCCTGGCGGTGTGGTTTGTGATCTTCACATCGTTCTGCTCGTCGCGGGGAGCCTATCAGGTGCGCGCTGAACGAAGGTCCGGGCAGCGCTGATTGATTGTGCCTATGCCGAGCCGCGCGCTCGGATGAGACTTAGATCGTTTGTCCCGAGGTGCAAGTGATCCGATTGCACATCCGTTTCGGATGGCACTACGCAGCCGCCTTCAAACAAGCCCCGCAACGCAACAATCACGGTCAAATAGTGCGTTTTTCGAACTCGGTGCTGATTGTGTCAGCAAGAAATTCTGCGCACCTGCCGTCATACCACCAATAGGTCCGGCGCACTGGGCCGCGTACGGGGGTGTATCGCGAGGCTGCTTGCACAGTTCGCAGCTTCGCGCAAAAAACTAGCCGGGCGCGTAAGGAGGTGAACAGAGATGTTTGCCCAGACACGACAGGCGAAACGTCGAATCGTCGCCCTACTCGCTCTGAGTCAGCTTGTCTTTGGCGCTACCGCGGTAGTCATCTCTCAGTCTGCGTCCGTGAGTCGCGTCAACGCGGCCACTTCCTTCGATCACGTGGTGATTGGAATCATGGAGAACCACGGGTACTCCGAGATCATCGGTAGCTCGAGCGCGCCTTATGAGAACGCGCTAGCTCAACAGAATGCACTGATGACCCAGTCATATGCCATCGGCCATCCCAGCGAGCCCAACTACCTCGAGCTCTGGAGTGGCTCGAACCAGGGTGTGACCGACGACAGCTGTCCCCACACATTCACCACACCGTCCCTGGGCCAGCAGCTCATCAGCGCCGGGAAGAGCGTCGTCACCTACAACGAATCCATGCCTTCCGACGGTTTCCTCGGCTGCACCGGCAGCGCCAACGGGGGCAACTACGCGCGCAAGCACAACCCGGGGGCCGACTGGGTCGTGAGCCAAGATGCGGCCCACAACAAGACCTACAACGCGTGGCCGAGCGATTTCACGACGCTGCCGACTGTGGCGCTCGTTGTGCCCAACCTCTGCAACGATATGCACGACTGCTCGATCGGCACAGGCGATGCCTGGCTGGCCGCGCACTGGCAGCCCTACGTGACCTGGGCCAAGACCCATAACTCATTGGCGATCTTGACCTTCGATGAGGACGGTGGTGGCAGCAACCAGATCTACACCGTCTTCGCCGGCGCCGGGGTGACTCCCGGTCAGTACTCCGAACACATCACCCACTACAACGTGCTGCGCACGGTGGAGAGCTTCTACGGGCTGCCCGGGATCGCCGGCGCCGCCACCCTGAGCCCGATCACTGACGTCTTCGGCGTCGTCACACCGCCGAGCCCATCGCCGTCGCCCACCCCGACGCCTACACCTACACCTACACCTACACCGACGCCAACACCCACGCCTACGCCTACACCGACACCGACGCCGACGCCGACGCCGACACCTACGCCGGATCCGTATCCCGGAGGCGGGCCGGCTCTGGTTCAGGCGGTGGGCGCCAGCGAGGCGGTCAACTCGACCACGCTGAGCGCCAGCTTTGCGGCTCCGACCACGGCTGGTGATCTGCTCGCCCTCGAGGCAAGCGTGTACGGGAAGAGCAACCAGATCAACCAGGTCACCGATTCAGCCGGCAATACGTGGGTTCGAGGCCAAGGCTTTTTCAAGCGCGGCCATTATTCCGATGGCGAGCTCTGGTACGCAGCCAACGCCAAGTCGGCGACCACTGTGACGCTCACCTTGCGTGTTGCGGCGACCGTGGCCGTGCAAATCGAGGAGTTCAGCGGCGTGGCGACCAGCAACCCTGTCGTCGACGTCCTGGCCGGAGCTTCCGACAAAAGCACCCTCGCCGACTCCGGCATGGTCACACCCACCGTATCCAACAATCTGGCGATCGGCTGGGCCGCCGGCCACGGCTCGACCCAGACCATGACGCCTAACGCGGCCGGTTACACCAACTTCGCCCAGCAGACCAGCACAAGCTCGACCCCGGTCACGCTGGTCACCGGTTACCAACTCCTCAGCTCGACTTCGGCCCAACACTTCAGCGCCAGCTTTGGCAAGGGTATGTACTGGGCGGGCGGGGTCACCCTGTTCCGGGCGGCTGGACGTCAGCCTCTGCCCAGCCCTTCGCCGACAGCTACCCCAACGCCTACATCGACACCTACGCCGACGCCTACCCCAACGCCTACATCGACGCCTACGCCAACACCTTCGCCGAGTCCGTCTCCGTCACCCAGTCCGTCGCTGAGCGGAACCTGTTATCTGGTGCCTCCGATCCGGGCTGCCTTCTACTACCCCTGGTATCCAGAGAACTGGACCGAAAACGGAATCTACCCTGCCACCCACTACAACCCGGGTCCCGGCTTCTACAGCCTCGACTCCTCGAGCGGCGGTCTCGCAATCGAGCGCTCGCACATCGCCGCGATGCAGTACGGCCGAATCCAGGCCGGGATTGCCAGCTGGTGGGGACAGGGCTCCAAGACCGACATTCGAATCGCCGATCTGCTTGCGGCCGCCAACGGAACCCAGTTCTGTTGGACCCTCTACTACGAACCGGCCATCACCGGTGGGTCCGCACAAATCGCCTCTGACCTCGCCTACATCCAGAGCCTTTACGCGACCAATCCCAACTTCCTGCACGTCAACGGCAAGCCCGTGCTGTTCGTCTACAGCCGTGCTGTGGCGAGCTGTACCGACACTGCGACCTGGAACGCAGCCAACAATGGCCGGTTCTACTTGAATCTCCAGGTGTTCGGCGGTTACACCGGGTGCGCCAGTCAGCCCGACAACTGGCACCAGTACGGACCGGCGGTCGCGGCCGACCACCAGTCAGGCCACAGCTATTCCATCTCGCCTGGCTTCTACAAGTACAGCGAAGCCAGCCCCCGGCTGGCCCGCGATATCGCCCGCTGGCAGCAGAACGTGGCTGCAATGGTGGCTTCGCACGAGCCCTGGCAGCTGATCACGACCTTCAACGAGTGGCTGGAAGGCTCCTCGGTGGAGAACGCCGTTGAGTGGCAATCGGCGTCGGGTCAGGGCACCTATCTAGACGCATTGCGCGGCTAGCCAGCTTCATGTGACCGAGGTGCCCGGTCTGACCCCGGGCACCTCTCCTGCCCCTCTCCTCCCGCTCGCCGCGTATCGCAAGCCGTCACTCGGCTCGCTCGAATACGCGGGTCAGGTCGAGATCTTCTTCAACAGCTGGAGCGCAGCTTTCGTGTAGGCCGTGGCGACCGCCAGGTCTGTAGCGGAAGGCGATGAATTGGCTACGTTCACCGGAAAGTACAGGCCATCGACCACCACCGAACCGCTCAACACGTAGGTGGTCGTTGCGATCCAGCTTTGGCCGCCAACCTTATTGCGATACAACACGTAGCTCATCGCTTTGTCGCCGACGCCTTGAACCGGTGTCGCATCCCCCATCGACGTGCATACCCCACAACCAAACGCCGTCGGCGGGTTCTCAAAGAAGGCTTCAGCCCAGACCGGGTCGGCGAAGACGTAGAAAGTGACGTTGCCTCCGAGATCCGATGTTGTCGTGGTCGACTCGCCAATCAGCCCCGGAACTGCGCCGGCTACGAAAACGTCGTGCAAGGGGGCAGCATCAGCGAGCTCGGGCGGCACCACGTCCCTGGTGAACCGGTGGCCCGCGAGCGCTCTGGCAATCTGGATCGGGGTAAGCCGCACCGTCCCGATTCCGGATGCCTGCGAAGAGCCTGGATCGCCTGACTGCCTCCCCAGCGAGATCGCCAACACCACGCTGAAGATGCCCGCGACGACGAGAACCATCGCGGCCGCGACAAGCCATGTCGTGCGATTGGGGATTCGCCGCAGATTCGATGGCGCTTGCGGGTAAACGGGATCGGCGGGAGGTGGTGGGGGCGCCAGAACCACCACCGCACCCGACCTTTGCGCCGTGCTTGGCTGCTCCGGAACGAACCTCGGAGGGGCAAATCGGGCGGTAGAAGGGGCGGGCGGGTGATTGGGTGTTCTTGCCTGCCGCCTGTCTTCCGCTTGCGAACGAGCACGTCGAGGTGGACGGCTCCGCGGAGGGCCATCCTCTCGTGTCGTGATGTGGACCTGCCGCCCTGGCTCCGGCTCGGACTCCGGCTCTGCGGGGTGCAATGCGAATACGGGCGCGTCCGCAGCACGGACCCATGTCTGACCATCCCACGAGAGGCCTGGCGGGGGCTCCCACATTTGCGTCCAGACGTCGCCGTCCCACCACCACTGCCCGTCCGCCGACCATTGCGCGTCCGGGCCGCCCCGCGCCGGTTGCTCCGTCCTTTTCATAGTTGTCCCGTCGGTGTTGCTAATCCCCATAGTTTTTGTCGTTGGTTTGGCTCACCGCAAGGGGACATTTGACCCACATCTGGGCACAGCGACGCCTTTGGTCCAGCCGTTGCGCATGCTTCGCTACGAACCTTTCTTGATCAGGGCGGACAGTGCATCGAGGTACTTGGATCCGTAGCGCTTGCTCGGTTCCAGGTAAGTGTTCTCGACGAACTCGTTCCAGCTGATGCCGAACCAGCCGTCGGGTCGGGTGGCGCTGTTGAGCTGCCACAGCTCGGTCAGGGTTTGGGTGCCCCTTCTTTCGACGCACGTTCCTCCCATCAGCTGCTTGTTGTAGCCGGCGATGAAAGGGGCGAACCACTGCTTACCGTCAGCGTGGACCAGGTTGGCAAGCTCGCTGACCGCCGACCCGGCGCGCGAGTTGTTCCACGGGTCCTGCGTGGACCAGTAGTAGCTGGTCCCGTCGAGGTAACGGCCGTCGTTGGGCCACGAGGCTGCGGTCTCGTCGCCCAGCAGATACACGTATGGCTCGACCGCGTGAGAGATCGCCTGAATTGCCTGCGGCGAGTACTTACGCGAGTTGAGCCACATGACGATCGGCTTTGGGCTGTAGCCGTTGCGGAAGGCGGGATCAGACCCGTACCGACTGACAAAGTACTGCAGGTCGGCTATGACCTGGGACGCGGGTCGCGCATAGTCCCCAAAAGACGCATACGCGAGGCCGAGACTAAAGCTGCTGCCGTGCGCGGAGTTGTAGGCGTCGACGGTCTTCACCATCAGGTCGAACCTGGAGTTGTAACCGCTCGAATTCGGACCTTGCGTAGTCGAGCCGGTGCCTTGCCAGTCGGCGAGGAAGCCTTTGATGCCGGCCTGGCTCGCAAGCTGAACGTGGCGCTCGAACGTCACGCCCTGGGTTTGGTCGTAGAGCCCTTCCGACGGAACATCCACGATCTGCGCGCCGGAGTAAGAAACGGATGGGTTGCAGCCCTGGGCGTCAATGGAACCCGGAAGCGGTGCGGTGCTGTAGGGGTAGGCCGGTCCGAGCTTGTCGTTCCAGTGCTGCACCGTCCACCACAGGTAGTAGTGGACGTAGACGGTTGCCGGCGTGCGCGAGACGCCAGGCACCGCGGCCGGCGTGCCGGACCCGGGGTGAGTTGGCTGCTGTGAAACCGCCGGGCCAGTACCGCACCCGGCCGTGATCACCGACATGAGGGCAGCCGCCAGCCAAACTCCTCGCGGCTTCACATTCAGAGCGTCAGGCCGGCCCTGAGGTGGTGGACGAACCCGGCGTTCCTGAATCGTCCGTCGGCGTCGCCGGGTCTCTCGGCCGCCTCTGGACCACGATCGCCGCACCAATCAGTCCAGCCATGGCCGCGAGGAGCAGCAACACGGTGCCGGCAATCTCGAGCGGAGTGAATGCGGAGAGCTGGACCACCTGGTTGCGGGTGACCTGCACCATCAGGGTTGGAGCTACGCCGTCGCCGACCGCTGTCACCGTGTACAGACCGCGCGGCAGCGCGGTCAACGTAAGACGACCACCACCGTCGGGTTGCAGCGTCTGGCGGAAGCCCCCGGGTGACGTGACGACGATGTCCCGGATTTCACCTCCCAACACCGGCTGCCGCACTTGCAGCTGCATGGAATAGATGCGCAGGTTGATGGACCAGATCCGGCCGGGACCGGGCGTGAACGGGCTGTCTCCGCGATTGGCGACGCTGACTCCGTCATAGGTCGCCGACTGGACCGCATATCTCGGAGTCTGCGCCAGACCAAGGAGCAGAGCGCGAGAGGGAGCCGGAACATCCAGCCAGGCTGCTCTCTGCGTCTGGGACAGCACCATATCGCGGCCTTCGGGTGCGGAGATCGTCATGGGGCCGATGCGTCCAGTTTCGATAGGCCCGCCAGCGGCGTCGTGAAGCGCAATCGTTGTCAGGTAAGAGCCCGAGAACGTGGCGTAAAACGTGGCGCTCGAGAAGATCCTGATCTGTCGCGATGCATGCTGTTCGCCGTCGAACCAGTGATCAAAGCTGATGCGCGTGGTCGGCGTGTCGGCCGGCGGAGTTACCGCCATCGCGTGATTTCCGATCTTGTTGACCTGCACTTTGGCCTTGCCGTCGGCGCCGGTTACAGCAGAGTGGCCATCGATTGCAAACGCCACCCCAGCAAGGCCGGGAACCGTCTGGAATGAGAGGAAGAGCGGCCGTATCTCCAGGGTGCCTCGAGCTGACGATCCGATGATCCCGCGCGATTTGTCGCCGTGGTAGATCGCGACGATCGAATGCGTTCCCGCGGTCAAGCTGCGCGAGAAGTTGAAGCTGAAGGTGCCGTCGCTTCGCAGCTGCACGGTCATCAGCTTTCGCCCGTCGAGCAAAAGGTGCGCCACGATTCTTCCTGAGATCGGACCGACCGCGCTGGTGAGCCTACCCGTCAGCACCGCCGCGTCACCTGCGGTGATCGGTGCGGGAGTGCGCAGTGTCAGGCTAGTTGCCAGCGGCGGCAGCAGGTTGAACGTTCCCGCGGCCGTAGACCCGAGATAGCCCTGGTCACGCGCGCCCTTATAGATGGCGGTTACCGAGTAACGGCCGACTCCACTCCGGCGCGACAGCCGGTACACAACCCTTCCATTGCGGTCGGTGCGCATGGCGATGCGATGGCCGGCGACCTGGATGTGGACAAGGGCGCCGGCAACTGGTCGCGAGCCCGTGTAGACCCTGGCGACGATCGAGAGCGCCGCCCCGACCCGCTGATCGGAAGGCAGGCTGAGAGCAATCCATGTCGACCACGGCTTGATCACCTGGAACGAGCCCTGCGCGGTGGCCGAGTCGGCACCAAGCTGGACGTCGGCTGCGAATGACACCTGGATGCGGTGCGAACCGATCACCAGGTTCCGGCTCATTTCAAACGTGACCTGGCCGACGTCGTTCGTCGCCCCGGCGAGCTTCGTGACGCCATCGACGAGTGCGGTCACCTGCGCATGCGCCAGACGCACCCCGTTCGCCCGCAGTGTTGCCGTCACGTGAGTCAGCACGCCGGTTGGAGTCGGATTCGGCAGACCCAGGATTATCTCGGTGTGGGCGAGAGGTATGACCGTAACCGCCCGATGAGCGTCTGACGCGGCAAATCCTGCCTTCACGTCGCCGGCGTATACCGCCCCCAGATCATGTTTGCCAAGTCCCAAGGACGAAATACTGTAAGTCGCCGATCCGCCGGGACCAGTCTTCACATCATGTGCATGCACACCGTCGACGAGGACCTGGATCGTTGCGTCGGCCAGCGGCCCGTCCGGCCCTTGCAAGACCATCGAGATCCCGAGAGCGCGCCCGACGGTGATCGAAGTTGGGACGCTCAAAGCGAGCGTGGTCGGGCGAAGCGGGACGACGTTGACGACCGCGTTGGCGTGCGCAGGTGTGTTCAAAACCGTGACGTGGACGTGATACGCGCCCGCGACCTTGACCGCGGGGAAGTGGAAGAGGGCAACGCCGTTCGCGTCGCTGTGGCTTCCGTGGCTGGCGATGATCTTGCCCCCAGGATCAGCCGCGGTGAATCCTACAGTTGCCCCGCGAATCGGCTTGCCCTCGGTTGTCACGGTCGCCGAGATATCGCTCGCGTTTCCCGCGAAGATGGCCGGACCCGGCGCGATCGCGACGTTCAGCGGCGCCGACTCGGCGATTCCCACGGCCGGCAAAAGCACCACCGCAGTCGCCACCAGAGTAGCGAAGGCCCACCTTCGACTCAGGCGTCTTGTCGTCCACCTGCCCGCCGCCGCAAGTCGCGCCCTCAAAGCCAACACCGGGAGCGACCCGCCCAAGCGCCGCGCGGCGGAGATGACTCGCACCTCG
>WNGG01000255.1_pt1 | contig 76858 bp, 65 predicted proteins | sample 5400661 | NCBI WGS metagenome assembly WNGG01 (sample SAMN13153372, study PRJNA577476) | soil metagenome | isolation source: 100 cm soil or saprolite under Garry oak tree replicate 1 | place: USA:California | collected 2016-06-15
CTACCTGTCCAGGCGGAAGTCGGGGTCGCTGGGGGGTTCGGCGACGTCCATCTGGGCCTTCTGGAGCTTGCCGGAGTAGTCCCAGTTCAGCGCCTGCCAGGAGGTGAACTGCTCCAGCACCCAGATGCCCGACTGCCGGCTGCCGTTGCCCGACAGGCCGTTGCCGCCGAAGGGCAGGTGGGCCTCGGCGCCGGAGGTGGAGTTGTTGACGCTGACCATCCCGGCGGCGCAGTGCTCGGCGAACTGGAAGGCGGTCCTGGGGTCGCGGGTGTAGATGGCGGCCGACAGACCGTAGCCGTGCCCGTTGGCGAGCGCGACCGCCTCGTCGGGGCTGCCGTAGGCGGCCACGCCGACGATCGGGCCGAAGGTCTCGGTGCGGTACAGCTCGTCACCAGCGGTGACCCCGGCGACCACGGTGGGATGCGCGTACAGGCCGGCCTCCGCGTCGCCGACGAATCCCTGGCGCGGGTTGGCGGCGGTGATGCGGCCCACCCCGGTGGAGCCGTAGCGCTTGTGGTGGCCGGCGATCATCCCGAGGAAGCCCTCGAACCGCTCCAGGTAGGGCTCGCCGAGCAGGGGCCCGTAGAGCACGTCCTGGAACGGGTCGCCGAGCGGCGCCGACGACACCGCCCGGTCGAAGCGCTCCAGGAAGTCGTCGTAGACACGCTCGTGCACGATCGCGGTGCCGAGCGAGGTGCAGCGCTGGCCGGCGGTGCCGAAGCCGCTGAACAGCGCGCCCTCCACGGCCAGGTCCAGGTCGGCGTCGGGCGCCACCACCAGCGGGTTCTTGCCGCCGAGCTCCAGGCAGGGCGACTGGAGGTGCCGGCCGCAGAGCTCGCCGAGCCGCCTCCCCACCGCGGTCGAGCCGGTGAAGCCCAGCTTGTCGACCAGGCCGTCCTCCAGGGCCAGCTCGAGCCCTTCGAACGCGGTCTGGCCGTCGGCCTGCACCAGGTGCAGGGCGTCGGCCGGCACCCCGCCGTGCCAGAGCAGCTCCGCCAGCGCCCGCGCCGCCGCGCCGGCCTGCTCGGAGGGCTTCCAGACCACGGTGTTGCCGCACAGCAGGGCAGGCACCAGGTACCACGAGGGCACCGCCACCGGGAAGTTGGCGGCGGTGATCACGGCCGCCACCCCGAGCGGCCGGCGGAAGGTGAAGAGCTGCTTGTCGGGCATCTCGCTGGGCACGGTCTGCCCGTACAGGCGCCGGCCCTCGCCGAGGAAGAAGGTGCAGGTGTCGATGACCTCCTGGACCTCGCCGAGCGACTCCCGCAGCGGCTTGCCGATCTCGCGGGTCACCAGTTCGGCCAGCGCCTGCTTGTTGGCCTCCACCAGCCGGCCGACCTGCTGGACCACGCGGCCGCGCAGCGGCGCCGGCAGCGCCGCCCAGGCGGGCTGCCCGTCGCGCGCGGCCCGGCAGGCCCGCCGGAAGGTGGCGGCGTCCGCCAGCTCCAGATCCGCCACGACCTCGCCGAGCTTGGCGGGATTGCGGGAATGCAGCACCCTGGACTCCGCCGGGCGCGCCAGCTCCCCGGAGATCACCGACCCGAGACGCACCGTGCGACCACCTCCTGGGACGATCTTCGACGGTGGGAGGCCGGGCTGACAAGACGCAGGAGGGCTGATGCCGCGGGATCGCCAAGGTGAGGAGCTGGCCGCCGCGCTGCGGGCCGCGGTCGGCGGCGAGGTGGACTTCGGCGACGGCCGGCGGGCGGAGTACTCCAGCGACGCGTCGCTGTACCGCTGCGTGCCGCTGGGGGTGGCCTTCCCGCGCGACACGGCCGACGTCGAGGCCACGCTGGCGGTCTGCCGCCAGGCGGGCGTGCCGCTGACCTTCCGCGGCGGCGGCACCAGCATCGGCGGGCAGGCGGTCGGGCGGGGCGTGGTGGTGGACTGCTCCCGGCACCTGAACCGGATCGTCGAGCTCGACCCCGAGCGGCGCCTCGCCCGGGTCGAGCCGGGCCTGGTCCTGGACGACCTGCGGCGCGCCGCCGCCGCCCACGGCCTGGACGTGGGGCCGGACCCGTCCACCCACAGCCGCTGCACGCTCGGCGGCATGGTCGGCAACAACTCGTGCGGCTCGCACTCGGTGGCCTGGGGCCGGACCGCCGAGAGCGTGGTCGCGCTGGAGCTGCTGCTGGACGACGGCAGCCGCATCACCGCCGGTGCGACCCCTGCCGAGGCGGCCGCGCGGGCGATTGCCGCCGGCGGCCGGGCCGGCGAGCTGCACGCGGCCCTGCGAGCGCTGGCCGCGGACGGCGAGGCGACCATCCGCGGCGCGCTCGGGCGCTTCCCGCGCCAGGTGTCGGGCTACGCGCTGGAGCACCTGCTGCCCGAGCGGGGCTTCGATCTGGCCCGGGCGCTGGTCGGCAGCGAGGGCACCTGCGCGGTCGTGCTCCAGGCCGGCATCGCCCTGATCGAGCCGCCCGCCGCCCGCGCGCTGGTGCTGGTGGGCTTCGACGACCTCCCCGCGGCCGCCGACGAGGCACCGGCGATCCTGGAGCACGGGCCGCTGGCCTGCGAGGGCATCGACGTCGAGATCCTCGACACCGTGCGGCGCCGCGGCGGCGCCGTCCCGGCGCTGCCCGACGGCCGCGCCTGGCTGTACGTGGAGGTCGGCGGCGCCGAGCCGGCCGAGGCGCGGGCCAGGGCCGACCGGCTGGCGCGCGAGCTGGCGGGGACCCCGGGCGTCAGGGGGACGCGCTCGGTCGCCGACCCGCGCACCCAGCGCGCCCTGTGGCGGATCCGCGAGGACGGCGCCGGGCTGGCGACCCGCCTGCCCGACGGGCGCGAGGCGTGGCCCGGCTGGGAGGACGCCGCGGTGCCACCGGAGCAACTCGGCGACTACCTGCGCGGGTTCGATGCGCTGCTGGACCGCCATGGCCGCCATGGCGTGCTCTACGGCCACTTCGGCGAGGGCTGCGTGCACGTGCGCATCGACTTCGACCTGCACGCCGAGGGCGGGCCGGCGCGCTACCGCGCGTTCGTGGAGGAGGCCGCCGACCTGGTCGTCGGGCTCGGCGGCTCGCTGTCGGGCGAGCACGGCGACGGGCGCGCCCGCTCGGAGCTGCTCCCGCGCATGTACGGACCGGAGGTCATCAGCCTGTTCGAACGCTTCAAGGCGATCTGGGACCCCGGCGACCTGCTCAACCCCGGGGTGCTGGTGCGCCCGGCCCCACTCGACCAGGACCTGCGCCCCGCCGCGCCGAGCCGCCCCCTGCCAGTGGCGCTGCGCTATCCCGACGACGGCGGCGACCTCGGGCTGGCGCTGCGCCGCTGCGTCGGCGTGGGCAAGTGCCGCGCGGCGGGCGGCGGGGTGATGTGCCCGAGCTTCCGCGCTACCGGCGACGAGCGCGACTCCACCCGCGGGCGCGCCCGGACCCTCCAGGAGATGCTGGTCGGCGGGGTGGTCGCCGACGGCTGGCGCTCGAGGGCGGTCCGCGACGCGCTGGACCTCTGCCTGTCGTGCAAGGGCTGCAAGCGCGACTGCCCGGTCGAGGTCGACATGGCCACCTACAAGAGCGAGTTCCTCTACCAGCACTACCGCTGGCGGCCGCGGCCGGCCGCCCACTACGCGCTCGGCCTGCTGCCGCTGTGGGCGCGGCTGGCGTCGCTCGCGCCCGGGGTGGCCAACCGCTTGACGGGTGGGCGGCTGAGCGGCGCGGCGCTGCGCCGGCTCGGCGGGATCGCGCCGGCGCGGCCGCTGCCGCGCTTCGCGGGGCGCGCGCTGCGCTCCTGGCGCGGCGCCGGGCGCTCCGGGCAGGGCCGCGAGGTGCTGCTGTGGGTCGACACCTTCACCGAGCACTTCGTGCCGCAGGTCGGCCGCGCGGCGGTGGAGGTGCTGGAGGCCGCCGGCTTCCGGGTGCGACTCCCCGAGCGGCCGCTGTGCTGCGGGCTGACATGGCTGTCGACCGGGCAGCTCGGCGGCGCGCGGCGGCGGCTGCGGCAGGCGCTCGACACCCTGGAGCCGGCTCTGGCGACCGGGATGCCGCTGGTCGTGCTGGAGCCGAGCTGCGCCGCGGTGCTCCGCGACGACGTCCGCTCGCTGCTCGGCGACAGCGAGCCGGTGCGCCGCCTGGCCGGCGCCACCCACACGCTCGCCGAGCTGCTGGAGCGCTGGGCGCCGGACTGGCGCCCGGGGCCGCTGGACCGCCGGGTCGTCATCCAGACCCACTGCCACCAGCACGCGGTGCTCGGCAGCGACGCCGACGACCGGCTGCTGGAGCGCCTCGGCGTCCAGGCGGTGCGGCTGGACGCCGGCTGCTGCGGCATGGCCGGCAACTTCGGGTTCGAAGCCAGCCACTACCAGACCTCGGTCGCGGTCGCCGAGCTGGCCCTGCTCCCGGCCCTGCGCGCCGAGCCGCCCGGCACGGTGGTGCTCGCCGACGGCTTCAGTTGCCGCACCCAGATCGAGCAGCTCGCCGGCAGGCCGGCGCTGCACCTCGCCGAGCTGCTGCTCCAGGCCCTGAAGCCGGCGGATCAGCCGGTGCTGTAGCCGAGGTCGGGCAGGTGGACCCGGAAGGAGGCGCCGCGGCCGCCCGGCCGATCCTCGACCCAGGCGCTGCCGCCGTGGAGCTGGGCGAACACCCGCACCAGCGCGAGCCCGACCCCCAGGCCCGGCGCGTGCGAGGCGGGACGCGGGCCCTGGCGGAAGGGCTGGAAGATGGTCTCGCGCAACTGGGGCGGCACGCCGGGGCCGGCGTCGTCGACGACCAGCAGCGCGCCGTTGCCGTGCTGCTTGACGCGCACCCACACCGGCGTCCCCGGCGGGGTGTGCCTGGCCGCATTGGCCAGCAGGTTCTCGACGATCCGCTCGACCTTCGGCGGGTCGACCTCCAGCCGCAGCGGGCAGACGGCCACGTGCACCGGGCGGTGCTCCAGCAGCTCGGCGCTGGCGTCCTTGACCACCCGCTCGACCAGCTCACCGAGGTCGACGCACTCCCGCTCCGGGCTGACCGTCGGCTGCGCGAGGCGGTCCAGGTCCAGCAGGTCGTTGAGCAGGCGGTCCATCTTGCGGGCGCTCTTGCTCAGTCGGTGCAGCAGGTCGGCGAGGTCGTCGCGGCCCAGCTCCAGGTGGTGGCGCTGCAGCGTGATGGCGATCCCCAGCACCGAGGCCAGCGGCGTGCGCAGGTCGTGCGAGACGGCCTGCAGGAAGGTGCTCTTCATCTGGTCGAGCGCGCGCAGATGGCGCGTCGAGGCCTGCTCGCGCTCCAGGCTGTCACGGAGCTGCTGCTCGACCCGGCGGCGCTCGGTGACGTCCCTGGCGACCACCAGCTGGCCGGTCGGCCAGCCCAGATGGTCGGTGAGCGAGGACACCGTCACCTCGTGGGTGCTGGTCCCCATTTCGATCTCCTCGATCGCCTCGCCGTCGCCGAGCGCGAGCTGGTCCTGGACCACTCCTGCCCAGGCCGGTAGGACCCGCCGAGCCGGCTGGCCGACAATGCGCGCCAGCGGCAAGCCAAGCAGCCGCTCGGCCGCGACGTTGGCGTCGATCACCTTGCCGCCGAGGTCCAGGACCACCACGCCCTCCCCGATCGTCTGGAAGATGCGGCTGCGGGCGATCGGCCGCAGGTCCAGCAGGTGGAAGCGGAACACCGCCAGGACCATGAAGACCACCGTCAGCAGGAACGCGAAGCGGGTGAGATCGACCCGGCCGAACGGCACGACGTTCAGCGTGGTGAGCAGGTGCGCGACCAGCGGAAGCGCCAGGCTGCCGAGCAGGAGCGCGTTCTGCCGGCGGTAGGGCCTGGAGCTGCGCGTCATCGTCACCACGAAGGCGCCGAGACACAGCCACGTCGCCACGTTGAAGTAGACGAAATGGACCCAGAACAGCGGCCCGTACCGCACGATCGGTGCGGCGCCGGACGCCGGCGACGGCAGGTAGGTGTGGAACAGGTGGTGCGTCGAGGGGATCGCCAGCGCCGCCAGGACCACCAGTGGCTCCACCGCCAGCAGCCCCAGCAGCACCGGGCTCGGCCGCCGCAGGCGCCCGGCGTACTGGAGCACGAAGATGATCGAGGCCGGCGCCAGCGCCACCAGGCCGACGTACTTGAGGTCGCAGAAGAGCCGCCTGGTCGCCAGGTCGCTGGCGGCGAGCTCGACGGCACGCGCCACGCTCCATTCGACGAGGGCCGCCAGCACGACCACCAGCGACGTGGCGGCCGTCGCGCTCCTCCGGTAGCGCCAGCCGTAGACGGCGCAAGCCGTCAGGCACCCTGCTCCCCCGAGCAGCAGCAGGCTGGTGCCGGACCAGCGCCAGCTCATGCCCCCAAACGCCCCCTTGGGGAGCCGCGGCGCTCCCCATATCAGCAAAAATCGTCGTAGCGGGCTACTCTCCGCTGTTGCGGACAGTGAAGTCAACTGAGGGCTCGCCAGTGGACCTGCGGCTAACCTGGTTCATGCTCCCCGGCCAGCGGCCGTACCGGGAGCTGCACTGGTTGTCGCGTATGCCCGGTGCCGGGATCACCGCCGTTGGCGAGCGGCGTCCGCCCGAGGACGTGGATTTCGTCGCCCGTCCGTACCGCCAGCCGACCACGCGGTTCGTGGAGGCCGGTGCGCTCGCCTGGCTGCGCGGGCTCGACTCGCTGCCGGAGACGCCCGGGTGGCTGGCCTCGCTGGAGCTGTGCTCGCTGGTGACCGGGCAGGTGAGCGCGCTGGCACGGCGCCGTGGCCAGCGCCAGGCGGTGCTGGTGTGGGCCAACGACCCCGCCAGCCCGCTGTACCGGCTGCCGCCCTACCGGCGGGCGCTGCGGCGGGCCCGCTCCGCCGACCTGTTCCTGTGCTTCGTGGAGGCGGCGCGCCAGCACTGCCTGGCGCTCGGGCTCGAGGCGGAGCGCTGCGCGGTGGTGCTGCCCGGCGTCGACACCGAGCTGTTCCACCCGGCCGCCGAGCCCGTGGCGGAGCCGGTCGCGCTGTTCGTCTCGCCGCTCGCCGCCAACAAGGGGATCGACCGGGTACTGGAGGCCCACCGGCTGGTGCGGCGGCAGCTCCCGGAGGCACGGCTGCTGGTACTGGGCCGCGGCCCCCTGGAAGGACTGGTGCGCCGGGAGGCGGAGCGGCCAGGCGGCGGGGTGACCTTCCTCGGCGCCGGCGACCGCGGCCGCGTGGCCTCCACGCTGCGGCGCGCCGCCGTGTTCGTGACCGCGCCGCGGCCGACGCCGGTCTGGAACGAGCAGTTCGGCCTCGCCTACATCGAGGCCATGGCCAGCGGCCTGCCGGTGGTCACCACCGTGTGCGGCTCCAACCACGAGGCGGTGCGCGAGCCCAACCTGCGCGTCCCCGACGACGCCGAGGCCCTGGCCGCGGCGCTGCTCGGGTTCCTCGGCGACCCGCGGCGCCGCGCCCGCGTCGGCGCGGCCAACCGCCGCACGGTGCTGGAGCGCCACCAGCTCGACCGCCAGTGCGAGCGCCTCGGCGAGGTTCTGCGCCGCTTCAGCGAGCGCTAGCCAGTCGCCGGAGCTGCGGCCCCAGCCACTGCCACACCAGCTTGGCCCCGCCCTTGCTGAAGTGGACGCCGTCGTAGCGCACCTTGACGCCATCCATGCGGTCCACGTAGCGCCCGCCCGGGCACAGGAAGCTCCTGAGGTCGAGCAGCACCATCCGGTCCCTGTGGGCGGCGACGAAGCGGCCGAGGACCTGGTTCAGCCATTCGCCCCTGGAGGGATCGTCGCGCGTGGCGGCCAGCGACTTGTCCAGGCCGGTGTCTGGCTGGTGGTAGCAGGGCACGTTCAGCATGGCGATGCGCCGGCTCGACGGCGCCACCAGGTCGTAGGCGAGCTGCAGCTCGCTGTCCAGGTACTGCTCGTACTCCGGGGTGGCTGGCTCCAGCACGCGACCGTCGACCTGGTGGTCGAGCACCTCCCAGCCCCCGAGCACCATCAGGGTGACGTCGGGATGGAAGGCGGCGGTCTTGTCGCGCCATCGCGTCGGCCAGGTGGTGCACTTGGGGTCGACCGGCTGCACGCTGCCGGCCAGGACGATGGGAGCGCGCACGAGACCGCAGCCGAGCTCCGTGTCGCCGCCAAGGGTCATGCCGCGAACAGTCCCCCTTGGGTCGTAGAAGCCGAGGGTGAAGCCGACCGAGTCGCCGACCAGGTAGACCCGGAAGCCATTGCCGGGGTTCGGCTTGCTGGCCGGCTGGCCGGGTGACGGTGTCGCCGTGGTGGGCGACGGGGTGACGGTGGGCAGGCCCGCCGCGCCGGTGGCGCCGCTGAGCGCGACCCCCTCCGCGGCCGGCACCCGGCCCGGCGCGGTGGTCACCGCCAGCAGGGCGACGATCGCCACGGCCGCGCCGACGGTGACCGGCCGCGCCAAGCGCCGGCGACCCAGCGCGCCGCGGCGGATCGGCAGCTCGACCAGGCGAGAGGAGAGGATCGCGGCCACGAAGGTGGCGGCCACCCGCAGCGCCAGCAGCCACGGGCCGTGGAGGTGGACCCGCTCGGGGGAGATCGCCACGAACAGCGGCCAGTGCCACAGGTACAGGCCGTAGGAGATCCGCCCGATCGCCGGCAGCGGCGGGGTCGAGAAGATCCGCCGCACCCAGCCGCCCGGCTGGGCGGCCACCACCACCGTCAGGCCGCAGGCGGCCGCGGCCATGGTGAAGCCGCCCAGGTACATCCACCGGACGGTGTCGGGGATCAGCAGGAGCATCGCCAGGAAGCCGCCGAACCCGACGACGGCGGCGACCTGGACGAGCGCCCGCGGCAGCGGCCGGTGGTCCCACATCGCCAGTACCACCGCCAGCGCGCCGCCGAACAGCAGCGCCTGCGCGCGCGTGTCGGTGCCGTAGTAGAGCCGCGACGGGTCGACGCCCGGACGGTACAGCGCGGCCATCGTCAGCGCCGAGGCGCACAGGGCCAGCAGGGTTCCGACCAGCACTGGCCGCAGGCGGCCCCTGGCCAGGCGCAGGCCGACGATCAGCACCAGCGGCCACAGCAGGTAGTACTGCTCCTCGATCCCCAGCGTCCACATGTGGGTGAGCGGCGAGGAGTCGCCGAACTGCTCGAAGTACGACAGGTGTGTGAAGGCGAAGCGCCAGTTGGCCACGTACAGCAGCGTCGCCAGCGCGTCCCCGCGCATGCGGGCCAGGCCGGTCGCGGGCGCCAGCAGGGCGGCGTAGGCGGCGATCCCGCCGAGCATCAGGAGCAGCGCGGGCAGCAGCCGCCGCGCCCGTCCGGACCAGAACCGCTTGAGGTCGATGGCCGCGCGCGCCTCCCACTCCGCCAGCAGCAGGGTGGTGATCAGGTAGCCCGACAGCACGAAGAAGAGGTCGACGCTCAGGTACCCGCCGCGCGGCCACGACACCTGCCCGTGGTAGAGCATGATGGTGAGGATCGCCAGCGCCCGCAGCCCGTCGAGCGCGGGCTGGTAGGCGATCCGGCTGGCACGCGCCGGGCGGGCGGGTGCCTCGGCGGCGGGCGCCGCGTCGGCGGGCGGCGGTTGCATCACTCAGGTCCCTCCACGCTGGCGGAGCGCGCCGGCCAGGTAGGCGCCGGCTTCGCAGGTGCGCATGAGCAGCAGGCCGGCGGCATGCCCGGGGTCGGCCGCGAGCAGCCGGCGGTGGCGCCAGAGAGCACCGACGGTGGCGCCGATCTGCCCGGCCACCGCGCCGGGGTTCCGGCGCCGGTAGTTCGGCAGGCTCTTGCCGTAGTAGAAACGCTTGCGGGCGACCCCGCCGAGGGACAGGCGCCCCTCGTGGTGGACGACCAGCGTGTCGGCCCATGCCAGCCTGGCGCCGGCGGCGAGCAGCCGGTTGCGGACGTCCGCGTCCTCGGTGCCGGTCACGTCGGTGAACCCGCCCGTCTCCCGCAGCCAGGCGGTGCGCAGCAGCCTCGGCGACTCGATGCGGGGCTCGCCGTGGTAGCAGCGCCGCTCCAGCGTGCGGCAACCGGTCCAGAAGCCGCTGCCGGCGGTCACCTCCGGCAGGAACACACCGATCGCGCCGGGCCCCGACGCGGCGGCCAGGGCGCGCTCGACCGAGTCCGCGGCGAGCTCCATGTCGGCGTCGAGCCACAGCAGCCACTCGCCCCTCGCCTTGGCGATGCCCAGGTTGCGCTGCTCGCTGCGCTCGGGCCCGGCGCGCATCGCCAGGTCGGCCAGTCGCAGCGCCACCTCCCAGGTGCCGTCGTCGCTGCAGTTGTCCACCACGATCAGCTCGGCGACCGGGCGGGTCTGCGCCCGCACGGACTCGAGGCATCGCTGGATGGTGCGAGCGGCGTTGCGGGTGGGCACCACCACCGAGACGAGCGGCTGGCTCATGGCGGCTCCTCGCCGTTGGGCGGCGGCTCCTCGGCCTGGCGCGGCAGCAGGGCGCGGTCGACACCGCCGCCGCTCGGCGCCAGCAGCTCGGGGCGGGCCCCTCTTGGGGGCGACAGGCTCGCGCGGACGTCCCGCAGGATCCCGAGGACCAGCAGCGCCAGGCCGGTGCCGGCGAGCAGGTGCGGCAGCAGGCTGCCCGCGGCGAATTCGGGGCTCAGCGTGGCCACGGTCGGCAGGCCCCGGATGAGGATGGTCACCGGCACCGACACCACCACGAGCAGCGCGGCCAGCAGCAGCACCCGCGGCGCCGGCGCGTACAGCAGGTCCCAGAGCACCAGCAGCACGGCCAGCACAAGACCCGCCCGACCCCCGAGGAAGGTGAGCATCGCCCCGAGCGCGAGCCACCCGCCGGCGGCCCCGCGGATGGGGCGCCGGGGGCGGCCGGGCGCCGACCCGAAGAGACCGCGCCTCATGGAGCCGCACCTCCCTCCGCCGGATCCTCCAGTGCCCGTGCTGGTGGCGGGGGGGCCAGGGGCGCCGGATCGGGCCGCGCGGTCGGGCCCCGGCGCCGTCGTGGCACGAACACCAGTGCCACCACCAGGGCGAGACTGGCGAGCGAGGCGGCCAGCGACGCCGACGCCCACCGCTGGGGCTGGAACTCCACGGCAATGCGGTGCTCCCCGCGGTCGGCGATGCGCCAGCCCACCGAGTAGCCGTCGAGCACCCGCGGCGGTCCCAGCGGCTGCCCGTCGAGGGTCGCCTGCCAGCGGGAGTCGTAGCCCTGCCCGAGGACGAGGTAGTAGGGCCCCTGCGCCGCCTCGGTCGTCAGCGTGGTCCTGGTCGCCGAGGACGAGGTCAGGGTGACCCGCGGGGCGGTGGTGGCCTGGGCCTGGTCGGTCGGCTGGTCAGCGCCAGCCCGCGCGGCGCCGCCGGCGGGCCTGGAGGCCAGGTCGAGCAGGTCGACCAGCCAGCCCGGCGAGGTCTGCAGCCGGTGGTCGCCGGCGCCCAGCCGCAGCGGGTGCCCGGGGCAGGCCCGCAGCGGCAGGTCCTGGCCGCGGCTGAGCTGGTTGAGGGTGCCGTCGACGGCGACCTCGAGCGGCTGGCCGTCGATGGTCCCCATGGCCACGCAGCCGCGCAGGCGGCTGGACCCGGAGGCCTGCGGGATGCGGGCCCCGCCCGCGTCGATCCCGCTGATCCGGACCTGGCTGCCCGGGCCGACCACCTTGGTCAGGGTGAGGCGCAGCCTGGACACGCGCTGCTTGGGGAAGCGGAGCACGCTGGTGCCGGCCCGCAGCGAGACCTTGCGGGGCGGCCCGCCGTCCAGCGACAGGTCCGCCCCGATGGCGGTGTCCACCCCGACCAGGCCCCTGGGCACGAGCTGGGTCACGCTCACCTGGTCCAGCGTCCGGGTCGGGAAGCGCACGTCGATCCACTCGCCGACGCCGCGCCCGGCCGGCACCCAGGCGGTGTCGGAGTCGCTGTCCAGCGCCTGCGACGCCCGCAGCCCGATGCCGTCGAACGCCCGGGAGGAGGAGTCGGCGATCACCGGCCCGGAGGCGCCCGCGAGCTGGTCCACCTGCGAATCCTCGAGGCCCGGCCCGAACCGCGCGAAGCCCGAGAGCTGCAGCGAGCGCGTGTCGGGCAACCAGAAGCTGCGGTCGAGCGCCCGCTCCTCGTCGTCGTCGAGCCTGGAGGGGTCGCCGTCGGCCCTAGCCAGCACCACGTCCAGCGGTGTCGAGGCCAGCCGCTGCCGGGCGCGCGTGTCGAGGCCGCCGAGCAGCTCGCGCAGCCGCCCGGCGAGGCTGACGCCCTCCGACACCTGCACGCCGGGAACGGCGATCTCCGAGAACCCGACCGGGTTGAGACCCGGGCCCCCGCGTGTCCGGGTGATCTCCACGGTGACCTTGGAGGTGGTCGTCGGCGGCAGCGTCACGTCGACCGACGGCTGGGCCGGCACGTCGGCGTCGACGCTGCGGCCGTCGAGCACGATCCTGACGCCCGCGATCTGCACCGGCCCGCCGAGCACCGGCCGCAGCGTGATCCTGGAGACGATCTCCGGCTGCGCGAGCTCCAGGGTGATCGACTGGCCGACGGCGGCGCCGAAGTCACCGGTCATCCAGGCGGTGGAGGGGTCGCCGTCGAACGCGAAGGCGGGCTTGTCGTTGGGGACGGGCCCGAAGATCGAGCCAGAGCTGGTCGCGGTGACCGAGCGGGCGCCGTTGAACACGGCGGTCGACTGGCGCCGCGGATCGCCGAACAGGCTGAGCGTGGTCGTGCCCGGGTTGAGGGGGTCCTCGGCGCGGAGGGTCGGCGAGTAGCTCTGCCCGAGGCGTGGCACCCGCCAGGCGCGGCGCCGGTTGGTGTCGGTCAGGACGAGGTGGGCGCCGTCGTCCAGCGCCAGTGCCAGGTCGTCGGAGCTGACGTCGCCCAGGAGCCGGTAGGCGGGCTGCCCGCGCAGCAGGCCCAGCCGCTGGAGCCCCGGGAGCGCGAAGTTGTCCCCGTCGATCAGCAGCGCACCGCTGGCCGGCTCGGCGCGCACGATCGGCGGGGCGTCGCTGACGGCATAGCGTTGCAGCGGCGGCAGCGAGCCGGCGCCGGGCGAGGGGTCGGCGACTCCCTGGCCCGGCCTGCCGTAGCTCGCGTCACGGTGCAGTCCGGGGTCGCGGGCCAGCGAGGCGGCCAGCGCCGAAGGCGCGGCGCCGCCGGCCTCCTGCCACTGGACGTCGTTGCGGAGCAGGACCTGGCTGGCGCCGAGATAGCGGGCCATCGCCGAGACGCCGCCGAGGTCCGGCGCGCCGGCGGCGAGCGGCACGTCCAGCGCCGCCAGGAAGTTGGACTGCTCGGGCGAGCCGTTCGGCACGGTCGCGCGCAGCGCCGAGGGCCGGTCGAGCAGCGAGGCGGGCAGGTCGTCCGGGCCGCGCAGGCCCCAGGTGTAATCGGCCTGCACCTGCCCGGGCAGCAGCAGCACGCGGCTGGTCGAGGGCCCGGCGTTGAGGTCGGCCGCGGCCTGCCGCCAGTACGCCGGCACGCGGAACCGCTCCAGGTTCAGCCCACCGGTCCAGGCGGGCAGCACGGCCACCGCGACCACGCCCAGCGCCACGATCGCCGCGATCAGGCTCGACTGCCGGCTGGCCGTCAGGCGCCAGCGCCCGCGCCGGCCGGCCACCTCGGCGACGCCCACCGCGACCAGCAGCGTGATCCCCAGCGCGGCGAGCGCCCCGGCCTTGTTGGTGGTCCGGAAGGCGATCGCGCCGGGGACCACGGCGAAGGCGCGGTTCAGCAGCCGGCCGAAGGGGGACGGGTTGTCGGTCGGGAACAGGCCCACCATCACCGGCACCGCCACCGCCAGCAGGATCGCGCCCAGTGCCCGGGCCCGGGCCCGCGAGACCAGCGCCCCGAGCACCGCGGCGACCGGCAGCGCGAAGGAGGCGAGCACCACCAGCGGGTTGGTCAGGTAGGCGGCGAAGTTCGGCAGGAACAGCCGGTCCCCCGCCCGCCCGTACAAGGTCCACAGGCCGAGCAGCCGCAGCGTCTCCGCGTAGGAGGAGACGCTGCCGACGTCGCCGGGCCGCTCGGTGTCGAAGGCGATCGAGGCGCCGCTGGGGGCGGCCAGCACCGCCGGGACCAGCCAGTACAGCGACACCAGCGCGGCCAGGCCGAGGCAGCGCAGGGTCGGCCGGGCCAGCTCGCGCCAGCCCCGCCCCAGCGCGACCACGGCGTAGACCAGGTAGCAGGGGACGCCCAGCAGCATGAACAGGCTGACCACGCCGGCGTTGGTGCCGCCGCTGACGAAGAACGCCAGCGCGAACGCGGCCGGCCAGCGCCAGGAGCGCGGCTCGCGCACGGCCCGCGCCAGCGCCAGCAGCAGCCATGGCGCCAGCGCGTAGGGCAGCAGGACCGGGTTGGTCGCGCCGGCGACCACCACGTAGGGGTTGGCCACGTAGAGCACGGCGGCGGCCACCCGGCCGGCCGGGTTGGAGCGCCGCCCGGTGGCGGCGTCGCCGCCGCCGGCGACCTCGTGGAACAGCCGCACCGCGCCCCAGGCGGCGATGCCGAGCAGCAGCGCCCGCCACAGCCGCACCGCCAGCCACGCGTCCGCGCCGAGCGCCCGCAGCGCCAGCACGACCAGCGCAACCGGCGCCGTGCCCGTGTCGAGGTTCGGCTGTCCCAGGTAGGGGTTCGGCCGCCAGGACGACAGCGCGCCGAGCAGCGTCCGCGCCGGCGCCAGGTACAGCTCCGGCCGGGTGTCGGGAGCGACCTGCCCCCAGTCGGTGCCGAGCAGCACCGCCAGCAGCACCGCGCCGAACAGGACGTAGGCCGCCGGCTCGGCGTGGTCCAGCGGGCGGCGTGGCGGGCGCGCGGGCGGCGCGGGCGGCCCCGGGTACGGCTGCGAGTCGACCCTGACGAGTTCCCGTTTCACCGGGGCACCCCCCTTGGGCTCCCCGGACCTCTCGGGGCGACTCATGGGGCCGCCTCCACGGGCTGGCGGCGGCGCTCCAGCACCCAGCAGGCTCCCAGCAGCGCCGTCACGGCGGCCAGCGCCGCCCCGACGATCCCGGTGACCGAGTGGTGCGGGCCGAGCGCGATCACCGCGACCTCCACCACGACGGTGGCACCGATCAGCCGGTGGACCTTGCGATCACCGGCCGCGATGGCCGAGAACAGCAGGAGCTGCACCAGCGCCAGGGCAGTGCCGAGCGCGGCGAACAGCGGCAGGTCCGGCCCCACGTCCCGGTAGGCGGCGCCGAACGGCAGCGTCACCGCCAGCTCGGGCGCGGCCGCCACCACGACCATCAGCGCGACCCCGAGCGCGGCGATCGCCGCGGCGGCCCGGGCCAGTAGGCGCCGGCGGGCGGCCGCCTCGGTCGCCAGGCGCGGGAACACGATCGTGGCCACGAACTGCGGCGCCCAGTAGGCGATCTTGGCGACCACCGCGCCCGCCGCGTACAGCCCCGACGGCTCCGCGGCCAGGTAGTGGCGGGCGAGCAGCAGGTCCATGTTGGTCAGCAGCAGCAGCCCGAGGAACGCCAGCGCCGCCGCCCCCACCTCGCGCCCGAGCGCCGCGGTCGCGGGAGCGAGCCGGGGGGCGCCCGACAGGACCGCCCGGCCGCCGACCGGGGCACCCGACGGGACGCCGCGTCCGGCCAGCATCGGGCGGAGGAGGGTCAGGGGCAGCAGCACGGCCAGGACGGAGCCGGCCACCGACGCGGCCAGCGCGCCGTCGACGCCGTGGCCGGCGGCCACCAGGCCGACCCCGACCGCCAGGCGGGCGCCGGCGTTGAGCAGCAGCGCCGCGGCCAGCGCGCCGAACCGCTGCACGCCCTGGAGCATCCCCTGGAGGGCCGAGACGAGCGGCAGCGGCAGGATGTTGGCGGCCAGCCACAGCGCCGGCACGATCGAGCCGAGGTGCAGGAACGCCGCCAGCGCCGGCGCGGCCGCCGCCACCGCCAGCCCGAGCCCGAGGCTCACCCACGACACCGCCACCAGCGTTCGCGACCACAGCTCCGCCACGGCCCGGCGGTCGCCGGCGCGCAGCGCGGTATGCCGCGCCACCACCGCCTGGAGCGCCAGCCCCGGCACGGTCCCGATGAGGATCACCGCCAATAGCGCGCCGAGCGCGCCGTAGGCCGCCGGCTCCAGCAGCCGCAGCATCACCAGGTTGAAGGCGTAGTTCAGGCCGTTGGCCACGGCCATGGCCGGCGCCACCATCAGGCCGGCGCGAGGCAGCGAGGGCCCCGCCGCCAGCGGCGCGGCGACATCGGGGTCCATCGCCCTGGCCAATCAGCCACATCCCGGAACGCGGCGAGAGGCCATCGGCACGACCTTGAGCACGGCCGAGGCCAGGCGGGGGTGGCGCGGGAGGGTCCTCCACGCCAGCCGCATGGCCGGCTGGTAGGCGAGGCCGTAGGCGAGCATGCGCCAGGCCACGTCCGGCGACGCCCGCCGGCCGGCGGCCTGTCCGGGCAGCCGCCGGAAGGCGTACACCCGCAGGCCGTTCCACCAGCGCGGGTCCTCCTCGCGCTCGGCGGCGAGGTCGAACAGCAGCTCGTAGCCTGGGTGGGCGGCCAGGTAGCGCTCGGTGGCGCGGGCGACCATCGGCCAGGAGGCGTCGTCGACCACCACCAGCGCGCGGTCGGCCAGCCATGGCTCGGCCACGCCCAGCGCCAGGTAATGGGGCAGGCGCCCGTGCGCGCCGTCGTAGAAATAGACGCCGACGGGCGGCTCCAGCAGCCGCTCGCGCCGCAGCAGCCGGAAGCAGTCGCCCTCCAGCAGCCGCAGCCGCTCGCGGTCGACCCAGCGGTCCAGGTTGCCCAGCAACTCGTCCCTGGTGGCTCCGGAGTCCAGGTTGAATTCCAGGAAGTTCTCGATCGCGTAGAAGGGCGCATGCTGGTTGCCGAGCATCGCGCCGATCAGCGACAGCCCCTTGAAGCTGCCGACCTCCAGATAGGCCTCGCCCGGCTCCAGGTGGGCGGCGGCGAGGTTCAGCAGCGCCAGTTTGGACTCGGTGGCCATGCCCGGGACGTCCTCGAGCAGCGCGCGGAAGCGCCGGTCCCGCGGGTGCGGGGCGGCCAGGTCCCCGTCGAACGCGCGGGGCAGCTCCGTCCGGAACGCTTCGAGCCGCATCGCTCCCCTTCCCCACCCTGTTGCCTGTTCCGCGGGCGAGAGCCTATCGTGCAACGGTCGGTAACAGCAGTCTATTTTCGACAGAAAGGTTTGTGTAGGCTTCCGCAAGGAAGCCGTGCTGCTGCGGGAGGCCGCTGTGGGTCGTCGGGTGGGGTACGTGCTCGTGTTCGTGGGGTTCTTCCTGCTCTTCCTCGCGCTCTCGGTCCGCTTCTACGCGTACCCGAGGCTCCAGAAGGCCCCACTCAACCAGTACTCGACGCCTGTTGCGGTCGGGACCGCGACCTACTTCAACAAGGCGCAGCTCAGAGAGGTGACCGCGCAGGTCCAGAACATCCGCACGGTCAAGGGCGACGCCAAGGCGGGCAACGCCAGCACGGCCGTGTGGGACAGCTTTGTGATGACCAAGGACGTCGGCGACGACGGCGTGCTGCGGGCCGCCCAGGAGCGGGTCGCCATGGACCGCGTCACCGGCGAGTCCAAGCACTGCTGCGGCGACCAGCCGCCCCACAGCGGGTTGACCTTCAAGTTCCCCTTCAACACCCAGAAGCGCACCTACTCGTTCTGGGACACCTACGCCAAGCGGGCGTTCCCGGCCACCTACGCCGGCAGCGAGCGGATCAAGGGGCTGGAGGTCTTCCGCTTCGAGCAGCGCTTCAGCGACGTGCCGCTCGACAGGCTGGAGGTCAGCGGCGCGCAGGGCGGCCAGCCGAACGTGGCCACCGTGCCGGCCACGATCATGTTCGGCGACGTCAAGACCCTGTGGGTCGAGCCGCGCACCGGCATCATCATCAAGGGCGCCGAGGACGTCACCCAGATCCTGCAGACCGACACCGGCGTGCCGGTCCTGACCGCGTTCAAAGGCTCGCTCGTCTACGACGAGAAGACCATCAGCGGCAACGTGGACGACGCCAGGACCGCCGTCAGCCAGCTCCGCCTGATCCAGTGGATCGTGCCGATCGCCGGGCTGGTGCTCGGGGTGGTGCTGGTGGTGGTCGGTGTGATCCTGCTCGGCCGCGGCAACTCGGGCGGCGGGCACGTCGCCGGCGAGACCCAGGAGATGGAGGAGCCGCAGCACCAGGCCGAGGCCCCCTGAGCCCACCCAGGAGCCGCGCGGGCCTGTGGGCCGCGGTGGCGCTGGCCGCGCTGGCGCTGGCACCCCTGCTGGCGCGCGGCTACGTGCTCGCCTACGACATGGTGTTCGTGCCGCGCATCCCGCTGGGGCGCGACCTGCTGGGGCTCGGCACCTCGGTGGCGCGGGCGGTGCCCAGCGACCTGCTGGTCGCGCTCGCCTCGCGGGTCGCGCCGGCGGAGCTCGTCCAGAAGCTGATCCTGGTGGGGATCTTCGTGCTCGGCGGCTGGGGTGCCGCGCGCCTTGCGCCGGTGGCGACCGCGGCGGGTGGCGCGGCGGCCGCGGGGCTGTTCGTCTGGAACGCGCACGTCTACGAGCGGCTGCTGATGGGCCACTGGGCGCTGCTGGTCTCCTACGCCGCGCTGCCGTGGGTCGTGGGGGCGGCGCTGGACTACCGGGCCGGCAGGGCACGGGCCCAGCGGCTGGTGGCCGCGCTGGCGGTGGCGGCGTGCGGCAGCCCGCCGGGGGCGGTGATCGCCGCCGGGACCGCGCTGGCGGTGGTCGCCGGCCGGCCGTGGCGGCGGGCCGGGACGGTCCTGGCGGCCGCGCTGGCCGTCAACCTGCCCTGGCTGCTGCCGAGCGTGCTGCGCCCCGGGGGGGTGCCGGTGCGGCCGGCCGGCGCGGCCGCCTTCGCCTCCAGACCGGACGGGCCGTTCGGCACGCTGGGGAGCCTGCTTGGGCTCGGCGGCATCTGGAACGGGCTGGTCACCCCGCCGGGGCACGGCGCCTGGGCGTGGTGGCCGGGGTTCGCGGTGGTGCTGGCCGTGGCGGTGACCGGCTGGCTGGTGATCCTGCGCCGCTGGGACCGCGGCGCCGCGGTCGGGCTGCTGGTGGCCGCGGCGGTCGGGCTGGCGCTGGCGGGCGCCTACGCCGTGCCGGCGCTGCGGGGCGCGGTCGACTTCGCGATCGCGCACGTGCCTGGCGGCGGGATGATCCGCGACGCGCAGAAGTTCGTCGCCCCGCTGGCGCTGGTGGAGGCGATCGGCTTCGGCGCCGGCGTGGAGCGCGTGCTGGGGATGCTGGAGCCGTCGCGCTGGCGGGTAGCGGCCGCCGCCGCGCTGGTCGCCGCGCCGGTGCTGCTGGTGCCGGGGCTGGCCTGGGGCGCGGCCGGGCGCCTCGGCACCGCCGCCTACCCGCCCGACTGGCGGCAGGCGCGGCAGGCGATGGCAGCCGACCCCGAGCCCGGCGCCATGCTGGTGCTCCCCTGGCACCTGTACTTCGGGTTCCCGTGGAATGGTGACCGGGTGGTGCTGGACCCAGCGCAGCGGTACTTCACCCGCCGTGCGGTCGGCAACGACGACCTGGAGCTGCGGCGCGTCACGGTGGCTGGCGAGGACCCCTACGGCGGCCGCCTCGGCCCGCTGGTGCGCGGCGCCGCGCCGCTGGCGCCGGCGCTGGCGGCGCAGGGCATCCGCTACGTGCTGGTCCTCAAGGTCGCCGAGTGGGCCGAGTTGACCCCGCGGCTGGCCGGAGCAGAGCGGCTGCTGGATGGCGCCGACCTGGCGCTGTACCAGGTCCCCGGCCCGGCGGCGCCGGTGCGGTTCGCCGCGCCGCCGGCCGCCCCGGTGGTGGCCGGCGACCTGCTCGCGCTCGCCACCGCCGCCTGGGCGGTCGTGGGAGTGCTACCGGGAGTAGCCCTCTGGCGCCGCCGGCTGCTATTGTTCGCACGAGCCGGAGAAGGGAGCCATCGATGAGTCCGACCGCCCGGGTCTTCATCGCCCTCGTCGTGGGCGCGCTGCTGCTGGCGTTCGCAGCCTCGCTCACGCTGGTGACCGCCTCCAGCAGCGAGACCACCTCCGACCGGCCGCTGGTCGTCTACGGCGCGCGCTGACCGTTCCGGGTCGCGGCCTCTGCCACGGCGGCGTCCAGGACGGCGGCGAACTCGTCGGCGGCCCGCTCCCAGGTGAACGAGGCGCAGCGGCGCCTGGCGGCCTCGCCCAGCGACTGGCGCAGCGCCCCGTCGGTCAGCATCCGCTCGAGTTGGGCGGTGAACTCCTCGGGCCCCTCGGCCAGCAGTCCGGTCTCTCCGTCCACGATGGACTCCGCCAGGCCGCCGGCGGAGCGCAGCCCGACCGCCGGCGTGCCGTGGGCGGCGGCCTCCATCACCGCCAGGCCCCAGCCCTCCTTGATCGAGGGCATCGCCAGCACCCAGGCGGAGGCCAGCAGCTCGCGCTTGGTCACCTCGCCGACGAACCCGTGGAACCGCACCGCGTCGCCGAGCTCCAGCCGCTGCGCCGTGTCTCGCAGGCGCGGCTCCCACCAGCCGCGGCCGACCACCTCCAGGCGCAGCGACGGCAGGCGCTTGCGGATGCGGGCGACCGCCTCCAGCGCGAACTCGACGCGCTTGTGCGGCACCAGGCGGCCGAGCACGCACACGGTCGGCACGGCGGCCCTGGGGGCCGGGGGCGCCGCCGGCAGGGGCCCGGCGCCGTTGTGGACCACGGTGATGGCGTCCTCGCGCACGCCGAGGGAGGCCAGCTCACGGCGGGTGCTCTCGGAGACGGCCACGTAGCGCGCCCGCCGGTAGGCCCGCGGCGCCACGGTCGACTCCAGCCACCAGCCGAGCCGCGCCAGCGGCCGCGGCAACACCACCCCCCACTGCTCGCGGTGGACGTGGTGCACCAGCACCACCACCGGGCGCCGGCACCACAGCGCCGACAGGAAGGGCATGCCGTTGTGGACGTCGATCACGGCCTGGTGCTGGCCCAGCCGCCCGGCGGCGTGCAGCAGGAAGGCCCGCAGGTAGACGGTGCGCTGCGAGCCGCGCCGCAGCACCCGCACGCCGCCGGCGACCTCCTCGGCGGGGGCGCCGGGGTGGGCCGCGCAGACCAGCGTGACCGGCCTGCCGCCGGCGGCCAGGCCGGCGGCCACCCGCTCCACGAACAGCTCGGAGCCGCCGCCCTCCGGATTGGTGGTGTCGCGCCAGTTCAGGATCACGACACCCTGGGGGCGGCGGTCCCCATCGAGGAGCGGGTGGGACGACGTTGTCGGAGGCAGCGGCTCGCTCATACCGCTACGGACAGTAACACACAGGGCAAGCCGAGGTGTGCCGGCGGGACGAACCAGTCGAGCGCGTCCACGGTCGACAGGGGGCCTCCAGTTCCCCTGGACCCGTGGCTCGGGCGCCTCGGGACTGGAGAGGCGGTAACCCGATTCCGAGGCCCTTGGCAAATACCCCATGGGGGTATATGGTGGCGGAACCGGACCGGCGCCAGGAGAGACAAGTGCGGGACATGCGGGCACACCACCCAGTCGGCACGGAGCAACTCCCGGAGCAGGCGCACGACGCGCATATGGGACACGGCGGCCACGGCGCCCATGCCGGCGGCCACGACCACGCGGCCCAGTTCCGCGACCGCTTCTGGCTCAGCGTCGTCCTGAGCGTGCCCGTGGTGGTCTACAGCGACATGATCCAGCAGTGGCTCGGCTTCGCCGCCCCCACGTTCCCCGGCTCCGGCTGGGTCGCGCCCGCGCTCGGCACGGCGGTCTTCGTCTACGGCGGCTGGCCGTTCCTGCGCGGTGGCATCGAGGAGGCCCGCACCCGCCAGCCCGGCATGATGCTGCTGATCGCCCTGGCCATCACGGTCGCGTTCACCGCCAGCGCCGCCACCGCGCTCGGCGCCTTCGACCTCGACTTCTGGTGGGAGCTGGCGCTGCTGATCGACGTCATGCTGCTCGGCCACTGGCTGGAGATGCGCGCCCTCGGGCAGGCCTCCGGCGCCTTGGACGCGCTGGCCGCGCTACTCCCCGACGAGGCCGAGCGGGTCGAGGACGGCGGCGTGCGCAGCGTGCCCGCCAGCGAGCTGCGGCCGGACGACGTCGTCCTGGTCCGGTCCGGCGGCCGCGTGCCCGCCGACGGCGTGATCATCGACGGCGCCGCCGAGCTGGACGAGTCGATGATCACCGGTGAGTCGCGCACGGTCGCACGGCACCAGGGCGACCGCGTCGTCGCCGGCACCGTCGCCACCGACTCCGCCATCCGCGTGCGCGTCGAGGCGGTCGGCGAGCGGACCGCCCTGGCGGGCATCCGCCGGCTGGTCGAGCAGGCGCAGGCCTCGCGCTCCCGCGCCCAGGCGCTGGCCGACCGCGCCGCCGCCATGCTGTTCTGGTTCGCGCTCGGCGCCGGCGTGATCACCCTGCTGGTCTGGCTGGCGCTCGGCAACCCCGACCAGGCGATCGAGCGCACTGTCACGGTGCTGGTGATCGCCTGCCCCGGAAGATGCTCCAGAACCTCGCCTGGGCGACCGGCTACAACGCCGTGGCCGTGCCGCTGGCCGCCGGGGTGCTGGCGTGGGCCGGGATCTCGCTGGCGCCCGCCGTCGGTGCCGTGCTGATGAGCCTGTCGACCATCGTGGTCGCCCTCAACGCGCAGCTCCTGCGCCGCGTCGACCTGCGCCCGGTGTCGTCCCAGCGGTAACCACCGGCGGGCACAGCGCCCTCAGGCCGCTCCGCTCGGGATCACGCCGAGCTGGCGCAGCATCGCGAGGTCGTCCCGGACCGCCCAGTGCTCGACGCCCTTGCCGTCCTGGAAGCGGACGATGTGGATCTGGTGGACGGCGAACGGCCGGTTGGTCGGGGCCAGGCCCATGAACTCCCCGGTGTGCCGCCCGCTGAAGGTGCAGTGGACGGCGACGGTGTCGCCGTCGGCGATGACCTGGTGGATCTCGTAGTGCCGGTCGGAGAACGCCCCCTTGAGCCACAGCATCGTCTGGGTCATGCCGTCCAGCCCCTGCGGCGCGCCCGGAGGGGCCTCGTGGTTGACCACGTCGGGGTGCACCACCTCGGCGAGCGCGGCGACGTCGCCGTTGGGGAAGATCTCCTCCAAGGTCCGCCGTGCGGTGGCCTTGATGCCGTCGGTGTGATCGGACATGGCCCGCTCCTTCCTCCCCGTGCCCTTGGAGCACGGCGTTTCCCCCGCGCGCTTCGGCTTCCTCCGCGCGCTACAATCGGATAGAACGAGGCTGATTTGATGTCATGAGGATGCTATCGAATGGCTGAGGAAGTCAAGCCCCAACCCCGCCGGCGGTACGACACCACGCGCCGCCAGGCCCAGGCCGCGCAGACCCGCCAGGACATCGTCGCGGCCGCTCAGCGGGTGTTCCTGGAACGTGGCTACAGCGGGGCGACGCTGACCGCGATCGCCCAGGCCGCCGGCGTGGTCGTCGAGACCATCTACCGCGGCTTCGGCAGCAAGGCCTCCCTGTTCAAGGCGGTCGTGCGGGCGGCGGTGGCCGGCGGCGCCGCCCGCGCGGCGGTCCCCCCGGAGCAGCGCCCGGCCATCCAGGCGGTGATCGCCGAGACCGACCCCCGCCGCCAGTTCCAGCTCTACGCCGCCACCCAGCCCGGTATCCATGCACGCGCCGGACCGCTGCTGCGGGTGCTCGCCGGGGCGGCCGCCGCCGACCCCGAGCTCGCCGAGGTCTGGGCGCAGCTGGAGAACGAGCGGCTGGCCGGGATGGGCCGCTTCGCCCGGCGCCTGGCCGACCGTGGCGTCCTGCGGCCCGGGCTGTCGGCCGACGACGCCCGTGACGTGCTGTGGACGCTCAACTCGATGGCCGTCCACGACCTGCTGGTGGTCCAGCGCGGCTGGCCGCCCGAGCGCTACCGCGACTGGCTTGCCCACACGTTGGCCGCGGCGCTGCTGCCCGACCAGCAATCGGGCGGGCCGGCCGCCTAGCTGCGCCGCCGTGGCGGCCGGATGGGCGCGGTGGTGGGGGCGTCGGGGCCGGGCCCCCTACGCCAGGCGCTCGAGGATCATCGCCATGCCTTGGCCGCCGCCGACGCACATGGTTTCAAGCCCAAGGGTGGCGTCGCGGGAGCGCAGGCCGTTCAGGAGGGTGCAGGTGATCCTGGCGCCGGTCATCCCGAAGGGGTGGCCGACCGCGATCGCGCCACCGTGCAGGTTGAGCCGCTCGACGTCGATCCCGAGGTCGCGGTAGCTGGGGATCACCTGGGCGGCGAAGGCCTCGTTGATCTCCACGAGGTCCATGTCGTCGATGGTCATGCCGGCCCGCGCCAGCGCGCGCCGCGAGGCGTCCACCGGCCCGAGCCCCATGATCTCCGGCGACAGCGCGGTCACGCCGGTGGCCACGATCCGCGCGAGCGGCGTGATGCCGAGCTGCCTTGCCAGCTCGTCCGACATCACCACCACGGCGGCGGCGCCGTCGTTGAGCGGGCAGCAGTTGCCGGCGGTCACGGTGCCGTCCGGACGGAACACCGGCTTCAGCCCGGCGAGGACCTCGACGGTGGTGCCAGGCCGCGGCCCGTCGTCGGCGGCGACCACGCGACCGTCTGGCAGCGTCACGGGGGTGATCTCGCGCTCGAAGAAGCCCTCGGCGATCGCCTTCTCGGCCCGGTTCTGCGACATCGCGCCGAACTCGTCCTGGTCCTCGCGGGTGATGCCGCGCAGCTCCGCGACGTTCTCCGCCGTCTGGCCCATGGCGATGTAGACGTCCGGCAGGGTGCCGTCCTCGCGCGGGTCGTGCCAGGAGTCCTCTCCGCCCTGCGCTCGGCGGCCGGTGCGCTGCTGCGCCTCCGCGAACGACGGGTTCACCCACGGATTGCCGAGCTTGTCGCGCGGGTCGGCGCCCGGCTGCGGCGGCGGGGTGTCGGCGTTGCCCTTGACGTAGCGGGAGACGCACTCCACCCCGGCCGAGACGAACGCCTCGCCCTCCCCCGCCCTGATCGCGTGGAACGCCATCCGGGTGGTCTGCAGGCTCGAGGCGCAGTAGCGCGTCACGGTCGTGCCGGGCAGGTCGTCGTGGCCGAGCAGCACGGCGACCACCCGGCCCATGTTGAACCCCTGCTCGCCCCCTGGGACCCCGCAGCCGAGGATCAGGTCGTCGAGCCGGCCCGGGTCGAGCTGCGGCACCTGGTCCAGGGCGGTGCGGATGATCCGCGCGGCCAGGTCGTCGGGCCGCAGGTCCTTGAGCGACCCCTTGTAGGCGCGACCGATCGGCGATCGGGCGGCGGCGACGATGACGGCCTCGGGCATGGTGATCCTTTCAGGTCACACCGGCGCCGGCCGGCGCTCCATTTCCCCCGACACCACCATACCCACTGAGGCAATGCCGCCGGACCGCCCGCCCGGCCGTCAGCGAGGCCAGGACCGCGACGAGCGCGAGGATCAGGGCGGCGGTCGCCAGGGATCGCCACCGGGCAACGCCGCCGGTTCCGGTCCAGCTCGGCGAGGAGCGGCAACCGGCGGGAATCGCTGGTCACGCGAAGGGATTCCCCTTGGGCATCCCGGCTCGCCCGCATGCTCGTTGAGAAAGCTGAGACCGCCCATGAACCAGGCACGGAACGACGACGGGTCCTACGGCGACGGGTGGTACCACGACGATCAGCAACTGCCCCCGTCGCTGGGGGTCTGGCCGCTTGGCCGGACCTACGTCCATTCCAGCGACGGCGCCCTGAACACCGGCCCAGCCGGCGCCGGCGGCCCGGGAGCCAACGGCCACGGCGGGGCCGAGCGGAGCTTCGACGGCGACCAGATCGCCCCCCCGCCCTTCAGCGGTGCCGCCGGCGACGGCTCGACCCCGCTGTACGAACGGCTGGCGCTGTACGAACGGCTGAGCGCGTCGCCGCCGGCCGATCCCGGCCCATCGCGGAACGGCCGCCCGCCCCTCTACCAGGTCGGCGGCAAGTACCGCGGCGACGACTGGCCCACCGATCCCGGCTTCCGCCGCGGCGACCTCGATCTGGAGGACTTCCCGGCCGATCCCGCACCCGCCCGCGGCCGGCCAGATCCCGGGTACGACCCAGGCCCCGGCGCCGGACCCGACCCGGGCTACGCCCAGCCGCGCCGCGACCCCAGCTTCGGCGGGCCCGACCCGCGCTACGCCCAGCCGCGCCGCGACCCCAGCTTCGGCGGGCCCGACCCGCGCTACCAGGAGCCGCGCCGCGAGGCGGGCCAGGGATGGCGGGGCGCCGCCTATCCGGAGGGCGGCGCCCACGCCGGCCCGAGCCCATCCGCGGTGCCGGGCCACGACCTCACTCCGAGCCCATCCGCGGCGCCGGGCTACGACCCCACTCCGGGTCCGTACGCGCCGCCCGGTTACGACGCCGCTCCGGGCCGCGGCGGTCCTGGGTACGGCGCGGCCGTCGGGCGCGGCGCCGAGGGCGCGCGCGGCCGCGAGCCCCGGTCGGCTCCACCGCCAGCCGCGGGCTACGACGCCGGCGCGGGCATGGCGGCCCGGGGGCCCGAGCAGGGCAAGTGGCGGCAGCAGCGCCACCCGCAGCCGGTCGCCCGGATCCGGCCCGACACGCCCGCCGTCCAGGGGCAGGGGCGGCAGGGCGGCGAGACCTGGGAGCGCAACGTGACGCCGGCCGCCCGCGTGGCCGCTATGGAGGACGCGAGGCTGCTGGCCTTTCTCCACGACCTGATCAAGCGGCTCAAGGCCGTCGCGTCGCTGTACCCCCGGCTGGTCTTTTTGATCGTCGGCTACGCGGCGGTCACCTCGCTGGCGGCGGCCTACGCCCTGGCGATCCCGCTGCCGATCACCGCCAGCCTGATCGTCATCCCGGCCGCCGGCGTCATCTTCAACCTGGGCATGCGCTACCCCGACTGGGGCAGGCGCGCACTGGTCGGCTGGCTCGCCGGGATCGTCGCCACGATCGTCTGCGACGTCCTCCGGCTGTCCCTGGTCAAGGTCGGCATCTGGGGCGACCCGATCCCGGCCATCGGCCGCCTGGTCTTCGCCGACCCGCACGCGAACTTCGCCTGGGGCTACCTCTGGCGCTTCGCCGGCAACGGCGGCGGCATGGGCATCGCCTACACCATGCTGCCGTGGCGCGGCGTGCGCACCGGCGTCGCCTACGGCACGCTGATCTGCACCGGCCTGGTCGCGTTGCTGTTCTTCTTCCCCGTGGCGCAGGCGCACTCCTTCGCGCTGACGCCGGTGACCACCGCCGGCGCCTATGCCGGGCACTGGGTCTACGGCGCCGTCCTCGGCAAGATCACCTCGTGGTGGCTGCCTCCGGTCGAGCTGGGCCGGATCCGCGGGCGCCTGACCGCACGGCTCATCCATCCGGGCCACCGGCCCCGGCCAGCCCATGCCCGCTCCGCCGGAGCCGCCGGCGACCCCCGCGGGGCGGCTCCGCGCCGGAGCGCCTGAGCGGCGAAGCCTGCCGCGACACCCGAGGGGACGCGAGCACAAGCGCAAGCCCAGCTAATTTTAGCCGTCCCCGCCTGGGGAATCGGCGGCCCCGGCCTGCGCCGGCGCGCAGGTGGGCGTCGAAGATATCGTTGTTTGGTCCCCTTTCGACCCGGTTACGGTAGGGCGAGGTGAACCGCCGGGTGGGGCGGTTCGCGAGTACGGTCGTGTGGTTGACCCCTCAAGGAGGTGACCGCTTCGTGACCCACCTTGGGTTGCAGCTTCCCAGCTTCACGTTCGATGGCGTGGCGACCGGGCGGATGTTCGAACGCATCGCCGAGACCGCGCAGGCCGCCGAGGAGTCGGGCTTCGACTCCTTCTGGGTGATGGACCACTACCACCAGATCGCCAGCGTCGGCCCGGAGACCGATCCGATGCTGGAGGCGTACACGCTGCTGGCGGGCGTGGGCGCCCGCACGTCGCGGATCTCGCTCGGCGCCATGGTGACCGGGGTCGTCTACCGCAACCCGGCGTTCCTGGCCAAGGTCGTCACCACCCTGGACGTGGTCTCGTCCGGGCGGGCGACCCTGGGGATCGGCGCGGCGTGGAACCAGGGCGAGGCCGAGGCCTACGGCTACCAGTGGCCGTCCACCCGCGACCGCATGGACCAGCTCGAGGACGCGCTGCGGATCTGCAAGGCCATGTTCACGCAGCAGCGCTCCACGGTGGAGGGCACCCACCACCGCGTCCGCGGCGCGCTGAACATCCCCCAGCCGGTGCGCCCGGGCGGCCCGCCGATCATGATCGGCGGCGGCGGCGAGCGGCGCACCCTGCGCCTGGTCGCCCGCTACGCCGACATGTGGAACGGCTTCGGCGACCCGCCCACCATCCGCCACAAGCTGGAGGTCCTGGAGGGCCACTGCCGCGAGGCCGGCCGCGACCCCACCGAGATCGTCAAGACCCGCCTGGGGACCCTGCTGGTCGCCCCCACCATGGACGAGGCCAAGCAGCGCGTGGCCGCGCTGGGCATCCCCGAGGAGCGGCGCCGGACGACCCTTACCTGGGGCGACCCCGAGACGGTGGCCGAGCAGGCGCAGGGTTTCCTCGACGCCGGCCTCGACGGCCTGATCTTCAACATGCCGGTGGGCTCCACCCCGGAGGACGCCGCGCTGGCCGGCCGCACGCTCAGCCAGGCCCTGAAGTAGCTACACCCAGGGCAGCTCGCCGCGCTCGGCCCAGTACCGCTCTGGCGGCTCGGCCAGTGCGGCGAGCTCGGCCAGGTCGTCGGCGCCCAGCCGCAGGCGCTCACCCGCCAGGTTGCCGGCGAGCTGCCCGGGGTTGACCGCTCCGGAGAGCACCACGTCCACCCACGGGTTGGCCAGCACCGCCGCGATCGCCACCGCGTCGACACCGGTGTCGTGTCGGGCGGCGACGCGCTGAAGGACGCGCTGCTCGGCCCCCAGCCCATGCGGGGTGAGTCGGCCGTTGGCCACCGCCTCCTTGATGATCACCCCCCAACCGCGCTCGTGCGCCCGCTCCAGGGCTGGGCCGGCGGAGGGCTCCAGCAGGTTCCAGGTCGCCTGCACGGTCTGGAACGGGTTGACGCCGTCGACCTCCACCTCCAGCGCGCGCAGCACGGTCTCGCTCTGGCGCGGGCCGCTGGTGGTCAGCCCGACCGCCAGGCCCTGGTTCCGCAGGCCGGCCAGCTCGCCGAGGACCGCGCGGTCCTCCAGCACGCCGCTCTCCAGGGTGGCCGAGTGGATCTGATAGAGGCGCAGGTGGTCGCCGAGGAGCCGCCGGCTCTCGCCGAGCTGGCGCCGCAGGGTGGCCAGGGAATGGTCCTTGACCTCCTGGACCTCCGCGTCGAGCCGCCAGTCGCCGGTGTAGGTGTAGCCCCACTTGGACCCGATCGTCAGCGCGCCCGGCTCCACGCCACGCCGCTGGAGCCACCGGGCCAGGAACTCCTCGGCCCGTCCATAGGAGCGGGCCGCGTCCAGGTAGCGGACGCCGGCGTCGAAGGCGGCGTCCAGCAGCTCGTGGGAGCGCCGCCGCAGGTCGTCGACGCCGCGGTCGGGCCCGAGGTCCTCGCCGCGGCCGAGCGTGATGTAGGCGGGCCGGCCCACCGCGGCCAGCCCGACCCCCACCGGCGTGACCGGCAGCCCGGTGGACCCGAGCGTTCGCATACGCGCCCCCTCGACGGTGCCCTTCGCTGGTTTCGGACGCGGACCATCATGGACCATCGCCGCGCGGGGTGAGCGGCCAGCAGCCAGTACTCACCTGGAGCGGATGATGACAGCTCACCCGGCCACGGCGGAGCCTTCGACGATCGGCCGACGAAGCGGCGAGTCGAGGTCGAGGGGTAGGGCGGTGGCGGCAGCGGGCTACGAGATCCGCATCAGGGGGCGCCTGAGCGAGGCGATGCAGACCGCGTTCGAGGAGTTCGAGGTGTCCACCGAGCCGGTGGAGACGATCCTGCACGGGCAGGTGCTCGACCAGGCGGCCCTGCATGGCCTGCTCGACCGGATCGCGGTGCTCGGGCTGGAGCTCGTCGAGGTCCGCCGCCTGGCGGGCGACCCCGCCCAGGGCACCAGCTAGGCCCGAGCTTGCTCACCTACACCGGGTGAACCCGCTCACCCCCGCGGCAAAAGGCCACCAGCACGTAAAACCCTCACGTATTTCGCCAAACGATTTCTTTGGAATGCAGCGGGGTGCCGATGGCGCCGCTGCCTGTGTTAACGTGCTGTCGGTATCGAAATTCTCCCGAGCAATGTCCCAAATGGCGCTCGTAGATTCCTTGGGTGGCACGGGCCAGCCGCCGAGAACTTGATTGAGCGCAAGCTGGGCAAGGGGGGCCAGGGAGAGTTGTCGCGGTCGACTGACGCGTCCTCGAGGAACACGGCCCAGCATCCACCCCACCCGGGGGCGGAGACGCCGCTGCTGGGCTCCAAAGTGGTCATGCCGGACCTGCCCGCCGGCCTGCTGCTGCGCCCGCGGCTGCTGGAGATGCTCAGCGCGGGCATGGACGGCGGCCTGACGCTGCTCGGCGCGCCGGCGGGATTCGGCAAGACGGTGCTGCTGCGTTCGTGGGCCTCCAGCACGCAGCTCGACGGCCCGGTGGCGTGGCTCTCGCTGGAGGCCGACGACAACGACGCCGGCCGGTTCTGGGCGTACGTGAGCGCCGCCCTGGAGCGCTCCGGCGCCCTGCCGGCCGGCGCCGCCGTGGCCGTCTCCCCCGCCGATGGCCAGATCGAGCTGGCGCCGCTGCTCAACGCGCTGGGGCGGGTCGACCCGCCGGTGGTGCTGGTGCTCGACGACTTCCACGAGATCGGCGAGGAGTCGGTCCTTCGCGGCGTGCAGTTCCTGATCCGCCACTGCCCGCCGACACTGCGCCTGGTGATCGCCGCGCGGGCCGACCCGCGGCTGGAGCTGCACCAGCTCCGCACCAGCGGCAAGCTGACCGAGATCCGCGTCGCCGAGCTGGCCTTCACCCTGGAGGAGGCCGCAGAGCTGCTGGGCGGCCAGGGCCTGAACCTGCGGTCGGGCGACGTGGCCCTGCTGCGTGCCCACACCGAGGGGTGGGCGGCCGGCCTGCGGCTGGCGGCGCTGACGCTCCGCGATCACCCCGACCCCGGCCGCTTCATCGCCGAATTCGCCGGCGACGAGCGCAGCGTCGCCGACTACCTGACCGGCGAGGTGCTGGCGCGCCAGCCGCCGCCGGTCCGGGCGATGCTGCTGTGCACCTCGATCCTGGACCGGCTCAACGGCGAGCTGGCGGACGCGCTCACCGGCCGCGACGACGGCGAGCCGATGCTGGCCGAGCTGGAGCGGGCGGGCGCCTTCGTGGTCCCGGTGGAGCGCCGGCACGGCTGGTACCGCTACCACCAGCTCTTCGCCGAGCTGCTGCGGGTCGAGCTGCGCCACGAGGCGCCCGAGCGCATCCCCGAGCTGCACCGCCGCGCCGCCGGCTGGTTCGCGGCCAACGGCTCGCCGGCCGAGGCGGCGCGGCATGCGCTGACCGCCGGGGACTGGCAGCTCGCCACCACGGTGGTGCTGGAGCACTGGCATGAACTCGTGCTCGGCGACCCGATCATCCTCCGGGAGCTGCTCGGTCTGCTGCCGCCCGAACTGGCCGGGCTCGACCCGGAGCTGGCGCTTGGGGCCGCGGCCGACCAGGCGGGCGCCGCGCTGCCCGCTGACCAGCAGGTTGCCGAGATCCGCCGGCGCAGGCTGCCGCTGCTGGTGGCGGCGCTGCGGCTGGGCGAGGCCTGGCGCGCCGGCGACCTCGACGTGGTCGCGGTCGCCGCGCTGGAGATGCTCGCCCTGCTCGGCGAGAGGGGCGCGGGTGGTGGCGCGGGCGCGAGCGGGCACGACGCGGCGCGCGTGTTCGCGCTCACCGCCCTGGCCGTGGCCGAGCTCGGCACCGGCGACCTGGAGGCGGCCGAGGCCACCCTGCGGGAGAGCCTGGCGGTGGCCGGCCGGGCGGGCCTGGAGCGCCCGCTGGTGGACTGCACCAGCCAGCTCGCCCTGCTGGAGGCGGCCCGCGGGCGGCTGCGGGCCGCGGAGCGAACCGCCCTGGAGGCGCTGGAGCTGGCCGAGCGGCAGGGCTGCGCCAAGGACCCCCAGACGATCGCCGCCCACCTGGCGCTCTGCGTTGCGTGGGGGCAGTGGAACGACCTGCCGGCCGCCGAGCTCCACCTGGAGCAGGCGATCGCCGCCGCCCGGGTCGACAGCGCGCCGGCGGTGGCGGGCGGGCTGGCCGTGGTGCGGGCATGGGCGCTCCAGGCCCGCGGGGACGTCCCCGGCGGGCTGGAGGCGGTCGCCGCGGCAAGGCGGGACCTCGCCGCCTGGCGGCCGGTGCCCTACCTGGAGCGCCCGCTGGCGATCAGGGAGGCGGAGCTGCGCATCGCGGCCGGCGACATGGTGGGTGCGCGGGCGGCGCTGGAGCTGGCCGAGGGGCTGGAGCGGACGGCTCCGGCGGCGGCCGTGGCGCGGGCGCGCCTGGAGCTGGAGCAGGGAGACGGCAAGGCCGCCACGGCCACGCTGGCGCCCTGGCTCAACGGCTCGGCGACCACGCCCTCGCTCACCCTGCTGGTCGAGGCGTGGCTGCTGGACGCGCTGGCCGGCCGGGCGCTCGGCGACCCCGAACGCGGCTTCCGTTCGCTGGAGCGCGCGCTGCACCTGGCCGAGCGCGAGGGCTTCCGGCTGCCGTTCGTCAGCGGCCGCGGCCAGTTGCGGGAGCTGCTGGGCGCCCAGCTCGACGGCCCGACGGCCCACCGGAGCCTGGTCGCCGAGCTGCTGGAGGCGCGCCGGCCGGCGCCCGAGCCGGAGCAGGCTGACCGGGCGCTCGAGGAGGAGACGCTGATCGAGCCGCTCAGCGAGCGGGAGCGGATCGTGCTGCGCTACCTGACCAGCTCGCTGTCCAACGTCGAGATCGCCGCCGAGCTGTACGTGTCGGTGAACACGGTGAAGACGCACATCAAGAGCATCTACCGCAAGCTCGACACGACCGGCCGCCGCGACGCCATCCGCAAAGCCCGCGAGCTCCGCCTGCTCTGATCCACTGGGGGGAGATCGCTCCCCCACGGGCCCCAAGGTCAAGCGCGCTCCGGGTGCTTGGCCACCTCCCGCAGGGTGAAGGCCCCGAAGATCTCGGTGAACCCGTGGATGAGCGCGTAGAAGCCGACCAGGTTGACGAACACCAGCAGCGAGCGTCCCGGGTAGCCGGCCGCCCAGGCGCCGAGCAGGAACTCGGCGACGCCCAGCAGCAGGGTCATCCACCACCAGTCGCGCCTGGGGCCCGCCAGCGCGCCGACCACGTGGACGACGCCCATGACCACCAGGAACCAGCTCAACACGACCGACAGGACGAACAGGGTGATGCCCGGCCAGATGAACGCGATCACCCCGGCGATCACCGAGAGCAGGCCGCTCACCACGTACAGCCATCGCCAGCTCGGCGCGCGGCTGGCCGCGGCCAGCTCGGCCACGCCGCTCAGGATGAACACGACGCCGGCCATGACCGCCAGCGCCAGCAGGCTGCCGACGCGGTACGACAGCACGAACATGCCGAACAGCACCCAGACGATGCCCAGCAGCAGGAACACCCACCAGCTGCGGCCGAGCTCCCGCGCCGTCTGAAGCCGCTCCTGCCCGCCCGCGGCTTCGCCGGTCGAGCCGGCCTGCAGGTCCGAGACGTCGCGCACGCGATCCTCCCCCCGTCGTCGAGGCGGACAGCCTGAGGGTCCGAGCATCGCGACGCGCCGGGTGAGCGGTCCTCACCCTGAACGGGTGATTCGCCATCACCCCGGCAGGGCCGACCATCGGCGACATGGGCAACACGAACGGGGAGATCCTCCCCGTGGCCGTCGGCGTGGCCGTCAGCCCCGTGCCGGCCACCGCCGTGTTTCTCATGCTCTTCTCCAAGCGTGCAGCCGTGAACGCGCCGGGGTTCGTCGCCGGCTGGGTGCTCGGCATCGGCGGGCTGGCCGGGTGAGGGCGGGCGCGGAGCATGCGGATCCTGCTGGTCGAGGACGAACGGGCGTTCGCGCGAGCGGTGCGCAGGGGCCTGGAGGCGGAGGGCTTCGTGGTCGAGCTGGCCGCCGACGGTCGCGAGGGACTGCGGATGGCGAACCAGCGGCCCTACGACGCCGTGGTGCTCGACATCATGCTGCCGGGCATGAACGGCTACCGGGTCTGCGCGGCCATGCGCGAGGCGGGCACCTGGACCCCGGTGCTGATGCTCACCGCCAAGGACGGGGAGCTGGACGAGGCCGAGGCGCTCGACACCGGGGCCGACGACTTCCTGTCCAAGCCGTTCTCGTTCGTGGTGCTGGTCGCGCGGCTGCGGGCGCTGCTGCGCCGCGGCGGCCGCGAGCGCCCGGCCGTGCTCGCGGCCGGCGACCTCCGGCTCGACCCGGCCGGCCACCACGCCTGGCGAGGGAGCGCCGAGATCGACCTGACCGCCCGCGAGTTCGCCCTGCTGGAGCTGCTCATCCGCCGCCGCGGTGAGGTGCTGACCAGGCGCGAGATCCTCGACGAGGTCTGGGACTTCGGGTTCGACAGCGATTCCAACATCGTGGAGGTCTACGTGGGATACCTGCGCCGCAAGGTCGACCTGCCGTTCGGCCGCCGCGCGATCGAGACCGTCCGCGGGGTCGGCTACCGCCTCGCCGCGACCGGTGGCTAGGCGGGTCCCGCCGCCGCTGTGGTCGGCGCGGACGCAGGCGGCGCTGATCGCGGTGGCGGTGATGGCGATCCTGCTGGCACCGATCGCTGTGGGGCTGCTGGACGCGCAAAAGCGCTGGCTCGACAACGGCTTCCTCGCCGCGGAGCGCGCCGACGCGCTGCGGCTGGCCTCGATGGTGCGCGAGGGCGGCCTGCCGCAGGAACTGCCGCTGGCCTCCGGCGCGTCGCTGACCCAGGTGGTGGACGAGTGGGGGGCGGTGGTGGCCGCCAGCCCGGCGCTGCGGGGGGTCCGGCCGCTGCCGCACGGCGAGCCGAGCCACAGCGACCCGAGCGTGGAGGTCGCGCGCCTGGCGCAGCTCCCGGCCGGGCCCGTCACCAGGGCGCGCGTGGCCGCCTCCACCGGCGCGCCGGGCCCCAACGCCGGGCCGTACCTGCTGGTGAGCGCGCACGCGGGCACGCCACGGGGATCCTGGACGGTGAACGTGGTCGGCCCGCTGACCGGGACCGAGGCGCCGGCCGAGCGCATGCGCGCCAGCGTGCGGTTCGGCCTGCCCGCGCTCGTCCTGCTGGTGGGGACGATGACCTGGCTGCTGAACACCAGGACGTTGCGGCCGGTGGAGGCGATCCGCGCGGAGACCGCCGAGATCGTCCGCCGCCACCGCCTCGGCCGGCGGCTGGAGGGCAAGCTGGCCCGCGGCGACAACTCCAAGCTGGCCGGGACCATGAACGAGCTGCTGAGCCGGCTGGACGCCGCGGCGGTCCGGCAGCGCCACTTCGTCGCCGACGCCTCCCACGAGCTGCGCAGCCCGCTGGCGACCATCCAGACCCAGCTCGAGGTCGCGCTCGCCCATCCGGAGGGGACGGACTGGGTGGCGACCGCGCGTGAGATCGAGCGGGAGACCGGCAGGATGCAGCGCGTCGTCGACGACATGCTGCTGCTGGCCCAGATGGACGAGGGCGCCGTGCCGCCGCGCCTCGAGCAGGTGGACCTGGACGAGCTGCTGCTCGCCGAGGCCAGACGGCTCCACGACCGCGGACACGTGGCGGTGGACGCCAGCCGCGTCTCCGGCGCGCGGGTCAGCGGCGACCGCGACCAGCTCACGCGGGTGGTCCGCAACCTGGTCGCCAACGCCGAGCGCCACGCCGCCGGCATGGTCTGCCTCGAGCTCCGCACGCTGGACGGCGAGGCTGAGCTGGTGGTGGCCGACGACGGGCCGGGGATCCCGCGGGCCGACCGCGAGCGCGTGTTCGAGCGGTTCACCAGGCTGGACGAGGCGCGCGGGCGGGGCTACGGCGGCGCCGGGCTGGGGCTGGCGATCGCGCGGCAGGTGGTCCAGGCGCACGGCGGCGCGATCTGGGTCGCCGGCACCGACGGTGACGCCGGCGCGAGGCTGATGGTGCGCCTTCCCCGCGACTCAGGGTCCTCTTAGCGTCGCTTAGCGTTGTCTCATGCGCGCGATGGCAAGGTCGTGAGCGTGCCCGCCGCCAGCCGCGTCGAGACCCCCCTACCGCCGCGGCTGGCGCGTGCCCGCCGGCGGCCGTGTCCATTTCCCCCCGTGGCGCGGCCGCCGGCGGCACCGCCCGGGTCCGGGAGGGTGCCGCCCCGGCCGGACCACCTGGGCGTGAGATGGCGGGCACAGCCGTCGGGGAGCCGGACCGGCTCCCCGACGGCGTTTCAATAGCGGCCGCTCTGCTGGTCGCGAGGTCCTCCGCTGGGCCCGTACGGCGCCGAGTCCAGCCAGGCGCCGGCTCGCCTGGACACCCTGGCCAGCTCCGCGGCCAGGCGGCGCCTGGTCCTGGTCAGCGGGTCGCGGGCCTGCATGTGGGCGAGCGCGGCCCCGGCGGCGTCGCGGTTGTAGACCGCGGCCACCCGCCGCTGGGAGGCGAACTCGTCGACCGCCGCCGCGGCGCTGCCCGGGTCCGCCGCGCCCAGCGCGACCTCGATCGCCGCGGCGGCCGCGCTGGCGTCGACGAACCCGGAGTTCATGCCGCGGGCGCCGAAGGGGGCGAACAGGTGCGCCGCCTCCCCCACCAGCAGGACGCGCCGCAGCGGGTCCGCCAGGTCGGAGGCGACCACCTGGAGGAACTGGTAGGTCGACACCCAGCGCACCCGGTCGGGGTAGCGGGCCGGCATGACCTGGCGGAGCCACTGGCGGACGCCCTCCGGGTCGCTGAAGCGCTCCGGGTCGTCGCCGTGGTGGCACTGCAGGTCCACTCGCCAGCCACCGGCGAACGGCACCAGCAGGAGGTTGCGCCGCCCCACCGCCGGATGCCCGTAGTAGAAGCGGCGCTCGAGCGGCAGCGGGTCGTCCGCACACTCCTCGACATCCACGATCACGAACGAGTTCCGCGAGCGGCTGCCCTCCATGGTCACGCCGATCTCCCGCCGCACCGCCGAGCGCGCCCCGTCCGCGCCGATCACGTAGGGCGCCTGGAGGCGGTCGCCGGGCGCGGTGGTCAGCTCGACGCCGTCCGGCGTGACCGCCACGCCGGTCACGGCCGCGTCCCACAGGAACTCCACGCCGGCCGCCTTGCAGGCGTCCTGGAGCAGCCGCTCGGTGGCGACCTGCGGGAGGTTGGTGGAGTGCGGCAGCACCGAGGGGTCGCCGGGAGGGTAGGTGCGGGCGTAGACCTCGCGGTCGCCCCAGAAGGTCCGCTTGGTCGACCAGACCAGCCCCTCGGCGGCCAGCTCCCAGCCAAGGCCGGGCCGCACGCGCTCCAGCAGCTCCAGCGACTCGCGGTGGACGAAGATCGCGCGGCTGCCCGGCCGCGGCCGGGCCTCGGGTTCGGCCTCGACCACGGTCGCCGGCAGGCCGCGGGCCCGCAGGGCCAGTGCGGCGGCCAGCCCAACGGGGCCCGCCCCGACGACGAGCACCGGATGGGCGCTCACCACGTCAACCTCCCCCCGACCGCGAAGCCGACGGACCACATGTCCACACAAAGACTAGGCTATTTGTAAAACGATCGCCAAGACTCCTGTCTACCGTCGCCAGGATGGCCGCGCCGGGTGGTCGCGCTGGGCGCGCCGACGGCCGCCCGGGCCGGCGCCGGTCATCCGGAGAAGTCCGTGCTGTGGAATCGAGCCAGCCCGGCGAGCGCCGGGGACAGCTCGGCCAGCACCTGGCGGACGCGTACCAGCGCGAGCGGGCCGAGGCGGTTGTAGACCTCGGCGAAGATCCTCCGGGCCTCGGCGCGCGGCCACGGCTGGGGCAGCAGCTCGGGTGGCAGGTCGGGGTCGAGGTTGGGGAAGTTCCGCCACTGGTTCATGACCGCGGTCCGCGCCACCAGCGCCTCGGACGCGCCCACCTCGCCGGCGCCGATGCGCTCCAGCAGCGGCCCGTACTTGCCCACGAACTCCAGGTAGCGCTGGCGCAGCCCGCCGAGGTCCCAGGCGCCGAGCGGGTCGCCGCTGAGCGGGCTGCCGGGAGCGACCACCGCCGTCATCACCGTGGCCATGCCGATCTCCAGCTCCTTGAGCACCGCGGTGGCCGCCGCCGCCTCGTCGCCGGCGGTCACCCAGACGCCGTCGTACAGCGGCGCGAACCCCAGCCAGCGCAGGCGGGAGCGCAGCGCGTGGCGGACGTCGCGCTGCTCCTCGGGGATGGAGAAGGCCGCCACTGTCCACTGCCCGGACCAGGAGCGGGAGCTGGTCCCGAACGAGAAGATGCGGCGGGCGCCATCGGCGATCACCGCTGCGGCGCGCTCGGTGAGCCCGTAGTAGGTGCGCCGGCCGACCTTGGAGGACTCCAGCAGCCCGCGGCGCGCCAGCCGGCTGAGCGCCGCCCTGGCGCCGACCGGCGTGACCCCGAACTCCGCGAGCAGCCGCACCAGGGCGGCCGAGGGAAGGTGCTCCCGGCGCCCGTACCAGTAGTCCCCCAGCAGGGTGATCAGCAGGTGCTGGGGTTGCGCCCCGGCCTGCACCCGCGGCAGGTGGACCCGCTCGGAGACCGGCCCGCCCTGCTGGGAACCCGCATGCAAGTCAGTCATGGCCGGGCTTGAGTCTACCGGTGCCGGTGCCGACATGATCGACGGCGCCCGCTCCGTCGGCTTAGAGTTCGCGCAGACAACCGCACGGAAAGGCACGACTGATGATGAACGGCACATACCCGGTCGAGTTCTCCGTCGACTATCCGGAGCGGCCGCTGGACCGCCTGACCAGCGCCTTCCGGTTGTTCGTGGCGATCCCGATCCTGATCGTGCTCGGGGCGGTCTCGGGCGGCGGAGCCTGGTACACCTCCAACAACGGCGGCGGCGGAAGGACCGCCGCCGCGGGCGGCCTGCTGTTCCTGGGGCCCCTGCTGCTGATCCTGTTCAGGCAGAAGTACCCGCGCTGGTGGTTCAACTGGAACCTCGAGCTGCTGCGCTTCAGCAACCGGGTGGCCGTCTACCTCGCCCTGATGGACGACCGCTACCCCTCCACCGACGAGCAGCAGGCGGTCCACCTGGAGATCCCCTATCCCGACGCGGAGCGCCTGAACCGCTGGCTTCCCCTGGTCAAGTGGCTGCTGGCCATCCCCCACTACATCGTGCTGCTCTTCCTCGACATCGGCGTGCTGGTCTCGGTGGTGGTGGCCTGGTTCGCGATCCTGTTCACCGGCAGGTACCCGCGCGGGCTGTTCGACTACGTCGAGGGCGTGTACCGGTGGCACAACCGGGTCATCGGCTACGCGCTCATCCTGGTCACCGACCGGTACCCGCCCTTCAGCCTGCAACCGTGACCGAGCTGGACCATGCTCCGATCGCGGAGCTGGCTGGGCGGGACTACGTCGCGCTGCTGGAGCCGCTGTGGTCCTACCTGACGGTCTCCGACGCGCCCGTGCCGGGCGAGGTGATCTTCGCCTTCGGCTGCGGGAACCTGCGCGTGCCGCAGCGGGCGGCCAATCTCCAGCTCGACGGCTGGGCGCCGCACGTGCTGGTCACCGGCGGCGTCGGCCGCCGCACGGCAGAGCTGTTCGGGGCCAGCGAGGCGGCGGTGTTCGCCAGGCACCTCCGCTGGCTGGGGGTGGCCGCCTCGGCGATCGTGACCGAGGACCGGGCCGGCAACACCGGCGAGAACGTCACCCTCGGCATGCGGGCCCTGCGGCGCAGGGGCGTCGAGGTGCGGCGCGCGCTGCTGGTGGCCAAGCCGTTCTGCATGCGCCGCTGCGCCGCCACCTTCCGGCTGCGGCACCCGCGAGTCGAGACGGTCTGCTGCCCGCCGCCCGGCCCGATGCTCGACTTCGTCGAGGAGACGCGGCCCGCCTTTGCAGCGCGCCTGGTCGCCGAGCTGGACCGGTTGGAGCGCTACCCGCGGCTTGGCTACATCGCCCGGGAACCGCTGCCCGTGCCGCGGCAGGTGGCCGAGGCCGCCGGGGAGATCCGCCGGTTGCTCGGCGCCGCCGGCACCGGGACCAAGGGCCGCGCCGACGGGCCGGGCCGGCCCGTGCCGGCCCACGCGCGCTGACCGCGGCGCTGCGCCTCAGCGGTGCTGGCCGACCGCGCGGACGACCGGGTCCCCGTTGCGCGAGGGCTTCGGCTGGTCGATCCGCTCGCGCAGCGGGATGCGCAGCTCGAAGCGGGCGCCGCCGGCGTGGTGCGCCTCGGTCAGCACCAGCTCGCCGCCCTGCGCCTCGGCGAGCTGCCTGGCGATGTACAGCCCCAGCCCGAGCCCGCTGCGACCGTTGCCGAGCTGGGTGAAGCGCTCGAAGATGCGCCCGTGCTCCTCCGGGGCGATCCCGGCGCCGTCGTCCTCGACCGCCAGCACCGCATGGCCGCCCGTGCGCTCGGCGATCAGCCGCACCAGCCGCTCGTCGGGCGAGTACTTGCAGGCGTTGTCGAGCAGGTTGCCGAGGATCTGGAGGACCGCGTCCGGGGCGACCCGCACCGGCAGGCTGCCGTCGCACTCCACCCGGATCGGATGGTCGCGGTGGCCCGCCTGGGCCTCGGTGGCCGCCTGAAAGACCAGCTCGGCGGCGTCCGCCTCGACCAGCTCAGAGCCGCTGGTGGGGTACTCGACCTCGCCGCGGTCGAAGCGGGCGGCCAGCAGGAGCTGCTCGATCAGGCTGCGCAGCCGGCGAGCCTGGCGGTCGCCCATCTCCAGCATCTCCTGCCGCTCTTCGGGGCTGAGCGGCGCGCCGCTGGACAGCAGCCGCAGCACGCCGAGCACGGTCGCCAGCGGGTTCCGCAGCTCATGAGAGACCATCGCGAGCAGGTCGTCCTTCATCCTGTCGGTCTCCTGGAGCTTGCGGGTCACCTCCTGCTGCTGGATGCGCAGCTCGTGCTCCTGGCGGCGCAGCTCCTCGGCCTCGCTGCGGCCGACGTTGGCGCGGACCTCGCTGCGCAGCCACAGGTAGGTGGCGATCGTCGGCAGCCCGAGCGCCAGCAGCAGCACGCCGATCTGCCCGGCGGCCAGCACCACCACCAGGACGATCGCCTGAGTCATCACGATCTTGCCGAGCGCCAGCAGCAGCAGCCGGCGGGCGCCGAACGGGATGCGCTCGTCCAGGTGCACCGTCACCGCGAACAGCACGAACTTGACCACCACGAACACGCCCGCGCCGATCAGGATCGCCGGGAGCGTGGCGGTGGTGGGCGGCCGCTCGCCGCCGAGCGCCATCCACGCCGAGGCGGCCGCCGCCATGCCGATGGTGTGGCTGCCGACGTTGAAGGCGATCACCCGCGCCGACTTGCGCTCGACCAGGTTGAACAGCAGCATGGCGGCGCTCTGGAGCAGGACAGCGTCTCCGAGGCCGGCGTAGAGCAGGAGCGCAAAGGCGAACGGGCCGTTGATCATCACGCTCGGGCCGCCCGGGCCGTTCAGCGGGATCGAGAAGAACTGTCCGACGAACAGGAACGCGGCAAGCGTGACGATGACGGGCCATTCGGCCTGTGCGCGGTCGATGTCGACCATGGTCACGAGCGTGAGGAGAAGAACGAGACCGATCGTCCCGACAACGATCTGGTACGTTCTGAGCCTGCCCGCCATCCCGCTAGTCTGGCTGGCGAACGGTTCCAGAGCAAACACGCCTAACTCGCCCAAAAATTTCTCTCGGCGCACTTCGCTTTTTTGCGCCGGGTAGTTTGGGCACATATACCCTTGTTTTGCGCCGGCCCCGAAGTGCGTATCGGATCAACAGAATTGTGATCCTTCGGTCGACATGACGGTGCCCTCCAGGGCGGTTCAGGCGGTCCGGCGGGCGCTCAGGAGGGCCGTTCGCGGAGCACGCCACCGGCGGCGGCCGCGCCGAGCAGGATCAGCACGGCGCCGGCCAGCAGGCCGACCTGGTTGCCGTCGACCGGCAGCGACAGCTCGCCGGCGGCGTGGGCCAGCCAGCCGATGCCGAGCGCGCCGAGGCCGAGCCCAGCCCAGCCCGGAACAGCATCTGCACGCCGCCCATCACCCTGCCGCGCACGCGGTTGTCCGCCTGCTCCTGCGCCATGGTCAGCGCCAGCACGATGGCGACGGCGAAGGCCATGCCGAACACCACCGCGGCCAGGAACTCGCGCGGCCTGCCGCCGCCGGGCAGCAGGCGCACGGCGCCCAGCCCGAGCGCCATGCCGGCCCCCCACAGGGCGGCCAGCCAGCCGAAGGCCGCGTCCGAGCCTCCGAGGGTCTGGTGGACGTAGCCGATGCCGACCGCGAACAGCACCCCGCCACCGAACATCGACACCACCAGGCCGTAGGAGAGCTGCTGCGGAGCCGGGACCTCGGCGTCGGAGGTGCGCGGTGACCTGGTGGAGGGCTTCCAGGTGCTGGGCCACGACAGCCTGGACATCGAGCCGCCAGCAGCGCCTGAGCCCGAGCCCGAGGCGTTCGCCGCCAAGCTCCGCGAGGTGCTCGCAAGCTCGTGAACGACGCGGCTGCGTCCGTCAGCGCTGGCGGGCCAGCTCGACGAGGCGGGTGAGCAGGGCGCGCAGTTCGGGTGTGACCTCGTGGTCGTGGACGGTGAGCTGGTGGCGCTCGGCGCCGCGGACGACCGTCAGCTCGTACCGGAACTCGTCCGGCCGCGCCGGCGTGCCGCCGGGCCGCCGCTCGACGGCGCCCAGGTCGGCCTTGTCGACCAGGTCGGCGAGCTCGGCCGCGAGCTGCGGCGGGAGGCCGTCGGTGCGGACCGAGCCGTGGAGCCGCTGGCCCGCGAAGCCGCCGGTGCGCGTCAGCTCGATCTGGATTGGCTGCTCGGACATGCGGCCTCCCTCATGACCTCACCCCGCCTCCGCCTCCGGATAGGGGATGCAGTCGTCCAGCCGCACCCGCCGGTAGGTGACGCTGGGGATGCTGGGCACGTACACCACCGCCATGCCCCCGTGGATCGAGGCGATCCTGTGGGTGCGGTGATCGCCGTCCAGCATGCACCAGTCCCCGGGCTGCAGCTCGGGCTCCTGCGGCACCGGGAAGAGCCGCTCGACGAGGTCAAGTGGGTCGGGACCTGCTTCGTCCAAGGTTGCCATCCTCCACGCTCGCCGCGCCCTTCGCCCCGGCCGATGTCTCCATGCCTTGCTTTGTACCCAGGTGAGACGTCCCTGACACGGCCGCGGCGCAGTCGATCGGCGATGCTCTCTGGGATGAATCACCCGTGAGCTTCGCATTGCAAACAATTTGCCATGTCTCGGCGATCGCCGCTAACCGCGTGATCAACATCACAGAATCAAATCTCTCGAACCACTATGCATGGCCCAGGCCGCGTCGTAGTGTTCGCCTTTGCGCAACCACGCCATCGGCGGCGTGGCGAAGGGGGGTGTCGGGGAATGTGGATCCGCGCGCCGCCGGCCTCCTGATCGCGACCGTTCGCCACACCAGGGGGCACGCAATGGAAATGGCACGTTGCTTTTTCGTACCGCCGCATATGCTCGGTCATATCGCCAGCGTCGAGGCACGCGACTCGCTCGAGCCAGGCCCGGCCCAGCGGACGGCCCTCGTCTCCCAACGGCTGCGCGACGACCGCCGCCGCCAGCGGCTCGACCTCGCCGCGACGCTGGCGGTGACCCCGCCGCTGCCGAACGTCGGCGCCCGGACCATCTACGACGACCAGAACACCTGGAACTTCGACGTCCCCCCACCGGTCCGCAACGAGGGCGACGGCGAGGTCGCGCAACAGAACGCCAACCTCGCCTACGACTACCTCGGCGCCACGCGCGACTTCTACCACCAGGTCTTCGGTCGCAACTCGATCGACAACCAGGGCATGCTCCTCAACGGCAACGTCAACTTCGGCGTGGACTTCGACAACGCCTTCTGGGACGGCCAGCGGATGGTGTTCGGCAACGGCGACAACGTGATCTTCACGGACTTCACGAATGACATCGACGTCGCCGCGCACGAGCTCACCCACGGCGTGACCCAGCACACCGCCGGCCTGAACTACGGAAACGACCAGACCGGGGCGCTCAACGAGTCGTTCAGCGACATGTTCGGCACCGCGGTCGACGCCTGGTTCAACAAGAAGGACTTCGGCGAGCACGACTTCACGATTGGCGAGGGGGTCATGGCACCCCAGCTCTTCGGCGAGGCCATCCGGAGCATGTCCGAGCCGGGGACCGCCTACGACAACCCGGTCCTCGGCAAGGACCCGCAGCCCCGGGACATGAGCGGATACGTGCCGGGCGGCGACCCGCACCTCAACTCCGGCATCCCGAACCGCTGGTTCTGGCTGGTCTGCCGTGAGATCGGGATCACGGACGCGACCCGGATCATGTACCAGACCCTCCTGAACCTCTGGCCGACCGCGGTCTTCAGCGACGCGGCTGACGTCGCGGCCTTCCAGGCGCGCATCCTCGCCAGGGACAAGCACGTCCACTCGCAGGCCGCCCAGGTGATCAGGGGCGCCGCGCGCGAGCAGGGCATGATCTGACCCGACCGAAAGGCACACCCCGGGCCCGGGCCCCGGCGCCAGCGCGCCGCCGGCGGCCCCGGGCGGCGGGGTGCCGGCTCACCTGCGGGCGGTCGACGGGAGCCAGGCGGTGACGCGGCGGTCGAGGAGCTGCACCAGCCTCACGGTGGCCACGGCCACGCTCCAGATGACGTAGTGACCCGAAGGGGTGCTACGGCTGTGGGGGCAGGCGCTGCTTACCTGTGTCGAGTACCGCGTCGAGGATCTTCACGTAGCTCCCGCGGGCGTCCGAGTACGCCTACCTCGGCGGCAGCCCTGGAAGGCGCGCCTGCTGCTCGCCCTCGCCCTGGACCGCACCAGCGACCCCGACGAGATCCAGTGCTACTTCGACACGTACTGAGCCAGCGCGGCGCCGGGCGGTCGGGTCGGTGGGAGGCGCCTACGGCGGGTAGGCTGGGTGCCGATCCAGTACCCGCAGCGTCCACACTCCGGGGAGGACCATGACCAGCGATCCAACGGCGCCTCCGGCGCAGGAGTCCGTCGGCCAGGGGGCGGCGCCGTTGGGGGACGCCGAGCTGCGCGGCATCGACGCGTACTGGCGCGCCGCCAACTACCTGTCCGTCGGCCAGATCTACCTGCTCGACAACCCGCTGCTCACCGAGCCGCTGCGACCCGAGCACATCAAGCCGCGGCTGCTCGGCCACTGGGGCACGACGCCGGGCCTCAACTTCCTCTACGCGCACATGAACCGCGCCATCCGGCTGCGGGACCTCGACGCCATGTACGTGATCGGCCCCGGCCACGGCGGCCCAGGGCTGGTCGCCAACGCCTGGCTGGAGGGCACCTACAGCGAGCGCTACCCGAGCATCACGCTGGACGCCGAGGGCATGCGGCGGCTCTTCCGCCAGTTCTCGTTCCCCGGCGGCGTGCCGAGCCACGTCGCCCCGGAGACGCCCGGCTCCATCCACGAGGGCGGCGAGCTGGGCTACTCGCTGGCGCACGCCCACGGCGCCGCCTTCGACAACCCCGGCCTGCTGGTCTGCTGCGTGGTCGGCGACGGCGAGGCCGAGACCGGCCCGCTGGCCACGAGCTGGCACGGGCCCAGGTTCCTGAACCCCGCCAACGACGGCGCCGTGCTGCCGATCCTGCACCTCAACGGCTACAAGATCGCCAACCCCACGGTGCTGGCCCGCATCCCCGAGGCGGAGCTCGAGTCCCTGCTGCGCGGCTGCGGCTACCGGCCGTACTTCGTCAGTGGGGACGACCCGGCCACCATGCACCAGCTCATGGCGGCGACCCTGGACCGGGTCCTCGACGAGATCGCCGGCATCCAGCGGCAGGCGCTCGAGCGCGGCGGCGCGGCCGCCGCGCCGGCGACCTGGCCCATGATCGTACTGCGCACGCCCAAGGGCTGGACCGGTCCCAAGGTAGTCGACGGCCAGCCGGTGGAGGGCACGTTCCGGGCGCACCAGGTGCCGATCAGCGAGGTTCGCACCAACCCCGCGCACCTGGCCCAGCTCGAGGCGTGGATGCGCGAGTACCGCGCGGAGGAGCTGTTCGACCAGCAGGGCGCGCCGGTGCCGGCGCTGCGGGAACTGGCGCCGCGCGGCGACCGCCGGATGAGCGCCAACCCCCATTCCAATGGCGGCCTGCTGCTGCGGGACCTGGCCATGCCCGACTTCCGCGACTACGCCGTGGACGTGCCCAAGCCGGCCGCCACCTTCAGCGAGGCGACCAGGGTGCTCGGCGCCATGCTCCGGGACGTGATCCGCCGCAACCCCGACAGCTTCCGGCTGTTCGGGCCGGACGAGACCGTCTCCAACCGCCTCGGCGCGGTGTTCGAGACCACCGACCGCCAGTGGGAGGCCGAGCGGATCCCGATCGACGACCACCTCGCCCCGGAGGGCCGGGTGATCGAGGTGCTCTCCGAGCATCTCTGCCAAGGCTGGCTGGAGGGCTACCTGCTCACCGGCCGCCACGGCCTCTTCAACTGCTACGAGGCCTTCATCCACATCGTCGACTCGATGTTCAACCAGCACGCCAAGTGGCTGAAGGTGACCCGCCAGATCCCCTGGCGGCGGCCGATCGCCTCGCTCAACTACCTGCTGACCTCGCACGTCTGGCGCCAGGACCACAACGGCTTCACCCACCAGGACCCCGGCTTCATCGACCACGTGGTCAACAAGAAGGCCGAGATCATCCGCGTGTACCTGCCGCCCGACGCCAACTGCCTGCTGTCGGTCGCCGACCACTGCCTGCGCAGCCGCCAGTACGTGAACGTGATCGTGGCCGGCAAGCAGCCGGCGCTGAACTACCTGTCGATGGACGACGCCATCTTGCACTGCGCCCGCGGGATCGGGATCTGGAAGTGGGCCTCCAACGACGAGGGCGGCCTGCCGGACGTGGTGATGGCCTGCTGCGGCGACATCCCCACGCTGGAGACGCTGGCCGCGGTCGACCTGCTCCGCCAGTACCTGCCCGAGCTGCGGATCCGGGTGATCAACGTGGTCGACCTGATGCGGCTGCAGCCCGACACCTCGCACCCGCACGGGCTCAGCGACCAGCAGTTCGACGGCCTGTTCACCACCGACCGGCCGGTGATCTTCGCCTACCACGGCTACCCGTCGCTGATCCACCGGCTCACCTACCGGCGGACCAACCATGACAACTTGCACGTGCGCGGCTACAACGAGGAGGGCACCACCACCACGCCCTTCGACATGGTGATGCTGAACGACCTCGACCGGTTCCGGTTCGTGATGGACGTGATCGACCGGGTGCCCGGGCTGGGCGGCCAGGCCGCGGCGCTGCGCCAGGACATGGCCGACCAGCGGGTCGCCGCGCGCGCCTACACCCGCGAGCACGGCGAGGACTCGCCAGAGATCCAGCACTGGACCTGGCCCTACTGATGGGCGAGCGGGCGGGCACCGATCGGGCGGGTGGCCTGCGCGTCCTGGTGGTCAACGCCGGGTCCAGCAGCCTGAAGCTCCGGCTGCTGGACGCCGACGACGGCGTGGAGGCCTCGGGTGACGTGCCGGCGCCCCACGGCGAGGCCGACCAGTCGGCCCTCCGCGACATCCTGAAGGACATGGGCGTCGAGCGGGCGGACGCGGTCGGGCACCGGATCGTCCACGGCGGCACCGAGTTCTCGGAGCCGGTCCGCATCGACGAGGAGGTGGAGCGGCGCCTGCGGGCGCTGACCGACCTGGCACCGCTGCACCAGCCGAAGTCGCTGACCGCCCTGGATTCGGTCACGGCCGCGCTGCCCGACCTGCCCCGCGTGGCCTGCTTCGACACCGCCTTCCACGCGCACCTGCCGGCGGCCGCGGCCACCTACGCCCTGCCGCGGGAGTGGCGGGAACGCTTCCAGATCCGCCGCTACGGGTTCCATGGTCTCTCGCATGCCTATGCCTCGCGGCGGGCCGCCGAGGTCGTCGGCAAGCCGATCGAGGCGGTGCGGATCGTCACCTGCCACCTCGGCGCCGGCGCCTCGCTGGCCTCTGTGCGCGGCGGCGTGTCAGTGGACACCACCATGGGCTTCACGCCGCTGGAGGGAGTGGTGATGGCCACCCGGTCCGGCTCGGTCGACCCCGGGCTGGTGCTGTGGCTCCAGCAGCGCGCCGGCCTGTCGGCCGAGGAGGTGTCCGAGGTCCTGGAGCACCGCTCGGGCATGGCCGGACTTGCCGGCAACGCGGACATGCGCGCCGTGCTGAACGCGGCCGCGTCCGGGGACGCGGCGGCGCGGCTGGCCGTCGACGTCTACGTGCACCGGCTGTGCGGCGCGGCGGCCGCCATGGCCGCCGCCGCGGGCGGCCTGGACCTGCTGGTGTTCACCGGCGGCGTCGGCGAGAACGCGCCGGAGGTCCGGCGGCTGGCCGCCGACCGCCTCGGCTTCCTCGGCGTCGTCATCGACGAGGAGGCCAACCTCGGCTGCGACCCCGACCGGGAGCTGAGCGCCGAGGGCGCCGCCGTGCGCACTCTGGTGGTCGCGGCGCGCGAGGACCTGGAGATCGCCCGGGGTGTCCGTCAGGCGCTCGCCTGATCCATGCAGGACCCTGGAGCAAAGGAGGCCACGATGCCGCTGGTGCGTATCGACATGCTGGAGGGAAGGCCACGGGAGAAGCTCGGGGAGCTGCACGGCCGGGTCTCGGCGCTGGTCGCGGAGATCCTGGAGACGCCGATCGAGCGGGTCCGCACGATCATCACCGAGGTCCCGCCGGACTGCTGGGGCATCGGTGGCGTGCCCGCCACGCAGGCCCGCGCCGACGAGGTGGCGGCCCGGCGCCGCGCGGCCGACGGGCAGTGACCACCAGGCTCAGGCGAGTTCCAGGCGGCCCCGCAGCTCGGGCTTGACGACCTTGCCGAGGGCGTTGCGGGGCAGCTCCTCGACGAAGTGGACCCTGGAGGGGACCTTGTAGGGGGCCAGGCGCTCGCCGGCCCAGCCGCGCAGCGTCTCGGCGGTCAGCTCGGCGCCGGGGCGCGGAACGATCGCGGCCGTCACCCGCTCCCCCCATTCGGGATCGGGCACGCCGACCACGGCGCACTCGTCGACGTCCGGGTTGGCCAGCAGCGCGTCCTCGATCTCCAGTGCGGAGACCTTGTAGCCGCCGGTCTTGATGATGTCGACGCTCTGCCGCCCGAGGATCCGGTAGGAGCCGTCCTCCAGCACGGCCGCGTCGCCGGTGCGGAACCACGCGTCGCGGAAGGCGGCCCCGGTGGCCTCGGGGTCGTTCCAGTACCCGCTGAACAGCCCCGGCCCGCGGACCTCCAGCTCGCCGGGCGCCCCGGCGGCCACGGTCCGGCCCGACTCGTCGACCACGCGCACGGCGACGCCCGGGAGCGGCTGGCCGACCGCGCCGGGCACGCGCCGGCCCTCCAGCGGGTTGGACAGGGCCATGCCGATCTCGGTCATCCCGTACCGCTCCAGCAGGGTGTGCCCGCTGATCTCGCGCCACCGCTCCAGCACGTCGACGGGCAGCGCCGCCGAGCCGCTGACCATCAGCCGGAGCCCGCGCGCCGCCGCGGACATGGCTCGGCGGCGGTCGGCGGGCGCCGCCTGGTAGGCGGCGATCAGCCTGACGTAGATGGTCGGGACCGCCATGAACACGGTGATCTCGCCGGAGCGCAGCCGCCGCCAGGTCGCCTCGGCGTCGAACCGCGGCGGCAGCTCGCAGCAGGCGCCGTTCCACAGGGCCGTCATCAGCACGTTGATCACCCCGTGCACGTGGTGCAGCGGCAGCACCGACAGCACCCGGTCGGCGCCGCTCCAGCCCCACGCCTGGCTGAGCGCCTCTACCTGCGCGGCCAGCGCCCTGTGCGTCCAGACCGCCCCCTTGGGCCGGCCAGTGGTCCCGCTGGTGAAGAAGATCATCGCCCGGCGGTCGGCGCCGACCGCCGGCAGCTCGCCGTCACCGGCCGGCGCGGCGGCGACGGCCTCGGCCTCCAGCAGCGGCAGCCCTCGCGAGCGGGCGATCGGCTCGACCCGCTCCAGCATGGCCTTGCCCGCCACCACGGTGCCGGCGGCGCAGTGGCCGACGGCGTCGTCCAGCTCCGCCTTGGGGTGCGAGACGGCCAGCGGCACGGCCATCCCGCCGGCCCGCCAGATCCCCCACTGGGTGGTCACGTAGTGCCAGCCCGGCTGGCAGAGGAAGGCGACCGGGCGCTCGGCGAGGTCCTGGTCGGCGTCGAGGAGCGCGTGGGCCACCGCGCCCGATTCGGCCAGCAGGTCGCCGTAGGTGTGGTTGCCGAGCGCGTCGGCGACGGCGACCCGATCCCGCGCGGCCGCCGCCCGCTCGATCAGCTCCAGCTCCGGTTCCATCGGCGCCCTCAGGCGCGTGGCCCGCCAGCCACGTAGATGACCTGGCCGGAGACGTAGGAGGAATCCTCGCCGCACAGGAACGAGATCACCGCGGCGACGTCCTCGGGGCGGCCGGTGCGGCGCAGCGGGATCCGGGTGGAGGCCGCCTGCTTGAAGTTCTCGAAGTCGACCCCCACCCTGGCAGCGGTGGCCCTGGTCATGTCGGTCTCGATGAACCCCGGCGCCACCGCGTTGACGTTGACGTTGAAGGGTCCCAGCTCGATCGCCAGCGTCTTGGTCATCCCCTGGAGGCCGGCCTTGGCGGTCGAGTAGTTGATCTGGCCACGGTTGCCGAGTGCCGAGGTGCTGCTGAGGTTGACGATCTTTCCCCAGCGCCGCTCGACCATGTAGCGCTGGGCCTGCCTGGCGCAGTTGAAGCTGCCGCGCAGGTGGGTGTCGATCACCAGGCCCCAGTCGTCGTCGCTCATCTTGAACAGCAGGTTGTCGCGGATCAGGCCGGCGTTGTTGACGAGCACGTCCAGCCAGCCCAGCTCCTCGACCGTGCGCGCGACCGCCGCCTCGACCTGGTCCGGCCTGGTGACGTCGCAGCCGATCGCGATGGCGGTGCCGCCGGCGGAGCCGATCGCCTCGACCGTGTCCTTGCAGGCCGCCTCTTCGAGGTCCACGACCGCCAGCTTGGCGCCATCGGCCGCCAGCCGCTTCGCGGTCGCCGCGCCGATGCCCCTCGCGCTCCCCGTCACGAACGCCACACGCCCATCGAGTCCGGCCACGTCTCCTCCTTCGACGATTCAGGTTTCCGAGCTTGGCACGTCAGCGCTCGACCGGCCAGGTGTGCGCCGGCCGGTCGCTGGCCTGGAGCTGCAGTAGGCGTCCAGGCTACTTGACCGGCGCTCTAGGATCGTCCGCGCGGACTGCGACGTCGAAGCGATTTGGGAGGAACGAGAAGCTTCTGGGAGCGTGATGCCAGGTGGACGCATTGGTTCGGACCGGCCGCCGGCTGCTGGTCGCGATCGTGGGGGTGGCGCTGGCCGTGCTGCTGGCCGCCTGCGACGGGGGGCGGTCGCCGGCCCGGCCCTCCAGCGCGCAGGCGGGCACGACCGCCGCGACGGCCGGCGCGTCCGACCCGGGCGAGCAGCGCCTGGCCGCGACCACCCACCGCCTGCAGGTGACCACCCATCCGGAGCGGGCGACCCTGCGGATCCAGCGCGCCGGCGGCCCCGCGCAGGTCGCGCGCACGCCGTTCAAGGGCGAGGTCAAGGGCGGCCACCTGACGCTGGTGCTGAGCAGCCCCGGGAGCAACACCCTCAGCCAGCAGGTGATGCTGGACCGCGACAGCTCCATGGACCTGTGGCTGGACCCCAAGGGCCTGCTCCACCACCAGATCGGGGCCTTCGACACCGGGCCGAACCCCAAGCAGGTGGCGTTCTCGCCCGACGGCAGGGAGATCTGGGTCACCCTGCTCGGCGGCCACGGCGTGCAGGTGTTCGACGCCCACACCCGCAAGCTGCTCGACCAGATCCGGCTCGGGCAGCACGGCGCGGTCGAGGTGATCTTCACCAGGGACGGCAGGACCGTGTTCGCCAGCCAGATGGAGAGCGCGTCGGTCTTCGAGATCGACCGCGCCACCCACAAGGTGCGCCGCCAGCTCCAGACCAGGGGAGCCTGGACCAAGGTGCTGGCGCTCTCCCCCGACGAGCGCACGCTCTACGCCGCCAACTGGTCGAGCAACGACGTCTCCGCGATCGACCTGGCGACCGGGAAGGTCAAGCTCATCCAGACGGTCCGCACGCCGCGGGGCCTGTACCCGACGCCGGACGGCAAGCGGCTGTTCGTCGCCGGCTACGCCGACGGCGAGATCCAGCGCATCGACCTGACCACCGGCGCCTCCAAGGTGCTGCTGCGCACCGGCGGCGCCATGCGCCACCTGGTCGGCGACCCCAGGGCCGGCAAGCTCTACGCCGACGACATGGCGACCAGCCAGGCGTTCGTCGTGGACCTGGCCAGCGAGCGGGTCCGCCAGCTCGCCAGGACCGACAAGATGCCCAACACTATCGACCTGAGCCCGGACGGCAAGGTGCTGTACGTGTCGAACCGGGGCAAGAACGGCCGCTGCTACTGCGCGCCCGGCCCGGAGTGGGGCTCGGTGCTGGCGATCGACACCGCCAGCGGCAAGGTCCTGGACGCGATCGTCGGCGGCAACCAGACCACCGGGCTGGACGTCTCGCCCGACGGGCGCACCCTGGCGTTCTCCGACTTCCTGGACGACAAGGTGCACCTCTACACCATCCCCGACTACCAGACGCTGGCGGCCGGCGGCGGTGGCCGGGCGGTGGCGCACCTCAAGGACCTGCCCAAGTCCAAGACCTGACGTCGGCCCCGCCGTGTAGCATGCTGCGCCATGGACGAGCATGGCGACCGCACGAGCGCCCTGGCCGAGCGCCTGTTCCGGGACGCGGCCGGCGCGCTGGAGCTGTACACGGTCTACCTCGGCGAGCGGCTCGGCCTGTACCGGGCGCTCGCCGAGGGCGGTCCGGCCACCTCGGCGGAGCTGGCCGAGCGCACCGGCACCACCGAGCGCTACGTCCGTGAGTGGCTGGAGCACCACGCCAGCAGCGGGATCCTGGACGTCGACGACCCCGCCGCGGCGCCGCTGGAGCGGCGCTACCGGCTGCCGCCCGAGCACGTCCCGGTGCTGGCCGACCCCGACGACGTCCACTACGAGGCCTACCGCGGCGTGGAGATCGTGCGCGCCGCCCGCCCGCTCCCCGACCTGCTGGAGGCCTTCCGCAACGGCGGCGCGCCCGCGCCGCTGGCCTGGGGGCCGGAGGGACGTGCCGAGCCGAACCGGGCGCTGTTCCTCCAGCTGCTGGGGACCGAGTGGCTGCCGGCGATCCCCGAGGTGGACGGCCGGCTGCGCGCCGACCCGCCGGCGCGGGTGGCCGACGCCGGCTGCGGCGCCGGCTGGTCCAGCATCGGCATGGCCATGGCCTACCCGACGATCACGGTGGACGGCTTCGACCTGGACGCCGAGGTGATCGCCACCGCCCGCCGGCACGCCGAGGAGTCGGGCGTGGCCGACCGGGTCCGCTTCTGGGTGGGCGACGCCTCCCGGTCCACCGGGGCACCCCCTCGGGGTTCCCCGGACCCCTCCGACCCGGGCCTGTCGGGCCGCTACGATCTGGTCACCATCTTGGAGGCCCTGCACGACATGCCCCGGCCGGTGCAGGCGCTCCAGCGGGCGCGCGCGATGCTGGCCGAGGGAGGGTCCGTGCTGGTCGCCGACGAGCTGGTCGGCGACCAGTTCGCCGCCCCCGGCCCGGAGACGGAGCGCTACCACTACGGCTGGAGCGTGGTCGACTGTCTGCCAGCCGTCATGGGCGACCCCATGACGTCCGCGACGGGCGCGGTCATGCGCCCCGCCACGCTGCGCGGCTACGCGACGCAGGCCGGTTTCCGCCGGGTCGAGGTGCTGCCGTTCGAGACGCGGTTCCTGCGCTTCTACCGGCTGCTGCCCTGACGGGCGATCTCCTCGAGGCCGCGGCCGGACAGGACCGAGTCGGGCTGGGAGCGGACCGGCTTGCGCCTGGCGTCGGCGCCCTCGCCGGCCATCTTCACCAGCAGCCAGCGCTCGCGCCCGCCGCGGCCCACACGGGTGAGCGCGTACGGACCGTGCAGCTTGGACCCTTGCAGCTCGAACCGCAGGTGGCCGTCCCTGAGGGCCTGCTCGACCGGGACCTGCTCGCCGTCCTTCTCGGTCAGGTTGCGCCAGGTGCCGGTGTCCCAGACCAGAACCGTGCCCGCCCCGTACTCGCCCTCGGGGATCACGCCCTCGAAGTCGGCGTAGTCCATCGGATGGTCCTCGGTCGGCATCGCCAGGCGCTTGTCCCTGGGGTTGGTGGACGGCCCCTTGGGGACGGCCCAGGACTTGAGGACGCCATTGGCCTCCAGCCGGAAATCGTAGTGCAGCGAGCTGGCGTCGTGCTTCTGGATCACGAAGATCGGCTGGCCGCGCCGGCCGCGCCTGGGACGCCGCGCGCCGCTCGGCTCCGGCGTGCGCCGCGGATCGCGCTTGGCCCGGTATGCCTGGAGGGAGTCTTTTCGATCGGCCATCTCGCGCTCTGTGTTCCCCGCCGGGCGGGCCGCTATCGTCGCGGTGAACCTCGGTGCGCGGGACCCGCGAGCCAGCCGGAGGGTTACCGACGGAACCGGGGGACAACATAGCCGTGAAGCAGACCACAGCGAGGGATGAGGGGGGCGACCTGAATTGCCAGTGATGGGTGTCGCCAGGTTCGAGCGTTTCTTCCGCGCCGCCGCCGGCCTGGACGTCGACAAGGACGACCTCGAGCGCCACAGCGACTTCATCAACCAGAAGCTCTACGACCTGCTCATCGTGGGGCAGGCCACCGCCAGGGCGAACCGGCGCGACGTCATCGAGCCCCAGGACCTGCCGATCACCAAAGGGCTCCAGGAGAGCGTCCATGCCTTCGGTGAGATCGACCAGGAGATCGAGCTCCAGCCCATCCTGGAGCACCTGGCCACGCAGCGCCCGATGGAGGCGGCGCTCGGCGAGGCGACCCAGAGCAGGCTTCCCGGCATCGCCGGCGGGCTGAGCATCGCCCTGGCCCGCACCTTCACCATCATCGACCCGAAGCTCCAGAATCCCCAGACCGAGCACTGGCAGCGCGCGTTTCGCATCTTCGACCTGCTGCTCTAGCTCTCAACGGGCGAGGCGCCGTCGCCGAAGCCATCCACCTCGGCGAGCAGGCGTGGCAGCGACCGCGCCTGCTCGCTGGCTCTCGCCCCGATCCTGGTGCCTGGTCACGCCGCCTCCTGGGACTCCGGCGGGTTCTGCCAGGTGACCACCAGCTCGTCGTCCTTGGCGTCCACCCGCACGGTGGCGCCGTCGCGGACGTCCCCGCTCAGCAGCGCCCGGCCGATGCTGGTCTCGACCTCGTGGGAGATGAACCGGCGTAGCGGCCGGGCGCCGAACACCGGGTCGAAGCCCTCGGCGGCGATCAGCCGGCGGCCCGCCTCGGTCAGCTCCAGGCTCATGCGGCGCTCGCTCAGCCGCTGTCGGAGCTGGTCCATCTGCAGGTCCACGATCCGCTCGATCCGCGGCAGCGTCAGCCGCTTGAACAGCACCACGTCGTCGACGCGGTTCAGGAACTCCGGGCGGAAATGCCGGCGCAGCTCCATCATCACGCCCTCACGCGCGTCGGGCTTGATCTCGCCGTCGTCGGTGATCCCTTCCAGCAGGTAGTCGGAGCCGATGTTGGAGGTCATGATCAGCACCGTGTTGCGGAAGTCGACGGTGCGGCCCTGGGCGTCGGTCAGGCGGCCGTCGTCCAGGATCTGGAGAAGATGAACGAGCCGATCGGCCGCCGCGGGTCCCTGATGCCGGAGCGGGCGCGGATGATCGCGTCGGCGACCAGCCGCACCGCCTCGTCCTGGCCGACCACCCGCTGGTGGAGGATCTCGTCCAGCCGCAGCAGCTTGTCCCGCTCGCCCTCGCGCAGGCGGCTGACCGGGATGCCGGTCCAGGCGGCCACGATCTCGGCGATCTCCTCCTCGGTGACCACCTCGCGCAGCAGCCGGTGCCCGCCCTGCTTGCTGGCGAGCTGCTCCTCCTCGGCGGCCAGCCGCCGCTGCAGCTCGGCGAGGCGCCCGTAGCGCAACTCGGCCGCGCGGTTCAGGTCGTAGGCGCGCTCGGCCGCCTCGGTCTCGAGGCGCACCCGCTCCAGCTCCTCGCGCAGCTCCTGGACGCGCCGGATAGCCTGCCGCTCGGCCTCCCACTGGGCCCGCTTGGCGTCGGCCTCGCCGCGCAGGTCGGCCAGCTCGCGGCGCAGCTCCTCCAGGCGCTGGAGGCTGGCGGGGTCGGTCTCCTTGGCCAGCGCCGCCTCCTCGATCTCCAGCCGCATCACCCGGCGGGTGATCTCGTCCAGCTCGGCCGGCATCGAGTCGATCTCCGTCCGCAGGCGGGCGCAGGCCTCGTCGACCAGGTCGATGGCCTTGTCCGGGAGGAACCGGTCGGTGATGTAACGATGGCTGAGCGTCGCGGCGGCGACCAGGGCGCCGTCCTGGATCCTGACGCCGTGGAAGACCTCGAAGCGCTCGCGCAGCCCGCGGAGGATCGAGACCGTGTCCTCCACGCTCGGCTCGTCGACCAGCACCGGCTGGAAGCGCCGCTCCAGCGCCGCGTCCTTCTCGATCTGCTTGCGGTACTCGTCGACCGTGGTCGCCCCGATCATGTGCAGCTCGCCACGGGCCAGCATGGGCTTGAGCATGTTGCTGGCGTCCATGGCGCCCTCGGCGGCGCCGGCGCCGACGACCGTGTGCAGCTCGTCGATGAACAGCAGGATGCGGCCTTCGGCGGCGCGGACCTCGCCGAGCACCGCCTTGAGCCGCTCCTCGAACTCTCCCCGGTACTTGGCGCCGGCGATCAGCGCGCCCATGTCCAGCGCGAACACCGTCCGGTCGCGCAGCCCTTCCGGCACGTCGCCCCGCACGATCCGCTGGGCCAGGCCCTCGACGATGGCGGTCTTGCCGACGCCGGGGTCGCCGATCAGCACCGGGTTGTTCTTGGAGCGCCGCGACAGGATCTGCACCACCCGGCGGATCTCCGCGTCGCGCCCGATCACCGGGTCGAGCTTGCCGGCGCGCGCGTCGGCGACCAGGTCGCGGCCGTACTTCTCCAGCGCCTCGTACGACGCCTCCGGCGTCGCCGAGGTGACCCGCTGGTTGCCGCGGAGCCGGGTCAGCGCGGCCAGGATGCTCTCCCTGGTGAGCCTGTGGTCGCCCAGCAGCCGCCCGGCAGCGGTCGAGGAACCCTCGTCGGCGAGAGCGAGCAGCAGGTGCTCGACCGAGACGTACTCGTCCTTCAGCCGGCCGGCCTCGCGCTCAGCGGCGTCCAGCGTGCGGGCCAGGCGCTGGGTGATCATCACCTGGCCGGGACCGGCGGCCGGGCCGGTCACCTTGGGGCGGCGTGACAGCTCGACCTCGACGTCGGTACGCAGGGCGTCGGGGTCGGCGCCGGCCTGGACGAGCAGCCGCGGGACGATCCCGTCCCGCTGGTCCAGCAGGGCCAGCAGCAGGTGCTCGCCGTCGACCTCGGTGTGGCTGAGCCGCACCGCCAGGGTCTGCGCGTCCTGCAGAGCCTCCTGGGATCGCTGGGTCAGACGGTTCAGGTCCATCGCGGTAGCCTCCTCGCTGGGCGCCCCGGTGCCCGGAGCGCGGCCTCCAGCTCCTCGATACGGTCCAGCAGGTCCAGCACCAGGCCGATCGACGCGTAGTTCAGCGACAGCCCGGCCCGCAGCCGCTGCACTCGTGCGACCGTTGCCAGCTCCTCGGGGTCCAGCCACAGGTCGCCGCCGCGGCGGGTGGCCCGCAGCAGCCCCAGCGCCACGAAGCGGCGGACCAGCTCCGGGTGCACCCCGGCGCGCCGCGCGAAGCTCTCCAGCGGCAGGCCGGGCGGGGCGGCCGGCAGCAGGCGGGTCTGGCCCGTACGTTGAGCCTGGCGCATCGGCCCCTCCTTCCCAGGTCTCATCGGGGCACCCCCCTGGGGTTCCCCGAACCCCTCCGGGGGTCGAAGCTGGACGCGCGCGACAGCTCCTCGAAGAGCTCCCGCTCGCGGGCGGACAGCCTCCTGGGGACCATCACGAAGACCTCGGCGTAGAGGTCGCCGGGCGAGCCCCTGGGGTTCGGCATCCCCTGGCCGCGCAGGCGCAGCCGCCGGCCGCTGGAGGAGCCCGGCGGGACCCGCACCTTGACCTCGCCGCCGGGGGTGTCGACCGGGATGGTCGCGCCCAGGGCGGCCTCCCATGGGGTCACCGGCAGGTCGACGTGCAGGTCGCGGCCCTTGAGCCGGTAGCGAGGGTGCGGGGCGATCCGCACCACCAGGTACAGGTCCCCGGCCGGGGCCTCGCCGCTGCCCCGCCCGCCCTCGCCGGCCAGGCGGATGCGCTGCCCGTCGACCACGCCCGGCGGGATCGAGACCTCGTAGTTGCGCGACCCCTCCGGCCCGGCCAAGGTGACCCACCTGCGCCCGCCGGCGTAGGCCTCCTCGACGGTGAGCACCAGCTCGGCCTCCTGGTCGGCGCCCGGGATCGGCCCGCCCGCGCCGAACAGGTCGCCGAGGAGGTCCTCCAGGTCGATACCGCCCAGATCGTCGGTGGTGAACACCCCTGAGCCGCGACCGCCGGGGCCGGGGCCACCGCCGAAGCCGCGGCCCGGGCCGGGCCGGCCCCCCCGGGCGCGCATGCCGTCGTAGCGGGCGCGGGACTCCGGGTCCGACAGGACGCGGTAGGCCTCGCCGACCTCCTTGAAGCGCTCCTCGGCGCTCGGGTCCTTGTTGACGTCGGGGTGCAGGCTGCGGGACAGTCGGCGGTAGGCCGCCTGGAGCTCCTCCTGGCTGGCGTTGCGCGGCACCCCGAGCACCTCGTAGTAGTCGCGCGCCATGCCGCCTCACCCCCGCCGGCCGGCGACCGCGACGGCGGCCGGCCGGAGCTGCCGCTCGCCCTGCCCGTAGCCGGGGCGCACCACCCGCACGACCGTGCCGGGCGCCGCCCCGCTGTCCTCGACCACGCCGACGGCCTCGTGTCGTGCGGGGTCGAACGGCACGCCGGGCTCGTCCTGGCGTGGGTAGCCGAGCGCGGCCAGCACGCCCACCGCCTGGTCGCGCACGGACCGCAGCCCCTCCACCAGCGCTTCCTGGTCGCCGCCGGCGTGCTCCAGCGCCCGCTCGAGATTGTCGAGCACCGGCAGCCACGCAGCGGCGACCCGGGCCCGCTCGGCCTCCCGCTCGCGGTCCACCTCCCGCGCGTAGCGCTTGCGCAGGTTGTCCAGGTCGGCCAGCGCCCGCCGCCAGCGGTCCTCCAGCTCCGCCAGCTCGTCCGGACGGGCGGCCTCGGCCGCCGGCTCGGCCGGAGCGGCGCGGTCCGGTGCCACGGGCGCCGCGGGCTCGGCCGCCGCGGCCCGGTCCGCCGCCGACGGCTGGCCCGGGGCCGTGGGCTCGTCTGGCGCGGGCTGGTCGGCGACCGTCGGCGGGTCCGCCGCGGCCTCGGGCCGGCCCGGCTGGTGCTGGGTCGGCACGGGTCAGTCCTTGGTGAAGTCGGCGTCGATCACGTCGTCGTCGCCTGGGCGGCGGCCCTCCTGGCCCGGCGCGGGGCCGCCCTCAGGTCCCTGCGGTCCTCCGCCCGGTCCGCCGGCACGGGCGCGCAGGGCCTGGTGGAGCTGCTGCAGCTCGCCGGTGAGCGAGCGCAGCCGCTCCAGCGGCGCCTCCTCCTTGATCGCCTGGCGGGCGTCGCCGACAAGCATCTCCGCGCGCGCGCGCTCGTGCGAGGGCGCCCGCTCCCCGAGCTCCTCCAGCGTGCGCGAGACCTGGTAGGCGACCCCGTCCAGCTCGTTGCGGGCGTCGATGAGCTGGCGCACCCGCGCGTCCTCCTCGCGATTGCGCTCGGCCTCGGCGACCATCCGCTCCACCTCGGAGCGGTCCAGGTTGCTGCTCTCGGTGATCGAGATCGCCTGCTCCGCCCCGGTGTCGCGGTCGCGGGCCGAGACGTTGAGGATGCCGTTGGCGTCGATGTCGAAGGTGACCTCGATCTGTGGGACGCCGCGGGGAGCCGGGCGGATGTTCTCCAGCCGGAAGCGCCCCAGCACGCGGTTGTCGGCGGCACGCTCGCGCTCGCCCTGGAGCACCACCACGTCGACGGCCGGCTGGTTGTCCTCGGCGGTGGAGAACACCTCGGTGCGCCGGGCCGGGATGGTGGTGTTGCGCTCGATCACCTTGGTCATGACCCCACCGAGCGTTTCCAGGCCCAGCGACAGCGGGGTCACGTCCAGCAGCAGCACGTCCGGGCCCTCGCCGGTCAGCACCGCCGCCTGGATGGCCGCGCCCATGGCCACCACCTCGTCGGGGTTGACGCTCATGTTGGGGTCCTTGCCGCCGGTCAGCCGCCGCACCAGCGCCTGCACCGCCGGGATGCGGGTCGAGCCGCCGACCAGGATCACCTCGTCGAGGTCGGCGTCGGTCACCTTGGCGTCGCTCATCGCCTGCCGCACCGGGCCCAGGCAGCGCTCCACCAGGTCGGCGGTGATCTGCTCGAAGGTCGAGCGCATGATCGAGGCGGTCAGGTGCTTGGGCCCGGAGGCGTCGGCGGTGACGAAGGGGAGGTTCACCTGCGTCTGGGTCACCGAGCTCAGCTCGACCTTGGCCTTCTCGGCGGCCTCGAACAGCCGTTGCAGCGCCTGCGGGTCGTTGCGCAGGTCGATGCCCTGCTCGCGCTGGAACTCGTCGGCCAGGTGGTCGACCAGCCGCCGGTCGAAGTCGTCGCCGCCCAGGTGCGTGTCGCCGGCGGTGGCGCGCACCTCGACCACGCCGTCGCCGACGTCCAGGATGCTCACGTCGAAGGTCCCGCCGCCGAGGTCGAACACCAGCACGGTCTCGTGCTGGCGCTTGTCCAGGCCGTAGGCCAGCGCCGCGGCGGTCGGCTCGTTGATGATCCGCAGCACCTCGAGCCCGGCGATGCGCCCGGCGTCCTTGGTGGCGGTGCGCTGCGCGTCGTTGAAGTAGGCGGGGACGGTGACCACCGCCTGCCGCACCCGCTCGCCGAGGAACTTGGCGGCGTCCTCGGCGAGCTTGCGCAGCACCAGCGCGCTGATCTCCTCGGGCGCGTACTGCTTGCCACGCACGTCGAAGCGAACCATCCCCTCGGACCCCTCCACCACGTCGAAGCCGACCGCCTTGATCTCGTCGGTGACTTCCTCGTAGCGGCGGCCGATGAAGCGCTTGGCCGAGTAGATCGTCCCCTTCGGGTTGAGGATCGCCTGGCGCCGGGCGAGCTGGCCGACCAGCCGCTCGCCGCTGTCGGTGAAGGCGACCACCGATGGGGTGGTGCGCGACCCCTCGGCGTTGACGATCACGGTGGGCTCGCCGCCCTCCAGCGTCGCGATCACCGAGTTGGTGGTGCCCAGGTCGATGCCCACTGCCTTGGCCATTTCAGCCCCCCTGCCATGGCCCGGCGGAGCCGGCGGCCCGGCGCGCGGTAACGCCCTCGCCGCACCCCGGAAGAAAGGAACCCCTACCACAACGCAAGCTCTGCTAAACCGAATTCGCGCCCAAGGCCTCGGGTCCGGTCGGGTCACGGCTTGGCGCGGTTTCGGCCGGCCAGGATCATCTGGGTGACCGTGTAGGTGCTGAGCCCGAGCTTGGCGGCGATCTCGTCCGGGCGCACGCCGCGCTGGTTGTAGATCAGCGCGAGGTCCTGCTGCGCCTGGGTCCAGGGCCGCCGCGCGCCCGAGCCGCCGCGCCGCGGGTCATCGCCCGAGGTCGCGCGGGTGGCGGAGGGTCTGGCGCGGCCGCGGGTCCCGGCGCTGGTGGCCTTGCCGCGGCCACGCCGCGGGCGCGAGGCCTTGCGCGCGGCCAGCTCCTTGCCGCCGGCCGCCTCCTCGACCCAGTCGCCGGAGGCCACCCGGTCCCTGGTCCGCTCGTCCATGACCTGGTAGTGGTCGGCGGCCTTGTTCACCCCAAGGGCGAGGATCGTCAGGCCCTTGGCATTTCGCTCCTGGCACTTGGGGTCGGTGCAGTAGTCGTACTTTTCCGCACGTTCGGGATGTAATTCCCGACCGCACGTCACGCAATTCGCCATCTTCCTCCTCGAAATACGTTGGCACGCCATGGTTGCAACGCAAATTGGCGGCGAAATCATCCCGATCGGGGTGGCTCGGCGGTCTGCGCAACCACCGGCGGCGTGTGATCCTTGAGCGGATGGAACCTGGGCGGATGGACCCGGCGGCGGACGCTGACGCGTCCCTGGACGCGCTGGTCGTCGGCGCGGGCCCGACCGGCCTGGCGCTGGCGGCGCAGCTCCGTGCCCATGGCGCCTCCGTCCGCGTGATCGACCGTCAGGCGGACCGGGCGCGCGAGTCCCGGGCGCTGGCGATCCAGCCTCGCACGCTGGAGGTCCTGAGCGGCCTGGGGATCTCCAAAGCCCTGCTGGAGCGCGGCAACCAGGCGGTGCAGATGCGCCTGCACCTGGGCGCGCGCACCGTGCGCGCCGGGCTGTTCGACATCGGCATCCAGGACACCGCCTATCCCTTCCTGCTGTTCCTCTCCCAGGCCGAGACCGAGCGGGTCCTGCTCGAGCACCTGGCCACGACCGGCGTCGCCGTCGAGCGGCGGGTCGAGCTGGCCGCCTTCACCGCCGGGCGGGACCAGGTCGCCTGCACGCTGCGCCACCACGACGGCCGCACCGAGCAGGTGCGTGCCCGCTACCTGGTCGGCTGCGACGGCGCCCACTCGACCGTCCGGACCCTGGCCGGCATGGGCTTCGCCGGCGGCTCCTACCCGCAGACGTTCGTCCTCGCCGACCTGGAGGCCGACGGCGACCTCCAGCGCGACACCATCCACGTCTACGTGCGCGACGCGGGGATGCTGTTCCTGTTCCCCCTCGGCAGCCCGGCGACCTGGCGGCTGATCGGCATGGAGCCGCGGGACGGATCAGGCGGTCCACGGACCGCGGCCCCGCCGCACGACCTCTCGCTCGACGACGTGCGGGCGCTGGCCGACCCGTTCACCGGCGGCGCGGTCCGGCTGCGCGATCCCGTGTGGTTGACGGCCTTCCAGCTCCAGCACCGCCAGGCCTCCCGGTACCGGGCGGGCAGGGTGTTCCTGGCCGGCGACGCCGCCCACGTCCACAGCCCGGTCGGCGCCCAGGGCATGAACACCGGCATCCAGGACGCGTGGAACCTCGGCTGGAAGCTGGCCCTGGCGGCCCGCGGCCTGGCCTCGGACGCCCTGCTGGACAGCTACCACGCCGAGCGGTGGCCGGTCGGCCGCTTCGTGCTGCGGTTCACCGACCGCGCCTTCACCGTGGCCACCTCCCGCGGGCCGCTGGCCCGCATGGTCCGCACCCGGCTGGCGCCGAGCCTGGCGCCGCTGGCGCTGCGCTTCGGCCCGGGCAGGGCGCTGGGGTTCCGCACCGTCTCGCAGCTCGGTGTGCGCTACCGCGCCAGCCCCGCCGTCCAGGAGGGCCGGCCAGCACCCGCGGGCGGGCCGAGGGCGGGCGACCGGCTCCCCGACGGTCCCCTGACGCACGACGGACGGCCCCGCTGGCTGCACGAGTCGCTGCGCGGGCCAGGCTTCCACCTGCTGCTCTGCGGGCCGGCGGACGCCTGGGACGCCGCCGGCATGGAGGCCGTGGGTGACCGCTGGGGCGGGCTGGTGCGCGTCCACCGGCTCGCGCTCCAGCCGGGCCCGGGCGTGCTGCACGACGACGGCACCCTGCTGCGGCGGCTCGGCCTGGGCAGCGCCCCGCGCACGGCTGCCCAGTACCTGGTCAGGCCGGACGGGCACATCGGCTACCGCGCCGCCGGCACCGACCTTGCCGGTCTCCAGGCCCACCTGGGGCGCTGGCTGCCCGGCGCCGCGGCGCTGACGGCGGCGCCCTGAGAGCTGGCGTACGCGGGTTTCACCGCTGGCTTCGCGGGCTACCTATCAAGCGCCTGACCGGCACCTTCCGAGGAGGCATCATGGTGCGACCGTCGATCGAGACCGCCCGCGAATGGGCGCCCAAGGCCATCCGGGACCGCCTGCCGGGCGGCCACAGCCGCACCGGCCTGCTCGACGCGCCCAAGGCGGCCATGCGGCGCCGCCGACGGCGATGGATGCGCGCCCGGCGCCGGCGGACGGCCGGCGGGCTGGGCATGCGCGGCGCGGCCCTGCGGGAGCGGATGCCCTCGATGCCGCGGCCGCCGTCGGTGTCGATGCCGTCGCCGCCGTCGCTCTCGATGCCGTCGATGCCGTCGATGCCGTCGATGCCGTCGATGCCGACCATGTCCAAGCCGTCGCGGCGGCGGCGGCGCAGGTCGCGCCGCATGGCGGGCAATCTCGGCGTGATGGTGGGAGCGGGCGCGGGCTACGTGCTCGGCACCAAGGCCGGCCGCGAGCGCTACCGGCAGATCGTGGAGCAGGCGCGGCAGCTCTGGCAGCGCCCGCAGGTCCAGGACACGGTCGCCAAGGGCCGCGACCGGGTCGGCAGCGGCGTGGCGCGGGCCGCCGCCACCGCCGGCGACCGGCTCCACCAGGCCCGCGAGCGGGCGTCCGGACCCGCGCCGTCGACCAACGGTCCCGCCCGGTCCACCACCTCCACCGGTCCGACCGGCGCCGGCGGGCAAGGCGGCCCGACCAGCCCCGGGGGGCCCGGCAGCGCCGCTTGACAGGCTAACGGCGTTAGCCCTACCCGGGCCTTCGCCCTGGACCACCCGCACCTGTACCGGCTGGAGCTGGCCGGGCGCTTCCCGCCGGACGCCGACGTCGATGCCGCCTGGCGGCAGGGGCTCGGCGCCTTCACAGGCGCCCGGCGGCGATGATCCGCTTGAGGAAGGCCTGGGTGCGCGGGTTGCTGGGCTCGGTGAAGATCTGCTCCGGCTCGCCCTGCTCGCAGATCACGCCCTCGTCCAGGAAGCAGACCCGGCTGGAGACCTCCCTGGCGAACGTCATCTCGTGGGTGGCCAGCAGCATGGTCATGCCCTCGTGGGCCAGTTCGCGGACGATGTTCAGCACCTCGGCGACCAGCTCCGGGTCCAGCGCGCTGGTGATCTCGTCCAGCAGCAGCAGCCGCGGCTGCATCGCCAGGGCCCGCACGATCGCGACGCGCTGCTGCTGGCCGCCGGAGAGGCTGTCGGGGTAATCGGAGCGCTTGGAGATCAGCCCCACCCGCTCCAGCAAGGTGTCCGCGCGCTCCTCGGCCTGCTTGCGCGACAGGCGCAGCACCTGGCGGGGCGCCAGGGTGATGTTGCGGAGCACCGTCATGTGCGGGAACAGGTTGAAGCTCTGGAAGACGATGCCCACGTTGCGCCGGTGCTGGTCCAGGTTCACCCCCGGTCCCGACACCAGCTTGCCCTGCATGGCGATGGTGCCCTGGTCGATCGGCTCCAGCGCGTTGACGCAGCGGAGCAGGGTCGACTTGCCCGAGCCGGACGCGCCGATGAGGCTCACCACCTCGTGCTCGCCCACGGTGGCGCCGAAGTTCTTGGCGACCCCCTGCAGGGCGCGATCGCGGGCGACGTCCTCCTGCCCGGCTCGCCCGAGTACGAACTGGCGCGCAAGCCGCCCATCGCGCGCTTCCGGGAGGTGCGGCCGCGGGCGGTCGTCCGCTGCGCGACTCCCTCGGACGTCGCCGCGACGATCTCCATGGCGAGCGGGGCCGGGCTGCGGATCGCGCCACGGAGCGGCGGGCACTGCTTCGCGGGAAGCTCCTCCACCACGGGGATCGTCGTCGACGTCACCCCGATGCGGTCGGTGTCGGTCGAGGGCGGTGTGGTGACCGTGGGCGCGGGCGCGCGGCTCGGCGACCTGTACGACGCGCTGGCCGCGCACGACCTGACCATTCCCGCCGGCTGCGGCCCACCGTCGGGATCTCCGGGCTCACCCTCGGCGGCGGGCTGGGGGTCCTCGGCCGCGGCCACGGGCTGACCTCCGATTTTCTGCTCGGGGCGGAGGTCGTCCTGGCGGACGGCCGCGTCGTGGAGTGCGACAACCACCGTGACGACGAGCTGTTCTGGGCACTGCGCGGCGCGCTCGGGGCCCAGCCCGACACCGGGAAGCTGCTGGACGAGCTGGTCGCGCGGGTGGGCGTCGACCCGACCTCGGCGGTGCTGGAGCACGGCTCCTACCGCGAGACCAAGCGGTACCTGGCCGAGCACGGCCCCGGGGAGGATCGGCCGCTCGGACATCTCTTCAGCAAGTCGGAGTTCTTCCGGCGCTCCCTGCCCGGCGAGGTGATCGAAGCGCTGGTCGCGGGGTTCCAGCGGGGGCGGGTCGCTGGGCAGGCTCGCGAGCTGGACTTCACGCCGTGGGGCGGCGCGTACAACCGCGTGCCCGCCGACGCGCCAACCACCGAGCGGGAAGGCCGCACAGCGCTGGCTGGAGCGCTCATGGGCAACAGTCCACCCGTGGGGGTCCGGAGGGGTGTACCCGAACTTCCCCGATCCCGACCTGGAGGACTGGGCGCGCGCCTACCACGGGAGCAACCTCGACCGCCTGCGGCGCGTCAAGCGGCGCTACGACCCGGAGAGTTTCTTCCGGTTCCCGCAGTCGGTCACCTGACCGCGGCGCCGCCGGCCGGCGGCGCCCGCCGGGCCGGCGTGCCCATCCCTGCCGCAATCCACGGCGCGGCCGCCCTCGCTACCATCGACGCATGACCCGTCGGGCATGGTTGCTCTTCGCCGCCGTCTCGCTGCTGTGGGGCGTCCCCTACCTGTTCATCAAGATCGCGGTCGCCGAGCTGCCACCGGTGACCGTGGTCTTCTCCCGCGTCGCGACGGCGGCGCTGGTGCTGTGGCCGGTCGCGGCCCGGCGCGGGACGCTGCGGGGCCTGCGCGCCCGGCTCCCCCAGCTCGTGGTGGTCGCGCTGCTGGAGATCACCATCCCGTTTCTGCTCATCAGCATCGGCGAGCAGCACATCGCGTCCTCGCTGACCGGGCTGCTGATCGCCTCGCTCCCGCTGTTCGTCGCGCTGCTGGCGCTGCGCTTCGACGCCGCCGAGCGGGTGGGCGGGCTGCGGCTGCTCGGCCTGGTGGTCGGCATCGGCGGGGTCGCCGCGCTACTGGGGATGGACGTCGGCGCCGACCGGGCGCAGCTCTTCGGGGCCGCCATGGTGCTGCTGGCGACCTGCTGCTACGCGGCCTCCACGCTGGTGGTCAAGCGCTTCTTCAGCGACGCGCCGATGCTCGGGGTGGTCACCGCGGCGACCATGATCGCCAGCCTGCTGCTCGCGCCGTTCGCGGTGGCCCTGACCCCGGCGCGGATGCCGAGCCTGCACGTCACCTTCGCGCTGGTGGCGCTGGGCGTGCTGTGCACCGCGGCGGCCCTGACGCTGTTCTTCACCCTGATCGTGGAGGCCGGCCCGAGCCGCGCCGCGGTGATCACCTACCTGAACCCGGCGGTGGCGGTCGCGCTCGGCGTCGCCATCCTCGACGAGCCGCTCACGCCGGCGATCATCGCCGGATTCGTGCTGATCATCGTGGGCTCGTGGCTGTCGACCCGCCCGCCGGCCGGCCGCCGCGCCGGCCAATTTCGGCGTGCCGATGGTCGCGCGGCCTCGCGATATTTCGGAGCGGGCGGCGACGGACGCTAACTCGAAAGGAACCCCCGGTGACGCTCGTAGGGCGGGCGAACGAACAGCGCCTTGCGGCCCCTGATGCTGAACAGCGGCTTCCCGCCGGGAGGATGCGAGCGGTAGAAGACGACGTCGCCGCGGCTGTCCAGATGGTCGCCGAACTCCTTGAACAGCCACGGCGCGCAGCGGACCTCGATGCCCCGCACGTTGTTGGCGCCCTCCTGCCACCGCACGATGCGCAGCGACCAGCCGTTGCCCCTCGCGTTCTTCGGCGATTGCGCGGTGAGCAGCAACGCCAGCTCCGCGTTGAAGACCCTGAGGAGTTTCTGGAAGTCCGCATCCCGACGTGAAGAATCGTTCATCAACGTCTCCTCACCACGGGGGACCGCCGACTGCGGCGATTATTGTAGCCTGCCCGCCGCCCGCGAAGGAGGTCACTGTTTCGCGACCACCGATCATGAATCGCCCGCTGGCGTTGCTGTTCGTCTGCACCTTCGGCGCGGCCACGAGCTTCTACCTGCTGCTCTCCGTGGTCCCGCTGTACGCCACCTCGGCGGGGGCCGGCGGGACCGGCGCGGGGCTGGCGACCGGTGCGCTGATGTTCTCCACGGTGGCCGGCGAGCTGGCCACGCCCGGTCTGGTGGCCAGGTTCGGGTACCGGCTGGTGCTGGCGGCGGGCCTGCTCCTGCTCGGGGCGCCGGCGCTGGCGCTGACGGCTTCGGCGACCATGCCCGCGATCCTGGCGGTCTGCGTCGTGCGAGGCCTGGGCTTCGCGGTCACCGTGGTGGTGGGCAGCGCGCTGGTGGCCTCGCTGGTCCCCCAGCAGCGGCGCGGCGAGGGTCTCGGCCTCTACGGCATCGTCGTGGGCGTGCCGTCGGTGGTGGCGCTGACGCTGGGCGTCTGGCTGGCGGGGCACGCCGGCTATCCACCGGTGTTCGTCGCCGGCGCGGTGGCCTCGCTGGTTGGGCTGGCGGTGGTGGCCGGCCTGCCCGGCCGGCAGCCAGGGCCGCGCGGGCCGGTGGGGGTGCTCGCCGGGCTGCGCGTGCCCGGGCTGGTGCGGCCGTCGGTGGTCTTCTCGGCCACCACCATGGCGGCGGGCATCGTGGTCACCTTCCTGCCGCTGGCGGTCACCCGGGCGTCCGGCAACCTGGCCGCGCTCGGTCTGCTCGTCCAGGCGGCGGTGGCCACGACGACCCGCTGGTGGGCCGGGCGCCACGGCGACCGCCACGGCACGGCCGCACTGGTGCTCCCGGGGGTCCTGACCGTCGCACTCGGCGTGCTCGCTCTGGTCCTGACCAGCAGTCCGGCGGCGGTGCTGGCCGGGGCGGCGCTGTTCGGCGCCGGCTTCGGCGTCACCCAGAACGCCACCCTGACGCTGATGTTGGACCGCGTCCCCCGTTCGCACTACGGCACGGTCAGCGCCCTGTGGAACCTGGCCTACGACGCCGGGGTGGGCCTCGGCGCCACCGGCTTCGGCCTGGTGGCCGCCCGGACCGGCTACCCCGCCGCGTTCGCGCTCAGCGCCGCGCTGGTGGCGGTCGCGCTCGCGCCCGCCTGGCACGACCGCGTGCTCGCGCGGGCCGCAAGGTGACCGGCCACGGCGCGCCGCCTGGCGCCGGGCCGGAGCGGTCCACTCAGGCCAGCAGCTCGGGCGGGACACCGCCCAGCGCCCGCTCGATCGCCGCGACCAGCTCACGGGCCGAATCGGCCGTCAGCTCCAGGGCGATCCGACCCGACGGCTCGCCGGCAGGGTCGCCGAAATCGATGTTGAGCGTGTGGAGCGCCCGGGCGTGGACGGGATGGTCGAAGTACACGGTCGTCTCCCCCAGGCCCCGCCAGCCGCGCCCTCCCTTGGCGCTGCCGGTCAGCCGGACGTGCTCGGTGCTGTAGGTGCACATGGGTCCCCCCGGTCAGCCGAGGTACCGGGCGAAGAACTCGCCGATCCTGCGATAGCCGTCCTGTGCCGCCTCGACCCGGTAGGCCGGCCGGTCGGTGGCGAAGAAGCCGTGGCCCGCGCCGTCGTAGGCGTGGAACTCGTGGTCCTTGCCGTGCTCGGTCAGCAGCCGGTCGAGCTCGGCGACCTCCTCCGGGGACGGGTGGGCGTCCTCGTTGCCGAACAGGCCGAGCAGCGGGCAGCCGAGCTTGGGGAGCTGCTCCTCGAACCCCCGGATCTTCAGCGGGTGCATCGGATGGTCCTCTGGAGGCTGGCCGACCACGTACGCGCCGTAGCAGTCGACGGCGGCGTCGAGATCCACGTTGCAGGCGGCCAGGACGGCCTGCCGGCCCCCCGAGCAGTGCCCGATGACGCCGACCTTGCCGTTGGAGGAGTCGAGCGCCCGCAGGTAGGCGGCCGCACCGGCGACGTCGCCCACCAGCCGCTCGTCCGGCACCCCGCCGCGGGAGCGGGCGACCGCGGCGGCGTCGTCGGGCTCGGCACCCGGGGCCTCACGCCAGTACAGGTTCGTAACGATCGCGTCGTAGCCGTCGGTGGCGAACCGGCGGGCGACCTCCTTGCTCCAGCGGTCGTACCCGGGCATGTGGTGGATCAGCACCACACCGCCGCGGGAGCCGGGCTCGGCGGGCCTGGCCAGATACGCCTCGATCTGGTCACCGCCGGCTCCTTCGATCCGGACGGCCGACGTGGAGATCGAGTCGGTCATGAGGGCGCTCCTTGTTGACTGCTGGAGGGAATGCGAGGTCGGGCCTCCGCCCCGGCCCTGAGCCCCCGGGCGTGACCCGCCCGCGGGCTGGGGTCCAGCCTCCGTGGTCTCGGCTCGGCCGGCGAAGGGCGCGGAGCGATCGGGGGTCGTGGTCACCTGGGCAGGTCGAGGATCGGGTTCCGGTCGAAGAAGCCGACCGGTCGCAGCGCGAAGCCGCAGTGGGCGACGGGCATCACCGGCCAGTCCTCGGGCCGGGGGAAGTGCGTCATCCCGAAGGTGTGCCACAGGACGATGTCGCGGCCGTCGATCTCGCGGTCGGCGGCGACGTAGGAGGGCAGCCCGGCCCCGGGTGACCCAGAGGTGCCTGGTGGCGAAGGCCGCGCGCTTGCTGATGGAGGCGCTCGGGTCGGCGGCCAGCAGCGGCGCGCCCTGCGGGTAGAGCGCGTAGGCGACCGGCTGGCCGAACCGGTTGGTGCTGGTGGCGTTGACCACGTGCCAGGCGCGGCCGACCGACGGGTCCGCCGTGCGCGCGCCCTCGGACTCGCGGGCCAGCCTGGTGACCCGCCTGGTGAAGGCATTGCCGTGCGGGTTGTCCGGGCCCACCGGCAGGCGCTCCAGTTGCACCTCGTCGACGGCGTTCTCGACGCCGTCGACGGTCATGTCGAGCCTGGCGCTGAACAGGTGCTGGTGATACGGCGCCGCCAGGTCGGGAGCGACCCGCGTCGCCCAGCGGCTCCCCTCGACGTGGGCCGAGGTGAACACCACGCCGGTGGCCTTCACCTCCAGCTCGATGGCGCCGTCCAGGTACAGGTACCAGTCGAAGCCGTAGTCGTAGTTGCCGATCGCGGCGAAGGTCGAGATGACCAGGCGCCGCTGGCGGCGCGTCTCGGCGGAGCCGGTGAACAGGTCGCTGTGCTTCCAGGCGATGCCGACGTCCTCTTCGTGCAGGCAGATGGCGTTGGGTACCTCGCGCGGCTCGCCGTCCTCGGTGGGCAGCACCACGTCGAAGTAGCGGATCTCGCCGAGGCAGTCGCAGCCGAGCATCAGTGGGTTGACCTGCTGGCCGAGCAGGTACTCGCCGGCGTCGAAGTAGTTCTGCCAGAACCTGGCAGGGCTCGGGTCGGCGTAGGGGACCACCATCTCGGCGATCGAGGCGCGGTAGACGACCGGCCGGTCCCACAGCGAGATCTGGTGCAGCGTCAGCCCCTCGCGGGCGTCGAAGCCGATCCGCAGCCGCCAGCCCTCCCAGGTCACCTCGTCGTCGTCGACGGTGAAGCTGGGGCCCTCCGGCTGGGTGATCTCGATCGGCTTGAGCGAGGTCCGCGGCGGGCCGACCGCTGCGGGGTCGTCGAAGTTGCCCTCCTCTCGCGGGATGGGCAGCAGCGCCTCGTCGACCAGCTCGATCACCCGGCGCTCGATGAGGTCGACGTAGGCCACCAGGCCGTCGACCGGATGCGCCCACGGGTGGTCGTCGTCGCGGTGCTGCACGAACGACAGCACCCGCAGCATGCGCCGGCCCGGCTCGCCCGGCAGCCCGAACGACCCCGCCGAGAGCGGGCACGGCCGGACCAGGTCGAGGTCGGTGACGCCGCGGCGCGCCATCGCCGCCCGCCAGCCAGCGTCGCCCTTGACGATCTCGTCGACCGCCTCCAGGTCCCCGAGCATGATCGCCGGCTGCCCATCGCGGGCCGGGTCGAGCGCGACCAGGGAGTCCACGGTTTCCCGGGTGAGCGAGGCCACCACGTCGCTCGCGGCCCCCGTGGCCGTGTCGAGCAGGACCGCGCGCACCCGCCGGTCGATCGGGGTCCCCTGCCGGAAGCCGAGCACTTCCGCCTTCGGCGGCTCCTCGAGCCCCAGGTAGGTGAAGCGCGTGTGCGCCCCCACCAGCCCGTGCTCGGCGAGCACCCTCCTGGACAGACGGATCTCGTCCGCGCTCAGCCGCCGCAGCGGATGTCCTGGCCCCGATACCGGGAGCCCGCCGTCAACCTCGGTCGCCGCTCGCACCATGAGATCGCCCTCCGCCCGTCCGGCCAAGCGAACAGGCTCATCCTGTCGCGGTGACGATTGCCTTGTCTAGGCACAACTGGACGGCCTGGCATCGGCGGCGGCCGGAGCTCGCGCAACGGCAGTCGAGGCCTGACCGCTGGCCGGTCCGCCGCCGTAACGTTACCGAGACGGAGGCCGGCTACAGTGGCACGTGACCGCGACGCTGGGAGGGCGACGGTGCCAGGGATGCGCTGCGTGCAGCCAGGACCATGGCGATGACCCCTGCCGCCCGACCGGCCCGGCCGCCCCGGTGGTCGGGCGTGGTGGCGTGGGCGCTGTGGGCGCTGTCCATGCTCGCGCTCGCCACGGTCCCATGGCTGGATCACCTGCTCCGTCAGGCCGGCCGTCCCGACCTGGAGCAGTGGGACGCGCGCCCCGCGGTCGCGATGGTGAGCGCGGCCACCGTCGGGGCGGTGCTGGCCAGCCGCCGGCCCCGCCACCCGGTGGGCTGGCTGCTGCTCGCGCTCGCCCTTTCCCTGGTCGCTACCGGGGCGGCCGCGCAGTATCTGGTCTATGGGCTGCTGGTCCGTCCCGGGGCGCTGCCGGCCGCCCACTATGCGGCCCTGTACTACCCCGCCAGCGCGTTCACGGCACTGGCCTTGATCGGCTTCGTCCTCCTGCTCACGCCGACCGGGTCGCTGCCCTCGCCGCGCTGGCGCTGGTGGGCCAGGGGCATGGTGGCCGCACCGGTGGTGTTGCTGGTGGTGGTGACCCTGGGGCGCGGGCCGTTGGACCCGCGCTACCAGGCGGTCGGCGGGCCGTTCGACTTCCGCGGCTTCAGCGGGGTCGTGCTGGTCGCCAACCAGGTGGCCCTGGCGGTCACCATCCTGGGCGTGGTGGTCGCCGCAGGGTCGCTGGTTGGACGCTTTGGCCGCGCCCGCGGCGTGGAGCGATTGCAGTTGCGCTGGGTGGCGGTCGCGGCGGCGCTGGTGTCCCTGGCGGGCGTGGTCGTCCTGGCCGGCTTGGCGCTGGGCGCCCCAGTCCTGCTCACCTGGGCGGCCAGCATCTGCATCGCGCTCCTACCGGTGGCGATCGGCGCGGCGATCCTCCGGTATCGGCTCTACGACCTGGACCACATCATCAGCCGCACACTGGCTTACGGGCTGCTCACGCTGCTGCTGGGTGGCGCCTACGCCGGGGTGGCCCTGGGGCTCGGCCAGCTCCTGGGGCGGACGTCGAGCCTGGCCGTCGCCGCGGCCACGCTGACGGTCGCCGCGGTCTTCCAGCCGGCACGCCGCCGCATCCAGCGGGCCGTGGACCGGCGCTTCAACCGCCGCCGCCACGACGCCTCCCAGAGGATTCACGCGTTCAGCGCGCGGCTGCGCCAGCAGGTCGACCTGGACACCCTGACGACTGAACTGCTGGGGGTGGTCGAGCAGACGATGCAGCCGACCCAGGTGTCGCTGTGGCTCCGGCCGCATGCCCGCGGCTCGGTCAGGACCCGGATCCGTCCTGGTCGACGGGGCTGAGGGCTGCCTCGGCCCGCTCCAGCAGGGCGGCGGCGTGGTCGAGGGTGGCCTGGCGGTTGGTGCGGTCCCGCTCTGCCGCCTCCAGCAGCGCGCCGCCACGATCGACCGCTGCCCGGAGGCTGCCGGCCAGCTCGCGCTGGTGGCGTCGCAGTTGACCGGCGAGGCGGCGGGACGCCTCCCCCAGCGTCATCGAGGTCGCCCCGCGAAGCCGGCCCACCAGCGCGTCGGCGTCGCTGGCCGCGGCGGCCCGCGCCTTGGTCACCGCCCGGTCCCTGGCGCCGCGGCGGCCACGCAGCCGCCACGCGGCGGCGACCAGCTCGTCGGCCAGGTGGGTGATCCGAGGGGTGGCGATCCCGACCGACCCGACGGTGGTGTCGACCTCCGGTGGGGTGAACGCGGGCAGGGAGACCTCGAAGGCGCTGGCGGCTTCCTGGTGCAGCTGCGCCAGCCGCTCTCGCGCCCGGTCGACGACCGGACCGGTCCCACTGGCGTAGGCGGCCAGCGCGGCCGCCTCCGCCCGGTCCAGCACCGGCCCGGCCAGGCGCTCCAGCAGCGCGGGCCGCTCGGCCTCCAGCCGCTCCAGCAGCGGCACCGGCCCAAGCTCCGGATGCCGCTCGGCCGCCTCCACGGTGGCGCGTGCCGCCTGGCTTCGCAGCGCGGCGCGATGCGGCTCCAGCGTCTCGTCCAGCGCGGCCATGGCCCGGCGCACCGCCGCCTCCAGCAGCGCCTCGTCGGCGGCGTGCTCGTCCGCCAGGGCCGCGGCCGCCCGCTCGAAGGCGGCGCGACGGCGGGCGATCTCCTCGGCGGGCAGCTCAGCGGCGCGCCGCTCCAGGTCCAGCGCCAGCCCCAGCAGCCCCAGCGCCCGCCGCCCCGACCGCGTGGCCGCGTCGGCGACCGCCGCGGCCCGCTCCCGCTCCAGGAAGCGGCGCAGGTCCTTGGCGAAGCGTTCCAGCCCCGCGGGGTCGCCGACCCCTGGGCGAGCCGACAGCGGATACACCGGGCCGGGCCAGGCCGGCACCACCTCCCCGACCACCCGCCCGGTGAACTCGACGGTCCGCTGGAGCTCATCAGCCGCGAGATAGTCGGCCTTGTTGAGCACGACGAACAGGCGCACGGCCTGCTCGGCGACCCGCTCCAGGAACGCCCGCTCACCTTTGGAGATGGGCGGGTCGGCCGAGGTGACCAGGATCGCGGCGTCCAAGCTGGGCAGGTAGGCGTCGGTCGCGCGGGTGTTGTGCTCCAGCACCGAGCCGACCCCTGGCGTGTCGACCAGCCGGACCCCCTCGTCCAGCAGCGGCGCATGCAGCCGCACGACGACCCGCTGGACTCCGAGTCGGTTGCCGGGGTTGCGCTCCTCGGTCACGAACTCCGCCACCGCTTCGAGGTCGTGCTCCTCGGTGTGCCCGTCGCCGAAGGCGACCAGGCAGACTGGATCGCCGCGCTCCAGCACGGTGGGGACGGCCGTCAACGGCAACACCCCGGCGGGCAGCACCTCAACCTGGATCAGCGCGTTCAGCAGGGTCGACTTGCCACGCTTGAACTCGCCGACCACGGCGACCTCGAGCTCCAGCCCCGCCAGCCGCCGCGCGGCCTCAGCAACCTGGCTGGCGACGTCTGGCAAGCCGAGCAGGTCAGCGGCATTGGCCAAGTTCGCGAGCGAGGCCTCCAGCGGCGTCGCCTCGGAGCCCATCTCGCCTCACCCCCAGCATCCGGTCTCCAACCCGTCGGGTAGGAGCCATCAGCCGTGGAGGCGGTCGCAGCGAGCTCCATCGCTGGTCACGTGGCTCTGAGGATAGCGCAGCCGCGACGCGGACCCCAGCACGTCAGCGGCCGCTGGCGCCGCCAGCTGAACGACCGGTGACACGCTGCCCGTGGAGGGGCACTACCCTGGAGCTCACCGACCCGACCACGCCCGACCGTCCGGATGGCGCGCGGGCTCGGGATTCAGCGTTTGCGGCCTCGACTCATGTAGAGCCAGGACAAGCCGCCATACGGTAGCTCCGTGGCCAGCGCGAGACCGAACCGGTCGAATGCGATGGTCAAATCGAGCGGGCATCCGGCGACGGTCTCGGTCGCAACCGCAGCCTCGGGAGTCCGCGCGATGGTCACATGGAGGCGGCCCGGCCGGCCGCGCCACCGGCGGAAGATGTCCTCGTCGACGGTCCGGCACACGGCGTCGAGGCTCGGCAGCCACTGACCGGGCGACGAGACCCGCAGCTCGATCGCCGAGCCGCGCGACGAGCGCCGGATCGCCGACGCCTCGAAGGTCACGGGGCCGAGGTCCGCCACCCGCTCGACGAGGTCGGCGCCCCTGCTCCTGCACCAGCGCAGCGCCGACGGGAGCAACGCATGCCCCTGGCAGGTAAGGAACGAGAAGCGCCTGCTCTTCGAGCACGATTCCACGGACGAGAACGGCTTCTATGGCTGGCTGGCCCGAACGGGCCGGATCGCGGCGCTGATCGACGACCGCCACTGGCTCGAAATCGGCGACTTCCGCGGCTACCAGGAATTCTGCATGGTCGTGGCCGCCGGGCTGCTCCCCGGACCGCCCGCCACCCCCAGGCATAGCTCCGTCAGTGCCGAGCGCCTGCAAGGCTGCCTCCACGCGCTGGTAGGAGCGATGGTCGCTGGACGAGCCGCTCTTCAGCGCGCCGGCTCGAGAGGCCGCGAGTTGCGCGGGCATGTAGAGTTGCTCCCCTTGTCGCGCCTATGGGTGGGATGTCCAAACCAGACGGGAGGATCGATGGGCAGGAGAGCCACTTCACGCCAGCACACACCGACGTGGATGATCGGCCTCGTGCTCGTCGTCGTCGCGATCCTGGCCGCCGCGGGAGGCGCCGCCGCGAAGGCGGTCAACGGCTGGTCAGGCGATGGGCAGGCAAGCTCCAATCGGTCGATCGCCTCGACCACCACGGCGGCGGCCGCCCCGGTCGCCACCTCCGCGGCCACCAAGTCGCACAAGCGGCGCCCCACCACGACCACCCTGCCGGCCACTACGACCACCACCTCGGCCTCCACCACGACCACCTCGGCGCCCACGCCGGGTGGGGACGCGGACGTGAAGATCCCACTGCCGAGTTTCGGCGCCATCCTGGTCGACGAGGCGCGCGGCCGCGTCTACATCAGCGGGGGAAAGGGCACCAGCAGCGTCGTCGTCACCGACCTCGACGGGGGCAATCAACAGACCGTCGGCATCGGCCGGGGTGGCGGCGGGATGACGCTCAGCCCGGACGGCACCAAGCTGTACGTGGCCCTGGTCGATAGCGACGGGATCGCGATCATCGACCTGGCGACCTACGCCGTCGACTGGTACTACGTCGGAACCCACGATGGTGTGCCGACGTGCCCCCGTGACGTTGCGTGGGCGGCCGGGCAGCTCTGGTTCGGGTGGGGCTGCGACAACGCTCCCGCCGGTATCGGCAGGGTCGATCCTGACACGCGTGCGTACGACCTGAACGCGTACGTCGCCGACTCGAGGATCGCCTCGGCCCCGTTGCTGGCGACGGTGCCTTCGCAGCCCAACATCCTGATCGCCGGCGAGACAGGCACGAACCCGGCCTTGCTGTTCCGGTTCGAGGCCACCCCGACAGAGCTCCACCAGCTGGTGATGAGCCGGACTGACGGAGGCTCCGTACGGCAGCTGGCGGTCACACCGGACGGC